>JGI24890J29729_1000159_pt1 | contig 52224 bp, 59 predicted proteins | sample FreactcultureFD7_FD_29729 | JGI IMG/M metagenome (IMG submission 29729)
CGTCCGAGCTTTCTCGCTGTGATATCCCCAGTGTTTCAATCGCAGCTCTTTAGCTCGTCATACTCGCCCGGTATACGTAAGTTCGCAGTACGCCTCGATTCCGGGGTAAGCCCAAATGTCTCTCGGTAAGAGACGCAAAAAGGAGACTAAAGGATTTCTCCTGAGAAGGACGACTATGCTTGCTGCCTTGCTCGTCAACAACACCTCTTCAAGGCTCAGACCCAATGTTAATCAACAACCCTCTCACCCTCACACCATGGGCCAGCTATCTTCAGGCCTTCGATGATCTGGAAACCGAGATGAAGAAGAAATCTGCAGAGGGAGATGGACGTACTGTACTGTGCGAGACCTGGCGGCACCTTTTGAAGGAGTGTATCACCCGTCAAGCAGCTCATAGCCGCTTCCACGAATGGGAGGTCAAGCACTTGCCTCGAGATGCAAGAATTGTGGAGACGACTAGTGCGATTTTTTTGATGCTGGAGAAAGGCAACAAGAACTTGAAGCTTTTCGTCGTAAGTGACCACTCCTTTCTACCTTGTGCTCGACGTCAAGAGTTCACTGCCCCTCGATACAGGATTCGCAAGTTGAGCTATTCGCGGATTACTTTGTGAGCGGTTCTTCTCCTCTTTCTATCACCTTCGCTCATTGCTCGAGCGGAGACATGGCATAGAAGACTGCAGGACTGGACATGAGCGGATGGATCGTTTGGAAAAAGCATCATTTGCGTCCAGAGGAAGAAGCGAGAACGAAATTCCTTATTATACTTCTCTATACGGGCACTGACATCTTTCTCGTTCTCAGCAAGTGTCCTGCAATCGACCAGCACAGTGGTTGGAGAAGAAGATGGGACACAGAGCGGCGAGGATCTACGGTTTCGTTTCGAGGAAAGATTAGAGTCGTTCGAAAGTGCGTCAAGCTCGCAACTCCATAAGGAGGTAAAGACCATGACTCAACGACTACAATTTACTGAACAGCGTCAGACTTCCCTGCACCTCAGTAGCTTCCTATAGAATTAGAGTTCAACTCCGTAATAAATTTCTCGTTTCAAGTCTAAGTCCCGCTCAACCTTTCATCTACGTCAAGCAGTCCCAGCGACACTTATGTCGACCGCGTAGCTTCTGCCATTGCGCCCCTTGTCTAAAGCTCCAATCCAAACAGCTCGACAGCGTTTTGACCGTAAACGTTTCTTCTTTCCTTTTCCCCAAATCCTGGTACACTGGCGATAGCATCCAAGTTCTCATCGACCGACTTCCATCGAGTCTCATTGCCTTCGATCGGAGGGAAGAAAGGATGATCGGTACCTGTTCACAGACAGTTCGTGAGGAAAGGCGAGAACGGGAGCGTTTGAACCGAGAGACGACAAGCTTACCGAACATGATACGTTCAGCTCCAGGATAAGATCCTGCGGGGGCGACGAGGTCTTTACGAGATCTCACTCGACCGACGAATTCCAGTTCTGCGAAATCAATCCATGGTCAAGCCAGTTTCTCGCAAAGGCGAGATTTTCGAAAACTCACGTTCATCTCGGCCTTCGTAGTTATTCGCCCGAGCAATAACTCGTTCGACGAGAGCCAACTCCTCTGCTCCATAGGCGACCGCGTCGTAATAAAGCATTCCGAGGTAGTATCGGAAATCGTGTTCGAGACGATGAGCAACGTGAGGATCGTGGACGATACATGATGAGATGCGGGAAGAGAGGGCGGGAAGGGCACCGGCTGAATGGGCGAGGAGAAGCTTGAGATCTGGGTGTCGGTCTAAAACTCCAGCGAGAATGAGTCGTGCGATTGCCTATAATGCAAGCAGACGAGATCAGTAACGGGTGCATGTATTAGAGTAAAGTCACTCACGATAGTAGTTTCCATAGGGAATCCAAGCGATAGGGGAAGGACATGTCCATTGTCAATATCTCCGAAAGCGTTCTCGATTCCGTAATGAGGGTGAACGAAGACAACCATTCCAGCTTCTGCGAGCGCTTGGTAGATAGGTTCCATCGCAGGATCGTCGAGTCCTTTCCCAATTCCTTTCGTTCCCATCACGACTCCCCTCAAGTAGCTCAATTCCTGAACCTGCTTGATCGCTTCGAGAACTTTCGAAGTCTCGATTCCGGGGACGAGTGGTAAAGAACCGAATGCGAATAGACGATTCGTCGTCTGAGGCTCGAAGCCTTCGGCAGGAGTGTCGTTCTCAGCGCAATAGGTCTCGCAATAGTTTTGAACGTCAACGTTGAGATCCCGCGCAGCTTCGATAGCTTCTTCAGGTTCGAGGAAGTCGAGCCAAGGATTTGCGAGTGAGACGACCTGTACGGAGAGAGCATGTTGTGAGTTTCCAGTCGATGCGTAGGGCGAAAAGGTAGGAAGAGCGAAGAAACGAAAACTTACGGTAACGTCGATTCCGTGGGTATCCATAAACTTGATCTTTTCCGCTCGATCAAAGTATTGTCTATTTATCGCTCAAGAGAGATGAATGAGCTCATTCGTGATTCGTTCGAGACAGAACAGCACACTAGAAATGAAGAAAGTGCTCACGGTCCAACTGGTCGACCTTTTGCAGAAGCACCTTTCAGCTCTTCTTCCTTGAGTAAAATCACACGTTCATCTCCATTCTCAGCCTTGACAATCTTGGGAATTCGTTCTCGTTTGCGCAACAGCTCCATGTACGTTGGAGGATAACTGAAATTGGACGTGGACAGTTGCGATAGGAGCGTGATAAGCGGTCGGTCATTGGTCAGCAGGGGTTCGAGATAAGAAAAGAGTAACAAGACTCACATATGAGAGTGTACATCGACGAGGAGAGGGCGTGTAGAGTCTGACATTGCTTGGAAGGTTTCGAATTGAGGTCTGGTGGTGTAGAGGCTGACGTTCCGATGTGGTATCGGTAAAAGCTAGTCGACTGAAGCTGAGAGATAGGTGAGAGGTTGAGGCGAGCGTGTAGAGCACTTGAGGAGGAGATTCGGAAAAATACGACAAAACCGGCCGAGCCGTTTGACCCGCTGCTTGTTTCCTCCCATCCTTCTGCCACGGATCTTGAAGCTTGACCGGTGACCGGTGACCAGAGCGGTCTGACGGGATTCAGAAGGCGGGAGAACCAAATTCCGTCTATTCCCGCTTTCTCTTCTGACTCTCCTCGATGACCCTCGGCTTCTACACCACTGTATCCTCACCATGCTCACAACGAACAGCTCTTCCCGCTCGCATGAAACGACTCTTCACCGAAACGAGACCGAACTTCCAATCTTCCTCCGTCATTTCATCTGGACTGGACTCCTCCCTTCACTTCGTCCAGCTTAACGACACTCAAACAGTAGCCAGCACACGTTGATTGGCCACATCAAGCTCTGTACCGACCCTGCAGAACTCTATTGGTTCCACGACTCTCAACTGCAGCTCTAATCTTCCTCAACATTTTTCGATCTCTCCACCTCAGCTAGTCAATAAAATGCCTCGTTTACAAGTCAAGATTGGACCCAATCGATTTCAAATGGGTATAAGCCATGTTAATCATTCAGGTGAGCTACTTCAATCCGATCCATTTCGAAAGAAGCTGATTTTCTTTCCTTCCTTTGGCTGTCTTCCTGTGGCCGTCTCATTTCTGGCGGTCTTAAGATAAACCCTATGAGATTGACACCGAGTATTTTGCTGGACGAGTTCTGGTGCTGGTCAAGGACTTCGCCGGAGTGACCCCTGACGGTTCAGCACCCAAACCGCACAATCAATTCTTCGACGGTCGCTCTCGCAAGTTCGCAATCCTCATCGAAGGACGATTCAAACGGAGAGAAGGAGTAGAGCCGTATAATGGAGACGAAGTCGAGTTCGGCAGCGATTTCGACTACTTGCCTGACTCGTTTCCGAGGGCTCCTCTCGACGCTGGTCTAAAGGTTGCTAAATGGATTGATCCAGCAATGTGGGCTCTTTCTATGTACCGCCTCTCTTCTGCGCTGATCAGATGCTGACTTGATCTTCCCTCTAGGCATTACCTGTGCGAACCTGGAAGTAAACCATTTATTATGTCTCCATACAATGCAGCTGGTGAGTGATTCATGTATCCTTCCTAGTCCAACCTAAGAGGAGAAGAAGGAAGGCCTTCAGGTTTCGACAGAAACGAGCGAATACTGATTTCTCGTTTCCCCTCTCCTAGTCAATACTCTCTGCGCTTACCCCGCTCCAACCGGACTCGAAAGAGCTGTCGTTCTCGCCCTTCACGATAGTTCGAACCCTCATCACGATGGGGAAGAACAAGAAGTTTCGCTCGTTCCGACTGGTCAATTAGACGATTCGAAACGCAAATGGAGTTCAGCTCCCCCTGTTTGGCGTTTCCTGGGAGTGAGTCCTTATCTCTCAGCTTATTCATGAAACGAGGGAATGCTCATCCGGGTGGTGCGATGCAGCTACGAGGAGAACCCAAAGTCGAAGAATTCATCGCTTCGCATCAAGAACTCCAACCTCCCTCCGCTACTCCCTCACCAAGCAACACACTTTCTCCTAGCTCAACTCACTCCTTTGCCGGTCGACCTGGTTTTCAACATCGTCCTTCGTCTCTCGCGCTAGGAACTGCGAATCAGTCCGCGAGTTCTCGAGGCAGCATCGATCTTCCAACAACAATCGAATCCGAACGCTCTTCCCAGAACAACTCTCCTGTCCTCTCAAATGAACGACAACGTACCTCATCACCCCCAAGAATCGACGGCTCGAGAACTTCGCCTCCCGCTCCCTCGAAACCGAAGAAGAAGTCAAAGTTCAGTTTGTCGGGATTGATGGGAGCACTTGATATCTCGGGCGGAAGTGGAAAGAGTGAGAACGAGGGCCATGAGCATCTGTTGACACCGGAACAAGTGTTACAAGCTGAAAAGGCTGGAGTTGCGAAACGACAAGCAAACGATGCATCTTATCAACCGAATCCGTCTCTGGAGCAGGAGCTGGGACCCTGGAGGTTCGCCGATGAGAGTGTAGACGCTGCAGAGGTAAGCTTTCTCGATCTCTCAGAGACCGTCACGTCGCTGAGTTGACAATTCACATTTCGTTCTCTCGCAGGCAACCGACTTTGTCTTCCTCGACCCTGATCACCCTCGAACGGTAGCTCAACGACGGAAACATTTCTGTGCACAGAATGGCAAGTTCAGGAAAGAATTCGTGTATGATCCCGACACGTGAGTCCCGTCGTTTCGCTCTCTTGCTTCGACCCTCCGACTTACCAATCTCTCTTCGACAGGATCTACACAACTTCCTTCTTCGCTCCCTTCTGTGATCTCAACACTCTCGATCTCAAACTAGGTCCAGTCAAAATGAACATTTCCTCGTTCATCGGAAGTGGAGATCTCATGCCCATACGCTACACTCTTCGCTCAACACGAATGGCACCTAGTCCCGACCCTAATGCGAAGGAGGGGGAGATGGAAGCTGAGGGATTCGCTACCATCGAATTCAAGCTTGTCGATTGATCGCAAGAGTTGTTCTCTGTTGTATTCTTCACTCCTTTTTACTCCTTAATACTTGTAACGATACTTAGAGCAGGCTCCCTATCTACTGAAGGCGATGGAACGTTCACCACTTCGTTTGTGATCGTCTGCAAGCGATTTCGAAATTTAAAAGACTCCTTGCGAAGAAATTCCGAGGTCATCGAATTGACTTTTCCACCAATTTTCTGCATCGAGAGCATAATATACAATGAATCTGTTTCTTCAAACCTGCTTCGTTGCGATTTCGCTTTGTGCGAAGAGTGAGTTGCAATTTGAAATTTCACGTTTCACTTTGAGACTTGGTGCACTTCACGACTCGAATCTCTCAAGGCCCTCTGCAGCCTCTCTGTACGTGATGATATCCCAGTGTATACTAGTGGACAGCTGACAAACCGCCCTCTGTGCAGCTCTCTCTAATCGCTTTCCCTCATCAGTCAACAATGGAACCTCTCTCGCCCACCTCAGCAACTGGCCCAACAGCAACGATCTGCACACAAACAGATACGAATGATCTCCTACCTCGAACTCGAACTAGTCTCCTCGCTCTCCCTCTTGAAGTGATTGGAATCATTTTGGATCACTCGTTTACACATCCAGAAACTCAAGCAATCGAAGCCAATCAACATGAGGATACCCGAAGTCATGGTTGGAATAGTACAAACACGTCTCTGAAACAGATGAGCGAGTACGTCCATGTCTTCGCTTATTCTTCTTTTCTTTCGCATCGTTCTGTTTGCCTTCGCTCTCTTCAAGCTTCAACTCCCATATCGACCCATTCTCTCGAAAATCTGTTGACGGTAGTGACTCGTCATACCCAGATATCAAGCGGCCTATTCCGATCAAGTTCTCGCACTCATGAAGACTTGTCGAACTTTCTACCATTTCCTCCTCCCTCGTTTCTATCAGCATCCTGTTCTCGTCAGGCCCAGCTCAATCAAGAAGTTCTATTTGTCAATCAAAGCAACTCCGAAGCTCTCGAAACTCGTCACGAAACTTGTACTTTACCCTTCACAACAAGTGCCGACGCAAGAACTCATCGACGTCTGGCACCATTCGCTTTCAAAGTACCTCAAACACCTCACGGGTCTACGAACGCTCTCACTCGGCATCTATACTTCTCTTCTCAGCAACCTCTCACACACTGCGACTAGCATCGCTCCATTCAACTCGATCGAGGCGCTCGACCAACTCGATCTCTACACTTCCTACACCCACTTTGACCCTCGCGCTGCTCAAGACGGAGTGCTCTCTTTGATCAACCGTTCGGCACCTCACTTGAAACGTCTCTCGTTCAGTACGATCAATCTTCTTGAGAAAGGTTGCGGAATCCGACAAAGTAGTCGATTCCTCAACAGTGCGAATGCGAGATGGGGGGTCAATAATCAAGATGGATCAGACGACGAAGGAGAAGCTGAGGAGTACCATCCTGACGACAGTTGCGCGACGAGGTTCATTCAAGCCATCAGAGCCGCGAGGGTCGGATACGAATGGGAAGAGACGAGGGAAGATGGTCACGTTGAGAAATGTCGAGAAAGAGGGATTCAGAGTCTCTATTTCTTCGGTGAAGCAGCGATTGGAGTCGGAGTATTGTACGAGATGCTCTCAAACATGCCGAACCTTCACTGGTAAACCCTTAAATTCTCACTTCCTTCAATTGAGTTCTTCGGTCTGACACTCATCTCTCCTCAGTTTACATCTCGACGCCTTCACCCTCCTCGGTCCTTCACTCTCTGAGTCGATTCCTTTCTACCTACCTCGAAAAGGACGACTCTCTCTACCGAAACTCGTCGAATCATTCGCTTCTACAACCTCTCACTTGACGGAACTTACCTTTGCACCTGTATTTGCTGGTATCATTTCGACGGATGGCAAAATGGATTCGATCTTGAAGGTGAGCTTCGTTTCATCTCGTGACTCGCTACTCGAATTTCGTCGATTCGGCTCGGTCTTATCATGCAGCTCCTCCCTCACCTCACCCACCTCGAACTGAGATGCGATTTCGTCACTCCCAAGTTCTTCTCCCCTCTCCTCTCGTCGTCCAAGCTACCTCTTCGCTATCTTGCCTTTCACATCCTCCCTCCTCACGCTCCACCTTCATTCTACGTCAGCTCGACCGCGTCTACTGCATCAGGAACTCTCAACACTGCTACTCAAGCACAAGCAGCGATTGCAGCCGTTCCCGCCAATCCCGCCAATCCCGCTTCAGACGATTCACCTCCAACCACGACGCTTCGTAAAGCTGTGGCCGTCATAGTATTCCAATTCTACGGTACCGAGATCACCGAGCTCGCTCAAGCCGTCGAAGACGTCTGTTTCGAAGATGAAGAAGGAGCTGGGAAAGTTTGCAGTTGGCCTGAACAATCTCAAGAAGAGTTTTCGGAGGAGACTGTTGGATCGGATGAGAGACAAGAGAAGTGGAATGAACCTTATTGGTACGATCTATTGATGAGGTTGGGTAGGTTGAGAAGAGATACGAATGAAGTGGAGGAAAGCGAGGAGGGAAGCGAGGAGGGATCAGATGAAGTTGAATGAGAGTTGGAGGAAAAAGTACATTTCTGGAATAGCTTGCAAAGAATCGAACGATTTACATTATCTCGAGGGAACAGTTAAAGAGAGCAGATACAAAGAACAGACCATTCTGCGACGAATCAACCACATCTCCTTACAACGGCCCCTCTCAACATTGCATCGCAGTCCGTTCTAATTCCGCCTCTCGTAAGACCTTCGCCAGACGTTGCCATTCTGACCGTGCACTCTTCCCATCCGATTTCAATCGCTTTACGGTCTGAGCAAGGTAATCGACCACACGAATGACTGATTTAGGGAGGTCGTTCCGCATCTTTTCGTGGTCCTCCTCGTCCTCCTCGAGCAATCCCTCGGAAGGAAAGGCGGCAGTCGGTCGAGTGTCGATGCCCAGTTTGGTAGCCCTCCTGATCATGCCGGATCTAAAGGTCCAAAACTTGTCAAAGATTCGAATGTAACCCTTCCCGCGCAGAAGCCCCTTGGCGTGCGTCAACAGGACTGGATACGTCGGAAGCTGGAGCTCGGTCGTCAACTTGTGATCGAAGTAGTGGACGCCGATGTCTAGCTCCTTCAATACTGGAAAGTTGCGCTGTTTAGCGGAGAGAATGATCGGGGACGATATAGAACGGAAAGAGAAGACTCGTAGCCTTTTCAATCGAGGGAAGGAACTGGCGGAGAGGTCGAAGAGCTGGCTAGGGGAGGGGCGAAAGTGGTCGATTTCGTCGTCCTCGGCTTCGAAAGATAGATCCAAGAGGGATGTGGAGAAGATGGAGGCAAAGTCGAGCCAAGATGAGTGGAACGAGTCGGCGCAGAGGGTGAGGGATTCCAAAGGAGGAAAGGGGCGGCCGAGGGTATTGGGAGGTAGAAGGGGCGAGAGATCGAGTGTTCCGTTAATTGCGGAATCGTTGAGTCGGAGAGATCGAAGGGACGTCCAAGTTCCCACCCCCTCTGCAAAGCAGAGTTCGAGGGGAGGGTCTCCTCCAGGTCCTGCCAGATCCAAGCTTGGGCCTCTGAGGTTTAAAACCTCGAGATTACGACACAATGAGACGATGGGAACGATGATGGTCATGGATCTGATATCTTGTATGTTCACCCTCTTCATCCGAACGAGGACCTCCGAGAAAGCTTTCCAACTTCGATGTAGGGGGCTGTTGCTGTCGTCGTACGGATCCTCGTCGAGAGCAGGCGGAAGCTTCTCCGTTTCGAAGGCTTGCTGGAGGACCACTGGGTCAAGGGTCAATTGGACGATGCGACGGAGCCTTCGTAGCGTGTCTACGATCTGCACAAGCGACTGCACGTTGTCGACCTCACAGAGGAGGCTAGCGGAGGTGAAGGAATCCGAGAAACGCATTGCGATGTCGAAGATGAAGATAGGATCCGAAGCCTTGCTCAGCTCGATGGTCTGTGAAGATGTCCATTCAGCCAGATCTTCTTAGCGGCCTCTAGCTCGGAGAGGGGACTGACGTGAAAGAACAGCGGGCCACACAACAATCGCCAATTCTTTGAGACCCTCGACAATGCCTCGAGGCTCCTCCCGTGTATCTTCTCGTCCAACAGTAGCTCCTGAATACGTTCCTCTACATCTTTGTTATCTTGAATGGCTGCCTTGCACGCTTTCCATGAAGCATCTGCTTGAGAGCAAACCTCCGCGATGCGAGTCTTGAGCTCCGTCGGGAGCGTTTCGAGGGTTACAGCCATGTTCCAATATATTGATAGTGAGCTTCAGTCGCAGTTCCAGTATGGTACCGAGTCGTTGAACTCACAAAGATTGGTTAATCTCTGAACGATTGCTATGAGCGCTCGAAGGGCTGTGAGCTTAGCACGGTAGGCCTACAGGTGGTTTGCGGTTTGCTAGTGGATATAGCGTAGTCGATAGTCTGCAATGTCGAGTTGGATGATGGGCGAGGACTCGAGGAGGTACTGGGAAATCAAGCAATCGATTTTCAGCTCATAGCAGACCGAGTGATTGCGTGAAGTAAGTATGAGCGCATTACAGGAGAAAAGCGAAGAGAAGGATGAGAATCGACAAATTGTTGAACAGGTGCAAATTGCGGAAACGTAGAATTGCGAAAAAGTTGCGAGGGTGTTGCTATGCAAGAAAGAGGAATACAACAAACAGGATATACATGATATGATATGGGGATTATCTCCTCGACACTACGACTTTACTCCTCGAACTGAGAATTACTTCGTCGATTTTGACATTCACTTCCTCCCCAACTTGAGGTGCCATATCGAGCTTCTCGACTTGCAGAGTACCTCTCACTCCGAGTTGAGGGATGAGAACCTGTTGAACGTGCAGGTTGTCGAAGGCGGAATGAGCTGAAACTCGTAGAGGAATGGCGGTGAGTCCTCCAGCGAGAAGATTGATGAACTCTGTATCCTCTGAAGCGATATCGGAAGCGGAGAGGTTGGAAGTGGGTGAGGAGAGTTGCGAGAGAAGGGAGAGCTTGCGGGAAATGACGAAGAGGGACCAGAAAGTCGAGGCGGCATCCGAAAGACGATGACGAGCTTTCGCAGCTACATCAAAGCCTTGGATATGGGATAGGACAGAGGGAAGATCGAATCGAGGGGTCGAGTAGGAAGGAGCGGAAGATGAAGGTAAGAGAGCAGATTTGAGTTGCCAATGAGTGAAGAGATCCGAGTATCGTCGAAGAGGTGAAGTGACTTTGACGTAACCATACGAGTCGTTAATGCCCATAGGCCAGTGAGGTCCGGTAGTGGGAGTGTTGGCGCCAGGGAGGAAATCGAGACCGTGTTTGAGAACTTCCATGGCAGGAGCTTGACCAGTTTCAGGATTTCGAAGGTTGAGGATGGATTCGATCGCTTCTTGACTCGCGTTGGGTGCACCTTGACTACGGAAAGGTACTGCGAGACCGTTCTCGACGGAGAACTTTGCGGCGGTGCGATTCGCTGCGACCATGAGTTCCGAGACGAGGAGACCTGCGGGAGACTCGACGAAGGACTTGTCTTGAGCTGAAGGAAGGTGAAGGTTGACGAGAGGCGAGGAAGTGTAGAAGGTGGGTCGAGCAGAAGTAGTGAAAGAGGGCGAAAGGGAGGGAGAGACTGAAACGCTGGCAGTAGGGAAGTTCCAGAAGAGTGCTGAATCGGCAGCACGTCGAGCGAGAAGTTTCTTTGAGAGTTGATGAAGAATTCGAAGGGCGGGAAGTGCTTCAGAATCGGTCTTGAGTACTTCATCGTCGATAGCCCTTTGTCGAGTTGGTTTCGTCGTCACGTCGAGCTCTTCTGATGAAGGTGCCGGGTGTTGGATTGCCTTCTTACGCGGGGGTAGAACATGTCCCAACGCTTCGTCCACTCCAGCATAAGTCAACCTCAATACCTTCCTCACAACTCCGACTTTGACCTCGTTCTCGATAATCTCTCCCGTCTCCTCCTCGATCCTCATCCCGAAACTCATCACTTTCTGTTCCTCCCCATCTTGCGATCCCAAACTCAGCTTCTCCTGCTCGACGAAGCTATCCGGTAACATCGACCAAGTTCTCTCGGGGAAGTACTCGGTATGATCCCTGACCCTTGCGAGTTTCGAGACGAGGTGAGAAGGATGGAGTAGTGCTGTCGGATCGGCGATGTGAACGTGAACCCAATGTGTCGCCTTTCCTGTCGAAGTCGGAGGAGCAGGTAAGAGTGAGACTCCATCGTCGAGTTCGAAAGCTCCGGCATCATCGATCGTGTAGACTGTAGTGTCTCCGAAATCGTGTCGGATCGAATCGTGAGGGTCTTGAGGATAGTACTGAGTTGAAGTGAGAGATCTTTTCGAGGTAGTCGACTTCGCCGGCGCTTTTCCTCGTTGTAATGCCTTCTCCACCTTCATTCCCATCTCATCCCACTGTTGCAAACCCGTGCTCTTCTCGAGAGCAACCCAATTCTCCCATTCCGCTACTTCGCCCACCTCGCTCAAGAACCTTCGAATCCCACCTTTCTTCACTTCACTATCGACCACCCATCCCTGATAACCCAACTCTGCTGATTTCTGATCGACGAATTTGAGGATCGAAGGTGCGATAGCCATGTGAGGTTGAATTTGAAGTACTCGTTCGTAAGCCAGAGTATCCCTCAAGAATTGCAAGATGACTTGTTCTCCTTCTGTCCACCTAAAGATCTCCAAGTCGGGTAATTCCCGCACTCGCAACTCCCTATCTATACTCGCCGTCGTGATCGGGTTCGCCCTGGCCCATTCTCTAACTCTCGCAGCCTTTTCCGCAAATCCCATCACCTCCTCACTTTGACTCCTCGTCCAATCTCGTACTTTCTCGAATCTGTCCGCCTCTCCCGGTTGCCGAAGATCAAACTTGCCCGTCACTCGTAGAGCGAGTCCATCTGCGAGGAAATGTTGAGGCTTGTCAAGGAGGAGTCGATGCATTGCGATTTGTCGAGCGAGGGGAATTGCGTGAGTCGAAACGGGAGGAAGTCGCAGTGCCTTGACTGCAGATGTGATAGTGATGCTGGTCGGTGGGGGAGAGGGGCGTTTGCCTGCGGACGTAGCAGAGGTAGATTGTAAAAGGCGATAGAGATCGTTTGCTCCTCGACTGACGAGTAACTTGGTTTCCTCCTCGATTGCGAATTCGATCTGTCTTAGCTTCTGCAGCATCTCGAGGGCTTGAGGAGTAGAAGGGGAGAATTCGGGGGCGTTCGTAAGATTCGCGCTTGATGCGAGAGAGGGAGAGACGACGGCGGGTAAGACGTAAGTGACATCGTCGAGCGATAGTTCTGACCGTTCTCCAGATACGGGAAGGATCATGAATCGTCGAGCGGTGGTTTGGGCGACGGAAAGATAAATTCCCGAATAAGGTTGACCATTTCTGCCAACCATTCATCGTGGTCAGTTACAGAGCAACGAAGCTGTCACGGACAGAGCTTACCTTCGAGTTTCGACCCAATCTCCAGGTTTAGGGATTCCACCTCTTCCACCGCTTGCTGAAGCATTCCCTTTCCCTTTGCCCTCTCCAACTCCTGCCCAATCTCCCCCTTCTGCAACTAACCAGCTTTCGTCCAGCTGCAGGCTCTCCTCTGAGGTCCTCTCGCTCCGGGCACTTGTTGAGAATCCACGTTTCCCTGGTACGCGAGGAATCGCAGGATTTGCGAGCGATTTCTTCGAATAACCATTTCGTAACACGGTCCCTGCATCGAAGTCGACTAGCTTTGCCCGTTTCCCTTGTTGACTATTCGGAGTTGATCGTACTTTGGGTGCTTTGAATCCGTAGGAGCGAAGGGAGTAAGGAGGAGGAGTTTGGGGGTTCGACGATTCATAAGCTCCCAACACTGCCGTTTTGACTACTTTCTTGTACAGCACTGTGTCCTTCCGTGTGCTCTGATTCGTCGAAGGTGGTGGCGATGGTCGGGAAGAGGACGATGAAGGAGTTTGAGATGAGGAACAGGTCGAGAGGAGTCGAATCGAGGGCTGAGCGGTACGGCAGAGGGATCGTTGAGCGCTTTGGATCGCTCTGTGAGGTGTAGACATGCTCTAGCTGAAGTCTAGGGGCACAGTTGGATGTAAGTTGGTATTTAGGAAGGAGTCTGATCTGGGGCAAAGAGCCTGCTTACCCGCTGGGCCTACTAGCTCACAACCTTTCTATACTCTTCTACTTGAGCCCTTGACGTCCGGTACCTGCTGATCGGCGAGTTCGTTGATGGTAAGAAGTCAAGATTCGCTCACTCGTTTCTTTTCGCTTCCGCTCTTTCCACTTCGGCAAATCACTCGAACAAACGCTTGATAGGCATCATAATAGCTCTATCATCGACCCAACACTTCAAGACCTTCCTAGCCGTTGCCATCGCCTAGTAAAGTGTCCGAATTCTAGCGGGTTCAGTCCCTTTCCTCACTCGCCATGCCTCCCGCCGGTACCAAGCTACCTGCAAATAGAGTAAAGAAACCTCCGAGCTGTGATACGTGCAAGGTGAGTTCCTGTCCCCTGCTTCTCCCAACGAAAAGACCCCTAACTCTTCACCGCATTCCTTCAACCCAGCAAAAGCGAGTACTCTGTCACCCGTCTCCTGCAGGCTGTCCTCGATGTGTTGAAAAGGGCATAGTGTAAGCTTGATGATCGCGCTCGGCGGGGGAAACCGGTTGTGATTGAACGAGTTTTAACCTGACATAATTTTCTCGATTCTCTCAGCTGTACGACGACTCCAGTAGTTCGACGCAAACCGACCAAACGAAAGAAGTTCGAAGGCGAATCAACGGCTGCTCCCGAAACAGCGTCTCCGTCGGGTTCGCCTCGAGCTTCGACTGTAGAACCAATTGAACTCCCGATTCCTCCCCAAAACTCGAGCGAGTCAATACCATCTCACGCCTACACCTCGTCGGCTAGTTACCCAGTAGCATCGACCTCCTCCTATATTCACGATTCTGTCCCTTCCATTTCGTCCAGTCAGCCACAACTCAACGAACCCGTTTTCATCCCAAACTTCGATTCTCACCAACTCGTTCCCCTTCATTACGCTCCCTCTCGACTCTCAGTATCCCCGGATCTTGTTCAGCATTTCTTTCGCGTCTTCGCCCAAACACCACTTCACGAACATCCGCTCTTCGTCACCTATACACTCAAGAAAACACTCAGAGTCTTGAACTGGCAGGTCGACCTTCTCCCCTCCCACTCGAGCGTCCTCGCCTACTGTATCTTCGCTGTTGCTTCACTCCTTTCCTATCATCCCTCAATCATCGACCCTTTCCATATTAATTTCGGTGGATTATGTCCACAAAATTTCGAAGATGTCATCGAACACTTGCCGGATCTGCGCAAGTTTGGAAAGTTGAGACATGGGGCTTGTCAGGCGTATAGGCAAGAAGCGATCAGAAGAGCGAAGGATTCAGACATTCTGTTTGTCGCTTCAGAAGAAGCTGCGACAGCTTGTCATTTGTTGTACTGGCTGGAAATGGTCGGTAAGCTATGATTCTTTCTCGTATTCGGCCAGATCAGTATACTGACGGTGACACTGATAGCTCCCGATGGAAGATACTCGACGCCGTCGATTTGGTACGCGGCCATGATTTCGCATGTTAGGGTCTTAGATCGTACTTCTTCGTTCCCCTCCATCGACTTGCAAACAAGATGGGTCTGCTACATGGTCAGTCGATCTCAGCTTCTTCCGCATTCGGTCGTGAGCTGATGGTTCACTCTCGACAGCTCGTCGATTCGATCCAAGCGCTTCTGAATGGCCAAAATCCTCCGTACGCCTGACGATTCTTTTGCTCATTGCGCCTGTCGTAGCTTGCTGAGTGCGATACACCTCCTAGGTCGTACGCGGATCAGTTGCTTCTTGTTGGTCCTACTGAGTGCTCAGAAGACCTAGTCGATCGAGAAACCGAGCTAGCAGAAAAGGAGGACTCGACAGGATGGCCTTTCGCAACTCCTCGTTCGTTTCCCTTTCCATCTCATCATCCCTGACCTAGGTCACGTGCTTACGAGCGACAGAATCGACTTAGATCTCATACTTGGTCTCGATTTGTCCCGCAAGGTTCATGAAGACATTTGTGGAGGTGAGTGTCTTTTAGCAGCTGTACTGTAAATGTGTCGATCTCGAGCTGAACACTACCTCTCGGTTTGCCCTCGTCAGGATGGAGTCGAGGAGACGCACCTTTCGATTTTGCCAAAACTTCGGCAATTCTCAACTCGCTCGAATCCCGTTGTCGCGTAGGAAGACGTTTCGCCGCCAGCATCAACAAGCACCTGAACGCTGTCCAGCCACCACAGCCTTTCTATCACTTTCCCCCGCTCACCGCGAATGACCCAGGGGAGCGAGTTCGCATGGGCGAGGTCACCGCAAAGCGTTCATTTCGAACCGTCATCCAAATCAGCTGGTCATTCCTCACTTTAATCGTTTATCAAGAGCTGAGAAAACGACAGTTGAGTTGGAATTCTGAGAACCAATCAAACGAGCGATACCTCAAGTCGAGACTAGATTTCTGCGTTGAGGAGGCGAGAGTAATCGCCAGGTACGGACTGGAGGAAACGATGGATGCATTCAATAACTTGTCCGCGCTCGGTAATTGGACACACTCGCTCCGACAAGGTTCTCAGAGATGGGCAGAGTTCATGCTCAACGAAATCGAGGAGGGATTCATGATCGTCGACGGAAAAGTAGTCGAATTGATGGAAACGTAAGTCAATCTTCCTCCTTCTCTCTCTCTTCTCCCCTTCTGTATGTTCTTACAGAGTTAACGCGGAATCATTCAGGCTGTCACGAGCATTGAAACAAACCGGATACGCCTGGTCGAACTCGGCGCTCGATTCGCTCATTCTCTCGCTCGACTCCCACATCCTCGCCTTCCGGCTCGCATCCAACCCGCCACCGCCTCGTAACCCTTCTCACCCGACTTCTCATTTCGCCCAATCGACCGATTCGTTCGATTTCGATCCCTCCCTTTCCCTCTTTGCCAACCTGACCGCTATCTCTACACCTTCGGGCTCTTCGAATGATTACTCGCCGGTTGAGAACAGTGGACGACCTTCGAGCTCGCAGATGGGGTGCGCACCTGGGAGGGAGAGTAGTGCGAGGAATGGATTAGACGATTTATCGCAAGTTCTGGGTTTGTACTAGATGCATTTGCAATTGGTCTCGCGCACCGTAACTCTGCAGCGAAGCGAGATATAGGGGCGAAACGACATGGTCCGGAAGTGTACTGATATTTTGTTTCACTGAGACCATTCACAATTACAAACCGAAAGAGAGAAGAGATCGTAAACGCGACTAATCTGTAATGGTAAGTAAAGACAAGAAAGCGTGTCGAAACAGTTTGTACACAGTTTACGAAAGAAGGGATATAAAGCGAGGGGGTTTGGAGAGGTTTTAGTAACGACAAGAGTCCGACATGAGTAGAGATAGTGGTGTGAAGGGAAGGGATATATGTTGCGAAAGGAAAGGTGACAATGAACAATGTGATTGGGAATCGTGAAGCGAGAGAAGAAGGAGAGAAAGCTTGAAGTTTCGAGAGAGAGGAATATATTCTGAGTCGAGGAGGGAGGGGAGAGTATGAGACCGCACGGCGGTACAGATAGGATTCAAGCGAAGTAGGAAGAAGCTGGATCCGGATCGAATGGTGATCGAGAAAGACGAAGATTCGGGCAGTTTGAGAGTAAGAGGAGGACGAGATGATCGTTTTTGGGAGGAAGAGGCGTTACGTAAGACAGAGGAAGCAGTTGGCGTGTTGTGGCGTTCGCTGGGGAGGCGTGTTTGTGGAAGAATGCGATAAGGAGAAGGGATAGAAAGCGATAAGTTCAAAGTTGTCGAAAGCGCCGTAGGGTACTGATTTTACTGATGGTGGCTCCTGACGGTCATCCTGACGAAGTAGATGCGATTGTTCTTGTTTCCTGTTGATGTCCGAGTACCGATGATGAGGAACCTTGATGAAACGACTCTTGAGGTGTCACTTGTTTCGAGTACCCCCTCCTCAGTAACCACCTCTCAAGAACTTCTCACCCATTGGAGATAACTTTCTCTTAGGCTTGGCTCCCATCGATCCAGCTCCGAGTGTTCTGCCTCGTCGAGCGTCATCTTGGGCAGAAAGGTTAGGACCGGATTCGGGTGCTGTGAGAGTTTCGGTACGAGGGGGAAGAGCGAGAGAGGGAGGTGAAGGAGGTGAAGGGCGCTGTGAGATCAACCGTGAAGAAGTCAACGTCAATTCCGGAAGAGCCAGGAGAGTTAGTAAGTTCGAGCTTACCTTTTTGGCACCGAGTGAGAACGAGAATCGTCGGAAGAGAGATCCTGAGCCTTCTTGAGGAGTTTGGAGAGCAGCTCCGGCGCTGACGACTCTGCCGAGAGGTTGCATGCGAGCGAAAGGGTCTGAAGCGGGAAGAAGAGGAGGAGAGTGCTTTGCGCTAGTGACTGATCCGGGAGCTGCCGAGGGGGAGAGTGCTGTGGAGTGAGAAGCAGGAAGTGGAAGAGTGGATGAACCGGGAGGAGAGGCGAAGGTGAGGGAGCCTCGACGAATACCTCCGTCCTGAGGGAGAGCTAGAGGAGGCGAGTTTGTTCCATTCCCTCCTGAACTTGTCCATCCCCATCTCGCTCCCCCTCCGAATAGACTCGAGCCTTCCGCATTCGAGACGCTCCTCGCGTGTTGATGAGCTGCTGGTGCTGAAGCAGGTTCTTCGTGACCGAATTCTCCATTCTCGAAAGCATCGATTTCTTCCTTTTCACATACTCCACCCAAGATCGGAACCGCCGCAGTCTTGTTGATTCCACTTCCACCATTCGATGCAGACCTTTTGACGGTCACAGCTGATGCTGGAGCAGAGTTTGCGCTAGTGGGGGAGGTAAAGGCGCTAGTCGAAAGGGGAGAAGAGGAAGGCGTGGGGAGTGAAGAGAGGTCGCTCGTGTTGCTACCAGGGCTAGTTGAGAGTGTAGGGATATTCTTTGGCTCGTCGTTACTGATGATTGGCCTTGAAACTGAAGCCGAATTGCCGAAACTAGCCCTCCTAGCGTGTCGGTAAGCTTGTTTGAACTCGTCACTCTCTAGCCTTACTGGAGGTTTATTGGCGAGTGAGAGATCAGAGAAGGCTTTGAGTGAGGCAGAGAGGGCAGAAGTGGGGGATTGAGAAGAAGAGGGAGAAGAGATTTGACGAGAGTGAGAGGAAGTGGTAGAGGAGATGTCGATAGGTTGAGGGGATGATTGAGTGGTGGACATATTGATCTATCCGGCGATCGAGCTGAGTAGAGTAGAGTGATGAGGAAGGGGAGGGAGGAGGATGGATGAATAAACGGGGGGCCCCTCAAGGAAATTGAGTGATGCTGGTTGATCTTTGAGCGATAAGGTGTAGCTAGTGATCAGATGAAAGTGGTCGCAAGTAGATAAGGTGAAGAGTGGAAGAAGGGTAGAAGAAGGGGGAGGAAAGAAGAAGGGAGAAACAAAAGAGAAGACGCACAAAAACTTTATCGATTTCACGTTGAGATTGCTGACTAGGAATTTCGCAACGTTGCACTTTCGCTTCTATCCTCCACTTGCTCGGTCCGTTTCGTCGTCGTCGCTTACAGTCTCTTCTTTTGCGATCTCTTTCGCTCAGCGCGCGAGCGTTTCGAGAAATGGCGAATATTCGACCGGCGACGTCTGTTTCACATCTAAACTTCGCTCGGCAGGCTTGCGGCTCTCGTGACACGTCTACAATATTCGTCGAAGGACTGTAGCGGTATTCTCCAGACCATAGGGGAGGTTGACGAGATAGCCGACGTCGCGAAAGCACGCAATCCGAGCTTTTCGAAACACTTGCTTCGGCTGTTGCGGACTACGGACGGATTCAATGTTCTGGGACAAGCTGCCGCCGACAACCACTTTGCCCTCGCTGAATTTTCAGTCGCTCCCCACCTTGAAAACGTGTTCGGATGTAGAAATTTTCCCGACGTCAAATTCCCCTCAATCTTGCCTGTCCTCCACTCACTCGACTGCCTCCATCACTCACTCGACTACTCGCTAAAGCTTTCAGTGAGCTACCTCGCCAATTGAACCTCGACCTCTGACCCAACAGCTCATTCAACCTACCTCGTTCAGAAATGTCCTCAAACAACGACAATCGATCATTCTCAGCTCTGTGTCAAGACGCAGGCCATCCTCGCTCGGTGTGGGACACTCCTGAGCCCGCTTCAATCAATCCACTCGGTCGTTTGGCTCTCATCACGCCGGAACTCGTCAAGCAAGCTGCAAAAGAGGAAATTCGAAGTGGATTGAGATTCTCGTTGGACCTCTCGATTGAGAGTGGTGGATTCACTTTGTTCGGAAGGAAGAAAGCTGAACGCACGGTCAAGAGGATTGACAAAAACGCTGAGACGAAGGAAGAGGCCGAAAAGAACGGAGAGAGGTGGTTTCCAAAGCACGACGATTTGATTCACATAAACACACAGGTAAGCTTCAGCAGTCGATCAACAACTCGTCACAAGTTTCCCCAGTGATTCCGAGCAGCCGTTCAGAATTATTGGGAGCTTGTGACGAGCTTTAGTCGTCGTCGAATTCTATCGCCTTGTTCCTCTTCTCGTGAATGCTGACTCGCTCGGCTTTCAACAGTCTTCAACACAATGGGATGGACCATATCACGTATCTTACCCAGATAGCGGGTACTTCTACGGAGGAGCAACTGTCGAAGACGTCAAGAACGGAAACGTTGGCCGAGGAATGGCAGCTTGGGCGGATGCGGGAGGTATCGTAGGCAGAGCAGTATTGATCGATTACGCTCGATGGGTGAGTACTTTCGGCTTCCCTTTACGAAAGACTCGTGCTGACGAACGAATTTCGCGAATCAGGCGAGACGAAACAACGTCGAATTCGATCCTTGTCTCGAATCTCATCAAGTCCCGCTCAAGGTCATTCGAGAGATTGCTAAAGAGCAAGGTGTCGAGTTCCGTCGAGGCGATATCTTCATCTTAAGAACAGGTTCGCTCTCACTTTTCTACTTTCGCACGCTCAACTGATCCGTTCTCAACGTACCCTGATTGAGCTACACAGGATACGAGACACGCTTCAATGAGCTGAACGCAAACAATCAGCTTGATAAGATAGGAGGAACTTATGCTGGCATAGCTCAAGGCGAAGATATCCTCGAATTCCTCTGGGACGAAAGCTTCGCGGCTGTCGCAGGTGATCAACCAGCGTTCGAAGCCTGGCGTGAGTCAATCAACTAGAACCCACCCTCGTCATCTATGGCGTCCCAAGCTGACCACTGTTCTTCACTTCTCTCCTCTCCCGTCTTCTCGCGCACGAATTTGATCGTTTTCGCAAAATAGCTGCAGCGCCAGAGAAGCTCTTACACCCGGTACTCCTGAGTGGTTGGATGATGCCTATCGGTGAACTGCTTGCGCTGGAAAAGGTGGCCGCTCATTGTGAGAAAGAGGGAAGGTGGACGTTTTTCCTCTCGTCGATGCCGCTCAAGGTCGAACAAGGATTAGCGAGTACGGGTCAGAACCTCGCAATCTTCTGAATGGCCTTGCCTGAGACTATGGGACGAGGAGGGAGAATCGAACCTCCTATCCCAACCAAACGACGTGTAATTTGAGAAAATTCACCTTTCGCAGACATCCGGCAAGCTCTCTCGAGAGCACGAGAACAAGAATGAGAGACAGAGTATGAGATAAAGAGAACTGATTTCAATGTTGACAAAAGTACGAAAGTAGAGGGTCAAAGTAAAGTAAGGAGGGTATAGTCGAACAAAGAAAGAGAAGGAGAAGACCGGGGGGTGTCGCGGATGAGCGCGACTAGATGCGAATGCAAGGGAGGGTTTTGCGTGGGAGAGGACGACAGTGATAGAGAAAGGCGGAGGAGAAAAAAGTCAAATAAGGAGAAGGGTGAGTAAACGAGAGAGCTCGACCGTTGAAGTCGCTTTCCGTCTTCTCTACAACATGAGGGTACTAAGGAAGGAAATAAGGAACGAAAGGACTGCTGGATATGGTGAAGAGAAAGAAGGGTTTGGCGTGAAGGAGAAAGGGAAAGGCCTTTTAAGTTGTCGGAGAGGAATTCCGAGTTTAGACGTAGGATCCGGTCGTTTGTTTCTTTGACTTGCCGTTCTCCTTGTCGAAGAAAGGAGTTTCGCCGACGCAGACAGTACGATCTCCAGCTCGAAGTTCGCTGTAGTCGAAAGTCGCGCAGTGGTTGCAAGCCGAGTTGTCCCAAATCGCAAGGTCGTTGACATTCCATCGATAGCGGACCATAGCATCTGCAGAAACATGTGAAGCATCAGTGAGGAGTCAGATACTGCATGAGAGTAAGAGTGGAGCGTACCGTGAGCTTGCGCCTGAAGTTTGAACAGATAGTCGAGGAGAATCTTGGATTCGTCGAAACCTAGACCTTCGATTCGTTCGGTAAAGGTTTGATTGACAAAGAGTCCATTGAATCCAGTGATCGCATTCGTGCGAATGACAGGGTGACTAGCTTCGAAATCGTCTCCGACATTTTCAGGTGCACCTCGAGGTCCCAAGTGAAGGTCGAATCCATGCCTCCTCGCTTGTTGTCGAAACATCGCTCCAGAGTGAGTAGCTCGGAGACCGGAGAGGAACTCCTTCATCGGAAGGGAGAGCATGTCGTAGTGAGAATAGGCCGAAGAGAAGAGGGTGTCACCTCCGTTGGGAGGTAGGGTCGTCATCCGTAACATTGAGTAACGAGCAGGTCGAGGTTCGAAAGAGATGTCGGTATGCCAACCATGACTGAAGATAAGGAAAGGTCAGCGCTTGCTGTGCGCGATAAGCGGAACTAGAGAGCTTACCTCGCCAAATCCGATCTCTCGTCTTTGAAAGTGATCGCTCGACCGTCTTTGGATGCGACTGTGAGGAACGAAGGATAGTTCGAGTCAGCTCGAGTACAGCAGACTCTAGACAAAACCCGTAACTCACCATTCGAGATTTTACCGACTTTCGGTTGTCCGTTTTCACCCAATTCCGCCGTCGGGTGAATGTGGAGTTCACCATCTCGAGGAGCATCTGACGCTCTTCCCAATGCCAATGCGAGTACTTCTAGATCTCGTGGAGTCAAGTCTTGAGATGGAAAGAATGCGACTCCATTCAAGGAAACTGTGAACACGCGAACGATTTTCCCGAATCGATCAACATTCCATCCTATTCCTCGTCCAAGAAGAGGGTGCACTCACTTTGATAAGCCAACTCCCTCAATAAGCCTTCCTTCCTCTCTTCTCCATCTGGTAAAGCGAGTACATCTTTCAGCTGGAACTCCCTTTCAAATTGTACTCCGATAGCAGGAGTGAGGCGAGTACGTGGTTGTTGGTTTAGGTAGTCGGTAGTGGGAGGAGAGTAGCGAGTACGAGGAGTAGGTTTAGGTCGTTCAGGAGAAAGGGAACGTTTAGGGGAGAGCGGGGGAGTCAATGGGGTCGTGGTTGAAGGGTGAAGTGGGAGAGAGTTGAGTTTAGAAGAGACGTGATCTAGTGTAGTCGACATCGGTCCTTTTTGCGAATCAAGAAACGCGTGAGGAGGGGGAAGGCGAGGAGGAGGGAGGTGAAGGTATAAAGTGGGTGGAAGATAGGAGGTTTGTGAAAAATGTGCGAGAAGTCTTTGGAAGTTTTTTCTCTTCGGCTTGTCGGCGGAGTTGTCCCGGTTTGTTTTCGACGTGTGAAGCTTTGGGAACGTTGGGTGAGTCGTGTGCAAGAGCAGTACAGTAGAGAGTAGAGAAAGGGAAGGAGAGGAGTCAAGCAGGAATGTCAGCATCTGACTAAGAACGAAATTCGACCAAAAATCGCAATTCCGCAGTCGTCGCACGACAGAAAGTCGACTTTTTCGGCCTGCGATAGGAGTGATCTAACAACGTAATCTAGTTGGCCCCACGATCTACACCCGCATCTCCTCCTCGTATCGCATAATCCCGTCGATCAAAGAAGCTGCTCTCAAAGTCCTTTTTCGAAAGAAGTCTGTTCAGCGGAGCATTTCGGGAAATTCAGCAGCGACGACGAAAAAAGCGAAGAAGACGTACTCTCGAAAGCTTTCGAGCATCTGATCAAATCTTGGATCAAGATAACGGGTGAGTGGTGAGTTGCGAAAAGATTGTACAAAGTGAAACGGAATCTAAAAACGGCTGACGAGAGGAAGATGAAAGATAACGAGTGAACCCAGGGAGCAAAGAGGGAACAAGAGAAGAGAAAGTTCAAATGGCCGAGAGGAGTACGTCTAGGTAAGGCGATGGTGGTTTATCAGTCCTTGAGGTCAGGCTCGAGCTCGTCTCGTTCAGCAACCTCAGCTTGTTTGACGGCGACAATTCCCCGTTCGACGTTGGTACCCAGCGTGAAGCCGATAGCGACGAGCATCATAGCGAGTGCGACAGCTGCAACCGAACCAATAACTACTTGATCAGCGTTTTGCGAGAGAAGCTTGAAACATAGCGACTTACCGGCAGGTAGTCGGACGAGGTTGGTAGCGTCCACAATGAAAGAATCTACTACTTGCGGAATCCAGACCGTGGCGCACGAGATTGCGAGTTGAAACGAAAAGTATTGAACCTAATCTCTCAAAAAATTAGGCTTCGTTGTCAGCTACACAACAGCGAAGGATTGGAGAAGACATGAAACCGACCTCTGCACCTTTCGGGAACAGCTCACAATAAAGCACTCGGAAAATTGAAGGCATGAGACCGTAGGCGATATTGGTGATGACTTGGAAAAGGTAGAATCTGTCAAAATCAAGAAGGCAGTCGTCAGTAACGCAGGAACAGGGATTTGCCAAAATATTTCGAACGAACTCCCAGCGACTATAAGAGGAAAGAGATGAGAACGTCAGCCTCGCGTCGATTAAGCTTGACAAAGGAGTTCTGAACGTACTGTTTGAAACCGATTTTGGCGTTGTCGCTGAAGCCGATACAACACCAAAAGCAGGTGAATGCGATGAGGGAATAGGCGAAAACCGTCCATGAACGTAGCGAGAGAAATTTGGTGTATCTAAAGAGGTACATGAAAATAGTAGGCGCAACAATTGAAGTTCCAGTGCCGACGATTGAGTAGTAGGTGAACTCGAGTATTGAAGGACGTAATTGAAGGTTGAAGAGTTGACCGATGACAGCAGAAAATGCGAAAACGCTGTCGTTGTAGATAACGAAGCCGACCAAATAGAAAATGCATTGCCGATATTTCGTACAGGCGCGCCAAAGTTCGACAACTGTTCACGAGGGTAAATGTCAACAATCTGTTCCATCCCGCCGAAGAAAGAAAATGAGGGGACGCACGAGTAATGAAAGGAACTTTCGAGAGTGAAACACCAGGAGGGAGAGCTTTGGCGCGAGGCGAAGGGAGGAACGGCCATGCGACTGCGGCGAGGACGATACAGAGAGCAGCACTTGCCGTAGTTACCCACAGACCGGCTTGAGTTGCGGCCGTCGGACTGACAAAAGTGATACCGATCGTGATACAGCTGAGAGACATGACGCGATCTTTGAGCCCCTTCACACTCTTGACAAAGAAGAAGTGAAAAGATAGAGACGTACTAGAAAACGATGAGAGATGCGTAGTAGGCGTTGAAACCCCAAACACTCGTATTGACTCCTCGAATCTCTCGCTCACGACGACTTTCCGCCTTTTCTGAAACGAGTGATGCGGTGTCACCGTGCATGACCTGTTCACCATCACCAAAGAGTTCGTGAGCGGAGTGTAGTCGTTTAACGAGTAGTCGATAACGCACGTCCGGGATATAAATGTTTTGCCAGGCGCCAGCGAGGAAACCGACAGTGTTGAAGACGACGGAAAGACCACAGTAAGAATTGAACGTCTCCAAGTTGTAAGCGGTCATACTAGCGACAGGAAGAGCGAATGCGCCGTAGCAAATGACGAGAACAATGTATTGTTCTCGTTTCCATCCTGCTCGCAGACGATGAGAAAAGTCAGGAGGAAAGACAGGCGAGGAGGCCATTGCAGAGCGTGAAGAAAGGGAGACGTACCCATGTAGTCTCCAACGCCACTGACGAGGAGACAGAGAGCACCAGAAAGCGCAAAGGCGATCGCATTCAGGTAGAGGATCAACGAGGTGAGATTGACGTTGCCAGAGCCGAATGGAACTCGACAAGACTGACTGAGGTCGAGGCATCCCGTGCCGAGTGGCCTGATAAGCGATAGTGATCAATCAGTAAAAAATAAAGGGATGGAATCGGTCAAGTGGGAAAGGAGAACGAACTGTCCAGGGTTTGCTCCGATGGCATAACCTATATACTGTAATTGATAGCTAACATAAGTGCCAAAGGTGCCGAATACGGGTCCGATCTATTTCACAGGGGTTTGAGCGTCGAGTCAGTGAATTAGATCGAGGGAGTAGAATGGAGTGAAAGTGGGAACGAGAGTAGACTCACAGCGGCACTGGAGAGGGCGAATGCAATCTTGGTTTGTTCGAGTGGATCACTGACCCATGGCATACGAGCGATGAAGGAGGGCTTGTCTAGCACAGGCGAGGGAGAAGGGGATTCGGCGGAAAAATCGAGACGTGGCTCCAAATCTACGGGCGAGCTTTTGTGAACGTCTACGTGCTCCTCAGCGTTAGACATGACGTTCATTGACCAGTAGGGGGGGAAGAGATTGCCGATGGTGAGGGCAAGAGGGAGAGAGAGAAGAGAGGACAAAAGAGAAAGACTCCCTTTCGGCTCGCAGACACTAAAAGCATAGTAAAGGTCTAGCCTCTACAGTCTCGAAGGGTACCCTAAGCATCAAAGACAAGTCGCAGGAGCAGAGCGGATGAAGAGAAGCAAATAAGAGGAAAGTGAAAAGTAAGCAAGAGAGAAGCAAAATTGCAAAGATACCGACCCAAGTGTTGTCGAATTTCTAAGGAGCTAGAGACAAAGCGTCAAATTTGCCTTCTAGAGCTTGCGCTAATTTTCTGTCACTTCTGATCAAGTTCCATCCATTTGCTTTCCAGCCAGAACATGCTTCAGTAGGGATCGCAGTTCACGCTTTAGCTTCATCCCTCTCTCGAACCTCTCTCCAGAAACAGAGCACTCGGAAATTGTAACAATGTATACACTCTAGGTTTATACTCAACGACCTCGTCATCTACATCACCACAATCAGGTCTGGTCCCTCGAATTCCTCCCTCTCCTGCGGTCGATCTCACTTCCTCGCTTGTCGATTTCTCATTCTCGCTTCTCGTAACGTATAAGCCCTTCACTCTCAATTGTTGGTCTTCCCCAATTCCAGTTCCTGCAAGATCTTGCTCTGTTCAATCGCCGTTCCGGAATTTGGTGAAGGAGTCGCAGGAATTGAGGAAGGAGCGTTATCGAGAGTTTGACGAAGTGATAAATCGTATTTCGATTTCCATTCTCTCAAGGAGAAGAGCGACTTGACGTACTGTATTCGGTCCTCGCTAGTCCGCGTCGCGAATCTTCTCGCTTACTTAGGTCTACGCCGCAGTATCTCCCGAGTCAGAACCCGATGAAAAACGACAAAACGACATTTCATCTATTCCTCTTTCCCCTCGTCTAATGATTCTTGTGCTACTCTTGCCGCGGTATGGAACGCCGAAATACCCAGAGACGCCACTGATCCTACAGCGTGTCCTAGAAGAGCTCCTACAACGCAAGTCGTAGGCCAAACCTGTGGACTCTCGAATCGACATCAGACCCTGCGAGGAGAGATGACTGAGAAGAGAAAAGACACACCTGCCAAGGTCGATCCCAGTCGAGTGGTATAGGTACCGCTCCGAGCCAGCAACCGAGAATTGCGCCCAATGCAGGAGCGAGTAGAGCTAATTCGAGATCATCGTTTGGTCTGTATCGACATGAGGTTGTCAGCGGACTACTCTTCTAACGCCATCGCAACGAGAGCAGGGATACGTACGAGACGGAAGAGAAGAATCTCAACCAAACATAACGATTTGTTGGCGAACCTGGCGCGAGAATCGGAGGAACGGCGATTGCGAGAGGGAGAATGGCGAGAATGGACACCAGAAGGGAGAGGAGGGCAGTCTCGGCGACGTTGCTGTTAACGAGGCGGCAGTGTTAGCTGCGATACTGGATGTAAAAGTGAGAAAGAGAAAGAGAAACCAACGAAGTAAGGGGTGCACCCAGCAAGACAGCGCAGACGTGAAGCGCTCCAGCTCCAAGAAGAGTCGTTGCGACAGCAGGTACGAGGAACTGAAGAGGGAATCGGTCTTAAGAAGCTGTCCTCGTCTAAACAGAGAGACAAACGAAACTTACATCGGTATCGATAGGAGATTTCCCATTCTTGTCCGGTTCCGTCACCGCCTTCAAGATCGTCTTGTGAGGTAATTCACCAGTCTTCGCTCTGTTCCACATTTCCCCAAAGATATCCTTCGCTGTTCTCCTCTGTCTTCTTGGTTTCACTGGTTCAACTTTTCCTCCCTTCTTTGCCAATTCATTCGCTTTGGTCCTCGAGCTTTTTGCGAAGAGTCCAAACCATATTTGCACGAGTGCGAGAGAGGCGCATGCGATTGGGAGAGTGCGAAGGGGTTCATGAATGATGGAAGTGAGAATGCGTGACGAGGGATTGGAACGGATTCCTTCACGGCCGCCAGCGGAGAAGAGGAGAGAGAAGAAGACTGCTGCTAGTTGTAGAGGAATTCGGGGAAGGTAGTGACCGAAAGGGAGAGGGGAAGGAGTTCGAAGAGGTCGAGTTGATGAACCCGAGGGAGTTGAGGGAGCTACTGTAGTAGGTGCTGACGGTGTAGAGGTGCGCTGTGTGACCTCTTGGGTAGGTTGCTTCTTGCCTCTGGCCATGTTGAGTGAAGTGAAGGAAGAAAGAACGACGAATTCGTTTCGCAAGAAGTCAACAGAGTCGACGCAAATTGATCCTTCGCGACCTGATCAAATAACAGGATGAAAGGGTATATACTTATGACTTGCACTTGTAACGTGATTGTGTAAACAAAAGAGATTAAGTTTCCGACTATCCATTATTCACATTGTCCCTCTTCTCTTCTCGCTGGCCTTCTCCTGTGACTCTCCACTCCTTCTCACACTCTAATTCGAGAGCTACCTCCTAGAACCATGATCTCTTCAAGAAGCTCAGCAACTCCTTCAACCTCATTCCCAATCCACCAACAGCCATCGTTTCTCTTACACTCTTCCTCAAGGGCTTTCCAACAACCTGTACTTCCCACGCAGGTGCATCATCGGCTGATTCAGCGTCAACGTAAACCTTGACGCGTACTACGGGTTGATTGACGATTCGTGTGTCGACTTCGAACGTCGTTACTTTTGTGTTGCCGTCAGGGAGGTCTGAGGAGGAGAGGTGCGTCAGTGACAACCAGTCTTCGAAAGGGCTGAGAGAGTAGAGACATACATTTGTAGAGGGTATCTTCACCCGAAGCACCTCGACCGTGAGCTTGAGAGAGAGTTCGGATCGGAAGGTAGAACATGTTGAAACTATGTGAACGACAAGAGGTCAGCTTTGTCTCGGTGTCGATGACAAAGAGCAGTGTAAGGAAGCTCACGGAGAGGTAGAGAATTCTGTTACTGCATCTCGAATACCTGCCGAAGCGAATTCATGTCGATCCTAGAATTCGAAATCCGTGAATCAGCTATCATCGTAGAAGAACAACGGCGAGGCCGAACGTACACCTGAGAGAACGATGACATTGGGAACGTATTGGAGAGTATCGAGGATAAGATCTCGTTCAGCAAGGAATCCAGCCCAAGTGTCCTCGGCGTGATCTGAACATTCGCAAGAAGTCAGTCGATCTAGCGCACATGAAGAGAGAAGAGGAAGCAGACCCACTCCAGAGACTCATCATCGGTACACTCGAAACGATGAACTTCCAAGTAACGGTTTGATTGACTGCAGCAGCCCAGTTGAGGAACGCTTCTCGTTGAACTTCTCCGAGCATCGTCTTCTCCTCGTCGTCGACATTCTCGTTCGGCGAGCGGTAAGCACGAGTGTCCATCACGAAGAATGCAGAATCTCCGACACTGCAAAGAAGTTTCCGAATTAGCCATCATTTCGAAAAGAGACGAGGGATGAGACGACGAACCGGAAATCGTAGTAGTTGACTCCAGGGGTTTGACTGTCGGGATTGGCATTGCCGAGGTAGTTTCGGTAAGCAGTGTTGGCTGGCGCAAATCGAGGATCGGTAACGTTTCCAGAGAAGTCCTGAATACGAGTCAAGTCAGTGGCAGTCTCGCGGGGCCGCTCGACTCGATGATATAGAACTTACGTTGACGATCTCGTGATCATCGTAGATAGCGACCATAGCTAGAAAAGGTGAAGAAAATTGAAAGTTAATACTGCTCTCCCGAAGAAGCTGTGAAAGGGGAGTAGCTCACGAATCTTCTCGACCATCTTCTTCATCTCAGGCGAGGAGAAGATCTGACGGTAACGCTTGTTGTACTGTTCGGCAGTGGCTCCAGCGTACCAAGGTACGTCGGCATAGATAAAGTCTCTGTGTATCTCGAGAAACTCGATCAGCCTCCAGAACAACGAGAAAGTGATTCAGGTAAATATCGAAACGCACCCGAGGAAGACCATGAATCTGACTCCAACCTTTTCCGCAATCTTCAAGAACGTCTCTGCACCTTTGATCGAACGCTTGTTTTGAGGGCCAGTCCAAGGGAATCCAGCTTTGACGCAGGAAGAGGAAGCGAACGTGTAATGAGTAGGCTGGGAAAGGGATGGATCGGGGAATGTAGTGAAAGTCTGCATGTTGGGGAATGCAGGATGGTGAGCGATTTGAAGGGATGAAGGTCGAAGGAGACGGTCTAATCGCGAAGCAGACGTTAGCTACGGCGAGTGAGAGAGACTTCGAGAGCAAGCTTACATTCGTATTCAGTGCTAGCCCACAATCCATCGAGCTTGACAGTCGAAACCCAATCAGTCGCCTCAGTCGTGTGAATCTCGGGTCCAACCATCCATTTTCCGAGGGGTTTAGTAGGCCTGTAAGCTACTTTCGCGCCGGTGAACTCGTCTTCCGGTAGGATTCCTTCAGTTGCAGGGTAAGCGGTAGAGTTGTAACCGAATGCATCAGATTGACGAGGCACCAGACTTGATTCTTGAGGGATTCGAGCGACAAGTTTAACTTCGTTGTGAGAGATGGCACCGACTCGGACAAAAGCCAGTGAGTTCTCATCCATGCCGTACACGGGTGTCCAGATTGCGTCCATAGCGAGAGCGAAAACTGTAGAGTGCGGTCGAGCGAGTCAGCGCAACAGCTCGAGAAATCGGTCATAGAGTTCGATACCAGCTCGACAAATCAGTCACAGAGTTCGATACGTACTTAAGGTATTGACAGCGATAGCAGCATAGTTGAGGAAGGAAGAGGTGGGAGTGGGAGTACCAAAAAGGATCGATCGAACGAGTTGCGAAAGAGTAGCTTTAGGTTGAGGACGGTTTCGAGGTAATTTCTGGAACTTGACGAGTGCCGAGTCCGAGTCTGATCCATCGGTCGCCTCTTCCTTGTTCTCTCCAGCAGCTAGCTGCACTTGACGGTTTCCGTTCTTCTTCTTCTTGTTACGCTTCGAAATGCTACCGGATGAAGGCGAATCGGGAGCGACGTGAGGGTGTTCTTCGTGGACAGCTGCATCGGGTGCCGGTGAACCTTGAGCTGCGACGTCGGCGAACGAAGGTCGAACTTTGGGATCTTTTGGTACGAGAGCAGCTTCGGCGGGAGTTGTTGGACTGTGAGGGATAGTACGATTGACGAGGAATGTCGTCCAGAGGTGTACGAAGTAGAAGAGAGGAATTAGGTAGGGTCTACGAGTTGAGTGAGGACAAAGGAGAGGTTAGCTTGTCAAAAGGGTGAGATGAAGGTAACGACGCACCCGAATCGTCCTGGAATCCATCTCAGGAACACTGCATCGGTGTAGTGAGGTCAGCCACTCGTCTATTTGGGCGTGCAGGCGAGAAAGAGGGAGAATCTGCTAACCATAACAAACAAATCGAAACAAGGCGGAAGAAGCACCACCCGTACTTCTAGCGATACCCTGTGTATGAAGAGCAGTTAGTAGCTATTCGCGAGCGAGTAGAGCGTGTAACTGACCATTGAAAGTGAATTGTAGGAAGCAAGATGTTGACATCACCGTTTTGCTCCCTCTTCCTCCTTCTTTACCTCATATGGTGCTTCTAGCGACAGCCTCACCGCTTGCATCGGATACTAGCTATACGTGTCGAAGCTTTCAAGAGCCGCTCCCTTTCTTCGCTTTTGCTTCGATTCACTTCCTCGTTTCATTTCACTCAAGTTCGAACTCGTCAAGAACGCACTGATTCCAGTAGAGACGACACGTAGCGGGAGGATCGACACTGCGATGAGCATGCTACCTGATCCGATCCAGAAACGACAGCTCCAAGTTTCCTCTTTCCTCATTCGAAGATGCTGATCGATCACTTGAAGCTGCCGTCTCCTCCTCGCTACCACACTACAGCATCATCAGCCAGATTAGAATGTCGATTCCTCCACAGCTCCTCGAGATTCGCAAGAACTTTCGGGTTGAACGAGGTCAGTCTCTTTCATATTGTTGAGACGCAACTCCCGCTAACGATTCCTCGGCTATTCAGATTTGTTGATCGCCTTTTCTGCCATCTTGATCTGGGATTACGTACGTTCCCTGCCTCTCAGACCTCGGTCAATACTACTGACCTCGTCGGGTCCTCAGCTGGCAACTCTCCGACTCGAGATACGCATGATGTGGAAAAAGGATCAACCCTGGAGTCTACTTCGGATCCTCTTCTTCATCAATCGATATTTCTCGTTGTGGGTGATGGCGTTCAACTCCTGGATGTTTTTGGCGGATATCACTCTCCCGACTTGTCGCAAGACGCTTGGGCTTTTGATTCTCAATGGGGACGTGATAGTCCTGTGAGTTCCATATCCTCCGTTTACTCGGTTAGATTATATGGCTAAGAGTGTCCTCACTAGTCTTGCCGATTCGATCCTCGCATTGAGGGTCTTCGCAATTCATGAGAGATCTTGCAAAGTACTCGTGTTTCTCGTCCTCATGCTCGTCGCAGAAGCCGGCGTGCTCGTTTCCGCGGCCGTTCAACTGCATCGTGAGTCTTCCTCGTCCCTTACCAGATTCAGCGACGCTAATCAAAGTTCCGCAATTGCAGCTCTCGTCCTTCCCCCCCAGGTTTCGGAGATTGTTCGCTTCCACGGTTGTGTCGCTGCAGCACCCGATGCAAAGGCTCAACAGCTTGCTTTCCTCTTGTCAGTTTTTTTACGTTTCTGAGGAAGGTCCGACGCTTAGCTCACATTCAATATCTCTTCTAGTTGGAGTCCCTCGCTCATCGTGAATCTTATCATCCTGAGCATGACGCTGTGGAAGAGTGTGACGTCTCAACGACGTTTTGGTTCGGTACCGATAATGCAGCGCATGCGAAGAGACGGCATTATTTATTTTGTTGCGGTTGTCATCGTAAATTGTGTCAGCTTTGGATTCGCAGCTCGTGAGTCTTCACTATCCATTCACTCTATTGATCGCATCTTGACACGCTGACGATTCCCGACCATCGGTTCGATAGAGCCAGAACCGTCGCTTCAAATCGTTACTCTGCCAGCCTCTATAGTGCTCACCTCAATCTGCTGCAGTCGACTTGTACTCTCGCTCCGAGCACACGGAAGCGAGCCTATGGTTCGTCCAACTTCAGGCTTGGTGGAGTCTATCGATCTCGTTCGACAGAGGACTCGTTTTGGATCGAGATAGGGTCACCAGCTCATTTAGGACTTTTTGTATTGTTGTACACTAATGTATTCGTATACTTGGCTAAGGTAGAGAAAGCGAAGCTATGATTTAGGGGAGCTACGAATTTCGAACTGTGCAGAGCGATTCGGCTTCGTGAAGGTACAGGGATGTCAAACATTCACCTCGCTCTTTCAGGACGATGAGGGAAGCTTCGATTCATGATCAACTCGAATTGGCAAAACTCCAACTTTCCAGATTCTTGTCTCTGGAATCGCTTTGAGACTTCTCTCTCTTCCTTTCTTTCACTCCCCTCGACAAGTCAACGGCGTTAGCAACAGAACGCTTCCGACCCTTCGATACAGGCGCTCTCTGAGCCTCTGACAACGTCCTCGAAGATCCTCCGAGCGCTAGATCTCAGCTTAATAGAAATGGCGACTCCACTCACGCTATCACCTTGGCTGACACGAGTGGACAAGAACGTCGAGATTGACAAGCAGGTGCTAGTGACATTCACTGCCTTACTCTTCTGGGACTACGTGAGTTTGCCTTTTCTCTCTCAGACTCGGAAGCTCGAATAGCTCATCGGCTCTACTTCGTTCCCTCTCGCCCAACTTGTCACAGCTTGCGACATTACCGCAAGAGATTCGATTGATGTGGGGTTCTCGGGATCGGTCACTGCTAAAAGTGCTGTTCTTCGCAAAGTGAGTTCTAGTCTGTTGCGAAAAACGGTCTACATCTTGTTTATACTCTCACTGTTGATCCCAGTCGATATTATACACTATTCACCCTTGCGTGTAGTGCAACGTTCTGGTTCGGTACCATCAGTGTTGGCGAGCTTTTCTTCCGAATTCTCATTTCTCGCGAAAGCTCATTCTTCGAGTACGCAGATGCTTGCAATCGCGCCTTCTGGCTGCTCAGGCTTAATCCTGTTGTCGTCACATTGTAAGCTCGCGGCTCTTGTCCTTCGTTTGCGAGCAGCCTCCGCTGAACGAGAGAATTTCACTCGCAGGTTGACCGATGGAATTCTGAGCATTCGAGTGTTCGCAATTTGGGAGCGAAGACCCTCGATGGCGGTGGCTCTCAGTGTAGGGCTCGCCGCTGAGATTGCGTTGATGTCGTTTGCATCGGCTTATTATCAACGTAAGACACAAACCTTCTCTTTCTTTTATCGTTTCTTGCGTTGATGCCTCTCTACATGATACAGCTTACATCTTGCCACCCGGATTCGGACGCTTCGTGACATTCAACGGATGCTTCACCACCCCGTCAGTCGGTCATCTACATCTAATCCCTGTCTTATTGCAAGTTTCGCCTCTAATCTCTCCTCGGAAGTAGTCAAAGCTGACTGTATCTCCAGCCGCCTTTCAGCTATGCTCCATCGCTCCTCTTCAATACCGTCATTCTGCTTCTTACCGTCCTCAGGAGCGTGAGTGTCGAAAGAAAAGTCGGCAAACTCCCTCTGCTCGCTTCTCTTCGCAATGCTGGATGCGCGTACTTCTTCACGGTCGTCGTCGTCAATGCCATCGCACTGGGCTTCAATACGAGTGCGTTAAACTTGCCGATCATTAGGGGAATGTGGAGTGAAGCTGACGAACATAGTCGACTCGAGCCGGAAAACAGAAATCAATCCTTCGCTGTCCTCGGTGGCTAATCCAGCTAGCATCGTTCTCACTTCCGTTGCGTGCTCACACCTGGTCCTCGACTTGCGCTCTCATTCACTCAAGCCCCGGCCAACGGCAAACTTGCAGCGTTTCATAGTCGCAGACGAGACAAGGTACAGTGGATGATTCTCGGAGTTCGTGTTGATACGTAGAAAGGGACTTTTCTGTACATAATGCCGTGACATTACTGTAGGCGCGCGGCAATTGTTCCCGGCGAGACTAGTTGACGAGCTCAGTCTCGCTTGAGTCGCGCGAGACAGAAACTATTCCCAAGTGAGTGAGACTTTTCATTTAACGGCGAGCTCTGCAGCACTGTTCCTTGCCGCTGTACAATAATGAGCCGTTGTCGACTATGCTTGGGGCTACAGAAGAGAGACAAGTATGTACCGCTTTCAAGGAACGAGACCGAGGAGCTTTTTTCGTTCGTTCGACGGCGGAAACAAACGGTCTCAAGCGATCTCTGTCGCTTCCCACTGGATCCGCCTTCGCAGCGATCGCGGTCTAAAGGCGCAGTGGGAGGATATCCGCTCGGACGCGATGATCTGCAGTAACGACAACGTTTCACGTTTTTGTGTGGTCGTCTACAGCCGATTTTTTCTCTCTTCGCTCAATTCTGACCGTACGTCGCGGAGAATGTTCTACTATGAATCTTGAAGTTCTGTCAAGTGGATTGAGGTGTACAACCGCAGACAAAAGAGGGAAAAAGTCGAGGGAAGGAGGCAAATAGGAAGACGATGATTCGTCAAGAGAGGTTTAATTTCCAATTCATTTTCTGTTGTCGTCGAACTTGTTCCTTGCAAAAGAAAAACCTCCACTTGAGAACACGGTCGACGGCGATTCACCGGGCTTGTGCCTGGGTCAAGATCGCTTCTTTTCTCCCTCCCTCTGTTCCTCAAGCCACTCTCTTCAAGCACTCTCGACACTTTCATGCCATGACTGCAGGCTCAATGCACTCCGTTCAACTCAAACCCCGAAGAGGTCGCAAACAAGATGACTCTTTACCTCCATCCGTTCGTTCCCTCTCTCAGCTTCCCCTCCCCCATCTTCCCCTATTTTCCTTGCCTCTTTCGCTGACACCTATCGCCTATCTCGAATACAGCGAGCAAGGGATGTCCAACGAGCTTTCCGAGCGAGAAGAGCAGCACATCTCGCCAACTTGGAGGCGAGAAACGTCTGGCTTGAGCAGGAGAACACTGAACTACGACGACAATTAGGCTTCTCCCCATCTGATCCTCCTGTATCCGGACCAGAACCTGAATTACTTGTGATTGGAAGTCCAGGGGAGAGCTCAAAGGGAGAAGAAAGTTTGGTCAAAAGCGAAGAAGGGTGTAGTCCTCCTCCATTATTCGGCTGGGACGAAGGTGATGCGAAGGGAAAGGGCAAAGCGGTGGAAGGCGAGAACGGGGAAGAGGTCAATTATCATCAGCAGCAACAAGGAGTTCAATCATGGAACGCTAAACGGTTGGATGCAACTTCGAATGCACTCGGTTTCGATTTCTCCCAGGCAGCGAACGCTTCCGGTCCTCCTCCTGGGTCTCAGATGTCTCCCCGACAAGGACACCACCAACACCCTCTTCAATTTCTTCCCCCTCCTCACCAACATTACGACACAAATCCCCTCGCTTACCTCGCAGCCATGCCCATGGGTGGATTCGGACCTCCGCCTTCGCACCACGGTGCCTCGAATGGCTCCCCGTACGAGGTTTACCCTTTCTCGTGGCCAGCACCGCAACGAAACGCTCAGCATTCCTCGCAAATCCAGCATTCGCCCGCCGGTACTTTTCAACACAGTTTCTAATCGACTCCTACTCTCCATATCATATCCCTCGTTCCTTCGCATGTAGCCATCCTTCTATACCCTCCCCCCTCACATAGCTCGCAAAAAGCACCCTCGGCTTCCTCTACTACTCATAATTTTCGACTCCCTCGTTCACGCATACCTTTCACACGCATAATCTTCTCCCTTACACTTGTACAACTATATAGCAGTATCTCTATCGTTCCTTCGCACTTTCATTCCATGTCGTCACATCTATACAAGTTTTACAGACGCACGTTTCTACCTTTACGAACTTTTTACTCATTCTTTTCGCAAACTTGTCAACAATATACAGTTTCTTCCGCATCGCCATCGGCATTGAGCCTCTCTCCCCAGGCGTCTTACGGGGACTCGACTTGCAGTGAGCGACTTGTCGGCTCTTTCGATTCTTCGCAGAGGGAAAGTCGTACTTCTGCCAATCGAAGGCCAGGTCTGATCCGGATCACGTCTTTGCTCTCTGCAAGTTTTCAGTCGTCGATAGTGCCGCGAAGGAGCCAGAAATTCTCGTCGTCTCGCGGTTTCCTTTGTGCGAGGGATTCGAGGGGTTTCTCGAGTTAGCGCACTAGTCTACCCTGCGTCGGCAGAGAGTCGCTTTATGAGGCCGACCTTCGAATGGGAAGTAGGCGAACGAGAGAGTACCACTCCTGCGAAATCTGAAGCGAAGTCGAGTTGAGTTCTCCCTCAACACTTCATTCTCAATGTAAGCGAACTCAGTCTTGAAGCATACTCGGAGCTCTTCTAATCACTCTCACATTGCTGAACAGGGCTCAACCAGTCAGTAGCGTTCTCACTTCTTCAGATTGTTTCCTCATCTTACAAAGGCCGTCGTTCCCCTCTACAGCCTCCAGTTGGAATTGAAGCGATTGTAGCTGAATCTACAGCTAAAGCTGAACAATTCGTGACTGTCAGTACTCCTCTTCTTGTTGTCTGCTCATCTATGCTGACTTTCATCATTTTCGACTTTCTATTCTTTAGCGTTACTACACAGCACAAGACGTAGCTCCTGCCGAAAGGGCACCACAAATACATCCTCTCTATGCTCCGACCGCTCGAATCACCTGGAATGGAAATCCGATAGCTTATGGAGATTTACCTGCGTTCGTTCAACAAATGCCTCAATCGAAGCATGAGGTACAAGCGTACGATTGTCATCCTATATCAGGTCAGTACACTTTCTTATGAGCGCGAAACGAGCGAGACTGAAGCTTTGAGGCGAGAATTTGAAAGGCTCCGCAAGTGGTGGACCTGCTTCGCTCGTTGTGACGGTCACTGGTCAGGTAGCTATCTTTCCTTCACCTCATTGTTATGGCGAACACCAAGCTGATTTCGACTGGTTCTTTTCAGGTCACACACGGTCCAAATCCGACTCCCTCAGCTGGCAGTATCAACGCGAAGAACTTTGATAATCTCCCTCGGGTCTTCTCTCAATCCTTCATTCTGGTATTCGTTGAGGGAAGCGTCGGTGTAGGAGGATATCAGATCGCTGCCGACTCGTTCAGGTTCTGTTGAAAAAGCGAATTCTTGTATCGAATTTGGTGAGTTGCTGGAATCCCCTTTCTACTCGTCACACTTTTCGTCATACTCACCATCGCCTCTTGGCCTTCCAGTATACCCCCGCTTACGATAGATCCCTAGTATACCCTCTTTCACAATCGAGAACCTCGCATTTCCGTCTCCCTCTGCGTCCGGCGGTATGAGTCAAGAGAGATGCTGCGACATTGTTCTATTTACAAGCACGCATACTCAAAGCGAAGCACCCTCTACTTCCTCGCCTCCTTCGCCTCCTTCGCCATTCTCGCAACGGTAACTTCGAAAGTTTCCGGTTCCCTTCCCAACAACTCCTTGAGATCATCCGTCACGATTCTCGCCGACCCCTCTTTGATACCCTCGAACGAAGTCGCCCATTTCTTCGCAAAGTCTCCAGATCCATAGCCTTCTCCGTTTTGCTGCGACTCTTGATTCCCAAACTCTTCGACCGACACCTCCTCAATCGCTAGAGGCGTACCTGAAGTCCTTGCGAGGATCTCGACTACTTCGTCTAGTGGTATCTCTCGAGGACCAGTCAGGAGGACTGTTCGATTCGAGTATTTGAATTCGATGGGAGACGACGCTGAAATCGCTTGCTCGAGGAGTTTGGCATTGGCTTCACCCTGTTCGAAATGGAAACGAATCAGCTATGGTCAGACGCAGCAGACTAGAGTAGAGCTTACGAGCTCCGACTGCTTCGCCCATGATGCGCCGGGGAATGAACCAGAGTGAGGGATCTTGATCGTCGAAAATGGGTTTTCGAAAGACCAAGAGCTGGTATACAGCGGGAAGGACTCGGAGTACTGGGCTTCGCGTATGAGCTGAACCATACCAGACTTGTTAGTCAAAGGAAGCTGACGACCTTGTAAGGACAGGAGGAACAGAACAAACCGTGAAAGTGAAAGAAAGATCCTCTTCGTGAAGTTGTTTCAAGTAAGCTCCAGTTTTGATGTGCGCTTGCATTCCGTATGCGCTTGAAGTTGTCGAAACCGCTGGTCCTGCAAAATTGAGCGAGGTATAGAGGATGTGCTTGACTCCACTGACTCGATGAAAAAATAAGAGAGTCAATCGAAAAATCTCCGTCTCGAAACGCTCGAATACACTCACGACTTGATCGCCGAGTCTATAGCTTTCTTGTGAACTGAGTATCTATAATCATCCTGAATAGAGGCGTAGGAAATGAGGAGTAAAGTATCGATGCCTTGGAAAACGCCATCGAGGGATTTAATATTTATCGTAATCTGCCTGGCGTAGAATACGTAGAGTCGCTCCGCGTGCTTCGAGGTGCTTGAGCTTGTCCGGGTTTCGAGCGATGAGGATGCTGGACTCGAATGATGAGAGGGATTCGACAGCGCTTCCACCAAGTCCACCAGAAGCTGGGAAGATACCAAAGACCATGTCGAAAGTGGAGTGAAGAGAGAAGTAAGAGAAAGAGAGTTTGAAGAGATAAAGAGTGCTACTTTTCACTCGGTGAGTGCGAAGTGAGGTTTTTAACACCGAGTACTTTCTGGGGGAGATGACAGAGGTGTCTCAGTACTTCGGAAACTAGCGATCGTCACGGCGAGTAGCGGACTCATGAATCCAGAGATGAGATTCAGTGGATGTCAAGCATCAAGCTCGAAACTATTTCCTTTTTTCATAATACGACACATTCTGCCTCTCCTCCCAGTCTCTACTCGCCCCTCCCACCTCTCGCCCCTACCTCAAATATGGCGAGTACAGCTTGTCGGAACGTAGCGACGTTATAATCAATGAGAGCTGAATGCTGATCTTGCGCATGAGGTCGTAACAGAGCAACGAGGGAAAGATTGCTATTCGAGCGAATCCATTGATCAGTACAAGGCCAAGAAACATCGATCCTGAGGGTCAAGACGCACTCGTTGATAGTCCATTGAGCGATCGTCGCACCCGTTCCTAGTTTCACCTTGCTATGAGGTAAAGGCTTTCTGCCTTTTCGTTTTGAAGAGTTCATCGAGCTTGATGACGCCGAGTTCGAAAGCGTATGGCTGGCAGATGTCGAAGCGGATGAGTCTTTGCGAGCTGGAGAATCGGGAGCGGATCGAGGAGCGATGGGAGATTCGGTGATTGGAGGTGGATCGAGGAAAGGTCTGTTGCGGGGAAGTCAGTATTGGAGAAGGCTTCATGATGATGAGCATAGGAGAGCAAGTACTTACTCGTAGAGAGCGGTAAAGTCGCCAACGAGATCTAGATATTCGGCGCAAAGAACGTAGGTTTGATTATCGAGAGGGGCTGAATCCGTTGCGATATAGATCTTCGATGCCGTATCAAAGATGAACGCCTTGTCCATTGAGCATTGCTAGAGTCGTAGGAAGTGAGTCAAGATTTCGTGCTTAGGGAGGAAGAAGGAAAGAATGCGCTCACTTGACAAAGTAGATCCAACAATCGCTCGAGTACAGCTTGTTCCGGAATGAGCTTCTGTATCACCCTCGACAGTGATTCGTAAATTGAGTTGTCGAACACCGAAGTGAGGTAGTAGAAAACGTTCATATTGCTTTCGAGTTCAGGAGAGATGTCGAAGAGCTCTTCTGTTAGTCGATCGCGTAGATTTTGCAGTACGTCTACAGATACGAGGTGCGTGTCAGAGAGGGTGTATGAGGGAAATCGAAGGTTATTGAGGAAAGGTGGCACACCTAATCGGAAATCCTCCGACATTCCATCGACCTTGTGTAAGAACACCTCGAACTGAATCCCCGGATTCGCCACGTACGCTTTATGCATCGTCACACTCAGTTTCCGTATTGTGTCTCCCATTGAAGATTGAGCGTCAATGACGAAGATTACGGCATCGGTATCTTCGAAAGAGAGGTTGAGTTGTTCAGGGTCGAGTTGACCACCCGGTAAATCCCACATTCGCATCGATAGGAATGAGCTGTTGATTTCCTTGTTGTCGTCAGCTTGGGTCAGTAAGGAGAGCTGAACGGATGTGATAGACGAACTTGAGATCTTCAGAAGACGATTTCTTCGTTTTCTCAATAAACAAGGTATCGCTCGGAGCCATTCCTTCGAAGACTACTTTTCGGATACTCGACTTTCCACCACTGCAGGGACAAGTAACGAGTCAGTAGCTGCATTTCGGAGAGGTGGTGCGCCAAATTTCTTGCGAGGGGAAAGGGATCGAGGTCCCACTAATATTCTCGAGCATCCGATTGAGCGGTCCAGCGGATCAAACAGAGATCAACTCACCTCCGTGGCCCCATAAGCAGAACTCGAGGCTTCCTTCGACCAGTTCGATCTACCTCTTCACTTGAACCGGTTCTCACTGCTTGCGGTGGTACCATAGCGCTTGTTGACTGGTATGGAGTGGAGGAAGATGTCGTAGCTTGTGATGTTGAACGAGACTATCGAACAGGAGATGGAGATAAGCGAGAGATAAACCCAGAGAACGTGTGAAGCGGAGAGTGCTTACCTGCATACTGTACGTAGGATCTGTAGTATGCTCCGCCGGTATCCGAAAACTGAATGTAGTCGAGGAAGGAGAAATCGAAATTCAGTCAACTTGGACGTCGTCGAAGGGGGAGATTTCGCAAGATACGCCCAATCTTCTCTAGGCTGCACTGAGCGATCCTGTAGCGCTAGTAATGAAGGCTACCGAAAGAATGAAGTATTCTCGATTAGTGATGGAGAGAGACGGCGTTGCAGGAGACGAATTTCGCAGAACTTTCGCAATTTCAACGGTTTCCCCTCGATGGTGCGGCCTAATTACTACCAGAAAGACACAAAGTATTTCATACAACACCGGCAAATAAAGGTAAAAGTAGAGAGGAACCATAACAAATGAGAGATTAAACTAAACTAAAGATTCTTCGAATTCCTGCGACCTCCTCCTCCTTTCTCCCAACAGCTCTTTTGCCTTCTCGTTCTGCTCGATACTCCTCCCATACTTCGAGAGGTACTGCCCTTGCCTAAAGTCGATCTCAAAATCATCGATGGTCGAGATGGAGCTGACCGAGTATTCCTCCTTCATTTCAGGCGCCTTCTTGCCCTTACTCTTGCTCTTGCGCGACATTGTTCGCTGTCGCGAGACGCTCAGTCGACGATGATACTCCCGAGGTGTGAGGGATCCTCGACCGAAAGCGTCGAAGCTGGCTTTCGAGCCTAGGGAGGAGAAGGAATCCGAGTGATTCATCGCTTGAGATCCAGAGGGAGATTCGAGGCGTGTGAATGAGAGAGGTGAAGGTCGATCCGTGAAGGAGGATGAAGTGCTTGCTCCCGACGAAGATCCACTCATTTCGTCAGGAGAAGTAACGAACCTCTTCGAGTCGTGGAACGGCCCTTCGTCGAATTGAGGGTAAGGGATTTCCGGAGGGTATTCGCTGCCGAGTGTCAAGGTCGTCGTTTGTCGAGACATCATCGCTCCTGCTATATCACCAAGGATCTCCATCTCGTCTTCTTCTTGAGCGTTTTTGGCGAGTGCGGCGTCGAACAGTCGAGATCTGGCGGATTGGGCGAACGTTCCTGCTTGATTCGTCGTTGCGAAGTTCGCTGACGAGGTGAGAGAAGCGATGGAAGATTGACGGGAGAGAGCGGAGTTGTGAGAAGGAGGGTTGAGGAAACGATTGCCGTAAGAAGGAGAGAGGGGAGTGAACTGATCGGATACGAGTCGCGGATCTGATGCTCGAGGGATTCTGATCGAGGGAGGTCGTTGAGTGAAACGGTCGTCGTCGATTTTCTCGGGAGGCGAGGCGACGAGAGTATCGGCAGATCCACCTCGAGCGAGCAATTTCGAACCAATCAAATCCGCCGCTGATCCCATCACCCAATCCAACGAATCCCTCCAGCTCGTTTGCGCAGGAGGTGAGTTTGAACCGTGACCAAGGTTGAGGTCTTGCATGGTCTGTGACAACTCCTTCTTCTCTGCTTCAACGTCTCCAGCTTCGTCGACTGGGTAAGTCGAGTCGGAACAGTAGGAAGGATAGTTTGTAGCAAGGAGATGTCCAGGTCTAACCGGAATGGCGTTGAGCTGTGGAGGGGGAGGAGGAGCTTGATCTGAAAGTTGGGTTTCGTTTCGAATGGCCGCTTGAGGCAATGGAGCCGGTGTTGCGTACTGATCGTATGCGAGGACGTGCGTTTGATCTTCCAGTCTCCCATTGTCGACTTCATCCCATGACCCTCTCCTTCCGAATTCCTCGTCGTTCCGATAATTCGCCCACTCGCTCGTCCTTCTCTGTTGAGACAACGTCCTCGCCACTCCATATCCGCCATCTAATCCATCTCCTCTCTGCGGTAAATAAGCCTCTTCAATTGGCGCTCCGAACCTATTTCCCGCTCCAACTCCTGCAGCTCCAGCTCCTCCACTCCCTCCAATAACCATCCTTCCACCGACTTGTTCTCCATAGTATTTCTCTGTCCAATTTGGTCCTGGTGTAGCCCATTCACTCATTCCTCCTCCTCCTCCTCCAGGTGCAGGTGAACCGTATTCTGAAGCAAGGATGTCTCCTAGTCTTCTTCGTTTTCGGCGACGAGTGCAGCGGCGAATGAAGAAGAATAGGATTGCGACTATGAGGGCGAGGATAACGACGCAGACTAGAACGGTGATTGTGATGTTTAGGGGAGAGCTTCCGAGAGTCGAGAGGAAAGAGGTGGGTGAAGAAGAAGCGGGTGCTGCTGAATTCGTAGTTGAGGAGGACGTGGATGATGAAGAGGAGGGGATGGAGGAAGATTGGCTGGTAGCTGAAACGAGGGTCGTCGTGAGGACGAGAGAGCTGGCGGTAGCGGTACTTGCTAGAGTTTCGACGACGGTACTTGGGGCAGCAGGAGAAGACCGAGGTAGGGTTGTCTGCGTTATTGGGAGAGGAGAAGGTGAGAGAACCGATGCGAGGGCGGCTGATCGTTGAGAAGCCAGAGCCTGAGGTGCTCGAGTTCTTGCGATAGTCGGTTCGGCAGTTGCAGAAGCTGACTCAAACACGAGCGCACTGATACCGGCAAAGGTCGGGGTGTTTTCGATCGGTCGACTGTGGACGTAGGAATTTCGTAAGTACTCGGATTATCGAATAAAACAAGAAGCAGAAATTTGACTTACCTCGCGATCGAGTTCGGTAATTGCTCGAGAGCTTGGGCATCAGAGCTCGACACTGGCGTGGGATTCTGAGCATCAGGATGGAAGATACCGCCAGCGGTCGACCAAAAAGGCGAATCTTCTCCAGCGACGACTGCTTGGGCTTTCGGTTGAGCGTTTACAACGGTGGCTGAAGGTCGAGGTCGTGCAGCTGGATGAGTCTCAGTGTTTTGTTCTCGATTGGCGACCTGTCGGGATTGAGAGGAAGAGGAGGGAGATTCGTTTGCGGAGGAAAGGGAGGAAGTCTCGAGTTCAGAGGGAAGGGCGCGAGACCTGAGTCGGAGTGGTCGATACGCGGAGGTAGCCCCGGTGTCATTTGCAGCCGCATTGACGCCTAAGGGGGAGATGAAGAGAGAGTTGTACCGATATGGCGAAGGAGCAGCGAAAGGGGAAGAATGTATCGGAGTGGCTTGAGCAGCTGAGGAAGTCTCGACGGGAGCTTGGCCCATACCTGTACATATCACTGTGTTAGTCTAGTGCGAAGAGAGCAGGAAGATTTGACTGACCTGGTGTCCATAATCCATCGTTCGCTCTTCTTTCCAGTACGTTCATTCGAGTTCGTTTGCGTGAGTACGTCTGGTCGAATGATGCCATGACCTGAGCTTGAAGTTGTTGTTATAGATCGACAGAAGCAGAGATATAAGCTAGCTATCAGGGTGAGAGAGGGAAAGAAAGAGGCAATCGAAGCAGTGTTGGAAGAAGATGAGATGCCTAGCTAGCCAGTCCATTCTATGTCCACCACGAGAGGCTTCCTTTCCTTGTATAGCCTGTCAGTCCAGAGATTAACTTGATGGGAGTAGGCAAGTCGGATGAGGGAGGGGATTTCGATCTGGACGAGGGAGGCGAGAAAGTTGCTGAAACCGTTCGGTTCGTGATGCCGGTGATCTACATGTTCTATCGAGTAGTCCTAGCTTGTTCTAGTCGATTACGAGTGAAGTGTCGCTGACTAAGAGTGATGAAACTTCGCTCGCTCCTTTTGCACTCCTTCCTCTCACTTTCCACCTCAACTATGCTCAAATGCCTCGAATACTTTCAACCTGCAGCAAGATAGTCTTCAGATCCTTCAGGAGGTTCGAGAAGGCGTTCGATAAGATCAATCGATTCGTTGGACCGCTCTTCGTTGGAATAGCTCTCTTTGCGATATCCGGATGCGCATTTGCATTCTTCGAAGTCGTATACCCTCAACAGTTCCTACGGGAGGGAACGAGTTGGAGTTATACAGTGATTGGAACATTGTATTGTTGGTATATGGTCATCATGTTCTCGTTTCACGTATGCTCCTCCTCTTTTCATATTCAGAGGAACGTCGTTGACGAGAAGAGTCAACTTGCAGTACTACAAAGCGATCACGACTCCAGCCGGTTCACCTCAAGGTCCCCCTCCGAGCGCATTTCGCACCTGGACCTCTTTCTTCCCCTCTGCCCTCTGCACCCCTCCCTCCCTCTCCACTCCACACACACGACACGAACGAACGATTCACTCGATCCAATCCGCACAAACGAAACAGCATTCCTCACCAGAACCTTCCCCTTCGATACCCTCGACGAGTGCGAGTGCGAATGCGAGCAGGGCAGATCGATACGCGAGGAATTGCAAGAAATGTCCACCTACTCTGATGGGTCACCAACCTCAGAAGCCGGAAAGGACTCATCATTGCAGTGTTTGCAAGACTTGCATTCTCAAGTTCGATCATCAGTACGTTTTCCTCCTTATCTAAGTCTCCAAGTACAGTTCTCGGACTGAGCGGAAGAACATTCGGATAGTTGTCCGTGGATCAAAGGCTGTGTGGGATTGCACAACGAACGTTACTTCTTTCTGTTCTTGTGGTATTTCTCGATCGCTTGTTTCTCCGCTGCTTGGTGGGGGTTCAATCCAGCTTGGAATGCAGTCGCATTCCTCGAGTTTCCGGCGAGTACACTCATCCGAATACCGAGAGAAGGCAGGGAGCTGATGGAGGCACGATTAACAGAATTGGGATTACCGGACTCCTCGAGCTGCGATGTTGGCAATGGAATTATTGACTTCGGTCATGGGTCTCGCGGTCTTCGTCATGGCTTGCGCTCAACTCAAACTTATCGTACAGAACGAGACGAGCGTAGAAACGAGTGACAACGGTTAGTCTTCGTCTCTTCATATAGCAGTTCTTTCGTTTCCTAATCCACTCGACTCGATCTAGATTGGTATCGTAAGATCGCAAAGTCAAGGAACAAGGTCTTCAAGAACCCTTACGATCTTGGATGGAGAGAGAACCTGAGAGATTTCTTCAATATTGGGGAAGAACGAGATCGACAGTAATTCGTCCTTCTTCTTCTCAGCTCCCTTGCCAGAAACTAAATCTTCTAGCTCCCATGCAGTCACTGGATAACGATCTTCTTGCCTGTATCTATACCACCGATGACCGATGGCTGGAACTGGCGGAAACGAGAGAATTGGAGAGATACTGGAATGTCGTTCGAAGATGAACTGACAGATGAGGAAGAGATGAGTTCGGACGAAGAGTCGAACTAGCTTAGTTCTATTGCGCTATGTTCACATTCTATTATATCCTGTTTACACTCTGAGATACCCCTCAACCTCGCAATCAACTTATCTCGTTTCTCAAACGCTACGAACTCCACTTCGATCCCTCCATTCTTCGTACTCCTGTATCACTTCCGGAGTGATTCGTCTTCGTACTGTTCGTGCTGCTTCGACAAAGTGTTTGCGTTGAATCTAGACAAGCGACTTCACGAGTCAGCCGCTTTCGACTTCGAACAAAGGGAAAACGTACATCTGGAGTATTCATATCTTCGTTCATAGCACTCAGTGCCGCGTCTTGACAGACGGAAGCGATCTCAGCTCCAGAGCAACCCTCGGTCTGGAGAGAGAAAGCGGTTCGTCAATCACTTGCACTTTTCACGAGACTCGATCAATCCAGAATCAACTCACGATTTGAGCCAGTTCATCGACGTCTACATCCGCGTTGACCGCCATCTTGCCAAAGTTGATCGAGAAGATCTGTTTACGCGCTTCGAGATCTGGTGGAGAGACGTATAGGATTCGATCCAAACGACCTGGTCGCATCAAAGCGGGATCCTGCAGAAGTTGACACTGTGAGCGAGATTCCTACGGGAACATATGAAAGATGCTCACGATGACATCAGGTCGATTAGTAGCAGCGAGAACAACGACTCCGTTCAATTCTTCGATACCGTCCATTTCCGTCAACAAACTCATCAAGACTCGATCTCCAGTGGGTCCACTACTCTCCTCTGATCCTCGAGCTGGAGCGATAGCATCCACTTCATCCTGTAGGTTTGGACAGCTTCAGCGAAGGGCTCAAGTCGAGAATGTGACGCGACTTACGAGGAAAACGATCGAAGGTGCAGCAGCTCTAGCTTTTCGGAACACTTCTCGAATAGCCTTTTCTGATTCTCCCACGTACTTGTTGAAGACCTGTTGACGTTTTACGTGAGTAAGCTGCAACTACACCTCTATCGAGGAGAAATCGGAGACTCACCTCGGGTCCTTTGACAGCGATAAAGTTCAATCCACCTTCCGTGGCTAAAGCTTTCGCTATCAGAGTCTTACTACAACCAGGAGGGCCATACAGTAAAACCCCACGAGGCGGCGACACTCCCAATCGTTTGAAAGATTCAGGATGCAAGAGAGGCCATTCGACACTCTCTTTCAATTTCGATTTGACGTGCTCTTGTCCACCGATGTCTCTGAAGTAGACTTTCGGGGTCTCGAGGAATACTTCTCGCATTGCTGAAGGTCGAGTGGAGAGAAGGGCTGATTCGAGGTCTGATGCTTGAAGTTTCATCGAGGAGAGGGCAAAAGGGGCGAGCGATGAAGTCGAACCGGAAGAGAGAAGGGAGTACGAGCGTTTGATAGCGAGGAGCCCACCAGTATGTACGAGGGAGGAGAGGTCGGCTCCGACGAAACCGTGCGTTCGGGCAGCAATCGATTGGAGCGTTTCTTCGGAAAGAGCGTGTGGTGTTTGTCGAAGAAGCACTTTCAGGATTGAGAGTCGAGAAGCAACATCGGGGACGCCTGCAGGTTGATTTGAATGGGTTCAGTCGTAATAGGACGAATTGAGCTGAACACGATTTCGGACCTACCAATTTCGATTTCCTTGTCGAATCTCCCTGGCCGCCGCAGAGCTGGATCAATAGCGTTCGGTCGATTTGTCGCCGCAATCACGACTACTCGAGGTTTCTCTTCCGGCTTGTCCTCAATTTCTTCCTCATCCTCGTCCCCTGCTTCCTCATCTTTCTTGACTTCTTCTCCTTTCTCTTCCAACCCATCCATCAACGTCAACAGCATCGCCACTACTCTACGTTCCACCTCTCCACCTTCTTCTCGATTTGGGGCGAGAGCATCTACCTCGTCGATGACTATGATCGCCGGACTGTTTCGTTTCGCTTCGGCAAAGATTTCCCTCAGTCGAGCTTCGGTCTCGCCGTGATAAGCCGAAGACAGAGAGGGTCCATTGATGGTGAAGAGGCTTGAGCGAGTAGAGCGTGCGATCGAGAATGCGAGCAAAGTTTTACCTGTCCCAGGAGGACCATACAGTAAAATTCCGCGAGGTGGTCGAAGTCCTGATCGGCACGAAAGTTTAGCTTTGTCCGACAGAGGTCCGAGTGAGAGGTGAACGTACCGAAGTGACTATATAGTTCTGGTCTAGTTAAAGGCCATTCTACCATTTCTCGAATCTGTTCGATTTGGTTCTCCATTCCCCCTACCATCTCGTATCCCGGCAGGTCTCCTCCTTTACCGTCAACAGAAGATCCCGCAGCTACTTGTCCATTCGCCTTCGTTGCAGGCGAGCGCTTCTTGACTGCAGTCGAGGTTGAACCTGGTGCTTTGAAGTTGACATGTGTCGAACGAGAGATTTGGAAAACTTGTTCGCCAGTCGGTGTCGAAGCTGGAGGAGTCGATGAAGAGCCTTTGGCGGAGGATACAATCAGTCGCCGCACGAGACCATTATAGGTAAGCTCGACGAAATGGTGCAGAGCGACGAAACGAAGGTCGACTAGAAAAATGAGAAGCGAGGTCAGTGAAGAGCTCGAGATACAGAATAGAGGTGGACTCACCGAGTACTTCCTTGACATATGCCTCGAAAAAGCTATCCTTGCCGGGTTTCCCCTTCGCATCGTAGATGAGGGTCACTTTATCCGCTTCGACTACTTCGACTCCTGAAGTTGCGACAGTTGATACAGTAGCAGTCTCGCCGGGAGCCAGCCCAGCATTCGCGAGTGCCAAAGGAGACGCAGCGACGGCTGTAGCATGTATACAATCAGCTTCATTCCATAAAGCGAAGGAGAATGAGTGAACTGACTATTTCCCGACAGAGTAAAGTTTGGCCAGGCGATGCCAACAGCAAAGGTAGATCGTGCACCTCCCTGAATACATCCTGGACGGTCAGCAGTCTTCCCGTAGCTCTTTCTGAACGTTCAACATTTTACCTCTTCTAAATCCATTTTCTGCATTCCTTGCTCCAGAGCTTCAGTTCCACCGGTTGAAACTAGCTTCCTGAGTACGAGAGCATCTCCAGCACATATCTTGACCGCTTTGAGAATCTCTGGTGCGATGTGGATTCGTTTGAGATGCCTTGAATGAACTGGAGATGAAGAAGTTGAGGAAGTGGAGGGAAGCAATTGAGTCGTGAAGGGTCGCCTTGCTAGCTTTTGTAAAGCTGTTTCTGGAGCTTGACTGGGTGTTGAAGGTGCTGCCATCCCGTTCCGAGCAAATGGAAAGTGAAAGGTCAAAAAGGAACTTCTTTCGCAACGGTATCTCTTCGCACATCGCGTCTCGCAACAAAAGCAGGAGAGAGAAGTTCAACTTCATTTCGATAACGGTATGAACAAGTGACAGGATTTGTATGTACAAAAAAAGACGACCAGGGGATAAATTCTATGTATGAAAGCAGTTTTCGGAAAGCTGTATAGTGGAGAGGGATACTGGTACATTCGATGGGTCGGGTATTAAGCTTGAGTCGTAGTTGGGACGAAAGAACCGATAGGCTTGTTCTCGAGGTTGAGTCGTCCACAGAGAACGTCGACGAGACGTTGCATTGGCTGCCACCATTGCTCTTTTCCACGACGGTTCTTGAAGTCGGCAGCTTCGAGCATCTCGGACAAGGGAACGAATCGGATACCGGCACCTTGAATGGCGATCGTAGCGGCACTTGCCTCGGCGCCTGAAGTGTGTTGCTTCTCCAGCCAGTCGATACACTTGACGGTGAGACGAACCGCACGAGTTCGGTCACGAGGTGAAGGTACACCTCCTTGGAGAGTGTGACCGAGAGCGACGAGTCGAGAATCGAATAATTCTTTGCCCTCCTCGGCGAGAATGTTGGTGACAACTTCGGTTGAGTATGTCTTTGAAGCTTTCTCCGATCTGTGAGTCAAGAATGGAAAGATAAACACCGGTCTTCATCGTGCTGATCAGCCACACGACTCACCGAATGACGAGTCGACCCTCTGACTTTCCAGCAACGTCTTGTCTGTATCGCTTCTTGAGGAATTCGACATCTTGAGCGAGTTGTTTGAGGGTGATGCCGTTCTCGGGAGTGTAAACGAGATTGGCTCCAGTCTATTGATACGAAGATGAGATGTCAGATGATGAAAGATGGAATAAGAGAGAAGAGAAAGACTCACAGCGAGAGCTCCAAGCATAGCAATGTATCCACAACCTGCACCTTGAGTCTCGACGACAAAGACACGATTCCTACTAGCTGAAGCACTCTGCTTGATAGCATCACAAGCCTCTACGAGAACGTTGATCGAAGTGTCCGAACCGATCGACCATTCCGTGATGGGGACATTGTTCGAAATAGTAGCGGGAAGGTGAACGAGGGGGATCTTGAGCGCCTTGTAACGATCCCTCGACTTCTCAAGTTGGTTGACTGCGACCATGGCTTCGAAACCTCCAATGATGAGGAGCGAATCGATTTTGTATTCGGCGAGTTTGGTAGCGATACCTTCCATGTCGGAGTCGGGGAGAGTTCGGTTCGTACCGAGTTCGGAGCCACCTCGGGTGGTCCATTGATCGACACGGAGCCATGAGAGCTCGGCGACGTTTCCCTCGAGGAGTCCAACGAAACCGTTGTAGATCGCAACGGGGGTGTGACCGTGACAGAGAGCGTATCGTACGGCGGTACGAGTAGCAGCGTTCATACCTCCGGCGGGAGCACCGGTGCTATGCGTAGATGAAGTAGTGAGCTGGAGAACAAAGTAGACGAGTGATTGAGGGAAAACTCACTGGATGATACCAATTCGCATTCGTTGCTCTTCAGGGACGCGGTATTCGGTGTTGAGACGGGTAGTAGCGCGGAAAGCGTGAAGACAGTCCTCGAATTCGGGGTCACGGAGACTGAGTGCTCGGTTGAAGTCCATGGCTTCGATAGCTTTCGCTACTTCTTGAGTCTGCGGACCGGTAGAAAATTTGAGCATCAGAGACTGGCAGAGAGGAGGTTTGATAGACTCACCTTGGCAACAGCTTCCATCAAAGGTTGACGAGTGATCTTGTTCTCGGCGATTCCGATGACGGGAGAAGGGGTTTCGGGAGTCGAGGTGAGAACGGCTTCGACAGCTTCGGCACCTTGGAGAGTAGCGAGGATACGATCGTAAGCAGCAGGGTTTCCTCCACGTTGAGTATGACCGAGAGTGGTGACTCGAGTGTCGAGTCCGAGGCGGTTTGTGAGAACTTCTTTGACATCGTTGGGAGTGATAGCGTTGAGCTTGCAATCGTGTGCACCTTCGGCTACAATGACAATCGTCTTTCGCTTTCCTTCTTCACGGTGCTGTTGCAAGAGAGAAACAAAATCAGCGAATCTCTAGGGAGTTGAGGAGGAAAAAAAGGGCAGAGGAACTGACGCGAGAGAGAACGCTGCACATCGAAGCTTGCCAGTCCTCAGCTGTAGGAGGTCGTTCAGGAATGAACATGTAGTCGGCTCCCGTAGCGATAGCTGCCATCAAAGCGAGCCATCCACAGTGACGACCCATGACTTCGATAACGAAAGCTCGAGAGTGGGACGAGGCAGTTGAGGAAATACTGTCGACAGCTTCGCAGATTCGGTGAAGAGCAGTGGTAGCACCTGTGAGCGAGACAGTGTCAGCGGCGGGTAAGGCAAACGAATCGTGC
>JGI24890J29729_1000160_pt1 | contig 52137 bp, 57 predicted proteins | sample FreactcultureFD7_FD_29729 | JGI IMG/M metagenome (IMG submission 29729)
CCGTTTCTTCATCGGCAGGCGGCAGGCATCCGGGGATGCCGCCGTCATGCCTGCGTCAACCCTTCAATTCATTGAAGATGTCGATGTATTCCTGCTGCGCTTCGGCTTGCGGCTTGCCCTTGAGGGCGGCCCAGGCGTCGAACTTGGCGCGGGCCACGAAGTCGGTCATGCCGGGGCGCTCGCCCTGCACGTCGCCGTTGCTGCCCTGCTTGTAGAGGCCATACATCTTCAGCAGGGTCATGTTGTCGGGACGCTCGGGCAGGCTCTTGGATTCTGCGACCGCGGCTTCGAACTGTTCTTGCAGGGTACTCATGTCTCTCCTCCCTCGGGCTCAGACGGCCAGCAGTTCGACTTCGAAGATCAGGGTGGCATTCGGGGGGATCACGCCGCCCGCGCCACGGGCACCGTAGCCCAGGCCTGCCGGGATGATCAGCTTGCGGGTGCCGCCGACCTTCATGCCTTGCACGCCTTCATCCCAACCCTTGATGACGTGGCCGGCGCCCAGCGGGAAGGCGAACGGGTCATTGCGGTCCTTGCTGGAATCGAACTTGCTGCCGGCGGTGCCGTCCGTGTTCTGCAGCCAGCCGGTGTAATGCACGGTGACGTGGCTGCCGGCCTTGGCTTCATCGCCAGCGCCAACGTTGATTTCTTCATATTGCAGCCCGGAAGCTGTGGTGATGATGGACATCGGTTTCCTTTCGGTGAGGGGATCGGTTGGCGGCCGCATGGCCAGATTCCTGACGACTGCTGACCATGCAAAATGCTTCATGGAAACATTGCGTGTGCCAGACCGTGCATCAGGCGTCGCAGGTGCGCTGCGACTGGTGTTCAGGCCGCCCCGGTGGCGTCATGCGACCGGATCGGCAGGCAGTGTAAACCAAAAATCTAGAAATTTTTCATATTGCTTCAGTGGGCTGTCAGCGGGATCGTTGCAGCGAGCGTTAAGAGCCGAGGACGTGCTCCAGGGGCTGCTCTGGCACGATAGATCAGGCATTTTTGAGTAAAGTTCTTCATGTTGCGTCGATTCAGCCAACTTTTATCCCTTTCCCTGCGCGCCGCCTGTGTCTCGGCCGTGTTGGCCTGTATGGCCGCCCCGGCCCATGCCAACGTCGTCGTGGTACTCAACTCCGGTGACGCTTCGGTATCGCTGCTGGACGAAACCGGCGAGAAGGAGCTCTCGACCTTCTCGGTGGGCAAGGAGCCGCACCACCTGATGGCCACGCCGGACAACAAGTCCTTGATCGTGGCCAGTGCCACCGGCAACCAGCTGCTCTTCCTCGATCCCAAGACCGGTGCCGTGCAGCGCAAGCTGCGCGACATCATCGATCCCTACCAGATCGGCTTCACGCCCGACCAGAAGTGGTTCGTTGCCACCGGCCTGCGTCTGGACCGGGTCGATGTCTACAGCTATGACGGCCAGGACCTGAAGCTGTCCAAGCGCATCCCGCTGGCCAAGACCCCCAGCCACATTGCCTTCGACAACGCCAGCACCACCGCCTTCATCACCCAGCAGGGCAGCGACCAGATCAGCGCCATCGACCTGGCCACCCAGCAGGTCAAGTGGACCATGCCGGTAGGCAAGCTGCCGGCCGGCATCATCATGACCCCCGACAACAAGTACCTGATGGTCGGCATCATGGGCAGCGACTACGTCGAAGTGATCGACTGGCGCACCCAGAAGATGGTCAAGAAGATCAAGACCGGCATCGGTGCCCACAACTTCCGTGGCCAGGGCGACAAGCGCTACGTCTACGTCTCCAACCGCGTCGCCAACACCATCAGCGTGGTCGACATGACCACTTTGGAGAATGTCGGCACCATCAAGGTCCCCGGCGGCCCGGACTGCATGGAAGTGACCGCCGATGGCAAGACCATGTGGGCCACCCTGCGCTGGAGCAAGAAGGTCGCCGTGATCGACCTGGAAACGCGTTCGGTGACCAAGGTGATTCCGGTAGGCCGCTCGCCGCACGGCATCTACCTGTACAACCGCGCGCCGGATCTGTAATGGCGGACGCATCGTGGAGGACCTGCCGATGACGTTGCGTCCTTTGAANCCCTCCCTGCGCGGCCTGTGCCTGTTCGCCATCCTGGCGGCCGGCCAGGCCGTTGCGCAACCGGCGGCGCCGGAAGCATCCGCCTGCAAGGGCAAGATCTACCTCACCTTCGATACCGGCAGCCAGTCCCAGGCCGAACTCATCGAACAGACCCTGCAGCGCCACCACATCAAGGCTACTTTCTTCCTCGCCAACGAGAAGACCATCCACGGCGACTATTCCCTCGATCCTGCCTGGGCACCGCTGTGGAAGCGGCTGGTGGCCGAGGGGCATGCCTTCGGCACCCATACCTTCGACCACGTCTACGTGGTGCGCGACCTGCCCGAGGGCAAGATCGAGGTACGTCCGCAGTTCGGGGCGCAAGCCGGCAAGAAGCTGCAATGGACGCCGGCCCAGTATTGCGAGGAAATGAAGCGTGTTGATCAACGCTTCCAGCAACTGACCGGCCACAAGCTTGATCCGCTCTGGCGTGCGCCCGGTGGCCGACTGACCCACAACCTGCTCAAGGCCGGCGAAGCCTGCGGCTATGCCCATGTGGCCTGGGCCCCCGCCGGTTTCTCGGGCGATGAACTGCCCAGCGACAAATTCCCCAACGAGATGCTGTTGAAGAAAGCCCTCGACGGGCTCAAGGATGGTGATATCTTCCTGGCCCATATGGGTATCTGGTCGCGCCAGGATCCGTGGGCGCCAGCCGTGCTGGAGCCGCTCATCAGCGGGCTGGAGCAGAAGGGGTTCTGCTTTGCCACGCTGCGCGAGCATCCGTCCTACCGCCACCTGTTTGCCGCCGGGAAGGAACACTGACCCCGGACACCAGTCCAAACCGGCGCCGGCCCAGGGGAGGGGAGCTGCCGCCGCCACCGTCACACCGAATCAACGCTATCCATGATCCAGACCATTTCCGACCTCTTTGCCACCGTCCAGGGCTGGCTCTTCGAAACCCTGGTGCAACCGCTGGTGTTCTTCATCGGCATGGGGGAATTCGTCGAAGAAGCTTTCACCGGCACTGAATTCGTCCTGGTAGGCATCTGTGAACTGGTGATCCTGTTCCTGATCCTGCGTCCGCTGGAGTCTGCCATCCCGGTGCATCCCATCACCGACCCGCGCGCCCGCTGGAACGATTTCATCTACACCGTGCTGCAGCGCCTGGGCATCATCCCCATCATCGCCTTCCTGCTGCTCGATCCGGCGCTTTCATATCTTTCCGAAGCCTTGCACCTGGAAGGCTGGGGCACCTTCAACCTCGACCAGGTCTGGCCCGGCGTGACCGACCGCGCGCTGGTGAGCTTCCTGCTCTACATGGTGGTGCTGGACCTGTGTGAATACATCTACCACTGGGCCCAGCACAACGTTCGCTGGATGTGGGCGCTGCACAGCCTGCACCACAGCCAGCAGAACATGAACCTGTGGAGCGACGACCGCAACCACATGCTGGACAACCTGGTGCACGACATCATCTTCGGCCTGATTGCCGTCCTGATCGGCGTGGAGCCCTCGCAATACATCCTGCTGGTGTCGCTCTCGCGCATGCTGCAAAGCCTGCAGCATGCCAACGTGCGCATCCACTTCGGCCGCCTGGGCGAATACCTGCTGGTGTCGCCGCGCTTTCACCGGACCCATCACGCCATCGGGCTGGGCCATGAAAGCCGGGGCCGCAATTCGCTGGGCGGACACAACTTCGCGGTGCTGTTCCCGATCTGGGATGTGCTCTTCCGCACCGCCCACTTCAGCCAGGGCTTCGCCATGACCGGCGTGCGCGACCAGCTGCCGCCGCCGGCCGGCAAGGGACGCGACTACGGACGCGGCTTCTGGGCGCAGCAATGGCTGGGTTTGAAACGCCTGGTCGAATTCACCCGCAGGAAGCCCCGCTGATGCGCCTGTTCATCGCTTCCTTCGGGCGTGCCCTGCTGGCGCAATTGCATATCCGCATGTTGTGGCTGACAGTGCTGCCCTTCGTCGTGTCGCTGGGCTTGTGGGCGGTTTGCCTGTGGCTGGGGCTGCAACCCATCATCGACTGGCTGCAGGGCTACTTCGTCTCGCACGGCATGTTCGGCGAGATCGGCGGCATGCTGGCCTGGTTTGGCATGGGTGCGCTCAAGACGGTACTGGTGCCCTTGCTGGCCATGTGGACGCTGCTGCCGCTGATGATTCTGACCGCGCTGGTATTCGTGGGCCTGTTCACCATCCCGGCCATCGCCCGCCACATCGGCACCCGCCACTATCCCATGCTGGACAAACGTCACGGCGGCAGCGTGGCCGGCAGCCTGTGGACCTCGCTGTGGTGCTTCGCCGTCTTCACCGTGCTGTGGCTGGCCACGATCTGGGTATTCCTGATCCCGCCGCTGGCCTTCGTCATTCACTCGCTGCTGTGGGGCTGGCTGACCTATCGCGTCATGGCCTATGACACCCTGGCCGACTACGCCAGCACCGAAGAACGGCGTGCCGTCCTGCACCTGCATCGCTGGCCGCTGCTGGCCGTGGGCACCATCGCCGGTGCGCTCGGTGCGGCACCGACGCTGCTGTGGCTGGGCGGAGTGCTGTCGGTAATCCTGCTGCCGGCGCTGGCGGCGGTGGCGATCTGGCTGTATGTAGTCGTATTCGTCTTCACCGGCTTGTGGTTCCAGTTCTATTGCCTGGAAGCGCTGCTGCGCCATCGCAGCGGCCAGGCACCGGATGGGCCGCCGGACGCGGGCGTCATCGACGTGACGCCACGTTGACGCCGGTTTGATGGTTTCTACCCGAGACGAACCCGGGGCAGGGCAATCCGTCCCCGGCCCGAATCGGGCATAATCGCCGCAGTGTTTCATCAACCTATCGGGCAGACAGACTCATGGCATTCGGACTCATCATCATCGGCGACGAGATCCTCTCGGGCCGCCGCATCGACAAGCATTTCCCCAAGGTCTTGGAGCTGCTCAGCCAGCGCGGACTGCAACTGTCCTGGGCCGAGTACGTCGGCGACGACCCCGAGCGCATCACCGCCACCCTCAAGCGCACTCTTGCCACTGGCGACGTGGTGTTCTGCACCGGCGGCATCGGCGCCACCCCTGACGACCACACCCGCCAGTGCGCAGCCGCTGCACTGGGCGTGCCGGTGGTGCTGCATCCCGAGGCCAAGGAAAAGATCCAGGAGCGCATCGCCGACATGGCCCGCGAAGCCGGGACCACGCCCGACTTCAACGCAGCGGACAATCTGCACCGCCTCAAGATGGGCGAATTCCCGCAGGGCGCCTCCATCATCCCCAACCCCTACAACAAGATCCCCGGTTTCTGGCTCAGGAACACCAGCGGCACCGGTGCGCATTACTTTGCGCCGGGCTTCCCGGTGATGGCCTGGCCGATGTTCGAGTGGGTGCTGGAGACCCATTACGCCGACCAGTTCCACCGCCAGGCCTGGGCCGAGCGCTCCATGCTGGTGTTCGAAGCGATGGAATCGACCCTGACCCCGCTGATGGAAGCCATCGAAGCGCAATTCCCGCTGGTGAAGGTGTTCAGCCTGCCGCACGTGGGCGACGACAAAACCCGACGCCACATCGATCTGGGCGTCAAGGGTGATCCGGCCCAGGTGGAGCCGGCCTTCGAGAAGATGCAGGAAGGTCTGCGCGCGCTGCACGCCGAGTATCAGATCAGCAACTGAGGCTGGCGCTGGCGTTGGCGCAGGTCAAAAAAAATGCCCCGGCAAGACCGGGGCATTCGTTTCTGCGGGAGAACCCGGAGATTACTTCTTGGCAGCGCGAGTCACCTTGGCACCAGCCTGGGACATCTGGTCCACGGCGTTGGTCACGTTGGCTTCCAGGACTTCAGCGGCTTGCTTGGCGTTCTTGGTGAACTGCTCGTAGCCCGCGCTCATGTTGCCGATGGCCGACTTGAACATCGAAATGGCCTGCTCGGAACCGGCGGGGGCGTTCTTGGCCACTTCGTCGATCATCGCCACGACCTTGCGGTTGACTTCGGCGATCTGGGCTTCGGCAGCCTTGGTCAGTTCAGCCTGGGTGCTGGAGAAGATGCCGCTCAGGTGACGGCTGTAGGCCACCGACTTTTCCAGCGTCGGCTGGGCGTGCGAGCTGGTCAGGGTGAAGAATTCCTGGGGGTCCTTGGCGGCGAACAGCTTTTGCGCAGCAGCCTGGGTTTCTTCGAGCGAGGACTTGGCAGCCTTCAGGTTCAGGTCCACCAGTTTTTCCACGCCTTCAAAGGTCTTGCTGGCCAGCTGGTTGAACAGGGCGATTTGCGCTTCAGCGTTGGCTTTGGCAGCGGCGGAAAATTGCTCGGTGTAGGTCGTCATGTTGAAACATCCTTCTCGTTGATGGGTTGATGAACAAGGCAGCGACAGTGATTGCTTACGGACCGATCAGTGTTGACAGGTGGATCCCCGATGTAATTTCTTCTTTGAATATGATGCGATGCACAAGGCGGATTCTAGTTCAATCGTGCATAAAGTCAAACGTTTCAATGCACGGGAATCATAAAAAGCGCTTCAAAATTGATCCAAGTCTAATCAAGGACTTAGCGCTGTTTTAGGAATTTTCTGAAAAGAGATGCCATTCCGGATGAGCTTTTGCGTCGCAGCATCAAAAGCGGTTATCGTTGCGGGGCGCGCAATCGTTTGCGCTGCGCAGCAAAGCGTTTTGTTGCAATGCGGCAATCGCATCAACGTAACGGAAAATTAATGTGAAAGCGTACTACAGTGATCACTTCGTTTTACCCCTGCCACCGGGCCACCGCTTCCCGATGGTGAAGTACCGGATGATCCGGGAGGGGGCTGCGGCTGCCGTGCCGGATCTGGACTTTCACGAGGCTCAGCCCGCCAGCGACGGCGAACTGGCGCTGGCCCACCATCCGGACTATATCGCCCGCGCCAGTGCCGGCCAGCTGACTGCCGCCGAACAGCGCGAGATCGGCTTCCCTTGGTCGCCGCAGATGGTCGAACGCTCGCGCCGCTCTTCAGGAGCCACCATTGCCGCCTGCCGCGCCGCCTTCAGCGAGGGAATCGCGGTCAACCTGGCCGGCGGTACGCATCACGCCTACGCCGATCATGGTGCAGGTTTTTGCGTCTTCAACGACGCCGCCATCGCGGCCCGGCTGATGCAGGCGGAACGCCGTGCGGCGCGGGTGGCCATCGTCGATCTGGATGTGCATCAGGGCAACGGCACCGCGTCCATCCTGGCGCGTGATGATTCGGTGTTCACCTTGTCGCTGCACGGAGAGAACAATTATCCTTTCGAGAAAGAGCAGAGCGACCTCGACGTGGCCTTGCCCGACGGCGTGGGCGATGCCGATTACCTGCAAGCCCTGCGTGAAGCCCTGCATACCCTGCAGCAGCGCTTCGCCCCGCAGTTGCTGATCTACCTGGCCGGCGCCGACCCGCATGAGGGCGACCGCCTGGGCAAGATGAAGCTGACCCTGGGCGGACTGGCGGCCCGCGACGAGACGGTCTTTGGTTATGCCCGCGAGCATAAAATCCCGGTTGCGGTTACGATGGCGGGCGGTTACGGACGAGATATCGAACAGACCGTCGCCGTACACATACAAACGATAAGACTCGCCAGCCTCCACGCTGCCCGCTGGAGCGCACGATGAGATGACCCGGGCAGCACCCCCGTGCGCCCGCTGATGGAAAAGAAATGATGCAATCCGCCGCCGGTGCCCCCCGGCCTCGCCAGCTCCTGATGAGCCTGGTGCCTTTGTTGTTCGTGCTGATCTGGAGTACCGGCTTCATCGTGGCCAAGTTCGGCCTGCCGTATGCGCCGCCGTTGACGTTCCTGCTGCTGCGCTTCACCGGGGTGCTGGTGGTCCTGCTGCCGCTGGTGCTGTTGTTCCGCGCCCCGTGGCCGCACGGCCGCATCCGCCATGTCGCGGTGGCCGGTGTGCTGCTGCAGGCGGGTTACCTGGCCGGGGTCTGGTGCGCCATCAAGATCGGCATGCCGGCCGGCTTGTCGGCCCTGATCGTCGGGCTGCAACCCATCCTCACTGCCTTCGCCGCCCCTTTGCTGGGCGAGTCGGTGAAGGGCCGGCAGTGGATTGGCCTGGCGCTGGGCCTGTGCGGAGTAGGGCTGGTGGTGGCCAACAAGATTTCACTGATTGGCCTGTCCACTGCCAGCATCGCGCTGTGCGTCTTTGCCTTGCTGTGCATCACGGCCGGTACGCTGTACCAGAAGCGTTATTGCGCTCACTTCGATTTGCGCACCGGCACGGCGATCCAGTTCATGGCTTCCATCGTCGTCGTCTTGCCCTTTGCCGTGGCCGTCGAAGGACTGGACTGGCAGTTGAGCAACGTCCATTGGACCCCGCAATTCATCGGCGCACTGCTGTGGTCGGTGCTGGCGCTGTCGATCGGCGCGATCTTCCTGCTGTTTGCGCTGATCCGCCGCAGTGCCGCCACCAGCGTCACCAGCCTGCTGTACCTGACGCCGCCGACCACGGCCGTCATGGCCTGGCTGATGTTTGGCGAAGCGTTCAGCCTCATCGGTGCGCTGGGCATGCTGGTGGGGGTGATCGGCGTGGCCTTCGTGGTGCGCAAGTAAGCCAACCGGTGCCTTGCCTTCTTCAGCCGGGCGTCATCGCGCCCGGCATCAGCGTCACCAGTTTCAGGTCGGGTCGGTTGGCCACGCGGAAATTGACCTGACGGTACAGCAGTTCCCCCAGCTGCGGATGCTGGAAGCGGCGCTCGCCACCTTCACGTTCGATCACATCCTGCAGGTGCCAGGCCCGCTGGAAGAGCGGGCTGGCGGCCGACAATTCGTCCACCAGCCCCAGCAGTTCCGGATCATCCAGCAGGCTCGCGCTATCGGCGCGGAATTCGGCCACCAGCCGCCGCGCCCGCTGCTCCCATTCCACCGTCAGCGATTGCGCTGCCGCGCTGCCGAACATGAAGCGCAGCAGGTTGGGCGGTTTTCCCTTGCCATCCAGCCACCCTGCAAAAAGCTTCCGCGCCGCCGGATTCCAGGCCACGGCATTCCAATAGCGGTCCAGCAAATAGGCCGGGGCGCGGAACTGGCTGACCACTTCCAGGATTTCCGGCGCCACCACGGTGGCGGCCTGCTGTTCCGGCAACACCGGATCTTTCTTTCCCGCCAATTCAAACAGGTAGGCCCGTTTGGCATGCGGCAGGTGCAGCGCATCGGCGATGCGCGCCAGCGCCTGGGGCGAGACCGAATCCGTGCGCCCCTGTTCGATCCAGGTGTACCAGGTCACGCTGATGCCGCACAGTTGCGCCACCTCCTCACGCCGCAGGCCGGGGGTGCGGCGCCGGCCATGGGCCAGATGCGGCAGGCCGGCCTGGGCTGGTGCGGTCTGTTCGCGCTGGGATTTGAGGAAGTCGCCAAGGGCGCGGCGGGCGAGATCGGGTTCCATGAAGGCGGGGCAGGGTGGTGGTTGGGGTAATAGTATAAATGCTTCACTTGTAACAGGATAAGGATTCGCTAGACTGGCGTTTCCTTTACAGCACTGCTGTCTTTTCCTTCATATCGCCCCGGAGCCCCGCCATGCGCAGCCATCAGCAAGTCGTCACCGAACAGTTCGGCAGTACCGCCGCCGCCTATCTCACCAGCAGCGTCCACGCCCAGGGAGCCGACCTGCAGGAGCTGGCGCAGATCGCCGCCTCCATCCCCGGTGCACGCGTGCTGGACCTGGGCTGCGGTGGCGGCCACGCCAGTTTCGCCGTGGCACCGGTGGTGGAGAAGGTGATTGCCTATGACTTGTCTGAAGAGATGCTGAAGGTGGTGGCGACTGCCGCCGCCGGACGCGGTCTCGGCAACCTTGCAGTGCGCCAGGGCAGTGCCGACCGGCTGGATTTTCCTGATGCCAGTTTTGACCTGGTCTGCACGCGCTTTTCGGCCCACCATTGGCGTCAGTTGCCGCAGGCCCTGAATGAAGCGTTTCGCGTGCTCAAGCCGGGCGGACGCTTCATCGTCATCGACACGGCCGCGCCGGCGGACGTCTTGGCCGATACCTACGTGCAGGCCATCGAATTGCTGCGCGATACTTCACATGTACGCAATGTCAGCCTGAACTCCTGGCGCAAGCTGCTGAAAGCAGCCGGCTTTGCCATCGCCCACGACAAAACCTGGAAGCTGCGCCTGGAATTCGATTCCTGGGTGGCCCGCATGCGCACGCCGCAAGACAGCATCACCGCCATTCGCGCCCTGTGGCAGGCTGCGCCCGGCGAGGTGAAGGAGTATTTCGCCCTCGACGCGGCCTGTTCCTTCTCCATCGACGTAGCCATGCTGGATGCGCGCAAGCCTTGACCGGACCAGGCCGGCGCGTTCAATCCCGGCCAGTGAAAACGCCCCGTCCCCGCCCTTGAAGGCAGGAGACGGGGCGTCAACGATATGTGACACTGCCTCGTTATCAATTCACTTTGGATTATCGTAAAGCGAACATCTGGGGTCAGTATTGCCGTCTGTTATCGTGATTGTGACCGAAAGCTGACAGCTAGACTGGTAATATGCCGTCTCGTTGGCCTGGGTTTTGCTTGAGAAAATTCGAAAAACATCGAGCAGCCACCCGGCAAATTTGCAGTAAATCCCGAAAAAGTGTGGGGCACCGGATCGGGCGCGGAGATAGAAACGCGTTTAAAAAAATGCGCTAACGTCTTAATTCTCTTGCGAAAAATCTGCATTTTGCTACACTGCCAACGTTTCTCTTGTGTACTTTCAGGGTAAATTGGGGGGAGTTCCACCTATGATCAAATCAGCGCTGGCCATTTTCACATCACTTCTGTTCATCCACGCTGGTTTGGCTCCTGCCGCTGCCCAGACGGTCAACAATGCCGCCAAGAAAGCGCCGGCCAAGAAAGTCGTGGCCAAACGCCCGGCCCAGGCCGTCAGCAAGACGGTGGCCAAAGGCTCCCTGAACAACCGCGAAAAACTGGTCCGCAAGGTCAGCGTGGTCAAGGGCAAGCGTCACATCAGCTACCAGCGCGTCTCGGCCGCGCCGTCCATTCCGGTGGTGCCGCCGGTGATGACCGCCGGTGATCTGGCCGGCCTCAATCTCACCCCTGATCCGGTCGGACTGCGCTCCAACGTGGCGCTGGTGATCGACCAGGCCAGTTCGCAAGTGCTGTTCGAGAAGAATTCTTCAGTTGCGCTCCCCATTGCCTCGGTCACCAAGCTGATGACCGCGCTGGTGGTGGTCGAAGCGCGCCTGAACATGGAAGAAACCCTGACCGTCACCGATGACGACGTCGACCGCGAAAAGCACAGCAGCTCGCGCCTGCGCGTGGGCGCGACCCTGAGCCGCGATGACATGCTGCACATCGCCCTGATGAGCTCTGAAAACCGTGCTGCCTCCGCGCTGGGCCGCAACTATCCGGGCGGCCTGCCGGCCTTCGTGGCGGCCATGAATGCCAAGGCCCGCTCGCTGGGCATGACCGATACCCGCTATGTCGATTCGACCGGCCTGTCCAGCCAGAACGTGGCCAGCGCCCGCGACCTGGCCAAGCTGGTGGTGGCGGCCTACAACTATCCGATCATCCGCCAGTACTCCACCGATCCGAAGTACATGGTCGAGCCCAGCGGCCACGCCATGCAGTACAACAGCTCCAATCGCCTGACCTCCAACAAGGAGTGGGATATCGGCCTGCAGAAGACCGGTTTCATCAACGAGGCCGGCCACTGCCTGGTGATGTATACCCGCATCGAAGGCCGTCCCATCGTGATGGTGTTCCTCGACTCCAAGGGCCGCCTTTCGCACGTGGGTGATGCCGCGCGCATGCGCAAGTGGCTGGTGGACGATCAGCCCAACCTGACCCGCGTGAAGATGGTGCGGGCGGACGAAGGTTGATTCTTGCTTCACCTGCCGCGAATAAAAAGCGAACCTGAGGGTTCGCTTTTTTTATGCCTTACGTTCGTTTCCAATGCAGCGGGGGGGGGGCGTTTCAGCCGCGATCCTTGCGATACCCCAGCGCCGATGAAATCTGGCTGGCCGTGCTGACCAGGTCATCCACCCATTCATCCTGCAGGCGGTCGGCCGGGGCCGAGATCGACAGGCCCGCCACCAGCTTGCCGCTGTCGTCGCAGATGCCGGCGGCCATGCAGCGCACACCCAGTTCCAGTTCCTCGTTGTCGCGCGCATAACCCAGCGCACGCACCATCGACAGTTCGCGCTCCAGCTTGGTCAGGTCGGTAATGGAATTCTTGTTGTGTCCGGCCAGCCCGGTGCGGGTGGCATAGGCGCGCACGTTCTTGGGATCGTCCACCGACAGGAACAGCTTGCCGGTCGAGGTCAGGTGCAGCGGGGCGCGGCCGCCGATGGCGCGCACCACCTGCATGCCGGAACGTTCAGAAAAGGAGCGGTCGATATAAACGATTTCATCAGCCTGCCGCACCGACAGGTTGATCGTCTGGTGCGTCTTGCGATGCAGCGCCCGCATGAAGTCCAGCGCCGCTTCCCGCACCGACAGCCGGCTCTTGACGATGTTGCCCAGTTCCAGCAGGCGCATGCCCAGGCGATAGGTGCCCGGCTCCACGCGGTCGACGAAGCGCTTGACCACCAGGTCATTGAGGATGCGGTGCGCCGTCGACGGATGCAGGTCGGTCGCCGCCGACAATTCCTTCAGGCTCACCGGGTCGGGATACTCCGCCAGCGCGTCGAGCAGCGACACCATGCGCTCGATGACCTGGATTGAAATCTGTTCTGTCTCGCCTGCAGCTTCTTTTTTCATGGCGCGGCCTGGTGCGTTGCAATATGAAGGTTATACCACAATGTGAAAAGAACAAAAAGTCCGATCGTGCTTTTCTTGCGTGACGAGAGCTTCACATGGTCCGATGTGAGGGCCGCAAAGCCGCGTCGGGCGGGGAGGGCAGCCTGGTACGATTTCAGCACGCTCGTCCCCTCAACCAAGACTTTGGTTATATAGACCGTGATCCTTATTCCGGCGGCGTGTTCTTTCATATCTGTTTTTCGCATATCGAGAGAAGAAAGTATTCGTTCTTTTTGGTCTGCAGGCTCATTAACCTGTGTGCTCCAAAACAACAGAACATTTGGGAACGGATATGCTGAAGAAGATCATCAAATCGGTCGCCGCCGCCCTGGTGCTGGCGCAAGCCGCCTCGCTGGCGCACGCGGCCGATATTTCGCTGCTCAATGTCTCTTATGACCCGACGCGCGAACTCTACGCGGACTACAACAAGGCCTTCGCCAAGTACTGGAAGGAAAAGTCCGGCGACAACGTCACCATCAAGGCTTCTCACGGCGGCTCCGGCAAGCAGGGCCGTTCGGTGATCGACGGCATCGACGCTGACGTGGTGACCCTGGCCCTGGCCTACGACATCGACGAAATCTCGGAAAAGGCCAAGCTGCTGCCGGCCGACTGGCAAAAGCGCCTGCCGCACAACAGCTCGCCCTATACTTCCACCATCGTGTTCCTGGTGCGCAAGGGCAATCCCAAGGGCATCAAGGACTGGGGTGACCTGATCAAGCCGGGTGTCTCCGTCATCACGCCCAATCCCAAGACCTCGGGCGGCGCCCGCTGGAACTACCTGGCGGCCTGGGCCTATGCCAAGCAGAAGGGCGGTAGCGATGACGCCGCCCGCGACTACATCGCCAAGCTCTTCAAGAACGTGCCGGTGCTGGATTCCGGTGCCCGTGGCGCCACCATCACCTTCGTCGAGCGCGGCATCGGTGACGTGCTGCTGGCCTGGGAAAACGAAGCCCTGATTTCGCTCAAGGAATGGGGCCCGGACAAGTTCGACATCGTCGCGCCCTCGATTTCCATCCTGACCGAGCCGCCAGTGGCCGTGGTGGACAAGGTGGCTGACCGTCGCGGTACCCGCAAGGTGGCCGAGGAATACCTGAAGTACCTGTACTCGGAACAGGGCCAGGAAATCATCGCCAAGAACTACTACCGTCCCATCGATCCCAAGATCGCCGCCAAGTACGCTTCGCAGTTCCCCAAGCTGAACCTGGTGACCATCGACAAGGATTTCGGCGGCTGGCAGAAGGCGCAGAAGACGCACTTCGCCGATGGCGGCACTTTCGACCAGCTCTACGCACCCAACAAGAAGTGATCTGAACCTGCAAGAGGGACCGGCCCGGCCGGTTCCATCCACCCCTCAGCACAAGCACACGACATGACCATCCTGTTACTGGCCGGCAGCCCCTCGGCACCCTCCCGTTCCACCCGTCTGCTGCACCACGTCGGCGACAAGCTGGCCCATCTGGGCCACCGCTATGCGCGCCTGGATGTGCGCGACCTGCCGGGACAGGCCATCCTGCGCGCCGACTGGAACGATCCGGAGATCAAGGCGGCCCTGGCTACCGTCGAAGAAGCCTCGGCCGTGGTGGTTTCCACCCCGGTCTACAAGGCGGCCTACAGCGGCATCCTGAAGGCTTTCCTGGACCTGCTGCCGCAGTTCGGCCTGACCAACAAGCTGGTGCTGCCCCTGGCCACCGGTGGCAGCCAGTCGCACATGCTGGCGCTGGACTATGCGCTGCGCCCGGTGCTGTCGTCGCTGAACCCCAAGCACGTGCTGCCCAGCATCTACGCCACCGAGGCGCAGGTGACCTGGAGTGAAGAAAACGGCCTGGTGCTGGATGCGCCCATCGAAGCCCGCGTCAATGAAGGCGTGGAGCAGCTCTCGGCCAGCCTGCAAGCGCTGCACAAGATCGCACCTGAAGAATTCCGCGAGATTCCGTTCTCGCAGCTGCAGTACAGCGTGTCGTACTGAACTGAAGCTGGCCGGACCTGATCCGGCAGCGCAATCCGACTTGAAAAAAGAACCGGCTGGTAGAGCGGATGGCCCTCTGCACGCCCGCATTCTGGAATCTGGAGAAAACATCGTGTCCGCCAACAAGAACAAGACCATTCATTTCCCGCGTCGCCGCACCCTGCAGCGCCTCTCGGCCATCGCCCTGGGCGCACTGGCCTTCTCCCTGGGCACAGCCCCGGTGCAGGCGCAGGAAACCAAACTGCTGCGCATCGGCTATCAGAAAGCCGCCAATACCCTGGTGCTGCTCAAAGCCCACGGCGCGCTGGAAAAGCGCCTGCAGCCGCTGGGCGTGGAAGTGAAGTGGGCCGAGTTCGCGGCCGGTCCGCAACTGCTGGAAGCGCTCAACGTGGGCTCGGTCGATTTCGGTTACGTCGGTGAAGCGCCACCGGTCTTTGCACAAGCGGCCGGTGCCGACTTCGTCTACACCGCCTATGAAATCCCGACCCCGGAGGCCGAAGGCCTGTTGGTGCAAAAGGATTCACCCATCAAGAGTGTGGCCGAACTGAAGGGCAAGAAGATCGCCTTCAACAAGGGTTCGGACGTGCATTGGCTGGTAGTGGCCTTGCTGAAAAAGGCCGGCCTGCAGTACAGCGACATCCAGCCGGTCTACCTGGCCCCGGCTGACGCCCGTGCCGCCTTCGAACGCGGTGCGGTCGATGCCTGGGCGATCTGGGATCCGTTCCAGGCCGCCGCTGAAAAGCAGGTCGGTGCGCGTCGCCTGGCCTCGGGCGTGGGGGCGGTCAGTCACCACCAGTTCTTCCTGAGTGCGCGTCCCTTCGCTGCCAAGAATCCGCAGGTCGAGAAGATCCTGCTCGAAGAGATCACCCGTGAAGGCGAGTGGGTTCGTACCCACACCGCTGAAGCCGCCGCCCAGCTGTCCCCGATCCAGGGTCTGGATGCCGACATCATCCAGACCGGCCTGAAGCGCTATGCGCACGTCTACAAGCCGGTTGATGCCCAGGTGCTGGCCGAGCAGCAGAAAATCGCCGACGCCTTCTTTGAACTCAAGCTGATCCCCAAGCAGCTCAAGGTCAGCGACGCCGTCCTCAAATAAACAACACTGACATCGACCACCTCTAGTCCAGCAGCTCAGGAGTCAAGCATGAACGTTTTCTGGTTTATCCCTACTCACGGCGACAGCCGCTATCTCGGCACCTCCGAAGGTGCGCGCCCGGTGACCCACGACTACATGAAGCAGATTGCCGTGGCGGCCGATACCCTGGGCTACGATGGCGTGCTGCTGCCCACGGGACGTTCCTGCGAAGACGCCTGGGTGGCGGCAGCCAGCCTGATCGATGCGACACAGCGCCTGAAATTCCTGGTGGCAGTGCGCCCCGGCCTGACCGCACCGACCCTGTCGGCGCGCATGGCCGCGACCTTCGACCGCCTCTCCAATGGCCGTCTGCTCATCAACGTGGTCACCGGTGGCGATCCGGTGGAGCAGGAGAGCGATGGCATCTTCGGCAGCCATGCCGAGCGCTATGAAGTGTCCGACGAATTCCTCAAGATCTGGCGCGACGTGCTGGCCAAGACCCATACCGGCGAAGAGACCAACTTCGAGGGCAAGCACCTCAGCGTCAAGGGCGCCAAGGCGCTCTATCCGCCGGTACAGACACCGTATCCGCCGCTGTACTTCGGTGGCTCTTCGGATGAAGCCATCGATCTGGCTGCCGAGCAGGTCGATGTCTACCTGACCTGGGGCGAGCCGCCGGCCGCCGTGGCCGAAAAAATTGCCCGCGTGCGCGAACGCGCCGCCAAGGCCGGCCGCACGCTGCGCTTCGGCATCCGCCTGCACGTGATCGTGCGCGATACCAATGAAGCCGCCTGGCGCGCCGCCGACGAACTCATCAGCCGCCTGGATGACGAGACCATCGCCAAGGCCCAGGCCAACTTCGCCCGCATGGATTCGGAAGGGCAGCGCCGCATGGCCGCCCTGCACGGCGGCCGTCGCGACAAGCTGGAAGTGAGCCCCAACCTGTGGGCCGGCGTCGGCCTGGTACGCGGCGGTGCCGGTACCGCCCTGGTGGGCGATGGCCCGACCGTGGCTGCCCGTATCAAGGAGTATGCGGACCTGGGCATCGATACCTTCATCCTCTCCGGCTATCCGCACCTGGAAGAATCCTACCGGTTTGCCGAACTGGTATTCCCGCTGCTGCCGCGCGCCCAGCGCGAAGGCCTGGCCGGCCACAACCTGACCGGTCCCTTCGGCGAGATCGTCGGCAATACCGAACTGCCCAAGCCCGCGCCGGTGCGCGTGTCGGCAAGCTGAGGCCAGCATGACCAGTGCAACCAATCCCGTGCTCGCCAGCACTGCGCCGCAAGAGCAGGCGCGTCCCAAGGCCGCTGCCAAGGCCGCACGCAAGCCGCGTGGTGCTTGGGTCGGCTGGCTGCTGCCCTTGCTACTGCTGGTGTGGTGGGAGATCGCCGCGCAGGCCGGCTGGCTGTCCAGCCGCATCCTGCCGGAACCGTTCGCGGTCCTGAAGGCGGCGTGGAACCTGTCCGCCTCCGGTGAGTTGTGGCGTCACCTGGCCGTCTCCAGCGGCCGTGCCGCTTCCGGCTTTGCGGTCGGCGCAGGGCTCGGTCTGATTCTGGGTCTGCTCTCCGGCAGCCTGCGTTCGGCCGAACTGCTGCTCGATACCACCCTGCAGATGGTGCGCAACATTCCGGCACTGGCCCTGATTCCACTGGTGATCCTGTGGTTCGGCATCGACGAGACGGCCAAGCTGTTCCTGGTCTCGGTGGGTGTGTTCTTCCCGGTCTATCTGAATACCTTCCACGGCATCCGCTCGGTGGACCAGGGTTTGATCGAGATGGCGCGCAGCTATGGCCTCTCGGGCTGGCCGCTGTACCGCGACGTGATCCTGCCGGGTGCCTTGCCCTCCATCCTGGTCGGCCTGCGCTTTGCGCTGGGCCTGGTGTGGGTGCTGCTGATCGTGGCCGAGACCATCTCGGCGCAGGCCGGCATCGGCTACATGACCATGAATGCCCGCGAATTCCTGCAGACCGATGTGGTGCTGGTGGGCATCCTGCTCTACGCCTTGCTGGGCAAGCTGGCCGATACCGCGGCGCGGGCGCTGGAACGCTACTTCCTGCGCTGGCACCCCGGCTACCAATGACGAGCCCCATGAATGCATCAGGAAACCATCATGCGCAATGACACCCAGGAACACCAGCAAGTCAGCCGTGCCGCCGGCCGGGGCGTAGGCCTCAGGCTGCGCGCCTTGTCGAAGTCCTTCAGCGGACGCACGGTGCTGCACGACATCGACCTCGACATCGAACCCGGCGAATTCGTCGCCATCGTCGGCCGCAGCGGCTGCGGCAAGAGCACCTTGCTGCGCCTGGTGGCCCAGCTCGATGGTGCCAGCGGCGGCGAGGTCGTCTATGAACACGAAGGCAGCAGCGAGCCCGAGATCCGCATCATGTTCCAGGATGCGCGCCTGCTGCCCTGGAAGCGGGTGCAGGCCAACGTCGCGCTGGGCTTGCCGAAGCAGGCCGCGCCACAGGCGCTCAATGCCCTGCGCCAGGTCGGCCTGGACCAGCGTGCCGGCGAATGGCCGGCGGTGCTTTCCGGCGGCCAGCGCCAGCGCGTGGCCCTGGCGCGCGCGCTGGTCCACGACCCGCAATTGCTGCTGCTGGACGAACCGCTGGGCGCGCTCGATGCGCTCACCCGCATCGAGATGCAGGCCCTGATCGAATCGCTCTGGCGCGAACGCGGTTTCACCGCCTTGCTGGTGACCCACGACGTGCAGGAAGCCATCGCCCTGGCCGATCGCGTGCTGCTGATCGAGGATGGCCACGTGGCGCTGGACCAGCCCATCGAACTGGCGCGTCCGCGTTCACGCGGCCAGGCCCAGTTTGCCGCGCTGGAAGAGGCCATCCTGGCGCGCGTGCTGCGGCACCCGGGCAGTGAGGCGGCTACGGAGCCATCTGAAGATTTCTTCACGCCACGCGGCGTACATCAGGTGCAGTGGGCGGTGTGAGTTTCACCGCATGAATGTTTGACCCGATTTTCAGTTTTTTCAGTCGTATCCCATTTCAACCCATGCGGCGCGGCAGGTGCCGACGCCGTTTCATCAAGGAGCAGAGCATGACCATTCAAGCAATCAACGTCCGTAACCAGTTCAAGGGCAAGGTCAAGGCCATCATCGAAGGTTCGGTGGTGTCCGAAGTGGATGTGGAAACCCCGGCCGGTATCGTGACCTCGGTCATCACCACCCGCTCCGTGAAGGACCTGGGCCTGACCATCGGCAGCGAAGTGGTGGCACTGGTCAAGGCCACCGAAGTCTCGATCGCCAAGCTGTGATCGTCTGGCCGTCCTGGCCGGTGATGCCGGCCGGGCGGTGTCTTTTTTTCAGGAGCAGGCCCGATGGCATATCAGGCACTGAAGGCTTATCTGGCCCGCCTCGATGCGCAGCATACTGGTGGCACCCCGTCCGCCAAGGTCTGGCTGGATGAACAGGGGCGCGCCGCAGGGCGTTTTTTCAATACTTCGCTGACCTCGGCCTTCCAGCCGGTGCGCAGCTTCGACGATGGCCACATCGTCGCCTGCGAGGCCTTCGCCCGCAGTCACTCGGCCGTCGACGACGGCCTGCATCTGTGGAAACTGCTGGACCAGGCCGCCAGCGACGACGAGTCGGTGGAACTGGACCGGCTGTGCCGCATGCTGCACGCCATCAACTATTACCGCCAGGTCGGCGAAGACGCGCCGGAACTGCACCTCTCGGTGCATGCGCGCCTGCTGGCCGCCGTCAACAACAATCACGGCGTGGCCTATCGGCGCATCCTGGCCGCGCTGGAACTGCCGCACGAACGCATCGTGCTGCAACTGCCGGTGGTCACGCCCAACCAGCGCTGGCTGCTCAACTACGTGCTGGACAATTACCGCCGCAACGGTTTCCGCCTGGGCGTTTCGGCCAACAGCCCGCTGGAAGCACTGGGCCTGCTGGACAAGGTCAAGCCGGATCTCATCAAGGTCGATGCGCGCGAACTGGCCGATCCCGACAGCGTGGCTTTGCTGCTGCTGCGGGCGGCCGAGCAGGGAGTGCGCATCTTCTTCAAACGGGTCGAAAACAAGGAAGTGTTCGACAAACTGGCCTGGTACTGTCAGGCACTGGCCCAGTCCACTTTGGCCCAAGGCTATTTGTGGGATGTGCCGGCCGCACGCCTGCCGGACACCTTGCTTGGCCTGAAGGATGCCGCGTAAGGCATACTGCATGACTTCATCACTCGCTGCGGGGCCTGCATGAGTCTGACTTCTCCTTCCTCTTCCACCACACCGGCCCGGCTGGCGGATTTCCGGGTGCTGGTGGCACCGGGGCTCTCCGACAGCGGGCCGGAACACTGGCAATCGCGCTGGCAGCGGCTGTATCCCGGCTTCGAGCGGGTGCAGCAGGATGACTGGGAAACCCCGGACCTGCCGCGCTGGTCGGCCCGCCTGGGCGAAGTGCTGGCGCGTGATGGCCGCCCCACGCTGATCGTGGCGCACAGCTTCGGCTGCCTGACCACGGTGCATCGCACGGCGGCCCTGCAGGCGGCTTCCGAGGGGTCTGCGCATCCCATCGTGGCGGCCTTGCTGGTGGCGCCGGCCGATCCGGTCAAGTTCAGCTTGAGCGCAGCGGTGCGCCACAAGCTGCCGTATCCGGCCCTGGTCGTGGGCAGCGACAATGATCCCTGGATGAGCGCCGAGCGCGCCCGCCACTGGGCCGAGGCCTGGGGCGCGCAATTCCGTTCGGTGGGCGCGCGCGGGCATATCAACTCCGAATCGGGCCTGGGCGACTGGACCGAAGGGCAGCAGTGGCTGCTGGAGCTGCTTGAACGCATCGCCTGAAGCTTTTTACTTCACCTCCCCCCATGAGCGCATAAAGACGGTTTCCCGACCGGCTTTATGCGCTTTCCTTCTAAGGACATGCAAAAAGCTTCGTTCTCTTTATAACTATCGGATGCGAATATCGCTCACCTATAGTCGCATTTGTAATAACAAGAGAACGACATGTCCGCATCCCCTGTTTCCCTTGCCGCCCCCGGGGCCGCGCCGACCCGCTCGGCGGGCAGCGCCAACCGGCGCGTATTGCCCGGTTTCCGGCTGTCGCTGGGCTTCACCATTTTCTACCTGGCGCTGATCGTGCTGATCCCGCTGTCGGCGCTGTTTTTGAAGACCTTCACCCTGACCTGGGGCGGCTTCATCGACGCGGTGACCTCGCCCCGGGTGATGGCGTCCTATCGCCTGAGCTTCGGGGCCTCGCTGATCGGTGCCTTCCTCAACGTGATCTTCGGCGGCATCGTGGCCTGGGTGCTGGTGCGCTATCGCTTCCCCGGCAAGCGCATCATCGATGCCCTGGTGGACTTGCCTTTCGCCCTGCCCACGGCGGTAGCCGGCATCGCCCTGACCACGCTGTATTCACAGAATGGCTGGCTGGGCAAGCTGCTGGCCCCCTTGGGCATCAAGGTCGCCTTTACCCCGCTGGGGGTGCTGGTGGCGCTGACCTTCATCGGCCTGCCTTTCGTGGTGCGCACCGTGCAACCCGTGCTGGAAGAAGCCGAGCGCGAGCTTGAAGAAGCTGCCGCCAGCCTCGGTGCCAGCCGCTGGCAGACTTTTACCCGGGTGATCTTCCCGACAGTGCTGCCTGCTTTGCTGACCGGTTTTGCGCTGGCCTTTGCGCGCGCCTCCGGCGAATACGGCTCGGTGGTCTTCATCGCCGGCAACATGCCGATGGTCTCGGAAATCACCCCCTTGTTCATCGTCACCAAGCTGGAGCAGTACGACTATGCCGGTGCGACCGCCATTGCGATGGTCATGCTGCTGGTTTCCTTCATCCTGCTGTTGACCATCAACCTGCTGCAAGCCTGGACTCGCAAGCGCGGCCAGTCGGAAAGGACCTGAGATGAGCGCTTCCCCCATTTCCGCTGCCCATCAGGCCAACGCGATCGCCCGTGGCGAGCCGCCGCTGACCCCCGGCGCCATCACCGAACCCTGGTGGGTGCGTGCGCTGCTGATCGGCATCGCGCTTGCCTTCCTGACCCTGTTCCTGTTCGTGCCGCTGGTGGCGGTGTTCTATGAAGCGCTGCGCAAGGGCTGGGATGTCTATGTGGCGTCCATCACCGAGCCTGACGCCTGGTCTGCCATCAAGCTGACCCTGCTCGCTGCTGCCATCGCCGTGCCGCTGAACCTGGTCTTTGGCGTGGCGGCCGCGTGGGCGATTGCCAAGTTCGAGTTCCGTGGCAAGAACGTGCTGCTGACCCTGATCGACCTGCCGTTCTCGGTCTCGCCGGTGATCTCGGGCCTGATCTACGTGCTGCTGTTCGGCCTGCAGGGCTACTTCGGCCCCTGGCTGCGCGAACATGACATCAAGATCCTGTTCGCCGTGCCGGGCATCGTGCTGGCCACCATCTTCGTGACCTTTCCCTTCGTGGCGCGCGAGCTGATCCCGCTGATGCAGTCGCAGGGCAGCGAGGAGGAAGAGGCCGCGCTGGTCCTGGGCGCCTCCGGCTGGCGTACCTTCTGGCATGTCACGCTGCCCAACATCAAGTGGGGCCTGCTGTATGGGGTGATCCTCTGCAATGCGCGCGCCATGGGCGAGTTCGGTGCCGTCTCGGTGGTCTCCGGCCACATTCGCGGCGAGACCAACACCATCCCGCTGCAGGTCGAGATCCTCTACAACGAATTCAATATCACCGGCGCCTTCGCCGTGGCGTCGCTGCTGGCCTTCCTGGCCGTGGTCACGCTGGCCATCAAGAGCGTCATCGAGTGGCGGCTGCACCAGCAGCACAGCGCCAGCGAACAAGCCTAAGGAGTCATCATGAGCATCGAAGTCCATCACATCCAGAAGCGTTTCGGCAGCTTCACTGCGCTCAACGACGTCTCGCTCAATTTCCCGGCGGGCGAACTGACGGCGCTGCTGGGTCCCTCCGGCTGCGGCAAGACCACGCTCCTGCGCATCATCGCCGGTCTCGAATCGCCTGATTCGGGCCAGGTGCTGCTCGATGGCGAAGACGCCTCGGCGCGCCACGTGCGCGAACGCCAGGTCGGTTTCGTGTTCCAGCACTATGCGCTGTTCAAGCACATGACGGTATTCGAGAACATCGCTTTCGGCCTGCGCGTGAAACCGCGCGCCCAGCGCCCCTCGGAAGCGGTCATCCGCGAGAAGGTCAAGCGCCTGCTGGAACTGGTGCAGCTGGACTGGCTGGCCGACCGCTATCCGCCGCAACTCTCCGGCGGCCAGCGCCAGCGTATCGCGCTGGCGCGCGCACTGGCCGTGGAGCCGCGCGTGCTGCTGCTGGACGAACCCTTCGGCGCGCTCGATGCCAAGGTGCGCAAGGAACTGCGCCGCTGGCTGCGCCGCCTGCACGATGAACTGCACGTCACCAGCATCTTCGTGACCCACGACCAGGAAGAAGCCCTGGAAGTGGCCGACCAGGTGGTGCTGATGAACAAGGGGCAAGTGGAGCAGATCGGCACGCCCGAGACGGTGTACAACCATCCTGCTTCGCCGTTCGTCTACGGCTTCCTGGGCAATGTGAACCTGTTCCATGGCCGCCTGCATGAAGGCGTGCTGGATGCGGGCGGTGCGCGCTTCGAGGCCCCCGGCCACGGCGATATCCGCGATGCGGCCGGTGTCGGTTTCGTGCGTCCGCATGACCTGGACGTGGAACGTTACTCGCCCGGTGCCGAAGGCATCGTGGTGCAATTGCGCCGCTCGCATGCCATCGGTCCGCTGGCGCAACTGGAACTGGAACGCGATGACAATGCCGAGCTGATCGAAGCCGTCATCCCCAATGAACGTTTCGCGCAACTGGGTCTGAAGAATGGCGAGACGCTGGTCGTGCGTCCACGCCGCCTGCAGGTCTTTGCGCAGCAGGAAGGAGGGCAGGCACGATGAATTTCCAGCAGCTGCGTTCCATCCGCGAAGCCGCGCGTTGCGGCTTCAACCTGACCGAAGTGGCCAACGTGCTCTTCACCTCGCAACCGGGCGTGAGCCGCCAGATCCGCGAGCTCGAAGAAGAGCTGGGCGTGGAGATCTTCGAGCGCAACGGCAAGCGCCTGACCGGCCTGACCGAACCCGGCAAGGGCATCCTCGGCATCGTCGAGCGGCTCCTGCTGGAAGCCGAGAACCTGCGCCGCGCCAGCAAGGAATACGCCGGCGAGCAGAGCGGCACGCTCTCCATCGCCACCACCCACACCCAGGCGCGCTACGTGCTGCCGCGCGTGGTGCAGGCCTTCCGCGATGCCTTCCCGCAGGTGCGCATCGCCCTGCAGCAGAGCGCCCCGGAACACATTGCCGAATGGGTCATCTCGGGCAAGGCCGACATCGGCATCGCCACCGAGGGCCTGTCGCAATTCAAGGAACTGGTGTCCTTCCCTTGCTACACTTGGAGCCACGTGATCGTGGTGCCGCAAGGCCATCCGCTGCTGGGGCTGGAACAGGTCACGCTGGAGGATCTGGGTACCTGGCCGCTGATCACCTATGACGTCGGCTTTACCGGCCGTGGCCACATCGACGAAGCCTTCCGCCAGGCCGGCATCGAACCCGACATCGTGCTCACCGCCATGGATTCGGACGTGATCCAGCAATACGTCTCGCTGGGCATGGGCGTGGGCCTGGTGGCCTCGATGGCGGTGGACCAGGGCAAGCACTCGGAGATGGTGGCCATCAATGCTTCCCACCTGTTCAAGGCCAATATCGCCCGGCTGGCGGTGCGGCGCGGTGCCTACCTGCGCGGCTATGCCTTCGATTTCATCCAGCAGTTCGCTCCGGACTTGAAGCGCGCCGACATCGTCAATGCGCTCAATGAGGCCAACGCCCAGGCCTGAACCCGGCGCGCATCAACTGGTATCAGAGGTTCTTGCGATAGACGATGAAGCCAGAGTCCATGGCCAGATGGTCGTACAGCTTGCGTGCCGTGGCATTGCTGTGATGGGTGTGCCAGTACACTCGCTCGGCACCGTCCGCTGCGGCGTACCGGTACAGTTCTTCGATCAGTGCGCGTCCCACGCCACGGCCGCGCGCGGCTTCGGTGGTGAACAGGTCCTGCAGGTAGCAGGTGGGGCCGATCAGGATGGTGTTGCGGTGATAGAGGTAGTGCGCCAGTCCCAGCAGCCGTCCATCGGATTCCGCCACCAGGGCATGCACCGGCTCATCGGCCGCATGGATGCGTGACCAGGTGGACTGGGTGATGGCCAGGGGCAGGGCGGTGGCGCCACTGCGGCCGTAGAAGGCATTGTAGTCATCCCACAGGATCTTCCATTGCGGGTAATCGTCCTGGCGGGCGCGGCGGATGTGCAGGGCTTCGGGGTGCTGCGGATCGGGCATGGCGGCTCCTGGCGTCTGAGATCGCAGTATAGCCGTATAGCCGTACCGGGCCAGTTTCCCGGAGTGTCAGGACAAAGGCCGGACAGTGTTTGCACACTGTCCGGCCTTTGTCATTGCGGGCAGGGTGATGCCGCTTACACCGTGCGGGTCGGTGTCGTGGTGAAGGTGCTGGTATCTGTACTGCTGGGCTGTGCGGAAGTGGACTGGGCCACTTGGGTGGACTGTCCGGCGGCTTTCAGGACGTCATTGAAATTGACGGCCGGCTTCTTCGCAGCCTGCTGGCCGCCTGCCGGTGCGTTGCCGTGATAGACGGCGGAAATGGAATTGGTCGACATGCGTGCACTCCTCAAGTAAGGCTGTCCCCCGGGCCAGCGCCCAGACCGGTATTGCCGGGGCAGTATAGGGGCGCACCATGAGGCTGCTGCGTCGGTTTACCGAAACTTGCGCATCTTTACTTGTTCGGCGTGGACGTGGCGCTGCTTACTTGCGCAAGCGTGCGGCGCACTGGTCGCGCAGGCGGGTGTCTTCGGGCGCATCGTCGTCGGCGGGCGGGGCGGCAGTGACTGTGGCGGGATGCGCACACTGGCGATAGCGCATCACGTAGCGTTCAAATTCGGCGCGCGCCTGGGCCTTGGGCAGACTGGCCAGTTTCAGGATGAAGCTGCGGCTGCCGATCTCGAAGTGCTGGTAATCGATGGGCTGTTTCCACTGGCCGCCCCAGACCAGGAATCCATGTTCATAAAATACGCTGACCACGTCCTCGGCCATGCCCGGCTGCAGCGGTGCGCGCTGCAAGTAGGCCGCGCCCTGCGGCGGCAGGACTTCCTGCTCGGGGCTGCCGGCCTTGCTCACATAAGGGTTCTGCAGCGGATTGATGTCGATGGCCGCGCCATAGGCGTGCTTGGACCAGCCACCGCCGCCGGTCATGGGCCGGCCATTGAAGGCCGAACTGTTGTTGGCGGCCATGGAGCGCTGGTCGTCGCCGTCATAGGCTTCCAGCCCCTGCGCCCCGGCCAGCGGGAAGGAGCGCAGCAGCAGTTCGCCGAACAGCGCCTCCACCTGCGGTGCCAGCGCGTCGAGCACCACCACGCTGCCCTGGCGGGTGGCCCCGCCGAAATCGGTGTAGTCGAAGCTGACCGTGGCCAGGCGCGTGCAGGGGACCGGATTGCCGGAGGTGATGACCTTGCTGGCCCGCATCTGGGCGCATTGCGCGGGGGAAACCGGCGTGATGTCGGCCTGGGCGGCCAGCGGCAGTGCCATGGCCAGCACGGTCGCGGAAAGGCCCAGCGCGCGGCGCAGGACGGTCAGGCAGGCGAGGGCAGGGAAGCGGGCGGTGAAGGTCATCATGGGAGGCGATGATACGGGTTTTCAGGGGGAAATGTATTGTCAGGATTGTCATATTGCCTGTGATGGCTGACATCAAGATGCGCCGTTTTCTGACAGCGTGGGAACGGCGGAACGGGAATAATCGGTGTCCAGAAGCTGTCGAATTCCGGCAAGCACGTGCTCTGTGCCTGTTTGTCTGCATTTCGGCAAATCCCCCTCAACAACTTTAGGAGGCAACATATGAAGATTCGCCACACCCTCTTGGCTGCCGCCGTGTTCACTGCTGTGCTGGCTGGTTGCAACAAGCGCGACGAAGCGCCTGCAACGCCTGCCGCCACCCCGCCGGCCGCTTCGGAACCGGCACCGGCAAGCAGCACCCCGACCACACCGGCACCGGCTGATTCCGGTACGGCTGCGGGCTCGACCGCTACGCCGGCGACCCCGACCCCGACTACGCCTTCGGATTCCTCGGCCACCACGCCGAGCACCCCGGCCGCCTCTGGCGACAGCGGTACGCAAAAGTAAACGCCTCACAACAAGAGCCAACAAGACGGCAAGCGCCGCACCCTCTCCCGCAGTGGGAACAGCACTGCATGCGCCGCGACGGGCAACCGTCGCGGCGTTTTCTTTTTTTGGGGGGGCTGGAAAGGTGGTTTTTGCGGTAAATGTGAAGGATCTTGCCAAGCACCTGGCCCTTGGGTGCAATTTGCGCGTTGGCTGGAAAAAACTTTCCGAACTTTTTTTTGCGGCTTGCAGTCGTACAGGTGGTTGAACTGTTCCTTCAACCTCCCTCTTGATAGGGAACTTGCCCGCAGTTCATTGGCTGCGGGCTTTTTTTCGTCCCTTCAACGGGCGGACAAGACTGGCTGTCTTCGCCATCTTTTGGCATGTGCCTGCTACTTCCCCCCATGCCCCTTCACCACCGCAATCATCGCCCCGAACGCCGGACCCATATTGGCTTCCAGCGTGGGATACATGCGCGAGATGCTGCCATCCAGGTACAAGGCGTCACTGCATTTGAGCTCATCACGAAGGAAACTGGCGAAATCGTAAAAGCTGATCGGATTGCGAGCGATGGCCAGCGTGACGATGCCCGTCGCATCCAGGCACACTGCATTGCGCACCACCGTATTGGCTGACTCGGGATCGAAGCGCGGATTGATCTTGCCGTCCACGATCATCAGCGGACCCGATTGCGTGGCGTAGCGCGTCACGCCATTCCACAGGCCCAGTTCGGCTTCATAGTCGGAGGTCTCGACGATGTAGGCCTGGCGCTCGCTCAACACGAATACCCCATTGGGCTGCAGATAGAAATTGCCATACGCGTTCTTGCGCGTATTGAGGCGGCGCAGCTGGTTGCCGCCTTCCACGTACAGCCCCAGCGGCTGCAATTGCTTGTCGTAGATGCCGGCATTGGTGGCGCACACTATCTCCTGTCCCTGGCTGCGCAGATGCGCATCGAGCCGGCTGAAGTTGCCCAGCGGCGTGCCAGCGGCATCCTTCCAGTACATGCGGATGGTGTCGCTGCGCGGATCAGCGCGGCAGGTGCTGATGAAGACCTGGTGATACTGGTACTGGCGCACCTCGGCCGCCTGTGCCGGCGGGCTGCCCGATCCCAGCAGCAGCGCCGGTACCAGGCCGGTCAATGCGAGCAGGCGCAGCAGTGTGCGGCGGAAACCAGGGGCAGGGAGGGAAGGGGAGCGAAGCATCGAAACCAGGTCTTGTTCTGCGGGAATGCGGAGGGCGAGGCGGTATTGTAAATGGCGCAAGCCGGGCTTGCCACGGGAAAACGGATTCTGGCCGCAAATCCAGTCCCATCAAGACTTTGCAGGCGATGCACCGAATTCGCTCATGCTGCAGTGCAGTTCTGCACCGAATATGGGAAAATGAAGAAAAACAGCATGAAATGTGCGAAAAATCGAATACCACAGCGCATTAATGATGGGGTTTGACGAAATTTCAAAAAAAAGTTGCCCCATATGACGGCAGTGTTACACTCTGCCCCCATGTTGCGGCCAGCCTCCCGTAAAACGGGGTCAGGTATCCACAACCCTACGCGCGCCGGCCTGCTGGCCAGGTAACGGCGCCTCTTGAATCCGTTCCATCCTGGAGGAAACGACAATGAAGTTTGCAAGCCGTCTGACCAAGATCGCCCTGGCCGCCGCCACCTTTGCCGCCTTCGCCGGCGTGGCCCACGCCGAGACCGTCAAGATCGCCATCGCTGGTCCCCTCACCGGTGCCGTGGCCCAGTACGGTGACATGGTCAAGGCCGGTGCCCTCACCGCCATCGAACAGATCAACGCCGCCGGCGGCGCCAACGGCAACAAGTTCGAAGCCGTCATGATGGACGACGCCTGTGAACCCAAGCAGGCCGTGGCCGTGGCCAACAAGATCGTCAGCCAGGGCATCAAGTACGTGATCGGTCACGTCTGCTCCGGCTCCACCATCCCCGCCTCCGACATCTACGAGAACGAAGGCGTGGTCATGATCACCCCGTCGGCCACCGCCCCGCAGCTGACCGAAGCCAAACCGCACAAGTTCATCTTCCGCACCATCGGCCGCGACGACCAGCAAGGTCCTGCCGCCGCCCGCTACGTGATCGAGAAGCTCAAGCCCAAGAAGGTCGCCGTGCTGCACGACAAGCAGTCCTACGGCCAGGGCGTGGCCTCGTCGGTGAAGTCGGCGCTGGAGGCGGCCAAGGTGCCGGTGGTGGTGTTCGAAGGCATCAACGCCGGTGACAGCGATTACTCGGCCATCGTCACCAAGCTGAAGTCGCAGGGCGTGGACTTCGTCTACTTCGGCGGCTATCACCCGGAAATGGGCCTGATCATGCGCCAGGCCCGTGAGCAGGGCGTCAAGGCCGTCTTCATGGGCCCCGAAGGCGTGGGCAACAAGGACATCACCGCCATCGCCGGCCCCGCCTCCGAAGGCATGCTGGTGACCCTGCCGGCCGACTTTGCCGCCGATCCGGCCAACGCCGCCCTGGTCAAGGCCTTCGCCGCCGCCAAGCGTGACGCCAACGGCCCGTTCCAGATGCCGGCCTACTCGGCCGTGAAGATCATTGCCGATGCCATCACCGGTGCCAAGTCGACCGACCCGGACAAGGTCGCCGCCTACATCCACGGCAACAGCTTCAAGACCCCCATCGGCAACGTCGAATACGACAAGAAGGGCGACCTGAAGGCATTCAAGTTCGTCGTCTTCACCTGGCACAAGGACGCCACCAAGACCGAAGCCAAGTGATTCGCCCCGAATCGCTGGCGTGACTGTCTGACCTGACGTCAAACCGCGAAATGCCCCATTGCAGTCGGAATGGGGCATTTCCACTTTATGGGTTCCCTCATGAATGAATTGCTCCCTCAACTGACCCAGCAGCTCGTCAACGGGCTGTCGCTGGGTGCGATCTATGCCTTGATCGCCATCGGCTACACCATGGTCTACGGCATCATCGGCATGATCAACTTCGCCCACGGCGAGATCTACATGATCGCCTCCTACGTCGGCCTGGTGACCTTGACCGCCATCGGCGTGCAGTCCGGCTATCCCTTGCCGCTGCTGCTGGGCGGCGCGCTGATCGTCTCGGTGCTGGTGACCGGCCTGTACGGCTGGACCGTCGAGCGCGTGGCCTATCGCCCCCTGCGCGGCGGCCCGCGCCTGGTACCGCTGATCTCGGCCATCGGCATGTCCATCTTCCTGCAGAACTATGTGCAGATCGGCCAGGGCGCACGCGATATGTCGGTGCCGGTGCTGATCTCGGGCGCGCTGGAGTTCCAGATGGGCAGCGACTTCACGGTCACCGTGCCGTATTCGCGCATGGTCATCGTCGGCGTGACGCTGGTGCTGATGGTGGCCCTGACGCTGTTCATCGCGCGCTCGCGCATGGGCCGCGCCTGCCGCGCCTGCGCTGAAGACATGGGCATGGCCAACTTGCTCGGCATCGATACCAACAAGGTGATTTCCTTCACCTTCGTCCTGGGTGCGATGCTGGCGGCGGTCGGCGGTGTGCTGATTGCCCTGACCATCGGCAAGCTCAACCCCTACATCGGTTTCATCGCCGGCATCAAGGCCTTCACGGCGGCGGTGCTGGGCGGCATCGGCAGCATTCCCGGCGCCATGCTGGGCGGCGTGCTGCTGGGGCTGGCGGAGACCTTTGCGGCCGGCTACCTGCCTTCCGAATACAAGGACGTGGTGTCCTTCGGGCTGCTGGTGCTGATCCTGCTGTTCCGTCCCACGGGCCTGTTGGGCAAGCCCGACATCGAAAAGGTCTGAGCCCGCACGGCTCGACGGACAACGACATATTCAAGGAGGCGTGATGCCTGAGACTTTCAAGAATGCCGTGGCGGCGGCGCTGGTGACCGCCGTACTGACCATCCCGCTGCTGGGCATGCAGCTGCAGCTGGAGGGCTACCGCGTGGTCCTCAATACCCACTGGACCCCGGTGCTGGTGGCGGTGCTGGCCGTGTTCCTGTTCCAGCTGGCCAGGCCTGCGCTCTCGCGCACGAGTGCCGGCATCAAGCTGCCGGCGCTGCCGCGCATGCAGCCGGGCCAGCAGCGCGCAGCCGTGCTGATCCTGCTGATGGCCGCGCTGGTGTGGCCCTTCTTCGGCTCGCGCGGCTACGTCGATGTGATGACCCTGGCGCTGATCTACGTGGTGCTGGGCCTGGGCCTGAACATCGTGGTCGGTTTCGCCGGCCTGCTGGACCTGGGTTACGTGGGTTTCTATGCCGTGGGTGCCTACACCTATGCGCTGTGCAACCAGTACTTCGGCCTCTCGTTCTGGGAATGCGTGCCGCTGTCGGCTGCTGCCGCCGCGCTGTTCGGCTTCCTGCTGGGCTTCCCGGTGCTGCGTTTGCGAGGTGACTACCTGGCGATCGTCACGCTGGGCTTTGGCGAAATCATCCGCCTGCTGCTCAACAACATGACCAGCCTCACCGGTGGCCCGGATGGCATCTCCGGCATCCCCAAGCCGACCGTGTTCGGCGTGGTGATGGCGCGCAATCCGCTGACCGAGGATGGCACTACCTTCCACCAGTTGCTGGGCCTGACTTACCAGGGGGGGCACATGGTGATCTTCCTGTATTTCCTGGCCTTGCTGATGGTGCTCTTTACGTATTTCGTCACCAGCCGCCTGTTGCGCATGCCCATGGGCCGCGCCTGGGAAGCCCTGCGTGAAGATGAGATCGCCTGCCGCTCGCTGGGCATCAACCCGACCCGGGTGAAGCTCTCGGCCTTCACGCTCGGTGCCGCCTTCGCCGGCCTGGCCGGTTCCTTCTTCGCCGCCCGCCAGGGCCTGGTGACGCCGGAATCCTTCACCTTCATCGAATCCGCCCTGATCCTGGCCATCGTCGTGCTGGGCGGCATGGGCTCGCAGCTGGGCGTGATCCTGGCAGCGATCCTCTTGACCGTGCTGCCGGAACTGGCGCGCAGCTTCGCCGAGTACCGCATGCTGATCTTCGGCCTGGTGATGGTGCTGATGATGATGTGGCGTCCGCAAGGACTGCTGCCTGCCACCCGTCCGCATGTGGAGCTGCCGCAATGAACCCGACCGTGAAAACCATGCTGGAAGTGTCCAACCTGTCGATGCGCTTCGGTGGCCTCTTGGCCGTGGATGGCGTCTCGCTGGCCGTGCAGGAGCGCGAAGTCTTCGCCATCATCGGTCCCAACGGGGCCGGCAAGACCACCGTCTTCAACTGCATCAGCGGCTTCTACCAGCCGACCTCGGGCGAGATTGCGCTCGATGGGGTCTCCATCGCTCGTCAGCCCAGCCATCAGGTGGCGCAGCAGGGGCTGGTGCGCACTTTCCAGAACATTCGTCTCTTCAAGTCCATGACCGTGGTGGAGAACCTGCTGGTGGCGCAACACCAGCAGGTCAATACCAACCTGCTGTCGGGACTGCTGAAGACGCCTTCCTATCGCAAGTCCGAGCAGGAAGCGTTGCAGCGTGCGGCTTACTGGCTGGACCAGCTGGGTCTGACGGCGCTGGCCAACCGCGAGGCGGGCACGCTCTCGTATGGCCTGCAACGCCGCGTGGAAATCGCCCGCTGCATGATCACCAAGCCGCGCCTGCTGCTGCTGGATGAACCGGCGGCCGGCCTGAACCCGCAGGAGAAGCAGGAGCTGTCGCAACTGATCGACCGTCTGCGCCGCGAACATGGCGTAGCCGTGCTGCTGATCGAACACGACATGAGCCTCATCATGGGCATCTCCGACCGCATCCTGGTCATGGAGCACGGCAAGCCCATCGTCACCGGCACCCCCGAACAGGTGCGCAGCGACGAGCGTGTGATCAAGGCCTATCTGGGAGAAGAATGATGCTGCAGTTTGACAAGGTGCATACCCACTACGGTGCCATCGAGGCCCTGCACGGCGTATCGCTGACGGTGGAAAAGGGCGAGATCGTTACCCTCATCGGTGCCAACGGTGCCGGCAAGACCACGCTCCTGATGACGCTGTGCGGCCGTCCGCGCGCTTCCAGTGGCCGCGTACTCTTCGAAGGGCAGGACATCACGCAGCTGCCGACGCACGAGATCATGCGCCGCGGACTGGCGATCTCGCCCGAAGGCCGGCGCGTCTTCCCCAGCCTGACCGTGCTGGAAAACCTCAAAATGGGCGCTTTCTTCGCCAGCAATGAGGAGATCGAGCAGGGCATCGAGTACGTCTTCGGACTCTTCCCGCGTTTGAAGGAACGCGCGGCGCAACGGGCCGGGACCATGTCCGGCGGCGAGCAGCAGATGCTGGCCATCGGCCGCGCGCTGATGAGCAAGCCGCGCCTGTTGTTGCTGGACGAACCCACGCTGGGCTTGGCGCCGCTGGTGATTGCGCAGATCTTCGAGATCATCCGTACCATCCGCGAGAGCGGCGTGACCGTGTTCCTGGTCGAGCAGAACGCCAACAAGGCGCTGGGCGTGGCCGACCGTGGCTATGTGCTGGAAAACGGCCATGTGGTCATGTCCGATACCGGTGCCAACCTGCTGGCCAACAGCGACGTGCGCAAGGCCTATCTCGGCCACGGCTGATACCGGCAGCGACGCCACCCGATCCACGGCCCGGCCATGCACATGGCCGGGCCGTGTCGTTTCCAGTATCCTGAAAACCTGCTGCGCCCTTTGCTGCAGAGCAGCAACAAAGTGCGTAGAATACCGGCCCATCCTGGCCCCGGCGCGACGGCGCGGCACCTTGAGCGTGCTTTGGGGGCCTTTCATTTGGACGACGACATGACACACCCCACACGCCGCCGGGTACTGAAAGTGGCGGGCCTTATGGCAGGTGCCGGCGCTGCCGGCCTGTTCTGGTCCCTGCCGCACCGGGTTACGGCACAAAACAATCCGGCGACCGTGCCGGTGGACGATTTCCTTCAGGTTTCCCGGCAACTGACTGAACGCCAGGATTTGAGCCCCAAGCTGGGCACGGCTTTGCTGCTGGCCCTGTCGAAAACCGAAAAAGACCTGGCCGCGCGCCTGCAATCGCTCAAGGGCCTGCTGCAAGCCCAGCCGGCGCTGCTGCAAGCCGAGCGCCTGGCCTTCCCGGCCGAGCAGGGCGATAGCGAAAAGCTGGCCCGCATCATCCTCGGCGCCTGGTACGACGGCGTGGTCGGCAAGGGCAAGAGCGCCCAGTACGTCACCTACATCAATACGCTCTCCAACGGACTGGTGAGCGGCAAGCTGGTGCCGCCCAGTTTTTCCTATGGTCCCTGCGGCAGCTGGTCGCGCCAGCCCTGATTTGCGAGAGTGACATTCATGAGTAATCCCAATTCCGCCGACGTGGTGGTGATCGGTGCCGGTGTGACCGGCGCCTTGCTGGCCACGCGCCTGGCCAAGACCGGCAAGTCGGTGCTGCTGCTGGAATCCGGCCCGCGCATGGGCCGCGACCAACTGGTCGAACGTTTCCGCAGTTCGGCTTTCAAGTCCGACTTCATGGCGCCGTATCCGTATTCGCCGCTGGCACCGCACCCGCGCTATACGCCGGAGCCCAACGGCTACCTGCAGCAGAAGGGGCCGCATGCCTTCAATGCGCAGTACATCCGCATGTTCGGCGGCACCAGCTGGCATTGGGCGGCGCAGTTGTGGCGCTATGTACCCAATGACTTCCGCCAGCACAGTCTGTATGGCGTCGGCAAGGATTGGCCGATCAGCTATGACGACCTGGAAGACTACTACTACCAGGCCGAGGTCATCGCCGGTGTCGGCGGCTCGCCCGAGAGCGGTTCGCCGCGCAAGCATCCTTTCCCGATGGAGCGGGTGCCGGCCTCCTGGCTGCAGCAACGTGTGACGGCCCGTCTGGCGCCGGAATTCACCGTGCTCGACGACAGCACCGGCCGCAACAGCCGCAACTATGACGGCCGTCCGGCCTGCTGCGGCAACAACAACTGCATGCCGCTGTGTCCCATCGATGCCCAGTATCACGGCGGGCTGGCTGCGCAGCAGGCCGAAGACAGCGGCGTACAGGTCATCACCGAGGCCGTGGTCTATCGCCTGGAACATGACGAAAAAGGCCGCATCGCCGCCGTCCATTATTACGACTGGAACAAGGTCAGCCACCGCATCACCGCGCAGACCTTCGTGCTGGCCGCCAATGCCATCGAGACCCCCAAACTGCTGTTGATGTCGGTGAGCGACAAGTTCCCGCAGGGGATCGCCAACGCCCGCGACAACGTCGGCCGCAACCTGTGCGACCACCCGGCCATCGGCGTGACCTTCGACGTGGATGAAGAAATCTGGCCCGGCCGTGGTCCGGTCAGCCCTTGCTCCATCGGCCAGTTCCGCGATGGCGATTTCCGTGCGGAGCACGCGCCGTTCCGCATCGATATTTCCAATGCCTCGCAGGTAGCCTCGGTGACCAAGGAAGTGCTCGCCGAGGGTTACTTCGGCAAGCGCCTGGAAGAGCAGATCCTGTTCCGCGCCGCACGCCGCCTGAGCATCAAGAACGCGCTGGAACAACTGCCGGACCGCAACAACCGCGTGACCCTGGGTGACAAGAAGGATGAACTTGGCCTGCCCGTCCCGGCCCTGTACTGGAACGTGGACGACTACGTCGTCAAAGGCACCGAGAAGACCCGCGCCGCCTACGACGCCATCGCCGCCCGGCTGGGTGGGACCAACATCAAGCACAGCAAGAGCGGGGCGTTCTCCAATCGCCAGCACATCACCGGTACGCTCTCCATGGGCCTGGACCCGGCCACCAGCGTCACCGATGCCTGGGGCCGCGCACACGACCACGAGAACCTGTTCATGGTCGGCACCGGCGTCATGCCCACGGTCGGCACCTGCAACGTCACGCTGACCGCGATGGCGCTGGCGCTGCGCACGGCCGACAAGATCATCGAGGAGAGCCGCCATGCGTAAGCCGTTCAAGCGCCTGCTGGCGCTGCTGTCCTTGCTGGGAGCGGTCGCGCTGGCTCATGCGGCCGATGATGCGCAGTTGATCAAGCGCGGCGAGTACCTGGCCGTCGCCGGTGACTGCGCCGCCTGCCACAGCGAGAAGGGACGCGCCCCGTTCAGCGGCGGGCATCCGATCAGCAGTCCTCTTGGCACCATCTACAGCACCAACATCACGCCCTCCAAGACCCACGGCATCGGCCAGTACACGCCGGAGCAATTTGCCGCGGCCTTGCGTCGCGGGGTGCGTGCCGATGGCAGCAACCTGTATCCGGCCATGCCCTATACCGCCTATGCGCGGCTGAACGATGAGGATGTGGCGGCGCTGTACGCCTACTTCATGCAGGGCGTGCAGCCGGTGGACCAGGCTCCGCCGGCGACGGCGCTGCCGTTCCCGTTCAACATCCGCATGTCGATGAAGGCGTGGAACTGGCTGTTCCTGGACACCAAGCCCTTTGAGCCCGACCCGGCACAATCGGCGCAGTGGAATCGCGGGGCCTACCTGGTGCAGGGCCTGGCCCATTGCAGCACCTGCCACACGCCGCGCAATGTGCTCATGGCCGAGCAATTGGAGCGCCGCCTGCAAGGGGCCTCGCTCGGCACCTGGTACGCACCCGACATCAGCCCCGCTGCCTTGCAGGCCAAGCCGGCCTGGACCCGCGCCATGCTGGCCGACTACCTGGCCAGCGGCCACGCCGCCAATGGGGCCACCGCCGGCGGACCGATGCTGGAAGCCATCGAAAAGAGTTTCTCGCGCATGACCCGTGAGGATCTGGACGCGATGGCCACCTATCTGCTGCCGGCCAGTCCGGCCGCGGCGGCTCCGGCGTCCGCGACTGCACCGGCTGCTGCCGTCCCTGCGCTGACCCCGGTGCAGGGCGACGATACGCCCCAGGCGCTGGCCGCCATGAGTGTGGGTGCACGTGTCTATATGAACAATTGCGCCTCCTGCCACAACACCGGCGGGCAGGGCCTCAATGGCCTGCCGTCCTTGCAGCAGCATCCGCTGCTGCGCCAGCCCAATGCCGACAACGTGGCCATGGCCATCCTCGAAGGCGTGCTGCCGGAGCACGGACAAGGCATGATCGGCTTTGCCCATACCTTGAACGATGGCGAGATTGCGGCGGTGACCAACTACCTGATGCAGGATCTGGGTGGCAGCAAGGTCAGCATCAGCGCCGAGCGCGTCAAAGCCTTGCGGGCCGGCGGTGAGCCCTCGCCGCTGTTGTGGGTGGCGCGCGGCGGCATGGTGCTGCTGGTGCTGGTCCTGCTGGGTGTGGCGCTCTGGTGGCGTCGCCGCAGCAAGTCAGGCACGGCTGGCTGACGCCATTGGAAAGACCTTCCAACGCGCCTGACATGTCATACCAGATGCCGCCCGCTTACTCCGGGCGGCTCTTTTTTTGTGCTGCGTGGCGGCTTTTGCGTGGCAATGGTCTGCTGCGAGTGACATTCGGGATTGTTTCGGGCTATCCTCGACATTCGATGAGGAAAAGCATGAAAAAGATTTCGCAGCACCTGAAGCAACTGGGCATGGGCAGCCTGCTGCTGGCCAGCGCCTGGATGATTCCCGCTGCGGCACACGCGGACCGGCTCGGCGAGATTCAGGAGCGTGGCTCGCTGATCTGCGCCACGCTGGCCAGCAATGAGCCGCTGGGTTTCCCCGATCCGCAGAGCGGCCAGATCGTCGGTTTCGATGTGGACATGTGCAGTGCCATCGCCGCCAAGCTGGGCGTCAAGATGCGACAGCGGAGCCTGACCGTGGAGGCAAGACTGCCGGCGCTGATCCAGGGCGAGGTTGACCTGGTCTCGGGCGCACTGGGCTATACCCGCGAGCGGGCGCGGCAGATCGATTTCACGGCTTCGCATTACCAGACGCCGATCAAGCTGCTCGTGTACAGCGATTCCGGACTGAATCTGGTCTCCGACCTGGAAGGCAAGCGTATCAGCGCCAATCGCGGTTCCACCCCGGAGCAGGCGGTGCGGCGCGTACTGCGCAAGGCCACCTTGCTGACTTTCCCTGAGACCCCGCAAACCTTCCTGGCTATGGCCCAGCGGCAGGTCGATGCGATGGCCGTGGCCATGCCCTCGGGGATCCGCTTCGTCAACGAATCGGGCGGACGCTTCCGCTTCGTCGAAGGCGCACTGGCCTGGGAGCCGACGGCGCTGGGTGTCAAGAAGGGCGAGCACCGACTGCTGGACGCCGTCAACAAGGCGCTGGCCGCGCTGGAAAAGGACGGCGAGATCGACGCCATGTGGACCAAGTGGTTCGGTCCCAAGACCAAGTTCAATATTCCCCGCGACAAGAAGCTCACGCCCATTGCCAGCCTGCGCTAGCAGCCTTGGTTCAAATCAGCTCCAGTTCCGGTTCCCGCGCGTGCTACGGCGGACGTCCCGGCATTGCCGCGGCCTGGTGCTGCCTTTATCCGTCGCCGGCAACCGCTTGCGCGGCAGCCTCATCGAAGATATCGGCCGTTGGTGAACAATAGACTTGGGGGGAGGCCCCCAGCCTGGCTGACAAATCCTGCGCCAACTGCAGCAGAGTGGCCCGCATGGTCTCGCTGGCGGCCGGGTCGAAGCGCAGGCTCAGGCCAAAAATGGTCAGCGCACCCACTAATGCGTTGCCGGCGCCGAACACCGGAGCCGACATCGACGAGGACAGCGGATTGTTGATCCCGACCGAAATGCTGACATAGCGGCCGCCCGAGCGCGCCGCATTCCCCGGCACGGAAAAGAAACGCAACACCTGCGCGCTGGAGGTCTGGTCCATGGCAAAGAGGCTGCCGGCCTTGACTGTGGCCTTCACCGAGGCCGGTGTCTCGGCCGCATACAGGCAAAGCCGTTGCTCTTGCTGGCGGATATAGAAGGCAGTGCTTTCGCCGGTCGCCCGGACCAGCTTCTCCAGCGTGGGCATGATGAAGTCGGCATAGTCGAACCGGGCTTCGAAGGCCTTGCCCAACTGATAGGCGCGCGGCCCCAACTGATATGAGTTGTCTGCCCGTTGCACGACATATCCCGCTTTGATGAACGACATCATGTAGCGGTGGATCACGCTCTTGAACAGCCCCGTACGCGCTTCCAGCTCGGTGAGCCCAAACGGCTCGGGCGCATCAATGAAGGCGCTCAGGATTGCCAGGCTACGTTCGGCCCCCAGTACGGTGCGGTCGGGCACTGCATCCTTGTTCTCGGGCTCATTCTTTTTTTTCATAAATCCATTTTGCATTTCTCGATGGGGCGAGGTTATCACACCTTTTTCGGTTGGCGCGGCGCACCAAAAGATGCCGGCGCCCCCCTTTTCTGCACCGGCGGCGGGAGCCCGCATGCCTCTTTTCAGGTTTTTTGCACCGCCGCGGAACACGCGCTAAGTTCATGAAAAATAAGGAGAAATCACGCTTGTTTAAAAATCATAATGCAATTATGATTTGTTGAACCGAGCTTCGTTGTTCAACCAGGGAAAGGGAATGAAAATGAATGTGGGGCGCTTTCACAAGAGCTGTATGGCAATCGCGGCTGCGGCCGTTTCGCTGATGTTCGCCACGGCGGCGCATGCTGACCGGTTGGCTGATATCAAGGCGCGCGGCACCTTGATATGCGCCACCTTGACCAGTAGTGAGCCGCTGGGCTTTCCCGATCCGGCCACCCGCCAGGTGGTGGGCTTCGATGTCGATATGTGCGCGGCAGTGGCCAAGGAGTTGGGGGTCAAGCTGGAACACAAGGGCGTCTCGGTAGAGGCACGCATCCCCGAGCTGACGCTGGGACGGGTGGACCTGGTGGTCGCTGCGCTGGGATATACCAAGGAGCGGGCACAGCAGATCGATTTCACTGCGGCGCATTACCAGACGCCGATCAAGCTGATCGTCCACAGCAACGGCGGTTTCAGCAAGATCGAGGATCTGGCGGACAAGCGCATCAGCGCCAACAAGGGGTCCACGCCGGAACTGTATGCGCGCCGCACACTGCCCAAGGCCACCATCCTGACCTTCCAGGACACGCCGGCAGCCTTCCTGGCGCTGGCTCAGAACAAGGTGCAAGCGCTAGCGCTGTCGCAGCCCTCGGGTATCCGCTTCGTCAATGAATCGGAAGGGAAGTACAAGTTCCTCGACGGAGCGCTGGCCTGGGAGCCCACGGCCATGGGCGTCAGGAAGGATGAGCCGGCCTTGCTCGCGGCGGTCAACGACGCCCTCGAGAAGCTGGAGAAGAGTGGCCAGACCGATGCCCTGTGGAACAAGTGGTTCGGCCCCTCTACCAAATTCAACATCCCGCGCGAGAAAAAGCTCACGCCCATCTCCGCTTTCCAGTAAGCCTATCGTTCCAGCCGCAATGATCCCGCGCACCGCTTGTCCCGGTGCGTGCGGGAGCGGCTTGCCCTTTGCCTGGCGATATTCACGCGCCAGGCAGTCCTAGCAAGAAAGCGATGACATGCTCAATCTCGATTTCGCTGCAGTATTGCAGGGCCACTATCTGGACTGGCTCATCGGTGGCGCCGTCACCACGCTGTGGCTGTTCGCTGCAGCCTGGGTCTGTGCCTTCCTCCTGGCGCTAGGACTGGTGGCATTGCGTACCCTGGCCTTGCCACCACTGGAGTGGGCCATTGCCGCCTACGTCAACTATCACCGCAACGTGCCGGGGCTGGTGCAGATCTTCGTCTGGTACTTCGGTATTCCCGAGCTGCTGCCGGCGAGCATCACCGGTTTTGTCAATGACCATAATGGCGAATTCATCTTTGCCTTGATCGCGCTGTCCCTCAACAGTGCGGCCTACATGTCGGAGGATCTGCGCAGCGGTATGCGCTCGGTGGCGGAAACCCAGATGGAAGCAGCCCGCGCGCTGGGGCTGTCTTATCTGCAGTCGATGCGCGACGTGCTGCTGCCGCAGGCCATCCGCATCTCGGTGCCGCCGCTGGTGAACCAGTCGCTGTCGCTGTTCAAGTCTACCAGCCTGGCCATGGCCATCGGTGTGGCCGAGATGACCTACGCCAGCCGCCAGATCGAAAACGAAACCTACCGCACCTTCGAGACCTTCATCCTGGCATCGGCCTTCTACCTGCTCATGTCGTGGTCGATCATGGCACTGGGAGCCTGGTACAACGAACGGCATCTGGCCGTGAAGGGGCGCTGACATGTTCGACATGCTCGATATCCTCCGTACCTATGGCCTGCAACTGCTGATCGGGGAATTTCCGCACGGTCCCCTGGGGGGGCTCGCATTGACCCTGATCCTGGCGGTGACGGGGCTGGTCTGCGCGTTTCCCCTGGCGGTGCTCTTCGGTATCGCCCGTACCAGCCGCATCGGCTGGGTGGCCTGGCCGGCCGCCGGCATCGTGCATACCTTGCGCGGCCTGCCGGTACTCATGCTGATCTTCTGGGCTTACTTCATCGTGCCGCTGTTGACCGGCAAGCCGATCTCCGGCACCACCACGGTGATCTGCGCGCTGGTGGCCTACGAGACGGCTTTCCTGGGCGAGGTCATCAAGGCCGGCATCCTGGCCATCCCGCAAGGGCAGGTCGAGGCGGCGCGTTCGCTCGGCATGGGCTACTTCACCACGCTGCGCGAGGTGGTGCTGCCGCAGGCCCTGTTCAACATGATCCCGAGCATCCTCAATCAGTTGATTTCGCTGATCAAGAATACCTCGCTGGCCTACATCATCAGCGTCAATGAACTCACCTATGCAGCCTACCAGGTCAACGCACAGCTGCTGACCAAGCCCTTCCAGGTGTACTTCCTCCTGGCCATGACCTACTTCGTCCTGTGCTACCTGCTCAGTTCGATGGTGGGACTGGCCGAGCGCCGCATCAAACAAAAACGTCAATTCAGGAGTCTCTGATGATCCGATTCAATCACGTGAACAAGTGGTACGGCCACTATCACGCCCTGCGCGACATCAACGAGGAAATCAAGCGCGGCGAAGTGGTCATCGTCTGTGGCCCGTCGGGCTCGGGCAAGTCGACGCTGATTCGCACCATCAACCGCCTCGAGCCCATCGACGATGGACAGATCTATGTGGATGGCCAGGACGTGCGTGGCAATGGCGTCGACATCAACAAGCTGCGTAGCCGCATCGGTTTCGTGTTCCAGTCCTTCAACCTGTTTCCGCACATGAGCGTGGAGCGCAACGTGATGCTGGCCACCATGCGTGTGCTCAAGCTGTCGGAGAAAGCCGCTCGCGAAACGGCCATGAACCTGCTGGACAAGGTAGGCCTGGCCGCCAAGGCGCAATCCTATCCCGGCCAGCTCTCGGGCGGCCAGCAGCAGCGTGTGGCGATCGCCCGCGCCTTGGCCATGAAGCCGCCGGTGATGCTCTTCGATGAACCGACCTCGGCGCTGGACCCGGAGATGGTGGGCGAGGTCTTGCAGGTCATGAAGCAGCTTGCTGCCGAGGGCATGACCATGGTCTGCGTCACGCATGAGATGGGGTTTGCCCGCGAGGTAGCCGACCGACTGCTGTTCATGGCCGATGGCCAGGTGCTGGAGCGTGCCACCCCGCAAGACTTCTTCGAGCGCCCGCAACATGAGCGCGCCCGCAAGTTCGTGGCCGATATCCGCCACGCCTGACACCACGATTTCACCGCATTTCCACCACGAGACCCCTATGGCATTCATTTCCGATTCACTGTCGCGCATCAAGGCTTCGGCCACCATCGCCATTACCCAGACGGCGCGCGAGCTGGCCGCCCAGGGCCGCAACGTGATCGCCCTGAGTTCGGGGCAGCCCGACTTCGATACCCCCGAGAACATCAAAGAGGCCGCGTACGCTGCCATCGCCCGCGGCGAAACCCGCTATACCGCCGTGGCGGGCATCACCGAGTTGCGCCAGGCCGTGGTGGCCAAGTTCAAGCGCGAGAACCAGCTCGATTACAGCGTGGCCCAGACCATCGTCTCCAACGGCGGCAAGCAGGTCATCGCCAACGCCCTGATGGCTACCGTCAACGCCGGCGATGAAGTGATCGTGCCGGCGCCTTACTGGGTTTCCTATCCCGAACTGGTGGCCTTGTGCGGCGGGCGTGTCGTGTACGCACAGACTACGCGCGCAGCCGGTTACAAGCTGCGTCCGGAAGCCCTCGAGGCCGCCATTACTCCGCGCACCAAATGGCTGATGTTCAATTCCCCCTGCAATCCCAGCGGTGCGGCCTATACCCGCGCCGAGCTGGAGGCGCTGGCCGAGGTGCTCAAGCGCCATCCGCATGTATGGATCCTGTCGGACGATATCTATGAACACCTGACCTATGGCGACTTCGAGTTCACCACGCCGGCCCAGATCGCCCCCGAACTGTACGAACGCACGCTGACCATGAACGGCGTCTCCAAGGCCTACGCCATGACGGGTTGGCGCATCGGCTATGCCGCCGGTCCGCTGCCGCTGATCAAGGCCATGGAAAAGATCCAGGGCCAGCTCACCTCCGGCGCCAGTTCCGTGTCGCAATGGGCGGCGCTGGAAGCCTTGAACGGCCCGCAGGATTACATCCATGAAAGCCGCAAGGTATTCCAGGGGCGGCGCGATCTGGTGGTGTCGATGTTGAACCAGGCCGAGGGGCTGGATTGCCCGGTGCCGGAAGGGGCGTTCTATGTCTTCCCGTCGTGCGAGCGGCTGATCGGCAAGCACACCGAGGATGGCCAGATTATCGCCAGCGACGAGGATTTCGTCTCGCTGCTGCTGCAGGCCGAAGGCGTGGCGCTGGTGCATGGCAGTGCCTTCGGGCAGGGACCGAACTTCCGTCTGTCCTATGCCGATTCGACCGAGCGGCTGCGCCAGGCATGCCTGCGCATCCAGAATTTCTGCGCGAGCCTGCGTTAAGCCCTTCCATCAACCAGGAGAACATCATGTCTGCAGGATTCCGTATTCTCGAGCGCACGCGCAAGGTCAACGAGCAGGACGTGAAGAATTTTGCCGCCATCCCGGTGGCCAACATCAGTGACTCGATGGCCCGCATGAGCGCCGCCGGCGCGCGGCTGCGGCCGCTGCATCGCGGCGGCAAGCTGGCGGGACCGGCCCTGACGGTGAAGTCGCGCCCGGGTGACAACCTGATGGTGCACAAGGCACTGGACCTGGCCGAGCCGGGCGATATCGTGGTGGTCGATGCGGGTGGCGACCTGTCCAATGCCATCATTGGCGAGCTGATGGTGGCGCACGCGATACAGCGCGGCCTGGGGGGCATCGTCATCCATGGCGCGGTGCGCGACGTGGATGCGATCCAGTCGGGCAGCTTCCCGGTGTTTGCTGCCGGCGTGACGCATCGCGGTCCCTACAAGGATGGGCCGGGCGAGATCAACGTCGCCATCGCCATCGACGGCATGGTCATCGCGCCGGGCGACCTGGTGGTGGGCGACAGTGATGGCCTGCTGTGCGTGGCCTACGAGGATGTGGCGGCCGTCTATGCCGCCGCCAAGGCAAAGAATGACGCCGAAGCTGCCCAAATGGCCGCCATCCGGGCCGGCAGCACTGACCGTGGATGGATAGATGCCGCCCTCTTGCGCCTGGGTTGCGAAGGGGGCGATCAGGCGCGCGTTCACCATGGCTGACGCCGCTGCTTCGCCGCATCTGCAGGTCCGTCCGGCATGGCTGGCGCTGACGCAGGAAGCGGTGCTGGAACCGGAGTTGCCCATCGTGGATGCCCATCACCACCTGTGGGACCGCGCCGGGAGCCGCTACCTGTTCGATGAATGGATGGCCGACCTCAACAGCGGTCATCGCATCACCGATACGGTCTTCGTGCAATGTCGGTCTATGTACCGGCAGGGCGGGCCGCAGGCCATGAAGCCGGTGGGCGAGGTGGAATTCGCCAATGGCGTGGCAGCGCAGTCGGCCAGCGGCCAGTATGGGCCGGTGCGGGCTTGCTCGGCCATCGTCGGCTTTGCCGACCTGATGCTGGACGCAGAGCTGCCAGCCGTTCTGGACGCATTGCTGCAAGCGGGCAATGGCCGCCTGCGCGGTATCCGCAACACCACCGCCTGGCATCCTGACGCGTCCATCCGCAGCAATCCCCAGCCACCGCCGCCTGGTCTGCTGGCGCAGGAGGCGTTTCGTGCCGGGGCGCGCCTGCTGGCCCGCTACGATCTGTCGCTGGATGTCTGGGCCTATCACACCCAGCTCGATGAAGTGCTTGCGCTCGCGCGCGCTTGTCCGCACACACGCATTGTGCTCAATCACTGCGGCGGTCCGCTCGGTGCAGGACCCTATGTCGGCCGACGCGAGGCGGTAAGGCGTGAGTGGGCGCAAGGCATGCAGGCCATCGCGGCCTTGCCCAATGTCTGGCTCAAGCTGGGCGGTCTGGGCATGCCGGTGGGAGGCTGGGATTTCCAGCGGCAGGCGGCGCCGCCCGACTCGCTGCAGTTGGCGAAGGCCTGGCGGCCCTACATCGAGACCTGCATCGACCTGTTCGGCCCGCAACGCTGCATGTTCGAGAGCAATTTCCCTGTGGACAAGGGCATGTTCGGGTATGTCAGCCTGTGGAATGCCTTCAAGCGCCTGAGCTCGGCCTTGTCCGCAACTGAGCGCACGGCGCTCTTCAGTGGCACGGCCCGGGAAGTTTATCGCTTGCAGGCGGCAGGGCAGTGATAGCATATCGCCCTCATTCGGGCGCCACCTTCGTCCATGGTCATTCCCAAGCTTTGAGGGCAGATAGTGCAAGTATCCCCCATCAGCGCCGTCCCGCATGACGCCGACGGCCTGCCAGCCAGGCAACGCCTGCTGGCCATCGCCACCGTCGTGCTGGGCCTGAGCATCGCGGTGCTCGACGGCTCCATCGCCAATCTGGCGTTGCCGGTCATGGCCACCGACCTGAAAGCCAGCGATGCCGATGCCATCTGGGTCATCAACAGCTACCAGATCGCCATGGCGGTGTGCCTGCTGCCGCTGGCCTCGCTGGGAGAAGTGATCGGCTACCGGCGCGTCTACCTGGGCGGCTTGTTCCTGTTCACCCTGGCCTCGCTGGCCTGCGCGGCCAGCGGCGACATGCTGCAACTGAGCCTGGCGCGGGTGCTGCAGGGGCTGGGGGCGGCCGGCATCCTGTCGGTCAATACCGCGCTGATCCGCTTCATCTATCCGGCCCGGCAACTGGGCCGGGCCATCGGCTACAACGCGCTGGTGGCCGGGACCGGCAATGCGCTGGGCCCCACCGTGGCCGGGGTCATCCTGCATCTGGGCTCATGGCACTGGCTGTTCCTCATCAACATCCCGCTCGGACTGGCGGCGCTGGCCGTGGGCAGCCGCGCCTTGCCGTTCAATCCCTTGTCGGCCCGCCGTTTCGATCGCCAGTCGGCGCTGCTGTGCATGGCCTTCATCGGCTTGCTGCTCTACACCATCGATGCCATCGGCCACCTGCAGGGCGGCTGGGTGGTGGCGGGCTGCGCGCTGCTGACCGCCATCAGCCTGGCATTGCTGCTCAAACTGCAGTCGCCGAGCGCGCCCATGCTGCCGCTGGACCTGCTGCGCATCCCCTTGTTTGCCTTGTCGATCGGGACCTCGTTTTGCTCCTTCGCGGCGCAGATGGCGGTTTTCGTCATGTTGCCCTTCATGCTGCAGAATCATCTGGGTATGGGCGCCGCGCGCGCGGGCATGCTGCTGACGGCCTGGCCGGTGGCCGTGGCGCTGACCGGGGTGGTGGCCGGCAAGCTGTCGGACCGCGTCGCTGCGGGGTTGCTGGGCGGGATAGGGCTGGCCGTGATGTGCCTGGGATTGCTGGCCTTGCTGACAGTGGACCGCAGCACGCCCGATGGCCTGATGCTGGCGATGTTTGCGGTGTGCGGTATCGGCTTCGGACTGTTCCAGTCGCCCAACAACCGCACCATGATCAGTGCCGCGCCGCGTGAACGGACTGGCGGAGCCAGCGGCATGCTGGGTACGGCACGCCTGACCGGCCAGACCGTGGGGGCGTCGGTGGTGGCGATGCTGATGGGGTTCTCGGGCTCGCCGTATGCGCTGGTCCTGTGCTTTGCCGCCGCCCTGGCGGGCGCGGCCAGCCTGGTCAGCCTGTCGCGGCTGCGTTATTGAGCGGGAGGACGGGGCAGGGCGTCGGGACCGGTCTTGCCGGGCTTACAGCGCCGGCGCCACCGTCTCGCCATGCGCATGCTGGTGCGCGGCATGGGCCGCCACGGAGAGCGCCATGCTGAGATAGTTTTCGCTGCGGCGGCGCTGCTGCGCCTGCTGCTGTTCCAGCGCAAACAATTGCTGGTAGAGATTGCGGATCTGCTGCTGCAGCAACTGGCGCTGCTGCTTGCCATCCCGGTTGCCCGGGAAACGCGCCAGGGACTGCGCCTGCTGCTGCAGGAGCAGGATGCGGTGGCTCAATTGCGCCACCAGCTCGGCGGGGTCATGGTCCAGCGTGTCTGCCACTGCGACTTCGGCGTGGGCAGGTTGTTCTTGTTCATACGCGACGTTCATGCGAACTCCAGCCCACAGGGGCGCAAGGATTGCAAGGGGACTGCGATAGTGCCTTCGCTTTGTTTTACGGCAGCCGCGCGGACATCTTGAGCCACGGAAAGTAAAAAAAGTAAAAGGCGCAGCCCCGAAAAGGGTGCTGCGCCTTTGACAGGCGGGCTGCTCAGGGCGGCCCGCATTAGCTGCGGTCAGGGAATCAGATCACGCCACGGCGCATCTGGTCCAGCTCGATGGATTCGAACAGGGCCTTGAAATTGCCCTCGCCGAAGCCGTCATTGCCCTTGCGCTGGATGATTTCATAGAACACCGGCCCGATCAGGTTCTGCGTGAAGATCTGCAGCAGCAGGCCCTGGCCATCGGTGGGCGCGCCGTCGATCAGGATCTTCAGTTCACGCAAGGCAGCCAGGTCTTCGCCATGGCCGGGGATGCGGCGTTCCACCAGGTCATAGTAGGTGGCGATGGTGTCCTGCAGCGGCACGCCGCGGGCGTAGAGGGCACGCACGGTCTGGTAGATGTCGTCGGTGCCCAGGGCGATGTGCTGGATGCCTTCGCCGTTGTACTGCTTGATGAATTCCTCGATCTGCGACTTGTCGTCGGCACTCTCGTTGATGGGAATGCGGATCTTGCCGCAGGGGCTGGTCATGGCGCGCGAACGCAGGCCGGTGACCTTGCCCTCGATGTCGAAATACTTGATCTCGCGGAAATTGAACAGGCGCGTATAGAACGACGACCAGGTGTCCATCGCGCCGCGCATGACGTTGTGGGTCAGGTGGTCGATGTAGGTCAGGCCCACGCCCTTGGGATTGCGTTCCACGTCCGGGAAGAACTGGAAGTCGACGTCATAGATGGAGCCATTGTCGCCATAGCGGTCGACCAGATAGAGCAGCGAGCCGCCGATGCCGCGAATGGCAGGAATGTTCAGTTCCATCGGGCCTAGCTTGGCTTCCACGCCTTCCGCACCGAGTTCGAGTGCACGTTTGTACACATGGGCCGCATCCTTGACGCGGAAGGCCATCGCGTTCACCGAGGCCCCGTGCACCTGGGCGAAGGCGGCGGCATTGCTGCCGGGTTCGCCGTTGAGGATGAAGTTGATCTGGCCCTGGCGATACAGGGTGACATTCTTGGAGCGGTGGCGCGCCACGGCGGTGAAGCCCATCAGCTCCAGCACGGCGGCAATGCCGGCCGGATCGGCGGCGGTGTACTCGACGAACTCGAAGCCGTCGGTGCCCATGGGATTGTCGAACAGGTCGCCGCTGGCGCGGGCAGGGGAATTGGCGGCTGCGGTGGCGAACTGGGTGTCTGCGTGGCCCATCTGGTGTCTCCTCGTGTGGGGAGGGCCGGCAAGCGCGGCCCATGCGAGGAGTTTATTGCGTCAAGACTGCAATTTGTGATTGTTTTTTGCGCGATATATTAGATAATATGCACAAATAATTCTTAAATATGAACTTTGGAGAGACAAATGAGCATCATCAACGTGGACCGCTACGACCTGGCCTTGCTGACCGAGCTGCAGCGAGATGGCCATATTACCAATAGCGCCCTCGGTCTGAAAGTCCACCTGTCCACTTCGCAGATCAGCCGCCGCGTGCAGCGGCTGGAAGAAGCCCATGTCATCGAACGCTACACCGCCGTGCTGGACCCGGCCGTGGTCGGTCTGGGCGTGACCGCGTTCACCACCGTGACCCTGGACCGCCAGGGCGAAACCCGAGGCGAACTCTTCGAGAAGGCCGTGGAAACGATGCCGGAAGTGACCGAATGTTTCTCCGTCACGGGCGAGGGCGATTATATCCTGCGCATCGTGGCCCCCGACCTGGCCGCCTTCTCCGAATTCATGATGACGCGCCTGCTGCGCCTGCCGGGCGTGACCAACGTCAAGTCCAACATCACCCTCAAAAAGGTCAAGCAGTCCCATGAACTGCCGCTGGAACATGTGATGCAGCCGGTGAAGTCGCGCCAGCGCATCCGCTTCTCGCAGTGAGTCTTCAAAAAGCATCATTCGATTATTCAATGATTGGATGCCTCAATCATTGAATAATCGAATGATGCTTTTTATCAGGCTTTGCTCCGCCTCTGATCCCGCTCAGGAATTCAAAAGCAATCGCCGGAGTGCCGCCCCGTCAGCGCAGGCCTAGAATCAGTGGCATCCGATTCCGGGAGCGCTACATGCTGACCATGACTTCTTCTCCTCTGCCGACTACCTCCGTTGCCTCCGCCGACGATGTCAACGGACTCGATCCCGACATCTGCTGGCAAGCCGTGCAGCAGCGCGATGCGTCTTTCGATGGCCGGTTCTGGTATGCGGTGCGCACCACCGGGGTGTACTGCAAGCCCTCCTGCGGGGCACGCACACCCTTGCGCAAGAACGTGGCCTTCCACGCCAGCTGCGCTGCGGCCGAAGCGGCGGGCTTTCGTCCATGCCAGCGCTGCAAGCCGGACCGGCCGCCCTTGCACGAGCGCCAGGCACAGGCCATCGCGCAAGCCTGCCGCCTGATCGCGCAGGCCGAGGAACAGCCCGACACCGCCACGCTGGCGCAGGCCGCGGGCTTGAGCCGTCATCATTTTCATCGTCTCTTCAAGCAGCACACCGGCCTCACTCCCAAGGCCTATGCCGATGCCTATCGCGCCGGCCGTTTGCGCGCGCAACTCGGCGGCAGTGCCAGCGTGACCGAAACGCTCTATGACGTCGGCTTCCATTCCAGTGGCCGCTTCTATGCGCAAAGCGCGGCGCAACTGGGCATGAAGCCGGCGACCTATCGTCGCGGCGGCCGCGGCGAGAAAATCCGCTTCGCCGTTGCGCAATGCTGGCTGGGAGCCTTGCTGGTGGCGGCCACGGAGCAGGGCATCTGCGCGCTCACCTTGGGCAGCGAGCCGGAGGAGTTGCTGCGGCAACTGCAGGATCGTTTCCCCCATGCCGATCTCGCCCCTGGCGATGCCGCCTTCGAGCAGACGCTGGCGCAAGTACTGACCGCGCTGGACGATCCGCGACAGGGTGCCGCCTTGCCACTGGACGTGCGCGGTACCGCCTTCCAGCAGCGTGTGTGGCAGGCACTGCGCGCAGTGCCGCCCGGGGTCACCTTGACCTATGCCGAACTGGCCGCGCGCATCGGCCAGCCTGCGGCGGTGCGGGCGGTCGCCAATGCCTGTGCGCGCAACGAGATCGCCGTGCTCATTCCCTGCCATCGCATCGTCCGGCTCGATGGCGCGCCCTCCGGCTATCGCTGGGGCATCGCGCGCAAGAGCGCCTTGCTGGCGCGCGAGGCCGAGGGCAGGGAAGACGCCGCCAGCCCGAAAGACCAGCGCGCCTGAAGCCTTTGCCCTGCGCGGCTACAATAGGCCTTCCTTCATCGCTGGAGTTGCGCATGCATGTTCTTGGCAAGGCTGGTCTCGCATTCGCGGGCGCGGTACTGATCCTGGGTGGTGTGGTCGCCTGTTCGCCGCTGTCGGCCATCAATGCCGTCACGCCCGCTTCCTCCTACGTAAAGACCGAAGGGGTGGCCTACGCCAACACCGATAACCCGCGTCAAAAGCTGGACATCTATCGTCCCGCCAACGCCCCGGCCACCGGCTCCGGTCCGGGCTTGCCGGTGGTGGTGTTCTTCTATGGCGGCAGCTGGAATGAGGGCAGCCGCAAGGATTACGCCTTCGTCGGCGAGGCCCTGAGTTCACGCGGTTTCATCGCCGTACTGCCTGATTACCGCGTCTATCCCGAAGTGCGTTATCCCGATTTCGTGAAGGACAGCGCCCAGGCCGTGGCCTGGACCTTGCGCTCGGTGCGCGAACTGGGCGGCGATCCGCAGCGCGTCTTTGTCATGGGACATAGCGCCGGTGCCTACAACGCCGCTATGGTGGCGCTCGATGCGCGCTGGCTGCGCGCAGCCGGGGCCTCGCCGGCACAGCTGCGCGGCTGGATCGGCCTGGCCGGACCCTATGATTTCCTGCCCATCGAAAACGAGGATGTAAAACCGGTCTTCTTCGCGCCCGATTCGCCACCGGATTCGCAACCGGTGCGGCACGTGGAGGCCGGTGCGCCGCCCGCGTTGCTGATTGCTTCGCACAAGGACAAGCTGGTGGGCGCCGAACGCAATACCGGCGGTCTGGCCAAACTGCTGCGCGCACAGCAGGTGCCGGTGGTGGAGCGCTACTTCGACAACACCTCGCACGCTTCGCTGGTGGGCAGCCTCTCTCGGGCGCTGCGTTTCATCGCGCCGACTCTCGAAGAAGTGAGCCAATTCATTGAAAATCCGCCACCGCGTCCGGAGCCTTCCAAGTGAGCGGTGACCTCTTCGCTGGCCTGGCGCGTGATCCTTCGGTGGAGACCATCACCGAAGGTGCGCTGCTGCTGCGCGCCTTTGTCGACGAAGAGGAAACCGCAGCCTTGATGGCGGCCATCGACAAGGTTCTGGCCGCCTCACCCCTGCGCCACATGCAGACCCCGGGCGGTTTCCGCATGTCGGTGGCGATGAGCAATTGCGGCCAGTTTGGATGGGTGACGGATCGTCGTGGCTATCGTTACCAGTCACTCGATCCGCTGTCCGAGCGCGACTGGCCAGCCATGCCAGAGGCCTTCGTGGCATTGGCCGCGCGCGCCTCAGCCGAGGCGGGATTTGCAGGATTCGATCCTGACGCTTGCCTCATCAATCGCTACGAACCCGGTGCGCGCATGTCGCTGCATCAGGACAAGAATGAACTGGACATGGACCAGCCCATCGTCTCCGTCTCGCTCGGTCTGCCCGCGACCTTCCTGTTCGGTGGCATGGCGCGCACCGACAAGCCGCAGCGCATGCGGCTGGAGAGTGGCGATGTGGTGGTGTGGGGCGGCCCGGCGCGGCTGGCCTTCCATGGTGTTGATCCCTTGCGCGACGGCGAGCACCCGCTGACCGGGCGCTGCCGTTACAACCTGACTTTCCGCCGCGCGCGCTGAGCGCTGCCGATTCAGGCGCGTGCCGTTGGCCGCGCCGCTTTTCTGTGCGGCACCGAAGCGGTAGCGGTGCGTGCGGCGGG
>JGI24890J29729_1000161_pt1 | contig 52039 bp, 55 predicted proteins | sample FreactcultureFD7_FD_29729 | JGI IMG/M metagenome (IMG submission 29729)
AGACTTGCGCCGAAAGAGTTGAGGCGAACCTTGCAACCGAAGTTGAAATCACCGGCGACACTCGTGAGGTCATCTTGGCTCGCAAAGCCGAAGCCGAAGCCACCTACCGCAATCGCACATTCGTTGCCGAAGTCGGCCAGAAGATCACGGTCAGCGGAAAGATCGTCAAGGCGTATGAGCGTGACGGTTCCTACGGCAAGACTCAGCACGTCGTCGTTGAGACCGCCGACGGCAACTTGGTCGAAGCCGGTGGCACTTCTGATTGGCTTTACCGAATCGAAGTCGGGGATGAGGTCACGATGACTGGCACCGTCAAGAAGCACGGCACAAGTCAAGACGGAAAAGTCACGGTGCTCACCCGAAGCAAGGGGGTTGCCCTTTGATGGTCTAGTGACCGGTAGGTCTCGTTGGGTGCTGACCCCCACCAGCGCCCACCGAGGCAGATTGTCTCAACACCAAGAAATCTTAGAGAGGGAATGAAATGGGACTAGATCAGTACGCATATGCGGTGATGCCGCACAAGGAAAACGATGACTTTGGGTACGCGTGGAACAGCGGTGAAAACCCAGAAGCCATTGTGCAGATTGCCGAATGGCGCAAACATGCCGACCTTCAGGGCTACATGGAAAACCTGTTCTACGAGAAAAAAGAACAAGCAGGAGAACCCGTAGGGTATGACTGGGGGGTTTTCAACTGTCAACCCATACGCCTGACCTTTCAAGACCTTCAAGATTTAGAAGAAGCGGTGAGAGCCCAAAACTTACCCCACACTCAAGGATTCTTTTTTGGAGAGTCATGTGACGAGGACGCTAAAGACGATTTGGCGTTCATTGAGGAGGCACGAACGGCGATGGCAAACGACATGGAGATTTACTACTCATCGTGGTGGTAACCAGCGAAGGGAAGCGCGGCTCTCCAAGAACTGCAATAATGTAGTTCCGTGACCCCCGTTGATCTTGCTACTCGCTTGCGTTCACTAATCACGGTGGACGATGATGGCCAAACACCGCTTGCCAAGGCGCTGTCGCTCGCTAAGGAATGGGACGAGTCGGAGCACCCGAGGGATAGCAGCGGAAGATTTGGAGAAGGAAATGGAGGACAGGCTGGAAAACCTTCGGCAACCCCGTCATTCAAGACTTGGGGCGACGTTTCGGCTTGGGGCAAGAAGAATAACATCAGTATTGACACCAAGGGTTTGGAGGCCGATTCCCATATGACGCCGGAGGCGATGCACCAAGTTGCAACGCGAATTGAAGCAATGAATGAAAAGTTCCCTGGCATCAAAGATGAACTCAAGTCAATCGTTCCGTATCCCGAAAGGGGTGCGATGGCGGCCGTAGGATATGAACCAGACTATCCTAAAACAATCGGTGGGTCGCAGTTGTTGTTGTCCTCAAAACTCGGGGATGCTTATGCGAATCCAGAGGAATATGCAAAAGCAAAAGAAAGTTATACGAGTTTCGATAACGCCGGAAATGTGCGTCGAGGAGCATCAATATCAACGAGTCCAAATGATACAATCAATCACGAAATGGCCCACGTCCTGCAAAATCAACTGTTGCGATCAGGTGAGATACAAGAACCGAAGCGGAGTTGGAATACAAAGACGAATCCTTACGTAAAAGCCGCTAGTGACGCCGGTTGGTTAGCAAGGACGAGTAAAACAGGACAAGGCCCAAATCTGCACTTGGAATACGGCTTCAGCATCTCTGCTTACGCGTCAAAGAATCCGATCGAATGCCATGCAGAGGCAATGGCCCTGCTCCAACGCCCAGATTTAATCGCTCAAATGTCAGAAACGCAACAAAAAGATTTTAGAGTTTATACCGAAGCGCTAAACGAACGAGCGGGGCAAACCATTCTCAAGCAACAAGCCGATCAAGGTGACAAATATCAAGTCATTGAAGACGACTTTGGACTCGATGATGAGTTTTGGCAGAAGTTCTATGGACTTGTAGACCAAAGAGCCAACGCGTCAAAGTCCTTTGCCAAGGAGTGGGACGAGTCAAAGCACCCTCGTGGAGCGGGCGGACGGTTCGGTTCGGGTGACGGCTCTGGAAAAACCGATAATGGACCAACGGACAGCCAAAAGGTCCCGACAGTTACTGGGCCAGATGGCGTCGTTTCGATCAATCTCGGAGCAGCCAAAGACATAGAAGCGGGTGCTAAAACCTACTCAGAACGGATTGGTATCGACCGACCGAATGTTGACTTCGGCAAAGTGTTCGTCAACACCGACACGGCACAACACATAGCCGAAAATTACGATCATCTACCCATTGACGACCCTGCCGCTCACGCCGCGTACGGTGCGCTCGCAAAAGAAGTTGAACAGCAGTACGAGTTCATGACTAAAGAATTGGGCATCAAGGTTGACGTGCTCAAAAGCGACCCGTACAAAGACGTAACGGAGATGCGTAAAGACGTCGAAGAGAATCATCACATCGCCGTTCTTGCTACTGCCGAGACAGGACATCACCCATTCCTGACCGATCAACAAAACGATCAATTCCGTGCGGTACATGATGTATTCGGGCACGCCGCAACCGGAAGGGGTTTTGATCGCCACGGAGAAGAAGCCGCTTGGGTCTCGCACTCGATGATGTTCTCTCCGCTAGCGCGTCAAGCGATGACAACGGAGACACGAGGCCAAAACTCGGTACTGACACAAGAACAGCAGGGCTTCCCGCCTCAAAAGGTTGCGGTTCTAGCGACCGAATACACCGACCCTTCTGCGCTTATCGAAGCAATCAAGAAGATGCTGATGAAACTTCTTGAAATGATGACGAGTAAAGCAATCGTCAGCGACGAACGTAATTGCACCGCCGGTCCTGCACAGTGGGACTATAAGAACAAACTAGGTCGCTGGGCGTCCAGCGCTTCCAAGAGTTTCAACCCCGACCAACCACGAGATTCACACGGGCGGTTCGGTTCGGGTGACGGCGAAACCGACTACCACATGAGCCACACGGCACCGTCAACAGATTTTGGTGCCCCTGGGCACGATCTTGGAAGACTGTTCCCGAAAGATGTTTACAGCAAAGATGGGCCACGGTTATATAGCACTCACTACCCAAAAGCAGACAAAGAATGCTTTGACGCAATTCATCGGATGCGAGGAAACCCAGATGCAGAGGTGACCGTTTACAGAGGAGTACCGTCACACGTTACGGACATCAATCCCGGTGACTGGGTGACACCGTCTCGTTCGTATGCAGAAATACACGTCGAATCAAATGTTCCCGGCGGTCACGTGATCAGTCGCACGGTTAGGGCTGGTGATATCTACAACGATGCTGATTCAATAGCCGAGTGGGGTTGGCAACCCTCTGTCAAAAAAACAACAACCGGAGGCGTAGCCAAAGAGTGGGACGAGAGCAAGCACCCTCGTGGAGCGTGGCGGATTATGACGACCACATTATTGCCTGTATCAAGCAGGGATGAACCACTAAGCGATGAGCAGTTGCGCAAGTTGCGAATCATGGCAGTAGGAACCAAGAAGTCTCTAACCGAGATGATGTATGAAGCGGCACGTGCGGAACTCCAAAAAGAAATCGCCGCAGTTGAAAACGCCATCGCTACGGAGTTCTTGAAGGATTGCACCAAGTTCGATGAAGAGCGCGACGCCGAACGTGACCAGCGCAACGGAGTCGAGGGCAAGGGCGCAACGATTCGGGACTACCCCGGACAAGTTGGCAATGCGTCGCACACCACACGCACCGTAAGCGGCGGCACGATACCCACTTCCGTTCTTGCGAACATGGAAGGCAAGAGTGATGAGGGCATCGGTACGCACCGCAACTACCAAGGCAAAGATTGGGAAAACTTCAAGCAAGACATCAAAGAAAATGGAATCAAGAGCCCGATCTATNTCAACGTTGACCACAATGGAAAGCCATCCATAGCGGAGGGCAACCACCGACGTGACGCCGCAGTTGAGTTGGGAATGAAAGACGTTCCCGTTGAGATTTCTTACTATGGGCACGCCGAGCGCCAAGGCACCGTCTTGGAGCGCGCACAGGCGCAAAAGATGGCAAAAGAGTGGGACCCCGAAGCGCACCCACGTGGACCCGACGGGCGATTCGGAGATGGCGGAGGTAGCCAAGTTCATAGAGCGTTGGCTATTGACGCCAAGGGTCTTAGCGACGATGCGCTACGCAAGTTCGCATCAACCGAGCACGTCAACGGCGTCACGCACTCTAGGGGCGACCGACTTTACACGGCGACTTATCAGGGCGGCAAGCAAATGGCGTTCCGTTGTGCCACGGCCAAAGAGGCCGATGCGGTCTCGCGTGAATACGGCAAGCGCTTCCTCAACGACAAGACGACAAAGGACGGCGTGCGTCAAGCGCCACCGGGCACCGACACGACTGGCATGACCGATGACACGCCCATTGGGAGACCTACGGGCGAGACCACGAAGCCCGAGCCGCAAGGCCAACCAACCACGGGCCCAACGCTTGACCCAGAAGTTATGGGCAGGTTGCAAGGCGCATACGGCAAAGCGCAAAGGCAATACGATAAGGCTTTCAAAGGAAACAATGAGATTGAAATGCTTGCTACAACGCGACAGTATGGCAAACAAGTTGCCAATGCGGTACAGGATAAATTTGATTCACTCAAGTTCCCAGATGTTCGCCCTTATGGGGAAATACGAAAAGAATTCAAAGACGCACAGGATAAAATAAACGAGCGAGCATCAGGTGAGAATATGAACAATCGTTTTGTCGCAATGACCCAAGAACTTGAACAACAACGAGCCAATGCTCTTGCTCCCGTGATTGAGCGAGCGTTGAGAGAAGCAGGGGTTCCAGAAACAAGCGACGCTTACTTGCACGCTAGTGACCCGGCCTACATTCCGGCGCTTTTTGGTGGCAAAACTTTTGGCGACCCTGGCCCAGGTTACAGAGAACCTATAGATAGCGAGGGACGGGTCAAACTTGGGGACCGCTTTGAGCAAACAATTACATATCGGTCAGATGACGTTCATCAACTCAACGGGGAAGGCGCACTGAAACCAACCGCAGAAGAAGAGGTTTCTATGAAGCCTCTTGGAATTGGGTTCGTACAGGGCAACTTGCGAACTGATTCGGCCCAGTTTACGGTGTTGGCGGCATTGGGCGGCAATCTTGTTACGGAAGAAAAAAGGTATATGGACTACCCCGGCACGATGATCTACGGGGCTACCGCTGAAAGCATAAGAAATGCTGTTGGGGCTCAAGCATTCGACAGTTTCAAAGCAACCAATGATGAGTTAGTGGCATCGGCAAAAACAGTAAACGAAAACTATAAAGCCGCCGAGAACGAAATAAAAAATAATGCTACCCAAAAAGAAGAGGCATACAATCAACTCATGTTCAACACGATTGGCTCGTTGCGTGAGTTGTCCCCACCCGGATTACTACAAACGCGTTCTATCTCTCCCGGTAGCGGTGAAGGAGTAAGTGGCAAGCAGGCAAAAGAAGAACAAATGCAAAAGACCATTGCGGCCATCAGTGAGGCACAGTCAAGACTGCCAAAGGATTGGGTTGACGCCGTAAACAAACAATATGGTGGCAATCTTGATTTTAAGTTTGCGGACCGACGTGGCAACGGTTCTTTCAGAGAAACTCGGGAGTGGATTGGTGCGGGTCGAGGCCGAGAGAAGGGGGCGCGTATTTACGTTGCTACAACGGTGAGTGGGAGAAACAAACGTGAACTTGCGAGCACCACGATTCACGAAATAACACATGGGGTGCAAGGCTCATTAACAGACCTGCATATCGTTGAGAGAGCATTCTTTGACAACAGAACGACAGGCAGAATGGTGAGTGTTGGTGGAAGTGGAAGGGGAGACCCCGATAATTTCATGCGGAAATATACAGGCCGCAATGATTACGGGTATAAATTTTCAGAAATTGCAACGACCGGAATGGAAGCAATGATCACGCCAGTCATCGAGGGCCAAGATAAAAAGTATAACTCTTTCGGCAACGATACTGATTTCAAAAACTTTATGGTAGGCACGTTGCTACTCGCCGGACAAGCAAAGAACCAATAATGAGCACTCTCCTCTGGGCCGCCGACGTAACGCTGACAAGCAAGATTGTTGTGAGAGGCGAGTACTCCGAAGATTGTATCTTTTTATGCGATAACGACACCGTGATGAGCGCCTACCAAAACGCCATGGCCGGTCCCTTCACATTCGTGAGCCCAATCAACATTGCGCCACCAACAGAAAACCTTGTTGTAAAACAAGAAGACCCCGTATCTATAGCGGGCTTATTCATGAAGGTGATGATTGACAACTACTACGTGGAATCAACAACGTTCTACGGTACTGGTTATGCCGACGAGGAAGATGGAGATGAGGTTGTTCCTCCTGACGCTATAGATGGCCCAGGCGAAGGCTTGAAGATGGTAGCAACGTTACCCAAAAGTAAGTTTGACTTTGACCCACCCGAGCAAGGAACCAAGTCCCTGGCAAAGGAGTGGGACGAAAGCAAGCACCCTCGTGGAGCGGGTGGGCGTTTTGGCGAAGGTGGTGGCGATGGAGCAAAACCAGACGGTCAATCGCAAGACCGACCCTCGGTGGGGAATTTTCAATTCAACGCTAAAGAGTGCGAGCACTTGGCGGAGGTTTACCAAAAAGCGGCCGACGAAGCAGTTGTGCCGGACCCGCTAGTTGGGCATGAGTCCATGCAATCAATGTCCAATGAAGAGCGACAAGCGGTATGGTCGAAGAACGCAGGAGAACAAGCCTCTTCAACGGAGATGGCACGAATGCTCGGCTATGACGGACCGGCAAAAATTGAAGAGGACCCCTATAACCGCATGGATGAGGAAGGAAGACCAAACCTTTTTCGTGGTTGCGATGAAGCAGGGGTTGCGGCAATGACCTCCGATCTCACCACGTTTAACGGGTCCGGTGAGTCCCTTTTGGGTCCGGGAATTTATACCTCGGCTAACGTTAGGATTGCCAACGAGTTCGCAAATAAAGAACAAAGTGGTGGCTATCGTGTTGGTATGTGGGCGGACAAAAACATGAAAATTGCCGATGCCTCCAATAGGGCTTTGTGGACCAACCCGACAATCAATACATCGGGTTGGTCGCCACAAGCATTGAAGGGTCTTGAATTGACACAAGCGACTCCCACGCAACAAGCCCTATCGCACGGGTTTCAAGCATTAAACGCAGAAGACATCACGGCGCAAGACGCAACAGTGGTTTTCGACCGATCTGCTTTGACTATTAATGTTGAGAAGATTGACCACTTCTAAGGAACAAATGACCGAACCGATCAAACTTGTATCTCCTGAGGGTTCTAACCTTCTTGGCGCAGTTCGTCTTATGGCAACGCCGCAACAACTACCGAACTTTTTTGCCGCCATAGCAGACGCTCACAAACGTGCAGGAGACCTTGCCACAACAAATGACTTAGATGAACCGTGGCTCTCAAAAGTAAACAAATTATTGCCTGGCTTGGCGTCCAAGGGCGGACCTGGCTCGGGGCCACACAAAGGCACGGGCAAAATCACACCGGACGCCGCACGCAACATGTCCGATGCACAATTGAAGCACCACGCGTCAACCGATCACGTAGCCGGAGCAACGCACTCACGAGGTGACCGAGTGTATGCGGCCACGTACTCAAGCGGAAGGCAGGTTGCTTTCCGTGCCCCATCGGCCAAGGAGGCCGACGCGTTGGCACGGGAGTACGGGCGAAGAATCCACGGCGAAACAACGCAAAGTGGTGTACGTCAAATGCAACCGGGCGATAGCACTGCGGGTATGACGATTGACAAGCCCGAAGGCGAGAAGCCGAGCGAAAGCGGCTCAAAGTTGGACCCGTTATCTAGCACCCCGTTGTCCGAGCAAATGCCGATTTCGTCGGCGATTCATGAGGAGTCTCACTTCACTCCAGAAGTATTCGATCAGTTTTATGGCAAGACACAGAATGGAGCAGTTGATTATGGCTCTGCCTACAGAGGAATTGAAAATACCCAACTAAAGAATCTTCTTGAAGCACAAGGGTTCAATAAGCCACCGGAGAAAGTTGATGGCTTGACGTTTGCGGGAATGAAGCAACAAGGTTGGACTCTCCTCGCTCGTGGTATCTCGGGAGACACACAAGCCGAAGTTGAGCAACACGTTGAGCAATTCAAGAACGGCGAATCACCGTTCATCGGCAAGGGAATGTTCGGAGATGGCACATATTACTCGTCGCACGACGCCGAAGGGTTGAAGGTCGCCGCTGAGTTTGCACAATCAACAGCCAAAGGTGAGTCAAAAAATGCCGGTGAAGTTATGTCGGTTGCGTTGCACCCCGACGCCAACAGGATTACATTGGACGATCTTGTTACTCAACTACAAAAAGAAAAAAACGAAGCGGTCAATGCGCGCGAGACTGCGACTTCGGAGCCTCTAATTGATCGGGTTCAATGGGACGACAACATCAGTCAATTCGCCGCTATGAAGGGGTATGACGCCGTTGAGATCCCCAATCCGCAAATCAACTTCTCTAAGCCCGACGGGGGTATGGTAAACACGAGTTATTGGGTAGTGCTAAACAGGGGAGCAACGGCGGTGTTAAATGAATAAGTATTCCGGTGCCAACATGTCGCGTGAACTCGCTACGCTTTGCAACCTATTGAATTGGGACAACCGCAAGAAGGTCATTGACGAGTGCGGTAGCGCGCAAAACCTTGACCAACTGCCGCCAAAATATCGGTCGTGGTTGTTGGATAACTCAACCATTCCCAAGTCGGCTCTAAGCCAACGTGGTGCCATGGCAACCCTCGATGCAAGCAAAAAGGCTTTGATTGACACGCTCTATGACGAAGCACAACAAACCTTGCGCAAAGAGATGGAAGTGGTGAACGCCGAGATTGAACGCTTGGAAAAAGCACGACGCATTGATTGGGGCCAGCATCCCAACCACCGAATAGCCGATAAAATCATTGACCTCTACACGCCGAAACTCAAGAGGGCGATGACAAAAGGCGTGAGTGGCGTGGCCCAAACCATTGTCGCCGCACAACGCAAATATGTACCGGCAAAGGTTGCGACCAAAGCATCGGGTAGCGCCGCATCGGACCCGGCATACGAAGCCGCCGCCGAAGCAGTCGCCCAACACATGAACATCTCGCCCGAGGAGGCGGCAAACGTCTTGAAGATGATTTTTGCAGATAGTTTCATCGGTGGCACCACGGTGGCGCTCAATCAAATCGGCTCCGGTGCAATAATCTCATCGGCATTGAGTGGGGCGGAGACGGCGCTTGATTGGAGTTCGTGGGAACCGGGATGGGCGGAAGCCGCAGACCTAGCCGAGTTCGGCGGACTTCAAAGCCTTCTAGACAGTGCGGGCATCACGATCAAATCGTGTTTGGACACGGGCTTGGACCGACTCACCAGTGCGATTGCCGATGGGCTCCGCAATGGCGACTCAAGTCAAACGATCGCCAATGCTCTCTACACAACCGACGACGCTGGAAAAGTAACGGAGGACTCCATCGTCTCGGACAATGCCTTGATGATTGCCACGACCGAGACATCACGAGTGATGACACAAGCCAACATTGATTCTTACCAAGCGAACGGTATTGCTCAATATGAATGGTTGGCCGAAAACGATGAGCGCACATGCTTGGATTGCTCGGACAAAGACGGCGAAATCTTTGAAGTGGACGACGCCGCATCAACGAGCGACGGTTCATCAGATGGTGGTGAGAGCGACCAAGCATCGGCTGGTGACGGGTCGGATGGTGGTGACGAATCCGATCTTGGAAAAGCCGACGACGGTGGCGGGGATTCCTCAAGCGACGGAGGTGGAGGCGAGGATAATGGCACCAATCAACCACCACTTCACCCAAATTGCCGTTGCGTAACCCTGCCGGTTATTTCCACAGAAGGAGCGGACACGAGCCGTGAAGCGCTATCGCCCGAAGACGATGGAGAGGCATACGCATGGGATGAGGAATCACAGTCGTGGACTCAGCCAAGCCAGCAAGCAGACCAGACCGATGAGTCACAACAAGAAGACCAATCAAATCAAGAAGAAGCGGGCTAATGGCATCCGAATGGGACTTCAGCAACCTTGGTGGATTCAACGCATCACTCGACGCGTTGGCCGAGGCCATCAAAGCGGCTACGTATGTTGCCATGCAGGAAAGCGCCGAAGTCATCGTGAGGGCGGCACGCTTGCAATTCAACGGACAACATCCACCAGGAACGAGACGAACTGTTGGCGGCAACCGTCCTCAAAGCATCAGCGAGAATTTGAAGAACTCTATTCACGTAGTCACATCACCCTTCGAAAGCGCACCTGGGCAATTCATCGCACAAGTCGCACCAACGATGATCTATGGCCGACGAATCGAACTCGGATTTCATGGAGTGGATTCACTTGGGAGAGACTTCACAAACCCCGGCCAGCCTCCGTATCCATATCTTGCCCCAGGCGTGGAAAAAGCCCGCGTGCCGATTAGTGATATTTTTAGGAGCAGATGGCAAAGCGTATTTGCCGCCTAACTATTTTCACTACACCGAAAGCATTTCATGAGAATCGCCATTGACCTCGACAACACCATTGACGCCACGCCGAAGCAGTTTCAATCGTTGATGTCGGCGCTGATTGCGGGTGGCAACAAGGTGACGATACTCACCGGAACCGATGGCGATGTGGCGACGCAAGAGATTTGGGATTCCAAGGCTCAGTACCTCAACAACCTTGGGTGCGGTAGTTGCTGGACGGACATGACCGTTATTCCGCACATGAACGGCGACGGGCCAGAACTCAAAGCGCAGTGGTGCAAAGACAACGGTGTGGACATCCTGATTGACAACTCAAAAGACAATGCGAAGGCATCTATCGCCGCTGGTGTACCGTTGGTATTAGTGCCGTGGGCAACAAGGTCTTAGACGGTGGCGAAGGAAATCAAATACGAAGCAGTCATCTCGGACAAGAAGGGCGAGCCCGACGATCAGAAACTTTATGATCGTGTCAAGGCCGACGCCGCAAAAAAGTTTGAGGTTTATCCATCAGCCGTAGCAAACGGTTGGGTGGTGCAAGAATACAAACGACGAGGTGGAACCTACTCGGTTCCTAAGACAACTAAAGGAATCCAAGTGGACAACATTGAAAATCTCAAAGCGGAACTAGCCAAAGCCGAAGCACGGTTGGCTGACATTACCAAGTCACTAGCCAAGGGTGGTCCTGGTTCCGGTCCTCACAAGGGTGGCGGCGATGGCGCAAACGTATTATCGGTACGCGCCGGTGACATTTTGCGCACTGCTGGAAAAACTACAATCTCCGATAAAATGGATGCGCATAACCAACTTGCTCAAGATCACTTTATTGCTAGAAATAAGGCAATGGAATCGGGCAAGGAAGATCAAGCAAAAGCACATGAACTCGCAGGAAAAGCCCACATGATGGCAGAAAACGCTTGGCATTCTTTTGGTACAGGCATGGGTGGTGGTGGTGAGGCCACGGCCATGCAAAGAACTCAAAACGCCGCAAACAAAACTAACAACGCCGCATACTTAGAACAATGACCGACCCCAACAACACCTTCAACGAAAACTTAGAACTCTCCAAGTCACTCACTGCTTCAGTGTGGGAGCGACTTGGAAATCTTGGCGTGGCCAAGGGTGGCCCTGGTTCAGGACCCCACGCTGGTGGCGGTGGCAATCAGGCAAGTTCTCACGAAAGTGCGGCGGGAGAACATTTAGCAATGGCACATGATCACGCTGAAAGAGCCCAGGCTCACCAGAATAAAGCGCAAGAATTGGCTGGGCAAGCAATAGAAGCGCTCCGCATTGGAAGTGACAAGGCGACTGGACTTCTCACACAGGCAAGTCTTCATGCCGAAGCCGCCGACAACCACAGTCAAGCGTACGGTGACCACCGCTCTGCAGCGGACGACCATGCTGTGGCCGCCGATGCAGGCAATAAGGTTCTTTCAAACATGGCGAGTCTTTCATCGGAAAACGCTCAAGGCTCATCGGATAAAGCAAATGCCGCCAGCAGAAGTGCCAACTCATGACCGAACTCAACAACACCTTCGACGAAAACTAGGAAAGTATGACCGACCGTTTACAAGAAGCGATTGACTGGCTCGCCAGCATGAAGGCCGACTCCAAGCGCGTCACCAACGCCATTCCAAAAGCCAAGCAAGAAAATGAAGAAGCGGATGACGCTCAATCCATTGAGGACGCCGCCAACCAAGACGTAGAGATAGAAGGCGAAGATGACTGAAGCCGTATTCCAAGTGCGCATCAACATTGAACCAGAAGAAGTCAAGAAAAGCGGAAACATAGACACTGATTCCGTTGCTGGTATGGTTGTAAAGTCAGAGGAAGAACAAAGATACACCTTGACAGTTGCATATCCAGCGAACAAACCGGATGTCGGAGTTGCACAAGATGGGTTCCGTGATTACGCCAGTGCCAACGCAGTAGAAAAAGCGGCTTGGTCATACTTGCGGAAATCTCCAAACATCGGCTTATGGCATCAAGATGGCACGGACGGAAGCGGAGAGGTTTGTGAGTCGTATATCTACCGTGGTCCCGACTGGGAAGTCGCGGCGGCAGATGGTTCGACTCAGGTCATCAAGGCGGGCGACTGGCTGATGGGTATTATTTGGAGCGAGGCAACTTGGCCATTAGTCAAACAAGGACTAATTGGTGGAGTTTCACCGCAAGGACGAGCGAAGCGACGGATGCCCGACAAGGCAGACGTAGCAAATCTAAGGAGTTAGGCAAATGCCCAAGAACGAAGTCACCATCACCGAAATCGAGGAGTTTGAACCTTCACGCGTAGACGGTGTGGGTAAGGGTGCCAACGGCTTCCCCATCCTCATGCTCAAGTCAATCGGTGACGAAGCGGTAAAAGCCGACGACCGCTCCAATTGCAAAACCTGTGAGGGCGACGGGAAGATTCTTAACAACCAACGCAAGTGCCCCGATTGCTTGGGGACGGGCAAGGCTCCGAAGGTGGGCGAGTCCGCAAAGCAGTTCATTGAAGCAGTCACGAAAGAGGACGGTGTTGCACCTTCTGGAGCACCCTACGAACTCACCGAGCAGGATTGCCCAACGTGCAATGGCTCGGGAACGATTGCTGACGCCACGCACGATGGCAAAATGTGCCCCGATTGTGGTGGTACAGGAATTGACCAAATGATGACTAATCCCAAGGAACTCAACGCAGTTGCCGCCGACCCAGGCCGCATCTCGGTTGGAGACCCTGAAGGCCGAGAGGCGATGGACAAGGCCCGAGATGGTGGTGCCGCTGGTGCCGCCGCTATTGCTGGTGGAGCCGATGACCATTGTGCCGGATGCGACGAGGCGCTGATTAAGGGTGATTCCGTCTGCGCTACTTGCGGACGTGAACTTGCCAAGGGAAATGACGCTGACGGCTTCCGGCCAGATGCCTACCAACCTGACGCCGATGAAACAGTTCAATGCCCCAAGTGCGAAAAGATGAACGACACGGACGCCGCGTTCTGTGACCAATGTGGCCACGAACTCATGGGTGACGACAAAGTTGTGGTGGACGGACAACCGCTTGTTCAAGATGACGACGCAACCAAAGGAAGCGGAGAAACCATTGATGATGTTCTCCGTCACGACAAGGGCCACGACGATTGGCACGCCATGCACGGTGACCCACCCTGCAAGAGTGAAGCCGACTGCGCCGCCATGCGAGCCAAATACGACGACAGCGACGCAACCAAATCACTCGCTGGTTTCTGCACCCTCTGCACCAAAAAGAATGTCAGTTGTTCCAACTCGTGCATGAATTGTGGCAAGTCACTGGTCGTGTCGAAGGAAAAGGCAGACCCAAGCGTGGGCGGTGGAACCGTTCGCTCCAAGATTGCCGACGAGGACTTTGCAGGCAAAAACCGCAGTTTCCCAATCGTTACTCCAGCCGACGTAAGCGATGCCGCTTCTTCGATGGGACGTGCCGGAGCCGACAACTACGCAACTGATACCATTAAGGCAAATATCATTGCAATCGCACAACGCAAAGGACCGAAGTTCGTGGCCGAGTTACCCCAAGCATGGAAAGACGACATGGCTGAAAAGGCTGACGGCTCGTTGAGCGGTGTCAATCCATCTCTCGGAGCAGTTGTTACGCCAATGCCAAATGATGACGACACGGTTCTACCTGGTTCACCAAGTTGGGAAGCAGTGGACGCCGCAACCGCAACGCAAGCGGCGCAATCCCTTATGGAAGCAAGTGAGTTGATTCGTCAATTCGCACAACGTGAATCTATCGAAGTTGCGGCTGGCGAAGGGAACGACCTCTTCGACGAAAAAGCGGCGGAGATGGCACTGATTGGGGTTACAGCCGCAATCGGAGTTATGGCGCAACTTGCATTCCACGAAGGTCTTGAGGCTCAGAAGAGTCTTGAAGAAGAAGGCACTGTAGAAAAAGCAGGGAAGCGCCTTTCGGGTAAAGCGGTGGCCGCACTTGCGGCCGCACGCGACCACCTAAACGTTGTGTTGGGTCAAGACGACCCGGCACTGCAAACCGATGATGACGCCGACGGAAGTTCCGCCGACGCCAAATACATTCAAAGTGCGAACAAGGCACTGTTATCTAAGGAGTTAGAAGATATGTCAACCGATGAACTTGAAAAAGTTCTCAACGCCCGCGATGAGCGGTTAGTTGAGTTGCTGGCTGACGCGATGAAGGGCAAGGTCCTCGACGATCAGACCGCATCCGTTGACAGCGCAAAAAACGCAAACAACAAGTCCAAGAAGAAAGACCCCAAGGCCGAAATGACTGACCTTGAGGACGAAGCCACGCAAGGCGATCACGACTCGGCGAACACTTCGCCAGAGGGTGCCGCCAAAGCCGACGGTGAAGTTGCCTGTAAGGGCTGTGGCGAAATGTGCAAAGCCGATGACAAGGAATGCGCCAAGTGTGGGATGGCTATGAAGGCCGAACTCACCGAAGAAGAAATCGAAGCCAAGAAAGCACGCAAGGAAGCCAAGAAGGCTCTCAGGGCTGCTCAAAAGGCAGAGAAAGAAGCGGCTGAAAACGCCGCCGTACAAAAAGCAATCGCAGAGGGCGTGGCAGAGGCCACAACGGCAGTCATCGCCCTACAGGAGCGCTTAAGCACGGTGGAGAAAATGGCGGCACCAAGCACGATTGTTCGCACACGTCCACAAGACGCGTTGACCAAGAGTGTAGAGCGTGACGAACTTGAGATGCGCCTCGCGCACCTTGAGCGTGTTGCGCGCGAAACACCAGACCAAGACATTCGCAAGGCAAGCCGTGAGGAATCGAAGGAAATTCGTGACCGCATTGCTGGCCTTAGCGCTTAACGAGAATAGGTAGGAATCTATTATGGGATTACCAGTCCCCTCAGCGCGCGAACTTATTGACGGTGCTAACTCCGCAGAGGATTTAGCCACTCGTGGAAGCATGACCCGTGCCGCTAAGTCGGCTCGCGAAGTTTCAGACGAGTACAACGAGTTCACGCAAGAAATGACCAAGGCGGTTGTGTCCGGTCTTAATGGTGCTACTACGTGGGATTCACAGTCCGACGTGAAGGCATTCATTGGAACCGCACAAGTCGCTCCAATTAAGCACGATGTCACTCGTTCGGGTCAAGTTGCCAAGGCAATCACCGACTACGAAATGGCTAAGAGCACCGAAGGTTCAGCGCAAGCGTGGGACCGCCTCTCAAAGGAATGGACACTCTCGACCCCAATTAGCACGGGTCTTGTTCCATTCGACCTTGAGGCTCCTGCAAAACTGCTGACCCCGCGCCCAACCCCAATCCGTAACAGCATTCCGCGTGTTAAGGGACAGGGTGGAGCACGTAGGTTCAAGGTAATTAGTGGCTTCACTGGCACCGGCACCGGAGGCGTTACGACGACTCAGCCCGGTATCACGGAAAGCACCACGAACGCCGGACCTGGCGGTCTCTCGTACATCCGTGGACCATACATCAACTACGCCGGTTACGACGTTACGTTGAACTATGTAACCACTTCACTTTCAGACTCCGTTTCGTGGCAGGCTGAGTACCAGGGGCAGGGCTTCGAGGACATTCGTTCCTTGAGCAACACCGCTCTTCTGTACTCGACCATGCTTCTTGACGAGCGTTTGATGATCTATGGGCGTGGCACAACTGGAAACGGTTACGCTGGTGCTCTTGGAACCCCCGCAAGCGTGACGCTTGCCGCCGTGAGCGCTTCGGTTGCTCCTGGTGGGAAGTCAACACTCGGTTCAACAACCTCCTGGGTTGTCGTTGCCGCTGACGCTGGTGACTTGCTCGGTACGACCGGAACAACGATGCACGAAGGTCCTTCGACCGCCGCCGCTTCTGTTGCTACGTCGGCTGGACAGGCCATTCAGGTAACCGTCGGTTCAGACGTTGCCGGTGCTCTCGGATACAACTTCTACGTTGCTTCCGTTGCCGGTGGACCGTTCTACTACGCGGGACGCACGGGTTACAACGTTGGATACATCACCTCACAACCCACAAGCGGTCCTGTGACCACTTCGGGTGCTGGTGACGCTTCTGCCGTTGCTACCAACTACGACGGTCTCTTGACGAACACTGCGGCTTCGGGTGGTTACACCACTCGCTTGAACGCTCCGTTCTCAACGACCGCTCCTGGTGCGGAATTCCAAGTTGCATTCGGTAGCCTGTACGAATCGGTTAAGGGTGACCCGGAGGAAATCTGGTTGAACGGTTTTGACCGTCTCCAACTTTCTAACGCCATCGTTAACAACGCCGCTAACTCGGCCTACCGTGTGTTCATTCCGAACGACGCTGTTGGTGGAGTTAAGGCTGGAACCGTTGTGCAGTCACTGTTGAACGAAGTTACCGGAACCGAAATTCCGTTGACCGTTCACCCGTGGTTCCCACAAGGTAACGCACTCATCCGTCAGAAGACCCTTCCGATTCCAGACAGCAATGTCTCGGAGACCTCGGTCATGGTTCTTCCTCAGGACTACGTTGCCGTTCAGTGGCCTGTCACGCAGTTCACGTACGACGCTTCCACGTTTGAAATCGGAACGTTCTGTCACTACGCACCAACCTGGAATGGCCTTATCCAAGGTATTCAGGGTGTGGGTATCGGCACGACGCCTCCTTCATACGGCGACGCGTAAGCAACACCAAACTAAGACTTCGGTCTTGGCTCCCGCAATGGTTTTGTCGAGGTTCGATTCCTCGGGCGGGAACGCAACAAATTACAAATGCAACGCAGGTGACTAGCGATTAGCATTGGCAAGTATTATTTAGGAGTAACGATGGCAAACTACAACGGTGGACGAGTTCTTACCGAAACATTGACCGCAGGCTCTGCCGACCTTTGCCTCATGAGCGCACCTGGGGAAGCCGTCATTGTCACCAACATCACGGGGTCCGCTCCCATCTATTTCACGGTTGACAGGCCAGGTGGACCTTGCCCCGTGCCAACGGTCAATGGTCAAAACTGCTTTGCCGTTGCCAACGCAGGAACTCGCGTGTCAGTAAGGCATGACGGAATGTACGGAAGTATTGTTCAGTTGATTTCCGCCGCTTCGGTCCAATACACGATTGAAGTCGGCAGTCGCCAAGTCAACGTTTAGTAAGGAGAGAACAATGGCAACAAAGATGTTCTTTAGTTCACAAAATTGCAAGGGCGTTACCTCTGGAGCAACTGGTCGCTCCTATGACACCGATAGCAAAGGCTTTATTCACGTTGAGGACAAACGCGATATCAAGTCATTGGCCGAAGGTGGATACGTTGTTGCTGGCACTCACCTTGCCAAGATTCGTTCTTTTTACCGTTGCGAGCCTTGCGGCTGGGAAACCCCGCTTAACCATTGCTCAAAGTGCGACAGCAACGACTTGGTAAAGGTGCAGAAGTAAGGACAACAAGTGTCGGTTGAACCGAGTCACGGCTACACGTCAACCGGAAATCCCGTACACGCCAAGGTGCACGACCACCTTCCCGAAGTTACCCGTTACCAGCGATTCAACAAGCGACTAGCAACAGCGCTAACAAAACACGTCGGAACGATGACTTGTTTTTGGATATTCTGCGGATTGTCCATGCTGAGCCTGCCTGCAACATTGGTCCTGTCGAACGTCATTCCTGCCAACTGGATTCCCCCATTCTTTCGGACATTCGGATTTTCCCTGCTGATCGCTTGGATGTGTCAAAACTTTATTCAGTTGGTTCTCTTACCCGCACTAATGGTTGGGCAGAACTTACAGAATCAGGCTTCGGATGCTCGGTCTACAAAAACCTTTGAGGACGTTCAGGAATTGAAACACGCAATCCAAAAAATCATCACCATGTTGGAGGACAAGACCAATGAGTAACTGGCATCGGCATCCCGGAGTGGCAAGTGGAGATGAACTGACGCTCGGCGAACGGGCGGCAGATCGGATGAGGAACGCAATGGGCTCGTGGCCGTTTGTGTTCGTGTTCCTCGGAATCATGCTCATTTGGGCAACGACCAATACGATTGTGTTGGGGAAAGTTGTCCATCACCAATCCTTCGACCCATTTCCGTATGTGTTCCTGAATCTTTTTCTGTCAATGCTTGCTGGACTACAGGGAGCCATCCTTCTCATTGCCGCAAAGCGAGCCGATTCGATAGCATCCCAACAGGCAATTCATCATCTGGACGTGAGCGAGTCGCTGGTTAGGATGATGGAGCAAAACACGTCATTGACAAACGAGGTAAAAAGGGATACCGACCTGCTTCAGGAAATACACAAGCACGTCACCGCACTATCGCCCAACTCAGGAGATTTCGAACCAAATGTTTAGCCTCGTACTCATTGCCGTACTTTCCATGATTGTCAAAGACTTGGTGAGTGTATTTTCAGTCGTTGCCCAGGCACGAGGAAATGAACGCCTTGCTGGCGCACTCAACCCATTCGGAACTGTTGCCAGCATCATGTTCTATTCGGTTGGAACGCTGGGCCTTGTTCACGGACACGGCATCGCCGGATATCTGTGCCTCATCCCCGTGCTCATCGTTGACTACGTTGACGGAAGGTTCTTTACGGCAGTCAGTCGCTCGATTCAAAGCGATGAGACCTCCGAGAGCGCTGGAGTCGGAGTAATCCTAAAGGGCTTTGGAGTTGTCGGAAAAGATTGGTTCCAATCGGCAACTGGGTGGTTGCGCCATGACCGATAAGAATAAGGAAGTACAGGCCCACGACCAGATAGCGGCACACCGCTACTTGACCGCCTACGCAACGCTCGTCGGAGCGGCGTGTATAACTCTTGGAGTGATAGCCCTCATTCCCCAATCGGTAGGATAGCCAACATGAAACACAACGAAGCAACAGAATGGCTAGCGGCACTTAAGTCTGACGTGGCGCGTGTAAACGAGGCACTCAAAGGTGGCCCTGGCTCGGGTCCTCACAAGGGCGGCGGAATCGGAAGTGGAAATGGTGATGGTGGAAGTGGAAAACTTTCCGCAGGCGACAAGGGTGAAGGCATAGCCCAACGATCTTTTGCTGGCGAAAAATTGATGACCGGTAAGGACTCTCTCGCTGACAATCTTGTTGCCGACGGCAAGGGCGGATGGAAACTCAACGAAGCCACCCAAGCGAGGCTTGATAGTCGTATTGCCGAAGCCACAAAGGGAATACCCAAGTCGGAAGACCCCACGATGCACATGCTCGGTGGCGGTCCGGCGGCAGGAAAATCGAACGCTACAAATAATCCAGAGTACGGAATCCCAAATACAGATGCCTCCAACGGTCCGGCAACGGCTGTTCTGGTCAATGCAGATGAGGAAAAGGCCGCTAACCCCACCTATCAAAAGATGGTGTCCGAGGATGACCCCAAAGCGGCGGCCTATGCCCACGAAGAATCCTCGTACTTTGCAAAACAAATCATGGCGAACGCCCTAGCGAATAAACAAGATTTTGTACTTGATGGTACCGGTGACAGTTCCGCGAAAAGCGTTATCGGAAAAATCGAAGGGGCTCAAAACGAGGGCTACAAGGTTGTCGGAACCTACGTAACCTGTCCAACCAATGAAGCCGTTTCTCGCGCGCAAGCGAGAGCCGAAAAAACAGGCAGGTCAGTTCCCGAAGAAGTTATCCGTGGAACCCACTCATCGGTAAGTCGGGTAGTTCCCGACGTGGCAAGCAAGTTTGATTCATTTCGTCTCATTGACACCACAACCGGTAGCCCCGTCAAGGGTCAAGTCATTGCAGAGACAACCAAAGGTGAACCCGTCAACGTTGTCAACCAAAATGCGTACAACGACTTTTTGGCAAAAGGCAATGAGTAGGATAGTGTGAGGTCATGAGTTCACGCCGAATCGAACATATTACGAAAGATGCAATTCACGGCACAGACCCCAAAGAATCAAATGTTGAGTACACAAAGGCCGACCACAAACTCCGGTCAGAGGTTGAGCAAAACATAAAAGACATGACGGCCAAGGGTCATATTCCCGAGTTGCCTCATGAATGGCCCGACTTCCCAACTCAAGATATTGAGCGAATCAAAGCCGAAAAGGCCACCGCCAAAAGGCTCGGCCCCTACAACTCCGACAAGTGAGATGACCGAGGCTCACGACCAGATAGCGGCACACCGTTATCTAATGCACTACCCAGAACACCCGACCCGTGAGGGTGACCCAAACTACGTGGACTTCAATCACTACCACCGAGAGCACCGATCTACGGCTCGTTGCTTCATCGGTGAACGGATTGGTTTCCAAGACTGCAAGGATGCACAGGGAAAAGATGCCCCCGCTCCCGACAACGGAGAACAACCCGGATTAGAACTTCATCATGCCCACGTTGAGTTCTCTTTACAGAACGGCATTTCCCTAAAGGCGCTGGAGCATGATTACCCTGGAATCAGCGACCCGACGACGCTCGGTAAGTGGGTGGAGTCGGACGTGAACTTCCGTTGGCTTTGCGCTTGGCACCATCGTGGAGCGGCAGGTGCGCACACTGCCAGCCATTCGGATTGGGAGGCATCGCAATATGTGATTGGACTCATAGACAAAACCGAGTAGGCTTAGGTTGTCCAAAAAGGAGAACCGAATGTTAATTGGTGCATTCACAACTGACTGGCAACAGCACGCCGCCATTGACGAGGAACGGTCTCGTATCGAGGGCCGACAAGTTGCCATCGAAGGCAAGACTCAAATGTCGTTCGGTGGAACGTTCTACTACCGGGGCGCAATGCCGCTTACGGAGTTAGCCAAACATGACGATTGGGATGTGAAACTTTCGTGGCGCTTCCAAACACAGCCAGACGGCAGTATCTCAATGATGGACACCGAGGGCAACTGGTTCACTCCAGACATCGTTTGGACCCAGCGGTGGATGCACAAAGACGGACCAGAGCAAATGCGAAAAGCCCGAGCCGCCGGGCAAGTTGTTGTTTCCGACCTTGACGACGGCTTCTGGAATCTACCGAAGTCCAACATTGCCGCCGACACAACGAACCCTAAAAACAATCCAGACTTCAACCGTGACCACTACTTGAATTGCCTTCGGGAATCGTCACTCATCACGGTTTCAACTGACGCACTAGCAAAAGACATGGAGAGAATGTGCCCAGGAGTTCCCGTTGTCGTCTGCAAAAATGCGATTGACCTTGAGCGATGGATTCCGCACGACCCTGGCCAAGATGGATTCGTTGGCTGGGTTGGAGGAATTCAATGGAGAGCCAACGACCTGCAAATTCTTAGAACATCACTGCCGAAATTCTTGATGGAAAATGATTTGCCGATCTACCACGGAGGCGACAGCAACGTGGAGGGCGTGCCAAAGTTTTACGAGCAGATGGGCATTGACCCAACCAAGATCAAATGCTTCGCCTCACCGCTTTGCCACATTGCCGAATACCCAAATCTCTGGACGCCGATCAACCTCGGGCTTGTGCCACTGGAGCATCATCCATTCAACGTTCGCAAGAGCCATCTAAAGGGACTGGAAGCATCGGCTTGTGGCATCCCGTTCATCTACTCATCCAAGATGCCAGAGTATGAAGCGTTCGGAGCGGGAATAATGGCCGACAACGCCAAGCCGAAATCTTGGAGGGCGGCACTCGACTCGATGCTTGACCCCGACGCCCGACGAGCGGAAGGCAAGCGCAATCGGGAAATAGCCGAGCAGTGGGACATCACCAAAAAATGGAGTCAATGGGATGATGCACTAAGGACAGCCACGGATTCGAAATAGTGAGTGCGGCGCTTGGAATTACGACCTACAACAGGCCCACGTTTGCCGACAAATGCTTTCGGTCCGTCAGGGACGCTGTAGGGCCTCTAGTTTCGCTTGTGAGCGTTTACAACGACGGGTCAGATGAGAAGTACCGAGCCGAGTATCGGCGAGCGTACAGGCGACTACAGGACGCCACCATAATTGACGCTCAGGAAAACCACGGAGTTGCCTTTGCCAAGAATCGGCTCTTGGAGACCATGCTGGAACAGACCGATGCCGATTGGTTGTTTCTTTGCGAGGACGACATCCTTGTCAAATCGCCAGAAGCGATAACCGAGTACGTTCGCGTTGCGGAGGAAACGGGCATCCATCACTTTTCGTTTGCTTATCACGGAGAAGGAAATAGCGCTGGGCCGTCCATTAGCGACGGTCAAGTTGAGTATCACTTTCACAGTGTCGGCGCTTGGTGCATGTATTCACGCGAGTCGCTGGAAAAGGTTGGACTGTTCGACGAGAACTTCAACAACGCGTGGGAGCACGTTGAAATGGAGATGCGGCTCATTGACGCGGGCTTCATGCCGGGGTCGGCGGCACACCGCTATCCCGACGTTGTTGGCTCTAGTGTATGGTTGAAGGAAATACCAAACTCTATTGAAAAAAGTTCGATACGTCCAAGGGACGATTGGGAATCTTCAATTTTGCAAGGGCTCAGGTACTGGCACGATGCAAAACCCGAAACGTTCTCTCACTTGTTTGGTCCGGGTACTCACCTGGAAAACTACGCCAATAGGATTTTGAACTACTAGGAGAGCAATGACCACCACGATGTACGACGGGGTTAATCCCGCTACCGTGCCACCTGGAGCGAACGTTTACGCTGGTTACGTCAATGGAAATTGGCCTACCTACAACGACTTTGTGCAGATGTACCCGAACGCACAGCACGTTTCCATCACCGTGAACTCGGGTGGAACGGCACAGGTTCTCGACGTTGAAAACGGCGATGCCGCCGCAGTTGACGTACCCGCTTGGCTCAACCGCATGAGGGCCGCTGGTATTCAACGACCAACTGTTTATTGCTCACGAGTCGGAGCACCGGGATACGGTTGGCAAAACGTCATTGACGCTTGCAACTCCGCTGGAGTGGCTCTGCCCGACTTTTGGATTGCCGACTACACGAGTGGGCCACACGCACTTAGCCTCGACGGAGTGAATGCCGTTGCCGTGCAATGGACCGATCACGGCGGTTATGACGAAAGCGTCATCAACGACCCAACGTGGCCAGCGCCTTCGGCTAAGCCTCACACTTGGAGCGGTCCCTCGGTATTGAAAGCAGGGGAAACGTTGCACCAAGGCAAATGTCTCGCCTCACCGAGTGGCCAGTACGGAGCGCTCTTGCAAACGGATGGAAACTTCGTTGTTTACAACAACATCAACCAACCCTTATGGGCCGACGGTTGCAGTAGCGTTTATGGAGAGACCTTCGTTGAAATGCAGACCGATGGGAACCTCGTCCACTATCTATGGAACAACCACGCAATGTGGTCGTCCGCCACTCAAGGCAAAGGTGGGAACAGAGTAGAGATGCAAGACGACGGAAACCTCGTTATTTACACACCTCAAAATAAGCCCGTTTGGGCTAGTAAGAAATAGTGTGAGTCATGTCCGCTGGCGAACCCAACTACACGAACCACGCAACCATCAGGGAGACCTACGACCTAGTTAATGAAACCAGGGTCGAACTTAATGAACGGATTGACGGACTTGGAGAAAAGTTCGACGCCTTCGTTACTAGCAACGAACATCGCCTCACAATTTTAGAGACCCACCAGGGCGCTCAAGCCGATCAAATCGTTCAAATGACAAGTCGGCTCGACGATCACGGCAAGATGATTGGAATCCTCAAGGACAAACAGCGAGAAGAGGAAGCAACGACAGAAGCCATCGAGGAGCAAAGCAAATCTCGTTGGTCAAATCGGACAACTGCGATAACCGTGGTCGCCTCGGTACTCCTTGCCACGGTGTCCCTTCTCTCCCTCTTTCATGTAAAGTTCTAGGCATGGAACAATGGCAGCCGGTAAAGGTGGTCTGGATTGATGCCCATGGCGGAGACGTCGGATGGGAAGAAAAAGATGCTTTGGATCACAAGCCCTACGAAGTATCAACAATTGGATTCCTTTACCAACATGACGAGATTGGAGTTACCGTCGTCATGAGTCTTTCCGATGAGCAAGTTGGTGGATACACCTTCGTGCCAAAGGTAAACATCGTCACTGTGGAACCGTTGTATCCTAACTCTGGTGCTTAGGCTATTAGTCCTCGTTCCATCGCGCTGTCGCCCAAATAATGCGAAGCGGTTAATGGATGCTTGGCAATCCACCGGAGCAACTGCCGATCTATTATTCGGAGTTGACAACGACGACCCAACGCTTGCGGAATACGTCGCACTTGGTACACATATTGCCGTAGGACCAAGAATCAAAATTGGGCCGACGCTCAATTTCTTGGCTATGAAAAACGTTGAACGATATGACGCCATTGGATTCATGGGCGACGATCATCTTCCGATAACACACGAGTGGGACAAAAAAATTACCGAGGAGTTGGAGCGGCTCGGTACGGGCATCGTGTACGGCAACGACTTACTTCAAGGTGAGATGATTCCGACCGCAGTATTTATGACGGCGGATATCGTGAAAGCACTGGGTTACTTTTGCCCACCAACGTTGTTGCATATGTACCTAGACAACTCTTGGAAAGATTGGGGACAAGGAGCCGACTGCTTGCGGTATTTACCGGATGTCATTATTGAGCACATGCACCCAGGCACGGGTAAGGGTTCCTTCGATTCCGTTTATGCCGAATCCAACATCCTCATGACGCCAGACCACACTCGTTATTTGGAATACCGAGATGCCTTTCTTCAAGACGACATCGCTAAGATACGGGCCATCCGTGATTGAGTACAAACTTCACGAACCGTGTTGCCATATGCAACCAACGTTTTGGCTTCTCGATGGTGATATGTTCGCCCACTTTCTCGCGTGTCCTGGTGGACTGCCAGAGGCTCCGCTCATAGATTGGGCTTGGTCTATTGCCGGTAAGCCCGGAGGACTTTTCCTAGATATCGGCTCGCACGTTGGTTCGTGGGCATTGCCATTTGCGGCGGCGGGAATGGAAACGATTGCGTTTGAGCCAAATCCGGCGATTAGGCAGTTAATTGAACGCGCCTCATTCGACGAGCCAAATCTTTCCATCTTGCCGTATGCGTTGTCGGACTATGAAGGCGATGCACAACTTACGGCACCGGGCATAGATGGAGGTATGGCCTCAATCGTTTGTGACTTCGGTCATGCTCCGGTCAACGAGAGTGTAATGGTCACATACCTCGACAATCTAAATCTCAAACCTTCCTTAATGAAAGTTGACGTGGAGGGGGCGGAGGTTGACGCTATCCGTGGAGCACGTCGCACTATTGCCGAGCACCAACCAGTTATCTTCTTTGAATGTTGGGAAGACGAACGTGGTCAACGACGCGAGGAATTGTTCTCCTGCGTTACCGATGAAATCAACTACAACTTGAATCGAACTGACTGGCCGGAAATGTGGTTGGCAACACCGAGGTAGACGCTCCCTCGTTGATGGAGTTGTGCAATAGCGCAACAACGCAAATCCTTGTGGGGCAAACCGAAACAAATTGGTATCCATGTAATCCGAGTATTGCCCAAGGTCCCGATGGCTATGCCGCTATCGTTACGTTCCGAAATATCTATCGTCACACCGGCACGACTCAAACAATTCACGACCCGAACGGATACATCCACACCCGCAATTTCTTTGCCCAACTTTCCCCCGATACGTTGCACGCTGTGGAGCCGTGGCGTGAGTTGGCTGGCCCATCAACACCCATCCACTTTGCGTCGGTTCAGGGAATCGAAGACCCCAGGTTGTATTGGCATAACGGCTGGCGTTACACCGGCACGATTCTTCAACATCATGCGAGTGGAGAGCATCGCGTTGCCGTCTGTGATGTTGAGCACGGACTCTTGGAAATACGAGAAGCATCGGCAGGAACGATCATCAAGAATCAAATGCCGACGGGTGGCGAGCCGGAGTTCATTGACGCCAAGGCTTGCGAAGATCGTTTGCATGGCGGAGCAGTAGTTCGGAATGAGAATGGCTATCTTGGAATTGTTCACGAGGTGAGATGGCCAGGACGCGTTTACGTGCATCGGCTGGCACGGTTTGACCGAACCGGAAAACTCCTCTCGGAGTCTCGTCCATTCAAGTTGAGCACCGAGCCCATTGACTTCGCATCGGGCATTGTGTTGCACAAGGACGATTTGGTGATTAGTTTTGGCGTGATGGACCGTCAGGCGTTGCTTGTTCGGATTCCTTTTGGCGAAAGTAAAGGACTGTTTGCATGAGGGCATTAGTTACAGGCTCCGAGGGATTTCTTGGTAGGCACTTTGTCGAGCACTTGACGCGTGAGGGCTGGTTGGTTAGTGGAGTTGATGTCAGGGACAAGAACACGCCGATGGACGCACGGGACGTATTTCGCAAGTGGAGTGGACCGTGGGACCTCGTTGTGCACTGTGCCGCAGTTGTTAATGGGCGACAGACGATTGAGCGGTCCCCAATGGACCAGATTGTTGACTTTGAACTTGACGCCGCGCTTTTCCGTTGGCTAGGAGAGGTCGAAGTTGGCAAGACGGTCTACTTCTCATCTTCAGCGGCTTACCCAGTTGAACTTCAAACGGTGCAAGCCAAATCGGTGAAACTCAGGGAAGTCCACGTGGATTACGACTGGCCAGACTTGCCCGACGAACTTTATGGGTGGACCAAGTTGACTGGAGAGAGGTTGGCGGTAAAAGCGAGGGAAGCGGGACACAACATTTTGGTTGTGCGACCGTTCTCGGGATACGGCTCTGACCAAGACGACTGCTATCCGTTTCCAGCAATTATGAAACGAGCATTGGCCAAGGAAAATCCATTCGTTGTTTGGGGCTCGGGCCAGCAAGTGCGGGACTTCATCCACGTTGACGACATTGTTGGAGCAGTGATGACGCTTCTAAACACAAGCGAGCCAGGGCCGGTCAACATCGGAACGGGTCGTGGAACTTCGATGACCGAACTTGCTCAGATGGCGGCAAAGCAGTGTGGGTGGGTTCCTGAAATAACTCCGCTTGCCGATGAGCCGGAAGGCGTGATGTATCGAGTTGCCGATATGTCAACCCTCAAACTGTTTTACACTCCAAGGATTACACTGGAAGAAGGGGTGGAACGATCACTCTTCGAACTTCGCAACAGTGTCAAATAACTCCCTAGTGGTAGGGTGGTTTTGTTGACACCCAACAAGGATACTCGCACATGGCAACAATCAACCAACTACCTGCGGCGCTGACATTCAATGGGGTCGCCGGTAATCCTGCCAACCTTCTTTTCACCTTAACTCTAACCGACTCAAATGGGGATACGATTCCCTGGAATCAGGTAACGGGCTATGAGGTTCAAGTTGCCGATCAGTACGGAACCTACTTTCCCAACCTTGTTCCGGCAATTACGTCGCCGAGCAATTATCAGATAAGCATTATCTGGACCACATCACAAACTCAGACGCTTGGAGAAATTCAACAACCACGAATGGCCTTGTCAATTTTCCTTGACAGTGACGGACCGTACACGCTTGTTTCTGGGCCAATCAACATGATTGCGCCTCAGTATCCGAACCAAACATCCTCATAATGACCGATGAATACCTCGACGTAACGGTTGGGCCAGCGGGACCCGTTGAAGTAGGTGCCTATGTGAGCACTTCCTCGGTTGGCGTCCAAGCGAACTTTGGTGAGATTGGCCCTATCGAAATCAGCACCGAGGTTGGTACGGTCACGGTTGAACTTACGGTTCAAACTGGAGCGGGTGGAGCAGAGGGCGCTACTGGACCAATCGGCCCTACGGGACCTCTTGGAAATACTGGTCCTACGGGACCAGCGTTCACGGGAGCAACGGGCGCAACGGGACCGCAAGGAAATGTTGGAGGGAGTGGAGCAACGGGCTCTACGGGTCCTCTTGGAAGTACTGGAGCGACAGGCTCTGTCGGACAAAGCGGCGCAACCGGAAGCACAGGACCAGTTGGCAACACAGGAAGCACGGGACCAGCGTTCACGGGGGCAACGGGCGCAACGGGACCGCAAGGTTCAACTGGTGCAACCGGCACGCAAGGTCCAGCCTTCACTGGAGCGACAGGTGCAACGGGACCGATTGGTCAAAGTGGGGCAACCGGCAGCACGGGACCGATTGGTCAAAGTGGAGCAACGGGAGCGGCGTTCAGCGGCGCAACAGGAAGCACTGGGCCGCAGGGGAACACCGGCTCAACGGGACCCATCGGGCAAAGTGGCGCAACAGGTTCTACTGGACCTCTCGGAAATACGGGAGCCACAGGAGCAGCGTTCAGCGGTGCTACAGGCAGTACCGGCCCTATTGGTGAAACAGGAGCCACAGGTGCGGCCTTCAGCGGCGCTACGGGTAGCACGGGACCAATCGGTTCGACTGGCGCAACAGGCCCACAAGGAACGAGCGTCATCGGGGCAACGGGCTCAACAGGACCGCAGGGCAACACCGGCTCGACTGGTGCGGCGTTCAGCGGCGCAACTGGTCCGCAGGGAAATACTGGCTCAACGGGTCCAACGGGAAACACTGGAGCAACCGGCCCTGGATATTCGCAGACAACATCAACCACCTCTCTGAGTATTGCTAACGGAGCAACAACATTTGTCGTAACGGATACCGGCGCTTACGTCGAAGGGGACCGAGTACGAGCGATTTACACAACGACTCCGACCAACTACATGGAAGGTTCCATAGTTGCTCTTTCCGCTAACGCAAGTATCACGGTCAACGTGGACACCACGGGTGGTTCTGGTGGACCTTACAACTCGTGGAACTTTTCTATCGCAGGACTCGTTGGCGCAACCGGACCTGCAGGACAAACAGGACCGTCGTTCTCGGGTGCTACGGGAGCAACTGGTCCAACGGGCGGAAGTGGTGCGACAGGAAGCACAGGGCCAGTTGGTCAATCGGGTGCCACGGGAAGTACAGGGCCACAGGGGAATACGGGACCCATCGGGGAGAGTGGAGCAACGGGTTCAACGGGACCAATCGGAAATACGGGTGCAACGGGAGTAGCGTTTTCAGGTGCAACGGGTTCTACGGGGCCAATCGGGAATACGGGAGCGAGCGGAGTTGCGTTTAGTGGGGCAACGGGACCGCAGGGAAATACGGGAAGCACCGGACCTGCATTTAGTGGAGCCACGGGAAGTACGGGGCCTATCGGTCAATCAGGGGCAACAGGAAGCACGGGGCCGACCGGACTCACGGGTGCGACGGGGCCAGTTGGCGCAACCGGCGCATCATCAAACCTCAATGCGCACGCATCTTGTCAGGTTTGTGATTATGGACTTGCAACTTATGTGCACGTAGGAACCGGAGGAAACTCTACTTACACGGCTGGAACGACAGACTCGATGGGTGGCACGGGTATTGGTGCCTCGATTACGGCGATAGCCAATGGCGCTCTTGTTCTCGACGGCATAACCCTAGCGGTAGGCCAACGAGTTCTTGTGGCAAATAACACCGGCTCCAACGCAATCGCCAACGGCATTTATGTTGTCAACACCACGGGATCAGTTCTAACCAAATGGTCGCTTATTCGATCTTCGGATTACAACGACAGCAGTACTAACGAGGTTGGGCCAGGTGACTATACATTTATTGTTTCTGGGACTGTCAACAACGGTAAGCAGTTCATCATGTACGCCTACGGAAGTTTGACAGACGGATACATCCTCATCGGCACTGACCAAATCTTATGGACGCCAACATCTGGAATCGGAGCAACGGGAGCGACCGGCGCTACGGGCACGGGTGGAGCCCTCGGAAACTACGGGAACTTCTACGACACAACAAATCAAACGATTGCTTCCACCACAACCGCCTACCAAGTAGCCATCGGTTTAGGCACCGGTAATGGAGTCAGTCTTGGCACTGGCGCTTCAGTCAGTGACGTAATTTTCTCTAGTCCAGGAACCTACGAACTCAACATCAGTGTCCTGTTCCAGAATACAGATACCGGAAGCAGTCAAAACGCATCACTCTGGCTTCGTCAAAATGGAACAGACGTTGCCGATACCAACTCTTTTATATCGGTTCCAGCGAAACACGGTGGCGTAAACGGATTTGCGGTTGCCACGATTCCCTTTATAGTCACAACCTCACGAGTTAATGAGTATGTAGAGTTCTATTGGCAGGCGGATTCAACTCAAGTTTCAATCGCAACAACTCCAGCAGGCACTACTCCAACGAGTCCTGTTTCCCCTGGCGTTCTTCTCACCGCTCAACAAATCATGTATACCCAAGTTGGGCCAAGTGGTGCCACCGGACCGAGCGGGCCAAGTGGTGCCACCGGACCGAGCGGACAAACGGGGCCACAGGGAAATACAGGCGTTGTCGGATTAAGTGGAGCCACAGGCCCGACAGGTCCCGTTGGTCCATCAGGACCACAAGGAAATACGGGTGTTGTCGGCTTGAGTGGTGCCACGGGAAGCACGGGACCATTCGGGCAAACCGGACCTCAGGGAAATACAGGGCCAGTTGGTCAATCGGGTGCCACAGGCGCTACCGGGCCATTTGGACAAACCGGCCCGCAAGGGAATACGGGGTCAATCGGTGAGTCGGGTGCTACTGGGGCCACGGGACCATTTGGCCAAACCGGACCCCAGGGAAGTACGGGACCGATTGGTTTAAGTGGTGCCACGGGGAGTACCGGACCAACAGGGGCAGTCGGCGACAGCGGTGCAACAGGAAGTACCGGACCGCAAGGAAATGTTGGTGGTAGCGGCGCGACGGGAAGCACAGGGCCAGTCGGAAGCACTGGCGCAACCGGACCACAGGGCGCAACCGGACCCTCGACCGGCGTTGCTGGTGGCGACCTCTCGGGGAATTATCCCAATCCAACAGTTGCAAAGATTCAAGGTTACTCAGTCAGCGCGACAGCACCAACAAACAATCAGGTCCTTCGCTACAGTTCATCGGCATCAGTTTGGTTGCCACAGACAGGCGTTGTACTCAATCCAACCACAACTAAAACGGCTAGTTACAGTGCTGTCGCCAACGATTATGTAGTCGTCAATGCTTCGGTCAGCGCAGTCACGGTCACTCTTCCAACCGCACCGGCCAACGGCACGGTCGTCGGCGCTGTCAGCCTCTCGACTTCGACATATGTAACAACGGTTTCACCAGGACCAGGCGACTCAATCGGCACGGGCGGCAACTACACACTCGCTATCGGCTATTACAACGGCGTCACTTTCACCTACGACTTCAATACTGCAACTTGGCTCGTACAATCTTCAACCGGGCCAACTGGACCACAAGGTAATACGGGTGCAACCGGCGCTGCCTACACTGGCCCACAAGGAAATACGGGTAGTACGGGACCAATCGGCAACACAGGAGCGACTGGAGCGGCGTTTACGGGCGCTACAGGGGCAACTGGGTCAGTCGGGGGTAACGGTGCAACCGGCTCGACTGGTCCACAGGGCGACGTCGGCGGCAGCGGTGCAACCGGACCTACGGGACCAAGTGGCGCACAGGGCGGTAGCGGTGCGACAGGCTCGACGGGACCAAGCGGGACTCCTGGCACAAATGGCGTCACTGGGGCAACTGGAGCGACGGGCGCTGGCTACTCATCTACAACTTCGACAACGACGGCAAGCCTCACGCTTGGATCAGCAACTTTTGCGGTCGCGAACACTGGCGCCTATCAAACCGGCAACAGGATTCGAGTTCTTTACACGGTCACGCCAACCGACTACCTCGAAGGTGTCATCACGTCACTAACGACGAACACATCAATCACGGTCAACGTCGACACGGTTGCAGGTTCGGGCGGACCGTATTCATCATGGACATTTTCGATTGCCGGACTAATCGGGGCGACAGGTCCACAAGGAAACACTGGAAGCACGGGTCCAACCGGAAATACGGGTCCAGCATTTTCGGGTGCAACTGGACCGCAAGGAAGCACCGGCGCTACTGGAGCGGCATTCAGCGGAGCAACTGGACCAACGGGAAATACTGGCGCAACCGGACCCCAGGGAAACACAGGCTCTGCGGCGAGTGTCTATGCCATCGCACCAATTACAAATACTGGAACAATTACAGCGGCAAGCGTGGGACTCGGAGCAACGGGAGCGGCTGGGACCTACGGCTCGGCAAGCGTCGTTCCAGTAATCACCACAGACTCCTATGGGCGCATCTCGTCGGTCACACCAACAACAAGCCTTCCAATAAGTCAATACACAGCGGCCGGACAAATCCCATACTCGACGGCTTCGGTTGCCGGAAGCGTTTTGCCGATTGGTTCAGCGGGTCAAATTCTTGCGGTCAACTCGGGTGCGAGCGCTCCACAGTGGCAAGGGCAGTTCCCAACATCGGCGAGCGTTGGCACTACGGCCACTGCCGTTGCTGGCCAACTTACAATCTGCAACCCGTCATCGAACTTCGTGCTCACGCTTCCAGCGTCACCGCCAAATGGAACGGTATGTGGCGTTTACGTTCTCTCTACGGTGGCGTTTACCTCCTACGTCATCGTTGCGGCTGGCGCTGGTAATACTCTCGACTACACGACGACCTCTCGCATAGGAGGTGGGCAAAGCGTTTACCTTGTCTACAACTCCAATACATCGTCTTGGGTTAATCCAGCGGGAGGAAATCCACCACAATCGTTTACGGCGGCTAGAGCGAACTTAAACGCCACGGCATCGGTCGCTACCTCGCCCGCGCTTACATCTTGGACAAAGATCACTCCGTTAACGCAGGCGTATGCCAAGGGTTCGGCAAGCGTTGGTACTGCTGGAATTACTGTTCCCGTCGCTGGAATTTACAGCATTAACGCACAGGTCCGTTTCGACTCATCGGCGGCATACTCATTTGCTATCGGCATTGGGGTCAACGCAACAACGGCTCCTGTTTATGACGCTTCAGGAATGAGGAGCAGTGATGCAAACTCTTTTCAAACGACTGGAATTACCGTGGACATTTCGCTCAGCGCCGGTGACGTTATTAGTCTCTTTGCAGTACAATCTTCAGGAGGCACCATCAACATAAACTCGTCAGCAACCGTCACTTGGCTGAACGTTCATCTTGTTAGCGTTTAAAGTACCTAACCGTCCGCCTAAAAAAGGAAAAAGGCATGAACAGGTTTGTTTTTCATATCGTAAGTCTCCCGCATACGCAGACCACCGAAGAATACGTGGCGTGCGCCTACACGCAAAAGGTCAATAAGTTTGCGCGCATGATGAGCGACCTCGGCCACGAGGTGTTCGTGTATTCCTCGGAAGAGAACGAAGCCCCTGGCACTCACGTCCAGTTGGTCAGCAAAGCCGAACAACAAGAGTGGTTTGGGCAGTACGATCACCGTGAAAAGTTTTTTGAGTTGTCATGGGACAACAAACATGAGTCCTGGCAAGTCATGAATACTCGTGCCATTGAAAAGATTAAAGAACTGCGGCGCTCGGAGAAGGACTTTCTTTGCTTGATCGGTGGTAACTGTCAGAAGCAGATTGCCGATGGATTGCCCGACATGATTCCGGTGGAGTTCGGCATCGGTTACTCGGGCGTGTGGAGTGACTACAAGGTGTTCGAGTCATACGCATGGATGCACAATGTTTATGGAATGAACGGCACGGACAACGGGCGATTTTTTGACTGTGTGATTCCAAACTACTTTGACCCAGCCGACTTCGAGTTCAATGAGCGCAAGGAAGATTACGTCCTTTACATCGGTCGAATGATTAGTCGCAAGGGAGTGGAGACGGCGGTTGACGCAACACGACGAAGCGGAGATAAGTTGCTTCTGGCCGGTCAAGGCGTGATTCACTACAAGCCGGGCAAATTGGTAACGAGTGAGTTCACTATCGAGGGTGACCATTTTGAGTTCATTGGACACTTGGACAAAGAGCGCCGAAGTGAGGTGATGTCCAAAGCCAAAGCCGTACTCCTTTGCACGAACTACCTAGAGCCTTTTGGTGGAACTTCGATTGAGCCCATGTTTTGCGGCACTCCGGTACTCACAACCGATTGGGGAGCCTTCCCAGAGAACAACATTCACGGGCTAACGGGTTATCGGTTCCGTACCCTTGGCGAGGCGGTGTGGGGGCTTCAAAACGTGGGCGACTTGGACCCACATGCAATACGGAATTACGCGATGCAAAACTTTTCCTTAGAGCGTTGTGCCGAGCAATACCAGGCGTACTTTGAGCAGTTGTACACGCTTTGGAGTGACGGTTGGTACAGTGATTGGGATAATGGGGTTTCCAAGTACAACCGGTACGCCAAGATTCTGTGACGGCTTCTTGCCGATTGTGGCAAGATAGAAACAACTGTTAATCCCGGCGAAAGAGCACCATGAGCAGTACGTCAGCCTACGCACCTTATCTTCAGACCTACGGACAAACGACTCCGTACATCACGACCGATGAGTACCAGCGTGCACCGACGGCAATGGACACATTCAACCTGATTAACGGAGGGCCTCAGAGCCAACTTATTGCTCTCCAAGAAACCATCGGACGAGCCTCCTCGTGGATTGACCAATACGTCACGGGGAGCGCTTGGGGAACTTTGTGTGCCACCTCTAACGTAGAGAACGCTCAAATTTGGGGCAACCGAGTAGGCCAACTTGTTGTTCATCCAAAACTTTGGCCAATCCTGGAAGTTCAAGCGTTCACTTATTCGGCACCGGGAACATCTTTCACTTCATCGTCAATCACGCCGCAGGGGAACATAGTCATCTACCCACAAGAGTTCATCGTTCAGCCAAATGCGACGTATGGCTGGAACACATTTCAAGGAGGCCAGGGCTACACAACTGGTGGAACTGGTACTGGCGCTTGGCCCATAGGAGTTTCAACTCAACCCTATCTTTGTCAGTGGACCTACGTCAACGGATTTCCAAACACCACGCTTTCTGCTTCGGTTTCTGCTGGAGCCGCTTCGATCACGGTGCAGAGTGGGCTTGGCATTTATCCGGGAACACAACTGACGATTTACGATGCGCCCAATGACGAGGTTGTGACGGTGGCGAGTAATTACATACCGGACACACCCGTACTTCCACTTGTCTCACCCGTTTTGTACAACCACGTTTCGGGAATGAATATCACCAACCTTCCCAAGGCAGTAAAAGAAGCGGCCATCCTTATGACCACTGCACTCATCAAACAACGTGGTTCGGGAGCCTTGATTGTTCAGGACATGGGCGCTGTTTCAAGAGTTGACTCAGGAATACCCCAGGGCGGAAATGCTGACATTGCGTTGGCTTCGAAGTTGCTGGACAACTTCCGACAAAGGTTTATCGGCTACTAATCATGCCAAAGGTCACAGTTACCCAGGCGGTTTATCAGTACCTCCAGCCGCAATCGTCGAACATTCCAAACCTCGGAGTTGTCTACACGGCACTACCGAAGGTTTCAAACGAGGCGGACCTTTTCACCAACACTTATCCGGGCGTGGGAATGGGTGCCGCTATCTACATGTTCATGACGACCCAGCAGGAGCGTCGTATTGCACTGGGCGGACCGCACGATGGACGGAAGTTCCGAATCTACGACCTCGGCCTCCTCATTATTTTCAAATCGAACCAGCCAGAAACCGTTCAAGGCCAACATGAGTTCGACACCTTCATTGACAACTTGACCGCTTGGATTCAAGCCGACCGAAATGCCGGGAACGCAAATGTCGTATTCCAGTGGGGCGAAGGCAACGAGAATGGTGGTACGGACATCCGTCTTGACTACACGATTCCACGAACACTTGACGGAGGCGTGACATTATTTCAAGCAGTCGCTCACGTTTCGGTGTGCGAGGTTCTGGACGTTTAGAGGCAATTTACAAGATTCACGAGGCCATCAAACGGCTTTCCTGGCCATCATGTACGCTGTACTTAGGTCAACTTGATTGACCCAAAGTGTTGAGTTTAGGAGATTTGTGCCAAGATACCAATACACAGGAGATTTGCCGACGGTCTTCATCACGTTGCAAAAAGACGGAGAAACGTGGGTTCCCAAGACTGGGGACACGATTGACGTAGACGCGACGGTTGACCATCCATTGCTTGCACTTATTGCAGATAATCCAAAAGTTAGCCAAACAAAGACCACTGAAGAACGGAAAGAAATAACAGAGTCACCGGAAACGGCTGACGATTCCAAGGAGAACAACTAATGCCTTTCATGACCGCAAACTCCTACTGGGGTTTAGCAACCGAATCCACCTACGGAACTGCCGCAAGCGTATCTACCTTCACGCCAATCGGTAACCCGAAACTCACACCAACGTTGAAATGGCTCGACGACAGTGACTTCCGTGGTTCTCCCGTCGGTCACTACGACCAGGTTCCCGGTGTTCGTCACGACATGTTCAGCGGCAAAACGTTCATGTACTCCGACGTTTATCCTCAACTCATTCGTTCGGTTCTTGGTGGAGCGGACGCCGTTGCTTCGGTTGGGGCAAGCGTTTGGTCACACACCATCGGGGTGCTAAACGCCCCCAACCAAGGTTCTCAGGCTCCCTCTTACACCTTGATTAACGACTCGGTTGATAACACATATCAAATCACAGCCGCACGCTGTGTGGACATCGCCCTCGCATTTGCCGCCGACGCCGCCGTGGAAACATCGTTCAACTTTGTTGGAAACATTTCAACAACCGTGGCATCGGTTACCGCAAATGAGTCAACCCAACACCTCGTTCCTTCGTGGGCTTGCTCGGCCTCAATTGGTGGCGCTTCGGTTGCCGTCGTTGAGTCAGCGGCATTGGATATCAAAAGGAACACTGCACCAATCTTTACGCTTGGACAACAGGGTCCATACAATAACTTCCAAGGCCCAATCGAGGTAACTGGAACAATGAAGTTCGTTGTTGAATCCAACGAAACCTTCTATGCCAATTCACTTATCCGTGACCAGCAACAAGTCATCCTTAAGTTCACGGACCCGGCTACCGGCTATTTTGTTCAGTTCCAGATGTCGAACGTTCAGTTGATGGAGCCGGTCATTGACCAGTCAAAGGCATACATCTCGTTGGACACAAAGTTCACGGCAGTTGCCAACACGACCGACGCCACTAGCGCTGGCTACTCGCCGGTCAAGGTAACCATCAACAACGGAGTTAGTACCGCTTACTAATCGAAGCAATTCGGAAACCCAAAACAAGGACGGGCGCAAAACATGAAAAACTTTCAACTTTTTAGCAGGAGAGATACCGAGCAAAAAGTGGACTTTCGTCCCGATGCCGATATTTCGAGTGCATTTTCTCAACTTCGCCGTCTCGCCGTTTATCTAAGCCAAGACAGTGCAAAGGCAGAGGACATCACCGATTGCTCCGTTGCACTCAATTACCTGCGGGAATACACCTACCGAAAAATCTTTACTGGGACATCTCACCAGGACTTCGTTACGTTGGACAACGAGGACCCAAAGGCTATTGACTGGCTGATTGCCGTGCATGAAGCAGAGACAGCAAACTTTCAAAACCGCAAGAACAACCGATAAAAAAGGAACCGACCATGAGTACGATTATTTCACTTCCCAACAACCACAGTGCGGTCCTAAAGGACGACGACGAATTGACCAACAAGGAAATCAAGACGATTCAAAAGTCAACACGCGTTGCGGCATCGGTGGCAAAGTCGCTAGAAGACATGGGATTTGTTGATGGAGACCCAGAGGCTTGGCGCGTAATTGCCGAAATGCCGGACGACGACTACAACTCCATTGACCTTTTTCAACGGACCTGTGTTGTCCTTCGATTGAAGTCATGGACACTAGATCAACCGATTCCCACAAACGTTGATGAGGTTGATGAATTGCCACGTTCAATTTACGAACCACTAACGACAGCCGCAGTTGACTTGAATTTCGGTGAGCAATATGGCATGGAGGGAGCCGCCGACCCAAAAGCGCCTACAGAAAACTCCGCCAACTGAAGGCGGCTTTCAAGGGTGGATTACTGCTTGACGAAATAGACCCAGAGTTGGAGGAACTCGCACGGGCGTACCGCTACTGCAAACTGTTTTCCTGTTCTGTGGCAGAATATGAGAGTCGGCCTTTCAAGGAAACAACTTGGCTTTTGAAGATTCACGACACCTACGAAGAAGCAGTTAACGAGTTACAGGAAGAAAGCCGCTAGCAGTGCAACTCATCGCCGACATTTCCAAGTTCATGAAGTTTATTGAACGTATCCAAGGAGACGCTAATGGCCGTCCTTGAACCAGTCGTAGCAACGCTACTCGCCAATACAGAAGAATTTACCGCCAGTCTCACCAAGACCAAGGGCGAGATGGAGGCTTTTGCCGTCGAAGCAAAGGCCGCTGGCGACGGTGCGGGCGCTGGTCTGGAGGGTGGCGTCAAAAACGCGACAACGGGCATCAAGGGCGATCTGGAGACCGCTGGAGCGGATGCTGGTGGCGCTTTCGGTGGGGGGGTTTCTAAGGGCGCATCAGAGGCGGAGGGCGGTCTATCCAAAGCGGAAAAAGCCGCACGAGATGCTGGAACAGCGGCAAAGGATTCCGGTGGGAAGTTTGGAACACTAGGTTTAATCCTCAATCACCTTCCTGGACCACTTGGTGCGATGAAGGGAAAGACCGAAGAAGTTGCCGCAAGCATGGAGAAGGCTGGCGCTAGCGGAACTGGAATGTTGTCAGTAATCGGAAGCATTCCAAACCCATACATCATTGCTGGAGCGGCTGTTGCTGGAGTGGCCGCAATTTCCGTTGACTTTGGTGAAAAGTACCAATCAACTACCGACAAAATTGCCGCAAGCGCAAACATCTCCATTGCCAATGCCGGAAAAATTAGTGATGCTTTTTTTCAAACGGCGGGAACATCCACCTACACCGCACAGCAAATTGCAGATTCTTTTTCCAAGATTGCGGGACAAGCAAAAACGCTTAACGGTGGAACCTTAACCGCCAAGCAGGGGTTAGACCTCATGAAGGCATCTATGGATGCCGCTGAAGCAACAGGTGGCAATCTCGACGGCACAACAAAAATACTTACCAAAACCTTGCAAACGTTTGGGATGCAAACGAGTGACTCCTCAAAGGTTGCCGACATTTTGGTTTCTGCCGCCAATGCGACGGGGCAAAGTGTTTCGGCACTTGGCAATTCGCTCGATAGAACGAAATCCAGACTTGGAGGAATGGCCCCTCCGATGGGAGAGTTGGCTGGCTTGATGGTTGACATGACCGCTCATGGCGAAACTGGCCGTGCCGCAATGCAAGCCATGAGTTCCTCGTTCACCCAGTTCTTGAAACCAGCAACAGAAGTTGCCAAGACAAACAAGAACATGAACGACACCCTTTCCAATCTTCCTCCAAACCTCAAGAATCTTGCGAAGGAATACGAGAACGGAACGATGCAAGCCACGCAAGTTTCGGCGGCTACCAAAGGTTTAGATATTGCACAGACACAACTTTGGGGGAAGTTCAAAAGTGCCGCAGATGCCGCACGCCTCAACTCAGAGGCTTACCAAAAACTTGGATTCAATGCCGTTGGAACGAACGGAAAACTTCTTCCGATGCAAGACATTATTGGCAAACTAAGCAATCAAATCAAAGGCATGGGAACAGCACAAGCACAGGCAACCCTCAGTGCAGACGGATTTGGGAGTTCTTCTGCGAAGTTAGTAGCAACAATCCAAGCAGGTCCAGCGGCTTACGAAAAATACACAAAACAAGTAGAGCAAAAGGGAGTGGCGGAAGCGTCTGCGGCAAAGGCAACGGCTGGCCTGCACGCTTCGATGGAAAAAACCAAAGCGGCGGTTGAGGATGCGGTGACCGCACTTGGAACAAAACTCATGCCAATTGTCACAAAGGTTGCTCAGGTCATTGCCGAGGCCGCACAGTGGATTGTGAAGCACTGGGCAGAAATTAGTATTCCTTTCAAAATTGCCTTCGATGAAATCAAGAACGTTTTTGAAGGTTCGATTGAGGTTGTGAAAGGTTTCATCTCCTTTATCGAGGGTTTCATTGACATCATCAAGGGAATCTTTAGCGGGAACTGGAGCGAAATCTGGGAAGGCGTCAAGGAAATTTTCAAGGGTGTGTGGGATGCCATTAAGGGAATACTTCAAGGGGCGTTCGCCGGTATCCTCGGAATCTTTGAAGGATTCGGTGTGAACATTCTCAACGAGATGCACTCAGCATGGTCAGCCGTGATTAACTTTTTCACAGGGATACCAAAGTCTTTGATTGGGGCACTTGAGAATTTTGGTACTGATCTCACAAATTGGATTGCGGCGGCTTGGGGCAAAATGGTTTCTTGGGTTACAGGGGCAGTCACTACCTACATCAACTTCTGGTCCGCATTGCCAGGACGAGTAATTTCAGTTATTGAACGTTTCGCCAGTGACCTTGTAGGGTGGATTTCTAGGGCATTTTCTGGACTCATCAACGGAGTGGCAAACGGCATCCAAAACACAATCAACTGGTTTGGCAGTTTGCCCGGCAGAATACTCAATGCCATTGGGGATGCTTTTAATTGGCTTAGGGATACTGGTTGGAATATCATGATGGGTCTCATCCACGGTATTGAAAACGGTGTCGGATGGGTTATTGGCACGATCAAAAATGTTGGAAGTTCCATTATGGGAGCGTTCAAGTCTGTCCTTCATATCTTCTCCCCGTCACTCGTGTTTCATGGCTACGGTAAAAACATCATGGAAGGTTTGGCACTCGGTATTACCGATAACGCAAAACTTGCCCAAGACGCAATCGGTGGAGTTGGGGCGGACCTGTCAACAAACTTTTCGCTTGGCGGGATTAGTGGAGTTGGTGGGGTTGGCCCAATATCGGCAACGTCGGTTGGTGGGGGTCAAGGGTCAGCCGTTCTGCACGTCACCTCTCCAATTCAAATCAGTGGACAAACAATCGCTCAGGTGGTCACTCAGTACCAACTGCAGAACGCAAGGGCAACCGGAACCGTCCTTGGTCAATACTCTGGTGGCTCACAAACAGGTGCCGCTACGGGAATTAACGTTAATGCAATCAGCAGGTAAAAATGGCAATCACTCACATCCAAGACATAACGAAATCAAGTGGTGGAGCCGCTTCAGTCGTCGTTGCTCTTACGTCTAACCTCGGTTCTGGAAATACGCTCATTGCAACAACATTCCTTCCGGCATTCGTTGACACGGTTTCCGTTGTTGACAATCTTGGCAATCGTTGGATTCAAACCGCAACGAGTTACACAACGATTGGCGGAGCGGAGATATTCTACGCTCGCGGAGTGAAACCTGGGGCGGCAAGCGTCACATTCACGTTCAACGCTACGGGTAGCATCCAGGTAAACGTCGCAGAATACGCCGGAGTTTGGTACGTTGACCCACTAGACCAGTGGAGTCAGAACTACGGAATATCCGCATCCCCTGCGGTGCAAACGCTCACACCTCGCTCTAGCGGAGAGTTGTTCGTTGGGGCAACAGTTGTTGGTGGTGCGTCAATCTCCGCTAACCCGAGTGGCTATACCGCACTGTCTGGAACGGGGGCAAGTGTTTCGGGAGCGTATTACATCAACAGCGGCTCGGTTTCCTCAACGCCAATATGGACCGCCTCGGCATCAACCGCTTCGTGGGCGACGGTTGGAGCCTGTTTTGTGTCTGGTGCAAATGGGTTGAATCCACTGCTTCGGTTTCCAGAAACGCTCGTGCAGGTAAGCACTACTAATAACTATCAAAATCCGCTCAACGGTTTGGGAACGTGGACGAACATTTCAAGTTACGTGGAGCAAATGCAAATTGGTCCTTTCGGTAGACAGCACGAGTTGGACAGGATTCAAGCAACACCGGCAAACTTCACGGTCAATGCACGCGATGGCTCCTTCAATGCTTGGAACACAAACAGTTTCTTGTACAACGGCGGGCTTGGGCTAAAGCCAATGAATCCATTTCAAGTGACGGCGGCATGGAATGGAATTACTTATCCAAAGTATTACGGATACTTCCAGTCAATCAAATTGGACATCAAGGATGTTCTCAACGTCAACGCAACCATACAATGTAACGACCTCTTGCAACTGCTCTCACTGAAGTACCTTTCCAACAACAACTATGCAAGTTTGGTGGAATCGGGTGGTGGGGCAAATCTTGCGGCCTACTACAGGCTTGGTGATGAAATCGCAACGTCTACGGTTATTGACTCATCGGGCAACAACAATACCGGCTCGCTAGTTTCTGGACTTGGAGGCATTCCTTCTTACGGAAAACTAGGTCCCTTCTTGTCCGACTCAAGCACCGCTCTTGACCTTACGAATGGAACGAATACATCGAACGGTGGATTCAAAACCGTTGACAACACAACCGAACCTCCCACAAATCACGACTTCTTGAAAAGTTCCGCAAGTATTCAAGTCACTTCTTTTTCATTACCTTCCGCAGGGAACGCCGAAGCAGTTTGTGCTGGACCCGACGGCAACGTTTGGTTTGCCGTGCAAGGTGCCAGTGGCTCGGTGGTCAAGACAACACCAGCGGGCGTTTCGACGGCATACGTTCTTGCGGGCGCACAGCCGACTGGCGTTTGCTCCGACGGCACAAATCTTTGGGTGTCGGATTTTAACGCCGCCGTTTGGAAAGTTACAACCGCTGGAGTTGCAACGAAGTACACACTCACAGCGGCCACCGCAGGAGATGTTTGCTATGGGCCAGACGGAAACATCTGGGTTGGTGATGAGTCTGGATACGTTTGGAAAGTTACGACATCCGGTTCCGTCGGGCCAAAAATCGGACTTAGTTCCGTACAGGCGTTTGGTGTTTGCACTGGTTCAGATAACAACATTTGGGTTGCCGGTCAAGATGGTTCGAATACTCAAATTGGTGCTGTTTGCAAGGTTGTTCCGGCAACTAACGCCGTTACAAAATACGACATCACGACGACGGGCACGTTCAACGGTATATGCAATGGGCCGGACGGTAATCTTTGGACAACCAACTACCAATCGACTGCACGAACGGGTGGACGGGTTTGGAAAATTGGAACATCGGGAACCTTGTTGGCAAACTATTTATTGCCAGGCTCTTCTCCGATTGGAATTTGTTCGGATGGAACATATTTATGGGTTGCCGACCCTAAGTACACATCACAACTTGGTGGTGGTGCTTGGAAGGTAACAACCTCAGGAGGGACACAGCCGTACTGGTTTCAAAATGCGTTGGCCTACCCAACCTCGATCTGCCTTGGTGCTGATGGAAATATGTGGCTTGGTGACGTGGACTACGACTACATAGTTTGGAGACTGCCTAGAAACGGCACGAATGGTTGGTCGTTCGAATGTTGGTTCAAGTGGGCAGGTGCAAAACCTCAATTCACACTCAATCCCGGAACGTCTTCATCGGTTGCCGCCGTTCCTAACGGTGTCGTATTCCATGCCACAAGCACATTGTCTACGTCGTTCGCCGTTGAACTTCAACTCGGAACAGCGGAATACAGCCAATACTCAACCTCTGGCACTTTGGTGAATTACCAAAACGCAATTTACTTCGGTTCGGCTACGGTTCCCTCCGTTCTTGCCGTTTCCCCAATCAACCTTTTTGACGGAAACTGGCATCACCTCGTAGTCAATAGTGGATTTAATTCTTATCCGGTTGCATACATTGACTCAAACTTGGCGAGCCAGTTTGCACCCGCTGTAACGTCGTTCGGAAACCTGACAAACATCAACGTTGGAACTCCGCCACAAGGAACGATTGGGCTCACGCCAGCCGCAGGGGTTTTGGAAACCAACTCAACACCAGCAACCGCATTTCCAGGAGAACTAAGCGATGTGGCGTTTTACTCAGGAATCAACCTAACCGCATCACAAGTTCAAAATCACTACCTCACGGGAACGTGGTTTCAACAACAAGAGTTCGGCGCAATTTCTGGTGGTACAACTGTCGCTCGGCTCAACAAGGCATTGCAGGTGCTTGGACTGAATCCTTTGTACACACTAAGCGTTCCGTATCCGTTTAGGACATTGCTGTACGCCGAGACCAATCCTCTGACAACGACTTCTGGGCTGAACTACATGCAAACAATTACCGAAAGTGAACCTGGTGTTATTTTCCAGAATCCTACTGGGACAATTTCTGCCTACAACCGTCAGTACCAATACCTGTCACCAAATAGCAATACTTCGCAAGCGGTCTTTGGCGACTACCCAGCCGCAACGTATTACTACGAGGGAAACACTTTATCCGTTGAAATGGATGACCTTGATACGTGGAACGAGATTCAAGCGCAGTCGGGTCGTCCTGGAAGTCAGTTGCAAACGTGGGGACCAAACCAATATCCACTCAACGCATCGGCATCAACGGCAGCGTATTCGGCAAGTGTTTACGGCAACCGAACGATGCAGGGTTTGACTTCACTTCAACAGCAGTACGACGGAGACGCATTGGCTTTGGCTCAAAACTATGCGAAGTGGTACAACCTGCCACTTGAGCGTGTAACTCAAATTCGCATCAACTCGCAGAGCAACAACGGAAACAACATCACCCAGATTCTTGGACGGGGCTTGATGGACCAAATAACCGTCTCGTACACGGGTCAAACGTCGAGCACGACCTTTACGCAGAATAGTGTTATCGAGCAAATTACCGACTCGGTGGACATGAACAATCCGACTTGGGCCACAACGTATGCCCTTTCTCCTTACGAACTGCTAATGTCACCTACGGTATTGGGCAGTTACCAATTCGGAGTTAGCACGTCGGTTCTTACCCTTTAGGAGGAAAAATGCAACAAATGCCCAGCCTGCAATACGCCGAACAACATGGCCACTACCAACAAAAAGCGCAAGACCCTCGCTTTGTTGAGTCCCGGTTAATTGTCGGTGAAATCAACAAAATGAAAGTGGAAAATCCAGAACAAGGTTTTGGTATTTACGATTCACTAGTTGACCAACTCGTCAAGCACAGTGCGGAAATAACACGTCAACCCGAGCATGAGCGAGAACCAGCAAACTGGACCGCTCCGCAGAGGTGCGTTTGGCGCTCCAGCAATTTGCCCTATCCAAAACGCCAACAAGTCGTTGAGGACAAAAGCATTTTCCGAGAAGCAAAAGCATTCGCGTCCGTCAATGGTGGACGTTGGCTCGTCATGTGTCCGTTCACTGGGTGCAATGGAGCGCAGTACGCATCCTTTCACGACCGAAGATTTTGGTGTGTTGATTGTGAGAACCGTGCGGTTGCTGGACAATGGGTAGAGGTCGTTTGGCCGAGTAACCTTAGAGACATAGAGAACCTACTGATGGTTAGACCACAAAATGCCATGCACTGGCATCCGGGCGAAACCGTTGAGGAACTTGCCGAGCAAAACCAAATTGCACAACCGAAGGCTGACGACTAATCATGGCATCTTGGACCACTCCCGTAACCCATGCAACGGGCGACATTCTTTCCGTTTCCGACTGGAACGGCGTTGCTAACAACGAGACATTTCTTTATCAAGCACCGTACGCGTTGTATTACAACTCCGTATCAACAACCCTTGTTGGCGGAACGCAAACAACCGTAACTTTCGGTGGTACGGGCTTTGCCAACTACGGATTTTCCGTTGCAAGTGGTACTAACGTGACGGTGCCACTAACCGGAATTTATTTGGTTTCTTCTCTTGTCACAACGACGGGTGGTGGGGGAGGGTCCGGCGCTACGCCACTGGCTAACCAGGTTTTTCAAAATGGAAACCGAATTGCATTTGGTTCTGAAGGCGCAACAAATGCTACCTTCCCGTCAGCGCTTTCAACGGTTTTGGCCTCTGCCACGTCAGGTTCATATTTTCAAGCAATTCCAACGAACTACTGGGCAACGAACCTTGCAACGGCAACGGGTCCTGACCTTACATATCTTTCCGCTTACTTTGTCGGCTCACAATAAAACAATTCAATCAAGGAGAACAATGCAAGAACCACGTCCATTCGGAAAACTCGGATGCCTCCCCGGAAAAATTCCGGTCGGGCTAAGAGACCTCACTTACTACGTTGCAGGTGACCTACCAAAAGCGCCACCAGCGGTAACCGTTCCCGATGTTGCAAATTGGGAAATGCTCGGCAACGACCAATATGGTGACTGCGGTGTTGCGGGCTTGAACCACGGCTTCATGGCCGACGCAAACATCACCAAGGAAAGCGAGACGTTTGCCAACGACGAACAGACGGTTGCCTACTACCTGCACTACACGAACGGTCAAGATGCCGGTGTTGTCCTAGCCGACTACCTCAACTACGTTCGCAGGCACGGCTTCTACGACAACAAGGTGAGTGCCTACGCTCCCGTGAGCATCAACGATATTCCAACTCTTCAAACAGCAGTTTTCATGTACGGATTTGCTTATGCGGGAATCGCCGTCACTCACGAGATGCAGGTGGCATTTCAAGATCACCAACCTTGGACAGCCGAGGTTTGTTCTGGCCCCATCGTTGGTGGTCATTGTGTTCCACTCGTGGGCTACGACGATCAGTACCTTTACCTTGTTACGTGGGGTGGAATCCAAGCCATTTCATATTCGGCTTGGCACGCCATCGCCACAGAAGCCTGGGCAGTAATCACGGGCGAGTTTGAGGCTGTGCACGGAGACGGACGTGGTGTGAGCATTTCAACATTACACAAAGACCTTGATAAACTAAACGCCTAAACCACTAAGGAGAAATATGTCCATCATTCAAAATGCCCAAAAGTATCAGAAACGAATTGCCGGTGACATCGTTACCGTCGGCGGTACGGTTGGAGCGCTCATCGCCATCTTGGTGAACGTCGCTCCGTCGGTTCACATTCCGGCCCAGGCAACAGCGTCGCTCGTGGCGGCAAGTGCCATCGTAGCGACCATCGTGCAACAGGCTCGTCGGGTTCAGCGTGCGAAGGTAGCGGCAAACAAAGCGGCAATCGCGGCGATACTTGCGGCGGCCACTAAGCCAGCCAAAAAAGCACCCGCAAAGAAAGCGGCACCAGCAAAGCGAGTCGCAGGTAAGTGATGCACTACGAGCCGGGAGCCATAGGTTTTAGTCACAGCAAAGGAATCATCGGATGGGCCATTCGGCTTGGTGAGTTCCTGCGTTTCCGTGACGGACAATTTTGGAATCACGCGTTCATCGTCAGCGATCAGGTTGACGCAAACGGAGAGCAGTTGGTAATTCAGGCTCTCGGCTCGGGTGTGAACGCAAAGAAAAGACTTTCGGAAATCGCGCCTGGCGGAAGGTTCGAGATTCTTCCGTTGCCCGAAGACGTTCTGGCCGATGATGTACTCACCTTCGCCGAAGCGCAGGTTGGCGACAAGTATGGCTGGTTGAGCATCGCATCGGTTTCTCTACAGATTCTTTTGCCAAAATGGATTCCGCTTCCACGCATTCGAACGGGGTCATCCTGGATTTGCTCGGCGCTTGCATCTGAGTCACTGCGCTGTGGCGGATGGGTACACAAGTGGGACGACATTTACTCGGTTGTGCCCAGCGAACTCTACGCCGCCATGACTGGCATTCCGGTCAAAGACCTCCCATACAGGGACTTCGCTAAAACTGCTTGACAAGGGCGTGGGCCACGCCACAATCATTCGCTCGACAACTCGACTACCGAAAACCCGAGCAAGCATAGGGGAAGTCCAATGGCTTGACTTTAGGTAAAACTGTAAGGCAAGATGAAGGTATGAAACAAAGCGCCTCAAGCGAAAATTCTCTGATATCCGCCGACGAGTTACGCATTTTGTCCGAGATATCCGCCGACGAGTTACGCATTTTGTCCGAGATATCCGCCGACGAGTTACGCATTTTGAAGGCGGAGGAAAATGACGCGATCAACAACCAGGGAGGGTAATAATGAGTGCAGACTTCAATCACGAAGCAGAGACTGCAAGAGAGGGGAGAGTTGTGGCGATCGACACAAGACCAATTTTTGCTTGGGCTACGTTGGGCGCAATCGTCGGTTTGGCGACAACTCCTTATTCAAGTGGCAACGAGAGCGCTGTGGTTATCCTGGCGGGCCTGGGGGCGACCATTGGAGCAATCCTGATGCTGAGAATTGAACGCAGGCGCAATCGTGGTCGCTCATAACATTACCTGAGAGGCCAACAGATTACGATCTGAGGTCCCCAAATCGCAATTTTGGGGCAACCTCGCCTGGGTCTCATATGCGAAACCTCAGGAGTCAGAGACTCCGATAATTTCACTGTTAGATAAAATGACGTACTCAACGTTTTCAATCTCTAACGGTTGTCCCGATGATCGGTGAAAGAACACGCGGTCGCCCTCTTTGACGTCTAGCGAGACGCTCTCTCCGGTGTGTTCGGAGCGGTGACCAAGACCGGCATTCGCAACGGTGCCGTAGCGCAACGGACTTTGCGCGGACTCCGTGACGATGAGACCAGACTCGGTTGTATCGGAAACTTCGTCGGCTAGCACTGCGATTCGATCATGAAGTAAACGGAATGACATTTCAAAACTCCCTTTGTTCGGTTTTACTACTGCAACGATTCTAGCGCTCTTTGACGAGCCGGTCAGCCAATACGGTCATATTAATTGGTTCCGAGAAATCCCTTTATTTGTAAGGGTTTTGAGGGTATTTGCTTTGAGATAAAATATGTGTTTATAATGAACTTGTTGGAAGAAACGCTCATGAAGGGAGCAAATGAAATGAGTAGCAAGGGTCACAACATAGTTAAACAACTCGTTCGCAAGCACAGCGTTCAGCGTCTCGGTAGGGCTTACTTTCTTACCGTTGACGGCGCGACGAACTACGTGTTTCGCTCGGGCAACGTTTGGGTTGCGAAGCACCACGACGCCGACGGCGAGTGGATTCACACATTCACGGCAAAGACGCTTGGAGAAGCAATCGAAAACCTAGTTGGAAAGGAAGTGGCTTAAATGACAACCGACTTCAAAGACGCCAAGGAGGCGCTCGCTCAAATCGAAGCGGGCATTGCGAATCTAGCGACGACCGAAGGGTGGCACGACTACCTGAAGGCCGCCACAAAATTTCACAACTACTCGCTCAACAACCTCATGTTGATTGCGATGCAATACCCCGAAGCATCTCAAGTTGCTGGTTACAAAACGTGGCAGGCGCTCGGGCGACAGGTGCGCAAGGGTGAGACGGGCATCCGTATCTTGGCTCCGATGGTTGGTAAAGTGAAGGACGAAAACGGTGAACCAACTGAGAAGACAAGGGTTTTCGGGTTCAAGACCGTTCCCGTTTTTGACGTTGCCCAAACCGACGGTGACGAGATTGTGTCTCCGGTGACGCTTCTTGAAGGAGAGGCTCCCGAGGGAATTTTCGAGCGACTCGTTGAGTTTGCTGAGAGCATCGGGTTCACTACGGAGATCAAAGGTGACGGGCTGGGCGGTGCAAATGGCACCACCAACTTTGACACCAACACCATCTCAATCTTGGGCACCAATTCCCCTCTCCAACAAGTCAAGACGATGGCTCACGAAATCGGTCATGCCCTCTTGCACACCGACCGAGAAGCCAAAATTGGTCGTGACCAGAAAGAGTTGGAAGCGGAGTCGGTGGCGTTCGTTGTCTGCCAAGCACTCGGGGTCAAAAGTGACGATTACACGTTTGGCTACGTTCTCACTTGGAAGGGTGGAGACGCTGAAGCCATCAAAGGACTGCGTGAGAGCGCTTCACGCATCGTCAAAGCGGCGGACCAAGTGATCGCCGCATTGGAAGTGACATCGGAGGAGGAGGTGGCGGTAGCGGCGTAACAACCGCTACACTCCTCCTTAGGATAAACTTTTCAAGTTCGTAGGCCGGGAGTTCGGGGTTGCCTCCCGTACCTCCTTTCTGTACGGTGTTGTCTCCCTTCACCCCGACTCCCGGTCTGCATTATCAATCCCTTTACGGGGCTCTTGGGCAACTGTATGCTGAGGTCATGAGCATGGCACGCATCACAAGTTCGACCGTGGAAGCAACCATGTCGTCAGTGGGCGAGCATGTGTCCAACGTGACCGTCGAAGCGCTCATTTTCTCATCATGCGCCGAAGACGAGGTGGAACGGGATACACTGATACGTGAGGATTCCGATGGGGACTCACGTGATGAGTGATGGGAGAAATAAATGGCACTCCGAGACGCAATGAAGAAATCCGCAACGCAATGCAAAGTGGCACGGAGCATTTCGGCGTTTAGCGACGAAGACGTTGAAACGTTCAAGGAATGGGTTGAGCAAGGTGTTGCCGTAAGGAAGATCGTTGGAGCGATTCGGACCGAGTACCCGGAACGTTCTTTCGTCGAACAGACACTCTTCGATCATCTGCGGGGAACATGTGGGTGTTCTGAGGAAACTTTGTTGAAGGGTGTGTGGGAAAATGTCTAAGAAGCAAAAACTCAAAAACAGCATTGAAGAATTACAGCAAGAGAACTCCGAGTTGCGTTCAAAAATCAGTCACTTGGAGGATGTGCTTTGGCAATCTCTTGGTGAGTTATTCGAGGGGCTTGACCTACGGCTTGTTCGACTCAACGATGTCGGCAAGCCATCGAGCCAATTTTCTCCCGACGTAGTTAGCGGGATGCTTGAAGAGGCGCAAGAGCGATGAGCCTCAAGGACCGGACGACCGGACCACCGGAAAGGCACCCCAAGGGATGGGAGCCCGGTGTTGTGTGGAACGGCGAAACGGGTGAAGTTTCTTCCGGGCCGATGGAGAACCAACCCGACGACGGAATCTGGGAAGAAATCGTCAAGGACTTTGGCGTCACGCGCTCCGTGCGAATCATTCCCGGCTCCATTCAAGTGCGAGCATGGGAAACACACGACGGTCGTAAACTGCGCTATTACCGAGCCCGCTTGGAGCCTGCGAGCCTTGATGACGAAAACCGTGCGGACATCGAAGAACTTTGTAAGATGGTGGCGCGACGCCGACCGCTCACCGCTCCCAACCCCGGTGAGGGCGGCGATCGCTCTCTCGTCGTGGCGTTGGCCGATTGGCAAGTTGGCAAAGCCGGTGAGGCCGGTGGCGGCACGCCCGAGTTCGTGGAACGACTGCTCGCGACATATGACCGTCTCCTCGCTCACGCCAAAAAGATGCGCAAAGACCACGGAGTAGAAACCGTCTACTGCGTCGGGCTAGGAGATTTGATCGAGAACTGCGATGGACATTATGCGGCTCAAACGTTCAGCGTTGATCTTGACCGTCGCGAACAAGTCCGATTGGTGCGTCACCTCATCTTGGAACTTGTTGAGCAACTGGCAAAAGCAAACTTCCGAACAATTCTTGGAGCGGTGCCGGGCAACCACGGAGAAAATCGCAGAAACGGGAAGGCGTTCACAAACGTATTTTTAGACAACGATGATCTTGCCGTCGTTGAGCAAGTTGCCGAGATACTCGCACACAACCCCGAGCGGTACAACAACGTTTTTGTTCCGACCGGAGCAATTGCCGAGGACCACACAATGACTCTTGACGTCTCCGGTGTTCGCGTCGGCTTTGCGCATGGACATCAAATGCGCGCCAACCAAGCATCGCTGTGGTGGGCGAAGCAAGCCTTGGGCAAACAACCGATTGCTCAAGCGGACCTACTGGTGAGTGGTCACTACCATCACTTAACGGTAAGCGAGTCGTCGGGGCGCACACACTTCCAAGCGCCAGCGATGGACGGTGGCTCACGCTGGTGGACAGCGATGAGTGGAGCGAGTGCTCCGAGCGGAATGCTCACGTTCCTCGCCGGTCAAGGTTGTGGTGTGCGCGGTTGGAGCAACCTCGCAATTCTCTAATTACATTTGGTGTTGTATCGCCGGACAACGACACCCGCGCATCTCAAGTTGGGTGATGACATCGGCCACCGCTTGCGGAAGTTTTTGGAAGGGGATGCC
>JGI24890J29729_1000162_pt1 | contig 51943 bp, 75 predicted proteins | sample FreactcultureFD7_FD_29729 | JGI IMG/M metagenome (IMG submission 29729)
AGTTCTGGGTCATGCCTTGGGCTTCACCGATTCCACTCTGGGAAGGGCTGATCCACTTGATCATGGCCTTGTTTACCCAAGGGTTGGTGATACCGAAGTCTGCATTGTTGTAGGCAGGGTTCTGGACATACTTGCACCCAAGCTCCGTGGTAACGGGGATATAGGGAAGAACGCGAACCAGACGAGGCCAAGTAGCAACATTGTTAGCGTCAAAAGTGGAGAGAGATGCGTTGTAAGCATAATCCACAGCAAGACGAACACCGTTGATGTCGTTGCAGAAAGCGTAGTTTCCGATAACGCGATCAATACCAAGGGAGTATTGAAGCTGCTTGTCATCGAAATCACTGACGCTCTCCCACCATCCACCAGACTGCTTGGCATACTGCCAGAGTTGACGAAGGACACGGGCATCGGGAACAATGATCTCAAGGAGAGGACGACCAGCGGCCTCACTCACATCAAGACGATAAGCGTCATCTTCACGCTGGAGGTTGATGAGGATGTCATCAAGGGTATCCAGAGAGAGAAGACCAATGTTTCCAAGGTTAGAAGCTGCCATCTTCACATAGACATAGCCCATGTTGAAGCTGCCTTCAGCGGTTCCTTGGAACTCTTGGACGACAAACATCTGATCATCTTCAGCAACACAGGAAACAAGGCTCTGTCCGTTGGAAACGGGAACCCACCTGTGTCCTGCACCACCGATCCACTGACTACGAGCGAACTCCTCGTGGACATTCTTGGTGATGTTGACATTGGTTGCCATGATGTGATCCATCTCCTCTTGAGGAAACAGACGATACATGAAATCGGTAAGCTGATACCAATCGGTACGCATGGCCTTGGTGAAAAGGCTGAAGCTGTAGGATTCCGTCCCAGGGTGAGCAATAGTCTCAAACTGAACATCATCAGCATTCTGGATGCAGCGGTTGCTCTGGACTTCCTGCCAAGGCTGATCTGGGTTGTACCATCCACGACCAAAGCGGAAAGCCTTTTGGGTTGGGAGGGTGTTAAGGGGCCAAGTTTCTGTCTCAAGACGACCGTAATAGATCGAATTGATAGCCATCTTTTTAATAAAAAAGGGATTGTAGTACGTCCTAGCCTCCCTAAAGAGGGTATCGACATCCTGACAACTAGAGAATGTTACTCCGTTTTGTGCCATATAATTGATTTGTTTGTTTTTTAGAATTGTGTGCCATGAAAAGAGTCGTCTTTCCAAAACACGGTTTTGGTTTGTGAGCGACTGGCAACCTCGCAGGATTGGTGTACCCGCCCCACTGCACTTTAGAATCACACCCCGCTTTTTTGTTTTATGTCAGGAGCTATCCTGACTGGTGCTTCATCCAAGAGCAGTTGGGCAATTACCCCAACTAATCCAGATGTTGTGACTATTATTGAAAATCTATCGTGGTGTCAATAGTTTTTTTGATAGATAAGAAATAGCTTTAGATAATAATTCTGAAGAATCCTTGAATTTGCCTAATCCTATATTGCATTCCATGCATAATAACCCGCGAACTTTTCCTGTTTTATGATCGTGATCTACAGCCAATTGCCTTCCAGTTAAACATTCGTCTTTGCAAATGGCGCATTTATGATTTTGTAAATAGAAAAGCTGATTGTATTTATCAAGAGTTATATTGAACTTGATTCTTAATTGTCTATTTTTTGTAGCTTCTGGGTTATTCTTGGCAGAACGCAATTTGTTAGAATTGTATCTCTCGCGGTTTTTCCTATTCCACTTTTTTGCATTTTTCCTGTTCTGAATAGGATTTTCTTTTGCCCATTTTCCATTCCTGCTTTTATTATTTTCAAAAACATCTTGAGTTACCCAATACTCTTTGCCTTTATTGTGGTAGCTCCAGAATATCTTTCCATCTTCTCGGATTGTTCCTCGTTTTACTCGTGCATTCATACACGAATAATACTACAAACTACAATCCAGTCAATTACCTATTTCTAAACTTTGCAAAAAGTCCAGCGGGGGTAAGCTCCTCTTCTTGGTTTGCTTTCCCAGAAGAGGAAGAACTTACGCCTCCCTCCGAAGTCGAAGAGCCGCGCATCTTTTTGATTGTTTCGTTCAGTTCGGAAACTTGTTTCTCAAGGGCAAAAGTATATGCACGAGCCTTTTTAAATTTTGCTCCCTGCTGGAGTACGCGAGTGATCTGCTCTGGTGCAAAGTTGGAGTTCTCACGAAGTGCTGATTCAGCAATCAGTTCATCTTCCGAAGTGTCGTCATCAATCTTATTGGAGGCAATGAGCTTGGCAACTTCCTCTGGATATTTAATAGAATCATCAAGCTGCTTTTTAGCTTCTGCAAAGGCATCATTCCAGCGTTTGGAAACTTGGCTCTTGTTCATTTGCGTCCTACGAGACTTCTCCTCTTCAGTACGGGAACGGGTCACTTCCCATTCTTGGAGGGCTTGAATCCTAGACTCAACTTTACCAAGAACATCATAAGCCGTAGAGTTGAATTTAGCCTGTTCCATAGGCGAGAGATTCTCGTAGATGGCGTTAAGAGTTTGTTTGGAAATTTCGCGTTGTCTGATCCTTTCATTTTGATCTGGGGTTTGAAGTGATGCTTGATATGCGGCAACTGCTTTCTCAAATTCCATGATGCTTGTAGGGTCTTCAGACAGGAGCATCTTGACTTGGTTGTAACCAACCGCAATTGGTTGATCAAATGTCTCTTGGAAGATTGGATCGGCTGGAAGATTGAGATAGGCATTAGCTTTACGAAGATCATCCAGTTCTGCATTGAGCTTTTCTTCACGCTCCTGCTTCTCTTTTACGGTCAGTTCAAGATCCTTCTGGAGTTGCTCCATCTGCTTCTTGGTTCCACCGTCATCTATCTTGGATCGTAGTTCCTCAATCTGCTTTTCGTACTCTGGAAGTTTTGCCTTCTCGTACTCATCAATCTTTTTCTTTAGCTCAACGGCTTCCTTGGAAAGTTGCTCATTTGTCTGCTTGAGGCTCTTGATAAACCCTGGCTTCTTCTCATCATCCACAAGTGATGCCTTTATCTTTGGCTCATCATCATTGGTGTTTTCCTCAACAGACCTTGCTTCCTTTGCTGCATCAATCTGATCGCGTTGTTCAGCACTATCTTGATTCAGCTTTGTAGCAAACTTCTTGAAAAGATCAGAAGGGTTTCCCTGTGGGGCATCCTTGATGTCTGCCTTGAAAAAGTTATCGGCTTCCTTGATTGCTGCATCCCTTGCGGCTTTGTCAGCTACAGATGCGGCAGTAAGGTTTGCGTTCTGGGAATTTTGGGTTGCTGGTTCGGACATAATAGTGGTTTTTTGTGGTTGTTATTTGCGTAAGGATATTTCTTCTGCTGTCAAACTTTCGTCTAAATCGGGATCAGTATCTTTCTTCTTGTCTTCAACGATTTCTTGGGGCTTCACACGACCAGAATCATGGAAAGTATTATCTATGGCTTCTGATGCATACTCTTGGAGCAGCTTAAAAACAGCAACAACGGTTGCATGGTCATTCTTTACCAAGTCCTCATAGATTGAGGTTTTTAACTCGCTATACCTTTTGTCGTTGATGATTGCTGCTGCAAGGTTTGAGGTATTTTTATCAGCCATTTTGTTGTCCTATTTGCGGGTTGCTTTGCGTTACTTGTTCTTGAGCTTGGATAGCCTGTTGTTGAGCAGCCATTTCTTGGGCATTCATTTGCTCATTGTGTCCCATGTCTTGTTCATGACTTGCTTGGGAAGTTTGTGTTTCGACCCAATGCTTGTTCCTCTTGATTTGAATGTCATTAGCAGCCTTGGCTCTCTTATTCGCAATATCAGTGGAAGCCTTCTCCATGTATGCGGCATTGTGAAGCTGTGCCTTTTGAGCGATTGCCGCCAGCTTGATGTCTTCCTTCTTCTGCATGGTATCAACAATGATTGATTCCCTTGCAAGGAGGGCTTGGAGCTTGGCTTGGTTCTCGTCCATTTGGCCTTGTCCTCCCTTTTGCTGTCTTGCTTTTGTCATTTCACCAAGTTGGCTACCAAGTTCATCAACTGCTCGTTGAAGCTGTTGAAGCTGTTGGGCAAACTGTTGGGCAAGATTCTTTTTGCTTGGGTCTTTCTGAATGAATCCAAGGTGAGCAGTCATGTGCGGCCCCTTGAAGCGCATGAGGCAAGCATAGATTTCACGCATAAGCTCAAAGGTTTCATCCTCGTCAAACTGTGATGCGCCTTGGCCTTGCTGACCTTGCTGCATAGAAGCAGCAGCAGCTTGCATTGCCTGTTGAGCTTCCTGCATGGACATTCCAGCATCTTGGATGTGGCCTTGGAAATGTTCGATGTGGTTCTGATCTGGGTAGACTTGGAAGTTTGCAGGGTTGCCCTTTGGATCAGTCATACCAATGTTCTCCATAGATATGATTCCCTTCTCGTCTGGAATATCAATCTTGGTCTGTTGGAAGTAACGGCTGACATTCTGACGACCATTAAGTGCAGCAATAGCATCTTGGATGGCATTGGCTTGCCCCTCATTCATTGGGGTCATGCCCGTGAGGGAGACGGTCTGTTGAGCAGCCATCAGCTTGTAAGATGGGCTACCAGAGCCAGCAAGCATATTGCTCTCTAGGTTCTCAATGTTCTCCCACTTCCATGCTTCCTTTGGAACTCCATTTTCTTCCATGAAGTCTACAAACTTCTGTCTGATTTTGTATCCGTATCCACCCTTGGTAGTACGGCTCATGCGCTTGTATAGGAGCCTCAACCAGCGGGTCTGGTTATCATTGAAACGACGAATTTGTGTTCCTTGGAGCTTGGCAGATTCAGCGGCATCAAGTTCGGCTTCTCCCTTGGTGCGTTGTTGGCCTCCTTTGTTGGACATACCAATGTTGTATGCCCCAATTCCACGGTAAAGATCAGCTTGGTAGAACTGGATTCCAGATAGAATCTCTTGGAACGGGATGTTTACGGAAACTTGGTGTGGCTCGACATCCTGTGGAAGAACCATCCAAGGCATCCACTCCATTTGTTTGAGCTTCTTGGTTGCTTCAGCGGAACCTCCCTTGAACATTAAGCGGGTATTCCAATCCACAGAATCCATAAAACGATTCATGTGGATGTCATAGGCGCGGCACTGAATAAAGATAGCCTCGGCTAGTCCTTGGATCTCATGCCAGATTCCGCTTCCCGTGGAGTCGCACATTGGGGCAATAATATCCTCCCAACCGTCCTCATCCTTTTCTACCCAATCCTTTTTGTAGTAAAGGAAACCAGTTTGGTCACGGTATTCTTCTTCAGTAAGGTCTTTGCGTCCGTTCTCTTTATAACCAAGAACAAGTCCACCGTAGTTCTGGAGCAAGAGCATCTTGGAAATAGATCCGTTGAACTCCATGATGTAGAGTTCATAAAGCTCAATACGAAGTGTATAGAGTCTAGAAAGGTTCATGTTACCACTGGCAACATCTCGCAACCATTCCGTATTGGTATAGGTATTGCGATAGTTTGTGGTAAACATTCGTAGGGCATCTACGCAAGCCCAGAAGTTCCATCCCATATCGGTAGCATACTGACGGGCTTTTTCTGGATCTTCCTCTCCTCCTGTAATCTTTAACCAAAACTCAAGGGGGGTATAGGATCGCTTAATACAAACCTCACCAAGGTTGGTTAGATCGGCGTATGTCTTGTCTGGGATAAGCACATTGGAGTTATGGAAACTCTTTGTAGGCCAGCCATCACGATCTTCTGCAATTTCAAATCCTTTTCCGTAAAGGGTCATCTCCTCAACATCCAATTCCACATTGTAGTTGTAGGAAGGCCAAGCACGAAGCATACGGTCAAACCCAACACTGATAAGATCACTCCAGATTTTCTTCTCGGTAGGATTACCAAGTTTTGTGGTGATATTTGCAGCAGTATTTCGCTCCATTACCATGTCCACGAAGCTGGACTTCTGATTATCAACAATGAACTTCATTTGACGGAATGGAACATTGCTCATTCCAGAAAGCTGACGGGAAGCTACTTGGCTATAGTCCGTAGGGGGGAATCCTTTATAGCACTTGTAGATGCGTCCCCACTTGCGTTCGCGTCCTGCATTATCAAGGCGAAGATTCCAGCAGATAGTAAAAGCATCATTGGCAGTTTGGACACGGCTTGTAGGAGCAACACCGTTTGAGTTGATGGTATTAAACCCCCAACTTGAAACACCCTCACGATTTACTATCTTTTTTGTTTTAGCCATTATCCAAGTGCTTGATTAAGTGCCTCGCGGCGTTTCTTGCAAGCTGTGCAACCTTTAGCCCTTTGCTCAAGGTTTGGATTAATACCAAGGCTTGAGGCAACACGGTCACCAAGGTTGGCAAACTTGTGAATTACATTAGCAACTTTGTCTCCAGCTTCCTTCCAGCAAAACTGACCAGGAATTCTTTCACAAATTTGCTGTTCGATAAGGTAGTCTAAATTATCTGGAACGGCAACATTATTATTCTTCATGTCGCTTGACACTTTATTGGAAAAACTTCTTCCATAAACTGTCTCCATTCCATTAACACGATAAACATTTCCTTTATCGTCGCTATATTCATACCAGAGTCCACTTGGAATCGGGCCGTTGCGGTCTTTTAATCTCATAGGTTGCTCCAATGACTTGCCTTTTTTTTAAATATTTGTCAATAGTTCATATTACATGGACTACAAAGGATTGTGCTTGGATGAACCCCAAGATACAGATTATGGTATTGAGGCATTTCAAAGTCTTCCCCAATTTATTAGGGAATTAACTGCCTATCGAATTACCCGTGGTGAGTTTGGTAGACGCGAAAGGATCAAGTTAGGGATCAAACTTGAGAATACTACCCTCAAGAATCCAGCACAGCACATGGTGAACTGCTTCAAGCTCATTTATGGGGATGAGGTTTTGCTCCAATCCCAAGGAATCGCCAACAATTATGCCTTGGATATTATTGAATTGTTCTGCAATGAGAACGATTGGGGTATTGCAGGGTGCGCTTCCAGCGGAAAAACCTTTTCGGTAGCTGCTTGTATCGTGGTTGATTGGCTTTGCGCTCCAGACTGTACCTCAACCTATGTGGCTTCTACCTCATTGGACGCTTCTGAAGATCGTCTCTGGGGTAAGGTTTGCACCCTCTATCGTATTGCAATGAGGAACCTCCAATCCAAGTACGGTAGCGTAGCTGCCATTGGAAACCTTGTGGAATACCGAAGGATGATTGTATTTGAGTCCATTGATACCCGTGATACGGAACGAGACTACACGAATGCCATTAAAGCCCTAGCATTTCCCCGTGGAGGCGAGGGCAAGAGGTCTGTGGAGAATACAAGGGGTCGTAAGAACGCGAGGATGCGCCTATTCCTTGACGAATTGGCAGAAATGGATCTGTACGCACTGGATACCCGTGTAAACCTTGGAGCCAATCCTGACTTCATTTTTGGTGGTATGGCAAATCCGTCAAATACTGCCAACAACCCACATACGGAGCTTTGTCAGCCAGAGGATGTATTGGAATGGGATGCTGTAAACCGTTATACCAAGCAATGGAAGACCCGTACTGGCGTTGCGTTGCACCTTTCGGGAGAAGATAGCCCCAATTTCCAGAAGCCAGATGCAGATGTCCCTCCATTTGACAGGTTTTTGACGATTCAAGGTGAGGCTGCAACACTCAAACGCTGTTATGGCAACAAGAATGCCCTTGAATACTGGCGAAATGTCTATGGCTGGTGGCCCGATAGCTCCGTTGAGCTTACGATCTTCTCAAAACAGTTCATTACCAACTGCGATATAGCTTGGGAACCTCGCTGGAGTGCTAGAACCAAGGTTGTTTGTGGCTTTGACCCTGCATTTACGGCAGGAGGAGACAGATGTGCTGCTACTTTTTGCCGCTTTGGAGCCAATGATACTGGCAGGAACCTTGGCTTCTACCTTGGAACCCGTGAATACACCTCTTCTGTAGGAGAAGTCTTTGAAGAAAGCATTGCAATTCAAGTTGTTAGGGACTGTTTGGAGTTTGGAGTTCATCCCAGAGACTTTGGATTGGATATATCTGGTGATGGCGGCAAGATGATGAGGGCAATTATCATCGAATGGAGCAAGAATCATCCAGAGGCAATGTATGTTTTCCCCATATCTTCTATGGGGCCGCCAACAGACAGGAAGATTTCCAACCTTGATACCCGTACTTGCAAGGAAGCCTACGACAGGCTGGTTACGGAATACTGGTTTGCCGTCCATACTGCCTTTTCTACCCGTTCCTTGGTTGGTATCAGCCTCAATGACCATGCCATGATGGTTTCGGAGTTGTGCAGTCGTCTTTATACCCACAAGGGCAGGAAGGTTGCAGTCGAGAAGAAGTCTGACATGAAGCAACGCATCAAGAAGTCTCCCGATTTGGCTGATTCGATGACCTATGCCGTTCAGATGCTCCGTAGGGCTGGACTAGAGTTCAACTTTGAAAAAGAGGTTGAATCTTTGGACATCCAAGAGATCCAGGATTGGGAGAACAGGTTGATCAAGAACCGTGGGGACAAGGAAAGCCCAGATGGTGATGATGACATGAGCTACGCTGGAACATCCGTGGATGAGGATGGTTTTTAAAATTGCTTGACGGCCTTTTGATTCTACCCCATAGTCTCCTCATTCTGAATGATGAAGCATTTAGAGCTAAAGATTTTCTGACCCCAGAAGACCCGCTGTTGTGCTTCATCGCTTCAGCGGGTCTGCCTTTTAAGGGATACTCGCAAGAATTGAGGATGGGTGTGAATGCGTACCACATGATCCAAGAACTCGGCTTTGGAGAACCAAAACTCCTTACCCGATGGTTGGGTAAAAATGTATTGCCTTCAGCAAAAGCGGAGGGCAGTGATTTTTATCTAGCAAATCTTTTCTGGGGGGTAGGGGGGTTTGTTAGAGTTTTTAGCCATGGGTGTATTTCTGCATGACAGCTAGAGCAAAGACTGACTATATTCTTCTTTTGATTTAATCCACCGTTTTGAAGTTGGATTATATGATGCCTACAGTGGGCTTGACCTAAACAAACAAAGCATTTCTTGTTAATTTTCAACTCTGACCTGTGAAGTGTTTTTTTAATCTTATTAAACTCTTCTCTTTTGTCTGCTAGGCTTTTTGGTTTAAAAATTACCATTTGGCTGTATTCTATTAGAAAAAAAATACGCTCTTTTTGGGTTTTTACTCCACTATAAATGTTTGTTTTAAGTGCTTCTCTTTTGATTTTGTTTGCTCCTTTTACGGAACAATCATCAAAGAAATGTCTCCAGAATTGTATTAACAATTTTTTATGCAAACATTGAGCTTGCGATCCATTTAAACAATGGAATATTTTTTGATCAGCTTCATTCATACTACAAATATGGTTGATGTTAAAGGCTGGTTGAGAACGCAATTCTCTCCAGCCTTGTTTTTTATACATGATTTTATGTTTCAAAGCAACACTTGACTCTTGATTAAATCTGGCTCTACCTTGCTTTAAATGAAGCAACTGCTTAAACAGATCATTGGACTTCTAGCCTATCTCAATGGCTTCTGTCCTTTCTGCTACCATGCAATAAAGTCTTGCAGTAGCCATAGCTGCCATGTATGCAGCGTAGCAAGTCTGATCAAGCCAAAAGACATTTGGCACAGATTCATCACAAGCAACCACAAAAATAAAACAGTATGAAACCAGAAGATGATGCTGAAAAGATTTGGAAAGATGCTTCCATAGCGGGAATAGAAAAATACATTACTGGAAGCAAAGAACACAAAACACAATTTTGGACTGCTGGTGCAGGATGGTATGCCAAGAACCTCAAGGATGAGCAGCTTGATTTGATCAGTTACCTTTACCACTTGAACAAAAGAATCTCCATTTGTAAGAGCCTCGCAAGGATGATGGAAGATGAAGAAGTTTCTTTACGGGATGCAGCAAAGCTCCTCAAAACATTGATGTCAGACAACCCTCCAAAGAAGCTCTCAAGAAACTCCAATGATTAAACAAAAAAACCCCGTTGGTGCAATTGTAGTATCCGATCTACATTGCGGATCAGATGTTGGTCTTTGGCCTGACAATCACATTACCTCAACTGGTAATAAAATCGGCATTGGAAATAATCTCCATCAGCAGTGGTTGTGGCAGTGCTGGCAGGACATGGAGGAAACGATCAAGAATCATTTTGGAGATGATCCATTTGTTCTCATCGTCAACGGTGACTGTATTGAGGGTCGTCATCATGGCTCTAGCGAGGTTGTTACTTCCTTGAACTACGATCATACCCTTGCGGCAATTGAATGCCTTCTACCCCTATCCACGAAGGCTAGTGCTACCTACATGACTGCTGGTACGGAGTGCCATGTCAATGATTGGGAAAAAATGATCGCCAATGAGATCCATGCAAAATGGCTAGGCAACAAGGGGCTTTTAGAATTTAATGGTGTCCTCATGGATGTTGCTCACCATATGCCTACCAGTTCCAGGTCGTACTTGGAGGCTGGAGCCATGTCCATTACGATGGGGAATGCCAGACAGAATTACTCCCGTGTAGGCCACAGGGTTCCAAGAGTTTATTTACGAGGCCATCGGCACACGGGGGGAATCTTTAATGATGGATCTGGAATCTTCATGGTCACTCCAGCTTGGCAGTTGCTTACCCGATATGCCCATAAGGTTGTAGGTGATTCGATTTGCAGACCAGGCTTTGGGATTTTAGATTGGCGTGGAAACAAGACAGGTGAACTACCAGCAACCAAAATGCACATCTATGAACCAACCGAAACTAAACCCCTCTGAAGCTGATCTTATAGCGTCCATTGAAGAAGCAGCAAAATATAAAAAGGCTATCTTTCATAAAGAAGAGGATCGTACAGGATGGCGTTCAAGGAATGAAGTTCTCAACTTCATCGGGCTAAAGAAAACTACTGGTACAAAGTATATTCATAAAGCCGTTGAGGAAGGTAGGCTTGAAAAAAAGAAGTTCAAAGTTGTTGTTGGAAACAGTTCCCAAATGGTTCCTTTTTACAAAGTAGTAGAAGACGATGAAATTACCCGCCCGTATTAAACTTGAAGAAAGGAAATTGGGTAGGGAGAAAGCTCATGGATTAGCCCATAATGGAGAAGACAGGATAGAAGTAGATCCATCCCAATCATCCAAAATGAGGCTTGATACGGTTTTGCATGAGGGGATACACATCCTTGACCCTAACCTTTCAGAATTGAAAGTAAGAGCCTATGCCAATCGGCTATCTGCACTTCTTTGGAAAGACAGATGGCGCAGGATTGAGAAATGATTATGCGTATTCTAAAACATTCTTGGAATGATGTGCAATAAGCTGAAGGATTGCTTTCCCTTCATCGGTAGCAACATGACCCGATCCTTGGCACTTCCAGCAGGGTTCCCCCTGGCCTTCATCGTACCAATCGCGTCCTGTACCACCGCACTCATTACACACTTTTTCAAGAGTGCTTGGATATGTGTGTTTCATACAATTCCCCGTATAGCGTGAAATTTTTTTATAGCAAGATATATTTTTAACTATTTTATGGATACAAAAGAAGCATTGAAGAGGGCAAAGGATCTTGCCTCAAAGGGGGAGGAGTATAGCTTCCACTTGAAGGACATGACTCCAAATGATTGCTTGATGATTAAGCACTTTGTTTTAGGATTGCCAGAGGAGCTTGCCTTGAAGACCATCTATGGGAAGGCTGCCTGGAAAGACAGGTTGAATGTACCAAGGGGCAGGGGTAGACCTACAAAGAAGTAATCCAATGAACAAGAAACAATCTAAACAGCACAAATGCCCATCCTGTGGTAGTGACTGTAAACCCAACCAATGTGCCTCCTGTAGGGATAGGATGGCAGATGTCTATAGAAGGATGAAATGACTTTTTACCGATTGGTGTAATGGTAGCACAGGGGACTTTGCCGTGTGGAGGAATTGGTAGACTCATCTGCCTTTGAAGCAGACTTTTCTAGGTTCGACCCCTAGCACGGCAGCTTTTACCTGCATAGGTAGATGTCTGGCTGTGGCAGTTAGGACACAGCAAGCAAAGATTTTCAATTCGATGATCGTTTGAAACTCCGTTTTTATGTTCAAGCTGCAAAGTTAATTTTTTCCCATTCCAATTTCCATAATGTCCACAATGATTGCATTCAAATTTTATCAAACCAAACTTTAATAAATATGCCTTAATGCATTTTCTTTGACGCTCGGAATTTTTAACAAGCCATTTTGATTTAAATTCATCTATTGTTATTGTTCTACCAATAATAGAAGACTCTCTCATGCCAACCATGTGATCTTTGTTCAATCCGAGATGTGCGATTCTATTGTTGACAGTGTTAAAGTTTCCGCCCTTGTTTGCCACGCCTAAAGCAGACAAAACATCTTTCATCCTTTTAGAATTATTTATAAGATTTATAAAATCATTTTCAGGGTAAATCCAAATAGAGCTAGTTTTTTTTCTGCTGGTAGTATTCTTATTTGTCATTAATCTATACTACCTATAAAAACATAATTGTCAAATGGTTCAAGTCCATGCCGAGTAGCCAATCCACAAAAGATTGCACGAACGGCAAGGTTTTGTGGATCTTTACAATTCCAAGACACTTGTTGGTAGATGCATAGGATTTGAAATGTGGTTCAGCGGAAACGGTAACAGAGTAATCTGTTAAATAAACAAAGTTGTTTTTTTGTTTTTAACAGGCTGTAAAAAAAACACATTATTTTTTAGAAATTACCATTCAAAAGTAGTATAAGCCATTTACCACCAATAGGTAGTACGCAATCAATAGTATTCACATGGTCACATTCAATAGAAATTTTAATCATTTGCGGAGATTGACGAACAAGAATAAATTGATCTATATGTCAAATAATACTCCCTTTGGTGTATAAAATGATAAATATGTCAATTCGCCAGCCAGTCGTGGTCTTTTACAAAACCTTGACAAATATTTATAAATGAATAGGATTTAAATTGGAGTCAGGTGAAGCCCGTAACACGGATAGGCATGGCTCCTCAACATCGGTGGGGGAATGGAGGGGGGTATTATCAACTATAGCGTCATGCGTAACCAATCTGGTTGTTGATAAAATCTAGCGACCTCGACCCCTTCCGATCACTTTTTAAAATGAACACAACCGACACACCACGCACCGATACCTGCAATCATTGCGGATCGCCAAGAATAAGCCCCTTGTGTGCTTACTTCACTTGCGAAGCTGATACAACCCAGCGCGATGAAGATAAGCGCACGCATCTTTGCCGCGAACGCGAGATGAACCAGAAGCTAGAGGCCGAGGTCGAGAGGCTGAAGGATCGGCTCAACGATTGCCTTTCATTCGTTGCATTTCATGGGCCAGTAGGAGCAACGCCAGACACAGCAAAGCTATTGGAGGTGCGGATTCTAGCAACCCTCAACCCCACCGACAAATGACCACCAACACACCACGCACTGATGCCATTATTTCTGCAATCGACATGGATCAAGCCTTTCAAGATTTATGCCGACAATTAGAACGAGAGCTTTCCCATTCGCTTGCAAATCAAGTCAAGGCACAGGAAAAGATAGAGGCATTAAGAACAGAGAAAAACGCCTGTCTAGCTGGAAACAAATACTACGGAGATAAAGCCGTAGTTCTTCAAGACAAGATCAATAGAGCCATTGATGTGTTAATGGAGCGAATCCAAAACGATCAGATTGAAGAACAAGCCAGCAATATTTTGAAAGAAAGAAACCACACTATTTCTTCCTAAAGTATAGTTTGCCATATCGGTCATTATAGCAATTAATGTCAGCTATAGTTGACAATTGTAGTGTGCTTGAGATCGGCGGCTAGATTCCCCTTATAGTGGAATATCGCTACCTTGGCTAATCATTTGCATAGATAATCTCGTTTTCTTTACTTATCAAGAATGATATGTAAAGCAAACCATTCTTTACTTTAAACCGTCTTTTTGTAAAGGCTGCTTCCCTAGCAACCGCTTTACCTCATTTAACTCATCCTTCAATTCCATATGCTCATTCCTCAACCTTTCATGGTTCTCAAGAGCAATCTTATCCAAACGAACATCTTCAGTTAAGGAATCCAAAACATCCTGCATCTTTACCAGTATCTCATAAGAGTTCCTATCAATCTCCACATCATGCAGCAAATGCTTCCTATCCTTCTCTGCTTGCCTACCAGAACTCATCAATATTAAAGGTGTCGCATATGCCGCTTCAAACGACAAGAATAGGTTTAAAAGGATGAAAGGATACCGATCATAGCCAACTACTCCAGTAGCATTTAAAACGATCCACACGGTCAATATGCACGATTGGATAATGATGAATTTCCATGACCCAATAAAGGAAGCTATATCATCTGCCAATGCTACACTAAACCTCTTCAGTTTTCTCATCTTTCTTCTTTATCCCAAAGGTTTCATTATGCCAAACCTTAATCTGGTCACTACCAAAATGCAATACCCCCCCACCCTCACTTAAACACACCGTCCAGACATCATTCTCATACATCCCCCCACTCTCCACATAAATAGCATACCCATCCCCTAGCGGCGTTACCACAGGCATTGGCCTCCTAAACTCATGGATCATATAAAAGGAACCCCCAGTGCCGCTACAAATAGCAGAAACACTGGAGGTATAATTTAAATTACTTCTAGTGGAGGAAGGTCAGCTTATACAGCGTAGAATCAATCAACTCGGCAATACCATCTACCAAGTTCTGAATCTCACTGTCCTCACCCAATCCATCCCTGTTATCCCTCAAAACATCCTTCAAGTAATGCATAAAATCAAGTGCAGTCCCATTGCCACTCGCATTAACAGTCTGGTTAGGATAATCCAGTATCTCCCCATGCAAGCCCTGCCAAGCCTCTACAACGCTATCCACCAAGTCTGGCAACGCACTGTAAAAACTTCCCAACGCCTTATGCTCCGAATAACTCCTGCTCTGCAAATGCAAAACATGAGTGATAGTCGCCGCATTCAATAGAGTAATCAATAGTTCATTTGGTTCCATAGAACCAACACTTACCAACCACTCCAACCCAAGTCAAGCATCTATCTTCAATCTTAAAAGGATTTAAAAAGAGAGGAAGTTTTGGAATTAGGATATTTTTTCAGTGGGGAGTGTGTATATTTAACCGCACCTGCGCGGGGGCTGGTGGGGAGGGGGGAGACCCCCTAAAGAATGCTTTAATAATTCTTATTAAGTAGAGGCTGGAAGCCCTACGATTTCAGCATCAATTATGCTTGGAGAATTACCTTGAACTAATGTGGCGTTCGGCTTACTCAAATTAATAAGAAACAGGAAGGGATTAGTTATGTTTACTTCTCTGTCTTTATACTCATCTCCCGCCATCTTGTTGTCTATGTTTAATGCTTCCAGCTTTGATACCATTTTCCTCACACGCTTAACATTACCCTCCGCATCAACTTCCTCGCGCAGCTCCTGCACCAGGTCAGGATCTGGCGAGGCAGCATCAGCCCTAACGGCCCTAGCCAGGAAAGCCCTTTTCTCACTAAATGAAAGAACATCAGCTTGGAATGCTCTCTCCTTTAACTTCCTGACATAGTCTTTGACTCGTTCTTGTTTAAGTAACCTACAACCTCGACTTCCTTGATCCTCTACCCTTCCAGATCCCACTACATAGCCTGCTCGACGGTAGCTTTCCGCAATGGAGAGACCTTTCAAAATGTGCAGTTCGACGAACCGTTTTTGGCGAGTGTTGAGAGGCTTTTGATTCGGTGATTTTGGACTAGTTGGATTTATGTTCATGGGCTGTGGATGCTGATAAAATGGGGCTGTAGGGCTGGAGGCTGATTCTAACTGGCTCTAGGGGCTAAAAAGCTGAAGGAGTATTGCGCTTGGTGTTAGTAATTTTAAAAAAAAACGGGTCAAAAAGTCAAGCACAAAATGGGCTTTGGATGCTGATAAATGCTGGCTCTACGGGCAATTGGTGTTTTCAGCTTTTGATTGCTTTTGAAAATAATTGAAAATATTTGATTGACGGGGTAACGGTGCTGTTGTAGGGTTTCAATAGTTCAAGGCGGTGAAGGTTGAAGCGAAACGGCTTCCAATGGCCTTCCCCCTCTTGGCAATTTCGGCCACAGTGCCGATCTCACGATCCTTCACAATTTAGCTCTGACGGTCTACTGGTCATGACCCGAACTGGAACCGAACTGGTTTGCAACTAATAAGCTGCAAAAAACTAGGTTCCCCCTCTAGGCATGGCGTAGGTAGTAATATTGATCCGAACGAGACGATAAAAAATCCTTTAAGCTGTTTTGATAATCTCCCCTTCTGGCAATGTCAGGGGGGGAGAAATCAGCACAGAAGTGTTGAGGTTGGTTCTGACCTTCAGAACATCAAAACAAAGGAGTTATATGAGCAAATTAGATGTATATGAAATCGTAACGGATCGCATCATCGGGATGTTAGAAAACGGTGTTGTTCCTTGGCAAAAATCTTGGACAACAGCAGATTCAGCCCCCGTTAATCTAGTTAGCAAAAAGAATTACAGGGGGCTTAATGTATGGCTACTTGGTTCCGCTGGCTATGCTTCCCCTTACTGGTTAAGCTATAAACAGGCTACAGAACTAGGAGGTCAAGTCAGGAAAGGAGAGAAGTCTACAATGGTGGTCTTTTGGACTCAATTTGAGACATTAGACAAGGCAAGCGGAAAGAAGAAAAACATCCCTTTGCTTCGCTATTATAATGTATTTAATGTTCAACAGGTTGACGGTATCGAATACCCGAAACCAGAAGATACAAAAAAGATTGATTTCTGTCGTATTGCGGAGGCTGAAAAGCTAGTTGTTAATATGCCACAGAAACCTACCATCCTGCATGGTGAACAAAGGGCTTATTATAACAGGGCATCAGACTATGTTAATATGCCGCAAAAAGACAGCTTTGATAAAGAGGAGAATTACTACTCTGTGCTGTTCCATGAGCTAACTCATGCCACAGGGCATGAGAGTAGGCTAGGGAGGCTACAGGATAGCGTCTCTGGCTTTGGATCTACCAGTTATGCAAAGGAAGAGTTAGTCGCTGAAATGGGGGCTTCCTACCTCTGTGCAACGGCTGGAATAGTTGACAGGACGATAGATAATAGTGCTGCTTATATTGCCAATTGGCTAACAGCATTAAAGAATGATAAGAAGCTGGTAGTTAGTGCAGCAGGTAAAGCCCAGAAAGCAGTTGACTTCATCCTTGGAATAAAGATGGAAGCACCAGTTGCCTAGATAAATTGCCTCCCCTGTAAAAAGGGGGGGGCAATAATCTGTGCAAGACGCATAGAAAACAGCAAACAAAACAAAGGAGATAATATGGATATAATCGACACAATAAATCAGTATTTAGATTATTCTCTTGTCGTATTTTATGCGGCATTTGTCATGGTAGTTATATACTGGTTATTTAGAAAATAGCATCAACACTCTCCCTTCTAGAAATAGAGGGGAGCAGTTGGGGCTAATACCAGCACCAAGTCAGCTATGACTAAATAGCATCAAAAAAAGGAAAGGAAGGTGAGTAACAGTGAATAAAGAGCAGAGATTAGCAGTTGATGATCTGAAAAAAATAGGAGCTTCCGAGCTTCTATCTTTACAGAGAAAGCAACGGTTTATGTCAGCCTTCTTTGGTGATAAAACAGGAGAGGCTGCAAAGCGTGATGTTCTAATTAACATTGCGTTAGAAGAGCTAGGTCAGTAAGCACTCTGTGCTGGAGTTAACGCTCCAGCACAGCAGCTTGCTAACAATTCAGTTAGTAAGAAACAAAACATAAAGGAGATAAGTATGACCACAACACGAAAAATCCGCATTAGTCACAGGGTACACCTAATCATAGATCATAATGACGAGGCAACGCCAGCAATGGTAGAATCTGGACGATATGCATCAAGCTATGATTGGGTAATGAATACTGGAGATGTTGACGATTCAGTATTCCTTACTGATCAAGAAATGGAAAAGTTAGAAACATATCGGGATGATGTAGAGCAAGCGTTTGAAATCGCAAGGAAAGATAGTCCAGAATACAACTGATATTGGCACTCTGATCCTGTAGAAATACAGGGTCAGTAACCAGTAGCAATTAAGTTGCTGGATAACAAAACATAAAGGAGATAAGTATGAGTATTAAAACGCAAAAAGTAAAGAATGAATATAAGTTCATTCTAGATAATGGTAAAACATTATATGCATATAAAGATGATTATGCCATTACGCATAACAGGGATATATATATTGTTAAAAAAATGATGTGGGGAAGCAAAACAACAGCATGGGTTGCTTTCCATTCTGAAAAGTATAACGAGAAATTTGAAGCGTTGACCTTGCAGGGATTGAAGGAATCAATGAATTATTATTTGAACCATGACTCCGCTAAATAAGCCTGTCAGGAGGAAGACCAGAATCACGCTAGGATGGGGCTACGGTAGCGATACAGGCAAGCCCCTTATCGTCACCCTAGAATCCTCCAGCGAGGGCGATATGCTCAAGGTCAGACCACTAGGAACCAGAAGGGAGGAAGTGGTCAGGATTGAGGATATATACCATTGGGCAATCCGTTCCCGATGCCAGCGGAAGGTATTAGAGAAGGCCAGGGCCAAGAAGGAAGTGATCCGCATCAAGCGGCAAGCAGCAGAGTATAAGCGGAGGCTACGAGCAATAAAGTGATAGCAGCAGTATTGACCCCCTGCTTCCCCTGTAATGGGGGGAGCAGTAGCCAGTACCAACTGGAACCAAGAAAAAAGTTCTTGCAATCTTTGCAAGATGCTTGTAAAAGATAAAAAGATGAGCTACGGAACCGCACAAACACTGGATCTAGAGCAAATCGCAACCAACCACCACACAATGAAAAACATCACTGATACCCTCAACCATGCTCGCCATTTTGCCGACAACGCAAACATCCGCGACGCTTATTCAAACACCCTGTTCAACCGTGAGCCTTCAAAGTTTTCGCTCTTCATGGCACGGACTTTTTTAAGTCGCGCCGACCTCATTGGAATGACAAAGAGTGAAATCTACGATGCTGGTCACAAGATCGCCGAAGCATGGATGCAGTCTGCAAAGGTTGGATTCTACCGCGCCAGCCGTTACTAATCAACCAACCACCACCAACCAAAAACAACCCATGAAAAATGTAACAGTAATAACATATACAGTAGACGCTCCAGAATATGGATCAGATTGCATAACAGAGAAAAAATTCTGGCACACATACCCGTATAGTAAGCCCGTAATCACCTATCGCGGCGCGGCGCGTATCCTAAAAAATGCAGAGATTGACAACGCCAGAACCGTGATTGGTTTACAGCATATGGTCATAGATTAATTAAACAATAAACCAAAGGAAAACACCATGAACACCGAAAAACCCACCCTACAAGAAGCAATTGATCGACTCATTGCAACCACGGAAGAGATTGCAAGGCAGATCGAAAAGATCAAATCCGCAATTGGATCAAACTAATTAACAATATGACTGATCTATACGCTCAAATAAACAACCTTAACAAGGATCAAAAAAGAGACTTAATCCTTCGCATTATGTGCAGGACAGAGAACCATGAAGATCCGTCCGATGAACTATTGAGGGAGATTATCGAAACCGTTATTGCTGGCCCCGAAATTGTTGAGGATTAAAACCATGAAGACAACTATGACAGAAACCCGCCAGATTCTCGACGAGATCGAGGGAGCCTTGGCCTTTCAAATCACCATAAGCAACCTATACAGCTTGCAGGAATGCAGGATCACAACCCCCAGAGCAAGGGAGATTGTTGCCCGAATAAAAAGGATTAAAAAAAGTCTTGCAACCCCCGCGAGGCCACCTCAATACTTCCAAAAACTAGACCGTTACCACGAACTGTAATTCCAATGGACACGCTACAATATTGGCAAGCAATTGCCGAGGCAATGATTAAGATACCTGCACCGTCAGAACCGTCAGAACCTGCGATACCCCCCCATGCGTTCCCGTTAAAAAGCGTTAGATTTAGCGGGAGGATGACGGATAAAACAAACTTTACCAAACTCCAAGAACTTTGGAATGGTGTAGAAAAACCGTTAGAAATACAAACAGCAGGACACAGAACCCACAACTTAACCACTAAATTAAAATGACCATAAATAAACTCTATCCACCCTGCATACCCTATATCTGGATCTTCCTTGAAAATCTTGAAAATAAAGGCTTGATCGGAACTCCGCGATACTCTACCAGTATCTACCCCGCGCTTAAAAAATAACTTGAAAACTTCTTTTCACCTTGCAAGAATGCTTGCCAACAACCAACCAACCATGACCGATACAGAAACACCAACCACAACCGAAACGCCGATTGATATTCCACCATCACTCTCTTTTTCTGATGAAAAACTTAAAGAGATGGTAAAAAGAAAAAGCGATAAGAAGAAGGGACGCACCTTTTTGGGTCTCTATATTCCCAATGAGTTAAAGGACAAGATCGCCGTAGCTTCAAAGAAGGATCGTCGTTCCATGAGCAACTTTTCGGAAGACATTCTGGAAAACTATTTCGCCACAAAATGAGCGCACGATCACTTGCCATCACGATTTTACTGTTCGGACTCACCCTCCTTGCTATCCTCACCCTAAAATAATATGAAACCCAAGGGACTCTACGCAAACATCCATGCCAAGCAAGACCGCATCAAAGCTGGATCTGGTGAACGCATGAGGAAGGTTGGAAGCAAAGGCGCACCAACTGCCAAGGCATTCAAGCAATCAAAGAAAACTGCAAAGAAATAATACTATGGCAAGCGAAAAATGGCAGACGAAAGCTGGACAGAACCCCAAGGGGGGACTCAATGCCGCTGGCCGCGCCAGTTACAACAAGGCGCATGGGGGGCATCTTAAAGCTCCCGCCCCATCCCCAAAGACCAAAGCCGATGCAGGACGCAAGGCTTCTTTTTGCGCCAGGATGAAAGGGATGAAGGCAAAGCTCACAAGCGCAAAGACAGCTAAAGATCCAAACTCTCGCATCAATAAGTCCCTTCGGGCTTGGAAGTGCAAGTAACAACAACCAACAACCAAAACAAAATGACACTAGCAGAACTCAACAATCTTGCTCAAGAGATCGCCAACAAACTTGGACACATCTCACAGGAGCTTTTGATCCAGATCCATACCCTCGCCCATAGTGAGGATTCAGCCCCAACACCATCAACCGATGCTTAAAGAAATCATAGACGCAATACGAGCCAAAATGAAAACGGAAGCAACCCCAGGTAAAACGCTCATCAATACCCGCAAAATGTCCCCTGCTAAAAAGGCAATGGTCAAGTCGGGAGCAATCAAGGCAATGCCAAAAGGCAAAGCAGCAGGAAAGAAGAACAAGTAACCTTGCTCTAAATAGGACTCCCGTAGCCCCATGAACAAAGGCTACGGGAGCATTAGCAGCAGCAACCACGCAAACCGCAAATCATGAATACAACATTAGCAGTAAGCAGTCAACCCCTCCCTATCATTCCGATGGGGGAAATGGAGAGAATGGCTCTTGCCGTCTCTAAATCGGGTCTATTCGGCGTTAATACGCCAGACCAAGCATTAGCCCTCATGCTTGTCGCCCAAGCAGAAGGAAGGCATCCTGCTTCCGCCGCGAAGGAGTACCATATCATCAAGGGAAGACCAGCCCTTAAAGCAGACGCTATGCTGGCAAGGTTCCAGCAAGCAGGAGGATCAGTATCTTGGGAGGAGCGCACCAACTCCAAGGTGTCCGCAAAGTTCTCTCACCCCCAGGGCGGGGAACTGGTAGTAACTTGGACATTGGATGATGCAAAGACAGCAGGGCTTGCCTCTGGTGATAACTGGAGGAAATATCCGCGCCAGATGCTATCGGCACGGGTAGTTTCAGAGGGAGTTAGAGCAGTATTCCCCTCCGTTGTTTCGGGTCTATATACTCCAGAGGAGGTTAATGACTTTGATACCAAGGCTCCCGCCACCGTAGAGAAGCCTATCATAAAGGTAGAGCAACCTATCATTGCCGAGATCGTTGAGGAGGAGCCTGTAAAGGAGCTTCCCCAGACCTGTTACGATATGCTTTTTAGCATGATGGATACGGATGGGATCAGTGAGGATCACATCCTTCATTTCCTGTATGCAAAGAAGGCAATCAAGTCACGGGACATCTATATCTTTGATATAAGCGAGAAGATGGTGAACCGAATGATCGAAGTTTGGGATGAGATCAAAGCCTTCAAACCAGCAATCTAATGATCCGTAAAAACAAAAAAGCACTAAAATGACAAATGATTCTCAAAATATTACAGATATGAAAGCATTTCCAGTTTCTTGGAATGATGAACAAGATTTTCATGGCGGAATGAACATCAGGCATTATTTTGCTGCAAAGGCAATGCAGTCATTAATATCTAATAAATCAGAATATCTTACTGATTTTGATTACGATAGAGTTGCTTGGGTGGCATATCGTTTTGCAGATTCAATGATGGAGTTATTGTAATATGGACGAACGCAAAAGTAAACCATCAGCAAGCGGCTTCTCCCGCCTTGCCCTATGCGCTGGTAGCTGGAACCTAGAATCCACGCTACCAGAGCAGGAAGAGAATAAATACATGGTACTCGGAACGGATATTCATGCCGTCCTAGCGGATAAGAAAGACTTTGATTCCCTAACGGAAGAAGGTCAGGACATTGCAACCCGATGCTTGAACCAGTTGTCCGAGATGATTGGACAGTTGGATCTTGGGGAGAGAACCAAGGAAGTCATTGAAGAGAGATTTTGGTATGGTGATCTTTTCAGTGGAGCCATTGATCGTATCGACTTCTTTGGCGAGGATACAGCAGTGGTCACAGACTTCAAGACGGGGCGTGTAGCCCAATCTGGAGCCTCTGAAAACTATCAACTCCGCGCCTATGCCGTCCTAGCAAAGAAAGCATTCCCAGAACTCAAGACGATCTATGTCGCCATCATCCAGCCGATGGCAGGAGGCAAGACCATTGCAGAGTATACGGAAGCTGACCTAGCAGCATCAGAAAAGGAAATTGTTGGCATCGTTACTGCTTCTCAAAAGCATGATGCTCCAAGAACTCCTTCTCCAGACGCTTGTAAATGGTGTCGCGCCAAAGATATTTGTCCAGAACGCTATGAATTATCTCAAGCGGCAAACAAGCAACTTCAAGTTGTCTCTGGAGTAGTAGTATCCAAGCTCTCCAATGAGGAACTGGTCAACATTGATGACAAGAGCCTCGTTGTAGAAGACTTCATTGAGGAGGTCAGGAAGGAGCTTAAAAGCCGTCTTATTTCTGGTCAAAAAATTGCTGGACGATCCCTCACAAAAGGTCGAACATCCCGAAGTGTTCAAGATACTCTCGCTGCTTCCGATGCTCTTGCTGATGTCATTAAGCCGAGTGATTTTATGGCTTGCACAAAGCTATCAATCACGGCTTTGGAGAAGGCAATCGCAAAAGCAAAAGGCTTATCTGCGAAGGATGCGAAATCCGAGCTTGAGAAGGCACTTGGCTGGATTATCGAGTCAAAAGAGGGAGAACCATCCATCAAGCGTGAATAATGAAACTGGAGAACCAGATGAAGCTCATGCGCTATGGATCATGTATCGCGGAAGGGAATGGGTATGCCTTTGGAATGATAGCGGCTTTACTCTTTTCCCTGGCGATACTCGCGGTGCAACCAAGCAACACGCCGATCAAGTCTTTAAGTATCTTCATGAAGAAGGCTTCATAAACGAAGATGATATGCCCGAATCAATCAGTCAGTAAGCAGTAAACCAACAACCAACAACCACCAAAATGATAAAAGTAAAAGTCGATGTAACGAAAATCCTCAAGGACGAACTCTACAAGGGTGAGAAGGGAACCTATCTTGACCTTGTTCTCTTTGCGAATAAGAACGGTGAGGATGCCAATGGCAATCACGGTATTGTCAAGCAGTCCCTATCCAAGGCAACCCGTGAGGCGGGAGAAGTAGAGGCTCCTATCTTGGGTAACTACAAGCAGAAGGACTTCCAGCCCAAGGCAGCACCAGCAGCAAGGCCAGCAGTTCCAGCAGCACCAGAGGCTGACGACGATCTGCCGTTCTAGCCCAACAGCAACCACGCCATGACAAACGAAACCAAGAAAGCAACCACCAAGGCTCAACTCCTCCAGCTACAGGCAATGGATGAGTTTCAGCAGAGGGACATCAACTGTATCTTTGAACGGCTACAGTCTCAACAGGTCGATATTTTTGAGCATAAAGAAAATGTCGATCAGTTAAAGCATTTGATCTGGGCATTCTTTGTGATGCTGGTCATTGAGATAGTGGTCATCACCGCAATCGCCATTGTCAAATGAGATGCTCTTGTCGTGAAGTCAAAGGGGTAGATGTGATACCCCAATGGCATAATTGTGAGTATATCAATAAGCGTAACAGGCTTATTCCAGAGGCCGAAGAGAGAGCAATGCTCAATTCGGTAAACGAGAAGGGTCAGATGAACGAGATTCTGTTCACTCACCTATTCTCTAAATACATGGAAGAACTCGTAAAGAAACACGGGATCGTATGAGCTTTTCCGATCAAGCCCAAGCATATTGGGAGGGAGATCATATCCGCTACTTGGCTGAAGGGAATAAAGCACCTTCAGTCGAGGAACGGGTAAAAGCAGCCTTTGATGCAGGAGTAAGATCGGTTCAGCGTTCTTATTCCAATCTCGATGTCATTGGAATGGTAGACAAAACTCAAATCAACTTCCCAAGGACGGAAATATGAGTGAATCAATACAACCAGTAGAGGTTTTATTATCACCAACAGAGTTTCATGCAGTTGTGAACTCTGCTTTGTTGCAACTTACTTGCTCAACGCTAGATAAGCGCAATCATACATATACAATGAACAGGAACAAACTAGAAAGGCTAAATCATGCCGTAATAGGAGCATTGGGAGAAGTATCTTTTGCGAAGTTTGCAGATAAGTTTTTCATACCACAAATCAATACCTTTCATGGTGTTCCAGATTGTTTTGAGAATATCGAAGTAAGGGCATCAGACAAAAACCTCACGCTTATTACTCGTGATGACGATGATCCATCTAGGAAGTATGTAAAAGTAATGACCAATGGCAGTAAGTCACTAATTGTCGGTTGGCTTTATGGACATGAAACAAGAAAGAAGGAGTTTTTTAATAGCAGGGAAGGCCAAAGAGATTGCTGGATGGTTCCTCATAAGTTTTTGCGGAATGCATCCACGATTTTCGGATCACCTAAAATTGAAATACTAGATGAAGACTTATGGTAAATAGAACATTCAGAGCCAAGGCAAGCACGACCCGTCGAGTCGCGGGTACGATGAACAAGACAGAGCAAGCCTATGCTGCATTGCTGCAAAGCCGCAAAGATGCAGGGGAGATACACCACTACCAGTTTGAGGCTATCAACCTTAAACTTGCCAAGCTCACAAGCTACCTTCCTGACTTCTTTGTCATCCTGTCAAATGGGGACATTGAATTTCATGAGGTAAAGGGCTTCTGGCAAGGAACTGGCAGGGTCAAGATAAAGGTAGCAGCCGAGAACCACCCCTGGTTTAGGTTTGTTGCCGTCCAATATAAAAAGAAACAATGGTCATACGAGGAGTTTTAAAATGAATATAGAGAAAGAACCAGATATATGCCCCTGCTGTGGGCAAGAGATCCAGCTAGAGAGTAGCCGTAAACGGCGCAAGAAAGCCCCTGTGGATGGTTTTGAAACTTTCTGGTCAGCCTACCCCAAAAAGGTTGGAAAAGGAGCAGCAAGGGCATCATGGGCAAAGAACAACCTACCAGAGTTGGATGTCCTGCTGTCAGCCTTGCGGAAGGCAATAGCATCACCAGATTGGCAAAAGGAGATGGGAAAATTTATCCCCCATGCTTCTACTTGGTTGAACCAACAACGATGGGAAGATGAGGGCATGGACTTTTCAGCCCTATCACCCCTAAAGCAGACCATGTCCTCTAGGATTGGTATTGACGAGCAGGAGGCGGCAATCTGGAGGAAGGGTATTTATCCCTCCTCTTCCAATGTTCCTTTTGCAGAGTGGCCTTCAGATGTCCAGAGAGAGTATATAACCAGCATAAAATAAAACACCAACATGAGCATAGAAATAGACGATGAAACAATGAGCATCATAGCTGAATTACAGGAAGAAAAGATGCGCCTGACTAAAAGGATCAGCTACCTTGAGGGAGTATTGAGCCAGATAGAAATGTTCAATGCCCTTGGCAAGACCCTGCGGATCAGTGAAGCAATCCATTCAGCAATAAACCCATGAGTGAGGATCTTGACATGAACATTGTTCTAGCTTCTGGAGCAACAGGAGTTAAGGAACTTGCACTAGAGATCGTTACTGATACACCCCAGACGGATAAGTTGATTTATCCAAACGGTTGTATGTCAGCAAACTTGCTTGAACACGCCAGGACTATGGAACGCCAGAGGGATAGGGCTATTGCTATAACGGATGGCGTTATGGCTTGGGATGCCCCTGCTGATGCCCGTAAGTCCTATAAAGACTTGAGCCAACTAAAAAAAGAAATCAATGAGTAGGAACATCGACACAATACTAAATCAGCTTGGCCTTGAAACCCCAGACCTTCCCCCGATAAACAAGCGGGAGGCAATAGAGATGGGGCTAGTCAAAGGTCGAGAGATACCCGTAAAAGGCCCATGCGGTAAGTCTGTATTCACTTCAGAGTCCAAGTGTGATTCTGCCATTAAGAACAGACTTGAATCTGGCTTTGGAGGCACTGGATTCTTGCGGGGATATTTTTGTAGTGAATGTGCTGGCTGGCACATGACTTCATCCAACAACAAAAAGAATAAATGAAAGATAATATACCTCTAGTGGTTGCATACGGTGGAGGGACAAACTCTGTTGCCATGCTTTGCGGGTTCTTGGAACGAGACATTAAGCCAGAGTTAATCATCTTTGCCGATACTGGTGGGGAACTTCCACACACCTACAATCACATTAAAATGATGTCAGAAAAGACAAAAGAATGGTGGGGTATGCCTATTGAGATTGTTTCAAAAACATACCAAAAACAACAAACATCTCTTGAATCTGATTGTTTACGAAACAAAACATTGCCAGCATTGGCTTTTGGTTCAAAGGCTTGTTCAGTAAAATACAAATTAGAACCAAAACACAAGTTTGTGAACAAGTGGATGGAAAAGCGTGGATATAATGAGGTTATCTCTTCAGTTGGCTACGATGCTGGCGAGGGACATAGATCACTTGGAATTAAGCGAAACGATGTTGGGAAGGGTAGGTTTGAGACTTCTTGGTTCCCGCTTATAGAGTGGATGTGGAGACGACAGGAGTGCATTGAGACAATCAAGCGTCATGGGTTGCCGCTACCTGGCAAATCATCCTGCTTTTTCTGTCCCGCAATGAAGCTATCTGAAATAGTTAGGCTTCGGAAAGAATACCCAGAATACTTTGAAAGGGCAATTCAACTAGAACAAAACATGAATGTCAAGGGAAGGGTTGAAGGATTAAACTTTGGCGCGAAATGGAGCGAAATGGTAAACGCTGACGATGAGCAACTAAAAATGTTCCAATGGTTAGATGAAAATGATCCAACCAAAATTCCATGCGGGTGTTATGACGGTTAAAGAGGAAAAACAGGAAGAAGAATGGAATAAAAAAACCAACAACAAAAAGAACAAGTAAATCTAATGGAAGCTATAGCTCATACCACATCAATACTATTTGCAATTGGCATGATGGTATTCTTCTGGTTGATCTATAAAAAAACACGAAAGGTTTATCGTCGCGGCTTAAAAGCTAAAAGACGGTTACTTAAATACAAAAACAAATGAACGACACATCTTGGCTTGCGTACTGCGAAAGCCTCCAAATACAAATCGCCAAAGCTAAACTTGAAGTTGAACGCTATCAGAAGATGGCAAGCGACTTCCTGCTAGAAATGGAAAACATGAGATGGGAAATAAACCTACTCAAAGGGAAAGTAAAACCATGATCTTACCACTACTATGCACCGCATGGATGGCAGCAACCTCTGCTCAACAGCAGCCCGTAATTTATGTATCCAACCTATCGGCTACAGACAACAATGACAGTGGGGGCTACTACCAAGTAACGGTTCTACCACCAATGATTCCGCAAGATGAGTCTAGCATTCATCCAGTAGTCATGCCATATATTGAACCTTCAGCAATCAACTTCAACCAAGAATGAAAAAGCAACCACGCACAGCAGCAGGGCTAAAGAAGCACCGTTACTCCGTATCAGTCAGGATGCCCAATGGAATGGCCTACGATCCCGCCCAATGCGGTTGGATTGTGTACGAGAGCAAAGATCCCCGTATCAACTGGCAATGCAGTCGCAAGTCAGGATACGGCAAGAACAAGCTCTGGTGTCCCAACCATGCCGTAGCAGCACTATGAATGCTACTTCTTCACAAAAGCAGCATGGAACTCTTCAGCGAGTCCAGCAGCATGGACAGCAAGAGTCTTGACCCTCTCTATACCACCACTTTGTCCAAGCCTCTCTGGGGAAAGCTCACCGTTAGCGGCAAGTCCTGTGATGATTGCAGTCCAAGCTGCTTCCTTGGTAAGTAATTCCATAGTTACGCCATCCATATTAGTAGGTTTTTGAGAACTTGGTTCTGGGTTGCTCTGTGGCTGGAGGGAGGACTTTGAGGGGAGGGTATTCTTTCTCCTCTGATACTTCCTCTTTGGTTTCTTGCTCTGTGGTTGGTTGTTTTCCTGCATCATAATCTAGTGGTTCAAGTGCGCCATGCTTCTCAATGTATCGTCCAAGCTCAATGAAGAGATAGCGGCGGGAGTCCAACAAGTAGGCACAAGCAGCCTTGAAGAATTCGGATACTGGACGGTCGTTGTCTTCACCGTCCTGCTTCAACTGCTGAAGGACTGGATCGGCCTCAATATGAACGGAGAATGCTGCTGGTAGTTTATACTTGGTCATGTTTTTGCGTGGTGAAGATGTAAATAGAACTAAAATCAGCCCTTAAAGCAAGACTTTATTTCATTTCCTGCAAGATGTCCCTTGCCGAAATAGAGATGTCTTTCCTTTTCTCCCTAGCCTTTTCATAAGTGCTTCTTTGCTCATCATTCAAGCTATCCACAAATTCCTTCTGCTGTGCTTTGCTCTGGAACATATTCATGGTTGAATAACTCTTGCTGTAGTATTTAGCAATCTGCTCTCCCGTCTTGGTTTTCAGAAGAACTTCCATAGCGGCTTTGGCCTCTGGCTTGTTGCCGATATTCAACGCATGATTGAGATCACGGTATGGAGATTCCGTTGCAGCTTGCCTATCTTCAATGTTGTTTTCAGCCCTAAAGTGTCTGGCAATAGTATAGATACGGCTTTCATCACTTGGGGCTGATTCTGGTTTGATACCAAAGGATGACATTATCTGTTTCTGATATTGCCCCGCAAATTGTTCGCTAGGCTCGCCAGTTATAGCCTGTTTTCCAGCAGCATACAGAGTACCCGCAATAATAGGTTGAGGAACAGCATCCTTAATCATCTGATTTAGCATCTGATCTGGTTTGATCTGTTTACCCAAGAAGGTTTTTCCTGTCACAAAATCAGCAACAGGATGAGCCAATGTAGAGCCTTTTGATCTTAAATAACTAGATAATGTGTCAGTATAATTTCCAGTTCTCTCAAATCCTTTCATCAATACATGAGTTGTTTCTGCTGCCAAAGATAGGGGATTGAGAAAAAACCCTGGCCCTCCACTAATTATGTCTGGAATCCATGCACTCATCTTTGCGCCAATTCCTTCTTCTGGATTGTCCCAAGTAGGCGTACCCCTTGTGGCATAGTTGATAATCTGGTTTGCTATAAATTGAGCAGCAATCATTCCACCAGTATATCGGGCAAGAACACCAGCAAATAGACGCTTTCCTGTAGCGGCATCCGCTATTGCTTGTCCTGTCTGTTTAAGCGCACCTAATTCAGATCGAATCAATCCCTCTGACCATTGTGGAGCCAAAAACACAAGACGAGAAATATCTTGTATAGTTTTGCCTTTCATCAGTCCTTGCCTACCAAGACTTCCAAACTTGGTATTGAGATCCTTTGCGACCATTCTAGCAATCTGTTTTTCTGGCAAGCCTTTATAGGCATTGCTGTATCTTTGGAACTCCAAAAGCCCAACCTCTGCCATTGCTCCTCTCTGGAACTGACCGAATAGCCATTTGTTGAAGTCTCCGATTCCAGGGATATTATGAATCCAATCTTGGTGAAGTGCATCAGCAATCCTTCCTACATTGAATCCTTGATTGACCAGTAAATCTAAAACCCTTTTATTTTCAAGGAGTCCAGTAGCCCACTTTTTGGGTATTTCTTGCTTGGCAATCATCCTTTGAAGCTCTGGAATGGAATGATCAAGAAGTGTTGCTCCTTTCCTGTAGGATGGTATAGGAGCTTGCATCGTAGAAAGACCAGCAGCTTTAAGAATTGCTTGGTTAATTGCAACCCTACCCAAGTGGAATGTATCTAGAGGAAGAGTAATTCCTTTTCCTAGACCAGCAGCTTTAGTTGTTAACCTCCCGCCAATGGTTTCGCTAAACCAAGATGGATTATCTAATGCCTTTAGCACACCCTCATACCCATCCTTTACTGCCACATTCTGACCAGCAAGATGCTCTGTATGGTAGCCATCTGGAGGCTGTGGATAACCCAATTTGTTTGCTGGTTGAGGATAGCCAGATTTATTTGGTCTTATTACGAAAGGTATCTTGGTAACTATAGGCTTTCCAGAATTAGGATCAATTGTAGTTTTGAGTGAATCAATCCATGTGCGATAAGCAATAGCCTTTTGACCACTATCAATACGCTTTTGCAGAATATCAATTCCATCAAGGGATTTAGGATCAACGCCAGCAGCAATGGAATCAGCAAAGGTATCATGCACCCTCATTTTCCTAAAGCCTGTGCCTCCAGAAACACCAGGCTTGCCAAACATCATTTGGTTATCTAGGTCTTGGAAGTGAGGGAAATAAGCCTCCATAATAGGAGTATTAATACCATTGGCATTCTCTTCTCCAGCTTGTTGGATAAAGATTTTACTAACACGATCAGCCGTAGGGATCAGCTTTGCAAGATTGGTCTTGGCAAAATCAATTGCAGATAATGCTTTTTTCTGCCAATCGGGATCTGCTTTAGTGGAGTTTTTAAGGACTTGTTCCATCCTGTTCAACTCATTGATGTCCCCCTTGGCTTCTACTACAAACGGTAAAGCAACCCTTGCGTTACCCCTGTTTTTGTTTCCAATAAAGTCTCTGTTGATCTGGTTGTTGATCTCGTTCTTTGCATGAGTTGCTATGATTCCAGCAGCAGTCTCACCAGCATCACGGCTTACGGTAATTGCTTCTTTAGCTGGTTTGGATTTATAGGCAAATACAGCAGCCTCTTTAGCTTTCTCTACCTTTTTGCCAAGTGACCTTGGTAGTCTAATAGCTCCCGTTACTGATGCCTTCTCGGTAAAGGTTCCACCACCCGTGGAAGTGGCTTTATATGCTTTCTTTCCTGCTTCCCAAATCTTGTTTAGGTATGGGCGAATCCTATTGCCAAACTCCTCCAGCATATTCTTGGAGAATTCAGTAAAGGTCTTTATGCCTCTGGAGATGTGATGTGCAGCAATGATGGCATAGTCAGCAAGGTTCTCTGGATCAACGCCCATGTTCTGGCGGCCCTCCCTTCTCCTTGCATCTATACGATCCCTTGCTTCATTGGCTTGAAGTTCAAGGTTGCGTTTAGGCTCTACTTCTACTGGTCTTGAAACTTGCTCGGAAGGCTTTTCAACCTTTGGCTCCTTCCCTTCTGGGATTGTATCTGTTGGCTTTGGTTCTGGCTTTACTTCTTCTTTTGGGGCTTCACCTTGAGAGGGAGCTTCTTTGGGGACTTCTTCTCCCACTCTTGGCAATTCCACCCCTGCGCTTGGCCTCTCGCCTTGAGTGCGTAGCAGAGTTTCCTCTGGGCTTGTGATTTGAACGGCATTTGGTTTTTCGGTTGATTGTTTTAATGGCTTATCCAAAAACTCTTCTTTGTATTTTTCTGGGTTTTCTAAAATTGATTTAAGATCATTTAAATTATTTCTAGCATCATCCCATCTTTGTTCTCCAACAGCAATTGCTGCTTCTTTTGCAAGCCTTTGGGGTTCATTGAAGGTTTCTAATTTTCTATGCTCGTCTGCATATTTCTGGAATTTTTCAGAAAAGTCAGGTTTTTGAGAAGGCTCTTTGAGATCAGCAGATAATGTCCTTGGATTTAACCATCTTAATGCTTTTTCTATTTTAATCAGAGCCTCATCCCTTCCATAATCAAAACCCATTTTTTGAACTTTCTGATTCATCCTGTGCTGAAGATCACCAACTTGTTCAGCTATCATTTGAGGGATACTAGACCCAAGGTTTCTCATTGCCCTTTCTGGCTCTCCTCTTTGTTGATCTGCTAAATCTTCATATTTTCCAGCCAAAGTTTCTTCTGGAGTTTTTGGAGTTTCAGCGGTTGGTTCTACAGCAGGGGTTTCTCTAGCACCCGATACAGCTTGTGGGGCTTGCTCGACTACTGAAGATTCCTGCTTTGGGGGCGCAAATCTCTCATCACCTTGAGGCTCCTCTGGTTTGGGTATCTCTAACTCAATAAGTTCACCCCTACGCAATGCCGCCATTTGAGCAGCAATAGTTCCAGCTTTCTGTTGGAGTCCCTCTATCGCTGGATCATTTTCTGGTAACGCTTGCAGATTGTCGCTGACTTCTTTTAGCTGACCAGTAAGGACTTGGAATTGTTGATTTGATTTCTCTTGATCAACAGAAGAAAACTGTTTATCAGCATTATCTGATATTGCATTTTGCTTTTCATTAACTGCTGGATTGTCAGAAGGGTCAAGCCTTGGGGCTGCATTCGGGGAATGAATAGCACCAAATGTTCCCGTCATTAATGCCATAGGAATAGCTTGAATAGCCATATCCTTAAACTCACTAGGTACATATGGTTTTCCATTTATCCATGAATCAGTAACTTTTTGTTGCTCATTAATTGGCAATCCAGTAACAAATCCATACGCTCCCTGCTCAAGGAATCTTGCAAGTGGATTAGCAATTTTGCTCCTCATGGCAAGAGGGATGGCTCCAGTTACAGCAGTAGCCGTTGCGGAAGCAATGCCTTTAGCAGTTTGAGTAATAGGGTTATCGCCCTGTTCTGCTGATTGTTGAACTGTTTCAGCACCCGCTTGAGTAGCCATAGGAAGCATTGCTTGAATGCTTTGCTTTATATTGGGCATCAATGGTTTGACTACTTGAAATGCATCTTGTGCAGCAGCCTGTTCTGCACCAATAGAGCCTGTCATTGCCATATATGGAAGCTGTGATACCATTTCCCCAACAGGCTGACCAATTTGACCTCCAATTGTTAGTTCTTCAGTGGGCTTTATTGCTTCTGCTTCTACACCAGGTTTACCTAATCCAGTAGAATGAACTGCATTAATATAACGATTATAAATATCACTATTAACACCAAATGCTTGAAGTGTCTTATCTTCTAGATAAGGGAATATTCCAAGTCCCCGTGCCATCAGTTCATTGGTTTTTGCTAGACCTCCTACCAATCCTCGTTTAGTAGCCTCTAAAAATCCAACTTGTCGCTTATCTGATGGTTCTTCATCCATCATTTGCTGATAGATGTTTTTAGGCTGTGATTGTTGTTGCTCTTGCTTCAGAAGATCCGAATACACATTTGGCTTACTGGCAACTGTAGGAGACAAGGCTCCATATGCGTTTGCATCACTTGTATTTGGAGGAAGATTTAATGCCTCTCCATTAGGGCCAATATACGCTTCACTATTTGGAGCTACAGCATTTTGAGAATCATTGCTGGATTCTTGTAGAAGCTGTTCATAAATATTCTTTGCCATATTCCGTTAAGAATACACATTACGCCATCATAGTGCCAGCGTCAGTTTCGTCTTCTGTATCAGATTCAACTGGTTGTTCTGCAACCATGCTGTCATCTCCAGCATCAATGGCTCCAGTTTTTGGTTTAAGGTATTGATCAGCAGCCCCTTCACCAAATAACGAATTAAACTGATCTTTTGTATTTGGATTCTTTTTAAGATAATCAATTAATTTTTGTGGAGGAGTAGCTGCACCTCCCCCTCCTTGGACTGCTGGCAATACAGTTCCACCACTTCCACCACCAAGCTGGTCAAGTTCACTTTGCCATCCCTTTATCTTTTCTTGATCTGGCTTGCTAAACATATTCTTCTTGCCACTTTCAGTCTTAATATTGTTTTTAAGCGTATTAATCTTTTGAGCCGTTGAAAAATCTGGGGCTGACATGGATGGGTCTTCTCCCGCTGATCCAGTTGGAAACTGTGAAAGAGATCCCTTCAATTGATCCATTTGTTGTTTAGCCCTATTGTAGCCAAGAGAGTCACCTTTTCTAGCGGCATCATCCATCTTCATTTGAAGATCCTCTTGCATAGCCTTTGCTGCTTTAAGTTGGACGGGAGTAAGTGGCTTGATCGCACCAGACATCCTAGCTCCGATGTTTGCATATGTCCTCAAATTGTGCATGACTTGCTGGTTAGCCATGTTTGCCATACTAACAGCATGGTTTGCCATAGGAGCAAGTAGGGGGTTTTGAGAAGCAACCATGCTTGCTTGATAAATATTACTCAATCCCTCTGGATGACCAGATGCAATTAAACCCATGCCCGTCTGATACTGCTGCTGAAGCATTGGAAGCATTGCTTGCGCCGATTGAGTAGCGGCATGATTCTCAATAGCACTAGAGATTTGCTTGCCAAGTCCAAGCATACTATTGACAACCGATTGGTTGCCCTGCTGGATGTTTGAAAAATTTGCGTATCCTATAGCCATATTGTTAATTGATTACATTCCAGCAAATGGATTTCCAGAATAGTTTAATCCTGTTCCCACATTGGCAACACTAGAAAATGACGGTGTTCCATATATCGCTGGCAACGATGATTGTTGCGCTCCAAACCCAGTGGAAGCAAGTGGTGTTGAATATCCAGTTCCCATTGTTGGTGATCCAGACAAATTGCCAAGGTTATTAAGATAGCTTGCTTGGTTCATTGAATTCATTACTCCAAGACCCATGCTTGCTCCTCCCAATCCAGCATTGATAGCTTGTTGGTTTTGCATTTGCTGTGCTTGGTATTGATTCATTTGGGCTTGATACTGGTTTTCAGCCACACCCATGCCAAGTTGTGCAGTACCCATTACTTGTTGGTTTCCAAGCTGACCAGCACTCAAGGCTAATTGCGCTCCAGCAGTTGGGGAAACAACCATGCTGTTGGCAAGCTGTTGCCAAGTAGGTGCAGCACTTAATCCGTATTGGGAAAGACCAAGGGAGGTTTGCCCGATGTTCCTAGCAAAAGCAGAGGGAGCTTGTCCTCCACCAGTAAAGGGATTGTAGCCACCACCCAAGGATTGAGCAATTGCTCTCTGGGTATTCTGTTGAACATCCATTGGCACTTGGCCTTGGATATAGGAATTAAGTTGGTTTTGAGCCAATCCCCTTTGTGCTTGGGAGCCTGGAGTTACTTTGTTCTGAAGAGCAATATTTTGAGCCGTTCCTTGTTGAGCAAACAACTTGGAGAAATCCAGCATATTCTGCTGTTGCTCTTGCTGTGTGTTTGCAAACTGTTGTGCGTTTGGAAGGTATTGCGCCCCCGTGTATGCGCCAGCACCAGGGGGTTTATTCAGTTGAGATAACCCATAAGAAGCTCCTCCTGCCAATGCTCCAACAGCAACAGTAGTTCCAATCGTTGCAAGGGTTTCATATACTGGCATTTTTTGATGCCTGTATTCAGAAAGTGTTTGTGGAGGAGTTAAGAAACGCATGGCAATTCAAGTTCTTTATTTATCAAGCTAGGACTTATATCAGATTTCCATTGATTAAATCTAGGATCATTTTTATCAATCAAGGGATTATCAGTCCTTTCAGAGATATTTAATACAATTTCATCTGGGTTTTCAATATTTTCTGGGTTTGCATGGCAAGTTACCCAAGTAGTATCTTCAATATTGTATAGAAATCTTTTGGTGTTAGGTTTGGTTACACCATTATCGCCACCTTGATATAGTGCCTCTTGGACAAAGCCACCATCTTCGCCCTCTTTTAGGACGGCAACCTTACCACTTAAAATAAAGAAAGGGTGTGTTGTTTTATGCTTCATGGAAACAACATAGGTTCCTGCTGGCATGAATATCTTGCGAGTATACAGGCCTGGGGTAAAAGTATGCTCCAAAGGAAGATCAACCTTTGGGTGATTCCCTAACTCTGCTTCAATCCTATCAATGGCAGAAACTTTAGATAGTTCTAGTTCTTCCATTTTAGTAAGGCCATGAAGCACCGTCATCCCAAGCATATGTTGGAACAAGAGCATTAAGCATCATGTTGTTTTGGAACTGACGGATAACACTACCAGTAGGTTCTTCTTGGTCAGCAGTTTCTCTGTTTACCTCAAAGATAGCATTCTGTAAAGATTTGGCATAAAGCTCATCACTTCCCTTGTTCTCACGGTAGACAACTGCCATTACAGCAGAGATCATTGCCTCTGGTGTAAACTCTACTTGCTCTGTCAGATTGACAAGATCGTAGTAATTTTTCTTGCAGTATAGGATCACTGAATCCCTAACCCTTCCTTGGATGGCATACTTTCGGAAGGATGGATTGACATCATAAGGCTGGAATACAGATAGAAGCATCCTTGCGCTATTGTCTGGGTCATAGGCGTAAAGCCTCACCCTTCCATTGGTTTGAGCCTTGGTACAGGCAAAAGTTGTCTTAAAGAAGCCCGTGGAATAAGAGAATTTAGGGGGCATATCCAGCGTCAGTGTTTCACTGACACGGGTTCCGTAGGCATCCTCGCCAAAGAAAGTAATCTCCTTACCAGCATCAAGAGGAGATTCTGCCTCTACTGCCAGCCTGTAGGGAGCGAGTTCATAGTTCTGGAAGGTAATATGTTTGCCGCCAATCTCGACAAACTTCTTATTGCCACCATTCCATCCATAGGCTTGTCCCCAACCGTTGCCGTATCCACCACTGGAAGCGTCTCCCCATGTTGTTTGAGGAATAGACTGATACCACTCATTGCCAAGGGAAACAGGATTCCCATCAATCCAAGCGATACGAACTTGCTTGTATAGGCTAGGAAGCGTGAGGATGCCCTCTACGCACTTGATGCACACATATTCGCAAGTAGCATCTGTATCCGTTTTATTCCAGAGCAGGCTCCTAGCCTTGTTCATATACTTCAATTGCAGAGCTTGGTTACAAGTTCCGCTATTGCCAGCGTATGGACGAATGTCTTCTAGGATTTTAGCAACATCAAAGAGCATGATTATTTCATTGAGGTTCCACGACCGATGCCCTTGCCTGTAGCATAGCCACGGGCAACGGCTTTAGATGGGCCAGTTTGCTTCTTCATAGCACCCATTTTCAGAGAGGGGGAAGATTTTGCTTTAAGCATCTTCTCCCTCATCGTCTTTTGGGTAGCCATATTACAGCCAATCGCAATTAAACGGAGTACCACGACCCATAGCAGTCTCATTAGCGGGGCCACCAACAGAAAATGCTTTCTGGGTTTTCTCACCAATGGCTTTGATACGGGCGGTACTAGCGTCCTTGTATGCGCGGATAGCAGCAATATCGTTCTTGAGAGCCATTCTCTGCATTGGTTGCGGAGTAGGCGACTCGGAAACGATACCACGCTCCGTATAGTCGTGCGTGTATTGTTCGCCAGCCATATTACTTTTTCCCGCTGCGACCAGGGGAGCTAGGTTCGGGTTGGAGCTTACCAGAATAGAAGATGCCATTGAACGCAGTCCCTTTAGGGCTGTTGCTCATGCCTTCCTTGATAGTTCCGCGAGTTGAGAAACCTTCACTTTGAAGTTTTGGTTCCGTTCCTTGGGTTGTGTTTTTAGCCATATGTTTTTGGGGTTGAGGTTAGATTGAGGGGATACTAAATACTGACCATTGAATAGAAGTGATTTTGTCGTTTGTAACAATGTTGGAATAGAAAGTAAATCCAGTTGCAGTTTGTGTTCCGTCTGCCAAAGACCAATTAAATCCAGTTGTCGAAGGGGTGCTTCCTGCAACAAATGTCAACGCAATCTGATAAGATGCAGACGGCATTGCGGTTGGAAGAGAAACAGCATAAGTTCCAAGCCCAATAGTAATTGAATTAATCGTTCCTGTTTGACCAGCAATTTTACTAGAAAATGCATCAATCTGGTTTTGGATAGATTGAACGCTCTGCTGAATCGTAGTAATCTGCTGCGCAGTTACTTGCCCAAGGCCAGGGATATTAACCGTGGAGTTGTTAAGGAAAAGTGTCTGATAATTGTTAAAGACATCAGACCAACTTCCAGAAGGACACCAATTCGACGGAATGGTTGGAGACAGGATTTCTACTGGAGATGCTTGATTTTGCACGATTATTTACCTTTTAAACTATTTCTGTATTATTGGAAAGTATTTACTTCAACTATGCGATAGTAATTTAGGTCATTTACAGGGCAGCAATCAACTGGATTTGGGCCTTCAATCTCATCTATGGGGCAAGTGCCTTGTGGGAGATCAAGATTGTTGTTAAGATTTGCTGCTATCCTATACCTATCAACCGTTGCCGTTCCCTCTAATTGGACTTTGATTTGGAACTCGGCAGCTTCGGTTACAGGAATGCCAACCTCTGCTTCACAAGGAACCTCGTCTGGGGAAGTAAACTTAATCTGGTTATAGCTAGGAAGATTAACTATTGGCATACAATCTGGAGCCAATGGTGTGCAGTAATCAAAGCCTTGGCCTACTTTTTCAAGTAAAGGGAAGTAGCAGGGATAATTGTCTGGTTTGAATTGAGCAGAAACATTGATATGCTCTGCAAAGTTGGATAGCCAGATGTCTCCACCGATGATCTGTTTGCGGATAAATGGGGAAGATTTCTCTGACCATGTATGCCTCTTGGTAGTAAAAAAGCTCTTGATTTTAACATTGCCAAGGTCAATGGAATAATCATCCCTGCCAGATTGGATCAGTTCATAGATCCTATTGACATTATCTTGGTCAAAGGAAAACACGAATGCCCTTTGGACAGAGTTAATTTGAGCCGTGATCAATTGCGTAGGTTGTGGCCCCTCCCATAAGCCATCCCACCTAAAAGGAAGTCCAGCATTGGGTGCGTCTTGGGCAACGCGATCTACATCCAGAACGATCATTCCCCTATGTGGACGGTGAAGACCAACAACAGACGGGCTTCCTGTGGATACAGTAAAAGGAGATACGGTAGCAATAATGCGGTTATCAAAAAACATACCGCTGGCAAATTGCCTCATCCATCCAGTATCTTGATTGACCCAATAGTTCATCTCCCTAGAGATTTTCCTAAAGCCAAGACCACTGGAGAAGTCTACTTGGGAGTTGTTATACAAAGCCCACCCATCATCAGAACGGAAGTATGTTTCGTTGTTGATGCCAGTTACACTCCACGGTGATCGGCATCCCCTGCCAATAAGGGAAACCTTCTGGATATTGTTTGCTTGCCAAGTTGTTCTAGGTTGGGATAGATCAAGGGTAAAGCAGCCTCGTTCGCAAAATATTACAAGCTCACCCTGTCCTCGCACATTGATATTGAGGGATGACATAACCCTCATGCCAGTAATCAGACCAAGGTTTGCAGGGGGAGTAAAAGATCCTCCTTCAGCCCAATAAGTCTGCTCTGTAAAGTTTTGGGTATTGGAAGTATCCGTAAAACCATTTCCATAAATGATGTCAGAAATATAAATGTTGTTATTTGCATCACTGACGGCAACCCGTCCATAGGCATATGCCATGATGGTTCCTATTGGCATCTGTTGCTTAAAAGGATTCAGCCTAAAAATTGAATTGGGGGTTGCAGCCGTCTTGGTTGCTTTGTCTACAGATGTGGTTGCTGTATTAGACCAAGGAGTAAAAGAACCATCTGGATAAACGCTTCTTACTTGGAATGTGTAAAGCGTAGACGAAGCATCAACTATATATGTATATGACTCTTGATCTATTGGAACAACAGCAGTTGTATAAAAGGGGCTAGTTCCAGATTGAACTTGGATCTCTGTGCTTTTTGCTCCCTTGGCATTTGCCGTCCAAGTCAGATTAATGTTTGCCGTTATTTGTCCTTGCGCCTGTAAGTTTGTGGGCTTGCCAGAAAGATCGCCGTCCCATGCAATAGCATCTTGGTATCCGTTTTGGATATACACCCAATTCTCGGCTTGAACAAACCATGTATGCATCATGGATGGATCATTTCCATCAATAAGTTTATACAAATACCCAATGCCATTTATTATGGCGATATAGTAAATAACACCAGCAACAGAACAGATTATTCCATCTTTGCCACCAGAGGATATGGTTGTATATTGGAGCGCACCTTGGAAGTTTCCAGATTGGAAATCAGCCAAGATTGTTTCGTCTTGCCCGTAAGCAACTTGAATATCAAGCTGGATAAAGGGAGGTCGAGTAGCATTTGTTGCGCTCCTAAATGCCCTATTGACCGCTGTAGACAGAAACCCGTCTGGTAAGTACGAAGGGTTTGTGTCCCTATCACAAGCTAAAGTGAGGGTCTGACCAGCAAAGACTCTCCCATCTTGAGACATATTAGAAAATGCTTAATTTAAATCCAATAATGGAAAGCGTCGATGTTACAGAATAGGCGACATCTTGATTGATATTATAAAAAGAAGAACCATTTGGAACAAAGCATTCAAAGTTAATAGAAGAAGCGTATGTTCCGCTAGTTGAATAGAACGCTGCGCCATATGTTTCATTGGATTGAGGAACTACAGTTTGTGTGCCAGATGTTGGCGAACTAGATCCAAAGTCACTAATTTGAATTGTTACCTTTGGAGTTACTGCTCCATTTTGGAAGAAATTTAGTGTTGCTTGGTTTACAACTGTTGAAGATGGCAAAAATGAAGTAAGTGGGCCGCTATAATAAACAGGCAAACTTCCACCAGCGGGTATCGTTACAACAGAAACGGCATTGGATTTTCCAAGATTAACATTTCTTCCCTGTTGGTTGTATTTTGTTGAAATTCCAGCAGTAGAAGAAGCATTGGTATAGAATAGCCCAATAAGCCTGTAGTAATAATTGCCACCACTTGTAAAATTAACGGTAGATGGAATTGTTGGGCTTAAAGACGCAACTACATTAAACGCTGAAGTAACAGAGTTATAAATTGCATAAACATAGAAATATTTATTTGTAAGAGTGCTTGTAACATCTACTGATCCAAGTCCAGCGGTTCCATAGATATTTAATGGGAATATACTACCATTTCCATTTTGAACAATCGCACTATTTGGAGAGGTATTAGAAAATGGTTGAAATACCAAACTTCCAAAACTTACATTAACAGTTGTTGTTGTAGCACCAATAAGGCTAATTGCCTGTGCATCAATAAAAGCTGGAGTAACAGCATTTGCAAAAACAGCAGAATTAGATTTCCATGTTAAAACTTGCCCTTCTGTACCATAGGCTTGAGAAACAAGACCAGAAGCACCAGTTCCGCTTCCTGGCCTATAGACAACACCAGCATTTGGAACAATGCTCTCAATCGTACCCCAAGCAGTTGTGGCTCCTCCAGGGGCAACAACGGGGAATTGAGTTTCAGCAGAAAAGGATGGGTTGAATGCAACAAGCTGACCAGCAGGAGTGGTTCCTTGGATTGCCCCTACGGTTGAAGATGAAGTTTGCCCATAAGAAGTGCCATCTGGATCGGCAATATATATAGGGGCATTAGAAGAACCATCAGCCCATGCCGTTAATCCGCTTGTTTTCCCGCTATATGCAAGAATGCTGCTTCCTTTTAAATTGGCAGCAGTTGGAGAAAAGGTAGGTACGGTATACTTGCAGGAAGCAGAATCCTCGCCAACAACGCGAACAATGTTGCCCTCCCCCAAAGAAGAGCAAGTAGTGGGGAAGTTTGGGTTACAGGCAGGAGGTGCGTACTGGACAGTTCCTCCGCATCCGCATCCACCCATAGCATTATAGTTATTGCAGCAAGACATAGTTTTAAGTGTTTAGTGAATTTGTCTGGCTCTTATTACACCAGTTGCATTTATAGATCCAGCAGAAAATGTTGCTTTTGCAACTAAATAAATAGAAGTTGTCGTTGTAAGAACCAAACGAGTTGTTGGAACGGCTCCAGTAATGTTGAATGATGAAGCAATCGCTGTTACTGGAAATTGAAATTGCTGATTCGCTACTAGCGTACCAGAAGTGGTACTGATGCCGCCAATAAACGGATTAGCCAAAGTGGTAGTAGCTCCAGTGGCAACAAAATTAACATCAGCAGAAATATCCCATTCTCCAGCAATAAGAGAAATTGTTGAAGCGGTAATGTTGTCTGGTGATCCTGTAGAAAGAGATGTTGAAGTTCCTGTTGCTGTAACATAATTTCCAGCACCAAGATATGTAACAGAAATAGATGAATTAATAGGAAGATTGCTATAATAATTTACTATGCTTACGCTTCCTGTTCCTTCAATTGAATAAGTGTTAGCAAGAGTATTTGCAGTGTTGAATATATTAGTTGTATTTATAATTTGGGCAGTTCCTTTAGATGATGGGTATATTCTAACATTAATAAGTTCGCAGCTATCTAAAGTTCCAGAAAAACCATTGTTTCCTCCAAGGTTAATTCCTGATGAATTGATTATACAATTCTTAAAATATCCATTTTCTGTATCAGTAGCAATAGGCCCATTGATGGTGCAATCCAAAAGGTTTCCATTGATTATAATATCAAATCCATTTCCAAAAATACAATTGAATGCACTTCCATTAAAGGAATCATTAATAAATGGGGCATCTGAAGTGCAATTTTTAAGCGTTCCTGCAAGCGAATATCCTCCCGCACCAATAATTGTTCCAGAGTTTTCTGCCGAAAAATGAACATTATTAAATTCGCAATTTGAATTTAAGTACCTAGACCAATAGCTTGTAAGTGAATCTGGAGTTGGATAGCCAGTAACAGAAGTGGTGTATGTATTCTGGTAAACTTTTCCATTATAAAAAACCAAATCAGATGATGCGTATGTTGTAGAAATAGACCAATCTGTATAAACAGTCCAAGTTGATCCAGTGGCATTTGGAGCAACATTTGCCGTTATATTTGATCCTGTTTTGTTTTGATAAACAATTCCGTTATAAGATACCAACCTGTAATTTGCGTATGTTGCATTTACCCATATTGGTACAGCAGTCCAAGATGCATTTGTGCTAGGATTTGCTTGACCTGATGCAATAGTAGACCCAGAAAGGTTTTGGTAAAGCGTTCCGTTATAGTATACATATCCTCCAGTGGAGGACGATGGAACGGGATAAGCAACAGATGATGACCAATTACTAAATGTTATAAGAAACCCGCCAGCTAATAATCCCGAACCCAAAGAACCAGATCCCATTATTGTAATGTTTTCAAAAGTAACCCAATCTGGGTTATTATAAACAAGATCAAATGTTGTTCCATTAACGCATTTAACTATTGTGCTTTTAGATGATGATTTTCCAATTATTGTTGAAAATGGATATGGATTAGTAACATTTGAAGTTGATGGGATTGAATATACGCCAGCTTCCAATTCTATTGTAAATCTATTTGTTGGGCTTTTTGCATTACCATAAGGGGTTGCAGAAGATGAAGCCAGCATTGCGTTTACCAATGACAGTCCATTTATGAATTCTCCTCCGTTTGTGGTATTGTTTGCAAGAGTCCACGAAGCATTTGCATCAGGCGAATATTGGAATGCAGAAATCGTTGTTCCAGAAAGATTCCGATATGTGTTTCCATTGAAATACACATAAGAATTTACTGTGTACGGAATATCATAAGTCCAAATTGGTGCGATTGAGTTTGACTTTACTGTGATTGATCCAGCATTTCCAGATACATCAAATCTTTGAATTCCAGCTTCATCTGTATTATTATATTCTTTTATTACTTGCTCTTGATATAAACAATTTGTGCTTCCAATGTTTTTGTAAATTATGTTGTCGTGAATGTAAACATTTGAACATGGAGGAGTTGCTATAGTAAAATAACCAGATTGCTGGTCGGAACCATTGTATCCGCGCACAACATTGTTTCGTATCTCAAGGTTTTTTACGGCTGTTGCATACAATGATATTCCATTGAACCCACCAGAATCCGTGTTATTGCAAAGGTAGAATACATTGCTGTCAATAATGCATCCCGTAAGAGAGCTTGCTCCTACATAACTTCCGTTTGCATCGGGCGCATTGGAGGAATTTGCAGTTCCAGAATAATCAATTCCTATTGCTCTTCTACAATTAACAAATTTATTATTTTTAATTGTTAAATTTCGGTTTTGCCATGAATCGCCATGAATTCCCTCTGAAAGATTTACAAAAGTATTATAACTTATTTCTAAATTATCAAAAATTGCCCCACCAATAGCCCCAAATCCTCCTGCTAAATTTCCATTTCCAAGCGCATAGTTATTTGTAATTTTTCCTGATGCATAATAATATGTAGTTCCAATATTAATTCCACCAATAGAAAATACTGTTGTATAGCATTGGGTTTGACCAATATTATTTACTAGTCCAGATGCCTTACAGTTTGAAATAATTGCATTCGTTCCAGTAATTACAACTGGAAAACTTTCTTGTCCTGTAACTACATCACCTCCAAAGTTTATAATATTGCAATCGGTGATTTTTGAATTAATACAAAGTGCATTAGCTCCTGTTCCTGTTCCTGCTATAGAAATTAAATCAACCTTGGAGTTTGCTTGTTTAAGATTCTGCCAATTACCATCTACGGTTAATCCGCTTATTGTTACATTATCACCAAACGCAGAAATTACTTTGGTGTAAGTACCACCATTTACAGATGATCTTGCATTCAATCGAATTGTTGTTGTGTTTGGCCCGTCTCCAATTAAACCTGTTCCATTTGGCAAAACAATGCCATTGGTGTAATATGTTCCTTCAAAAAGTTTAACGACACAATTTTGCGGTATGATGCAATTAATAGTATTTGGGTTTGCAAATAAAGCATCAAATTTTACTTGCGTAGATCCGTTGTATGGGTCTGCAATTGTTCCTGTTCCTGGCGCATCATCAGATCGGGCTGCAATGTAGTAAGTTTTTGCAGAGGCAATTGGTATAAATGGTGAAAATACTGTTTTAGCTAATACCCCAGTTTGAGTTATTCCAATTACATTATAAATTAAAGAACTTGAGACATATTGAAGGCTTGGAAGGTAAATGGGAGATTGAACTGATCCATCTGCCCATCGTGTCTTACTGCCATCAAAAACAAGCCAACTAGGATTAAGCGGCAAATTCAACCTATTGATTTGACTGCCGTTTTGCCAAACAAGCGGCCCTTGCCCTTGCCCTGTGGGAGGAATTATACTGATTGGAACTGTATTGTAGCAGGGCATAATTAACGGTACTTTAAATTTTTATTGAAAAAGTGCAAGATTTTTAGGCCGTATAGTTACCAGAAGAATAGAAGTAATGGTAGATATACCCGTTGCCATTAGTGGCATAGATGGTTCCTGTTGCGTTGGAGCCAGGATCAGATGCCATCGTATATTTAAACTGTGAAGGATTCGTGACTTGGATTGTAAAAGTCCCGTTATAGGCAGACGGAGAAGCCCCGCTTATCGTAACGCTATCTCCATTCTGAAACTCATACGCAACTCCCGTTGTGCAAATTGCGGTAGTGCCAGTGTGGGTAAGAGATGTTGCTTGTGCGTACTGTGATATGGCAACTATGGCTCCTGTTGCGTTTGAAACTGGAGAAGATGCCATCGTGTAGGTAAATATTTTTCCATCAAATGGATCGTTTGTAATGGCAAAAGTTCCATTGTATTGGGATGGAGATGCTCCAGAAATTGTAATCAAATCGTTGTTTTGAAAACCCGTGTTGGTAGATGCAGTTGCTGTAGCCGTTGTTCCAACATGGGTCAATGTTGCTATAGACAAATTAGAAACAACAGTTCCTCCAGTTCCTCTTTGTGGGCCGCGATAACGGATTACAACAATTCCAGTTCCTCCTGCTCCTCCAGTAGAGCCATAAGCTCCACCACCACCACCACCACCAGTATTAACATCACCAGTATCTCCATCAGTATTTGTGTTACCGTCTCCCCCGCCATAATCATTGGCTCCATGTCCAGCGGTAATTGAATGAGTCGTGTTTCCACCACCACCTCCACCCCCAGAATAGTTTTGTCCATTATACCAAGTATAACCATAGCCACCATCTCCAGATTGGTATGTTCCACCTCCAGCACTATTCCCGTTTGTTCCAGATGTGTTAAATCCTCCACCACCTCCAGCGGCAACTTGATAAGCAATTCCATTCCAATATCCATTCCCTCCAGCTTGTCCGTAAACTCCACCAGCGCATCCTACACCTTGTCCTGTTCCTCCACCTCCAGATCCAGCGGTGCTGGAACATTCTTGTTGGACACCACCAGTAGTTAGAATGTCATCTATTCCAGTTCCACCATTTGCGCCATAGCCACCTTGTAATGCTATTTGCGAATTGAATCTGCTATAATTGTTACTTGCTCCAACAACAACTGGATATACCGTTGTGGGCAAAACGGCACTGTAAGAATTTAGGCTTACCCCTCCACCTCCACCTCCACCAAGATTATTTCCTCCACTTCCACCACCCCCAACAAGGAGCGATTGAACATAATAAGGAGTATTGGCAGTTAATTTTATTAAGCCTAAATTATTAATAGACTGAACTAATGCCAGATTGGGCATATCAATTTATTTTATAGGCTATAATTGGGCCACCACTTGCTAGTCTAATAGCAGTAAAATATCCATAGATCACAGTACCTTGAGGCAAGAAAACTCCAGCAATAGGATCACCATTAAGAGTGCCGTGTGAAAGGCTTTGAGTAAGCGTTGTCAATGTTGCTCCACCCGTTCCAACAACTTGAACTGCATAATATGCTCCAGTATATTGAGTTGTAGTATTATTAATAAATGTAAACCCATAAGATCCGCTTGATTTATCAGTTACTGCAATATCAGCAGTAGCAGGTTGATAAGAATTTACAGACGAAAGATTGTATCCCAATCCGTCATCATAATAGATTGTCAGCTTATCGGTATTTGAAGCACCTTCTAGGGCAAGCGTGGTTCGTAGAACCAATACGCTGTTTGTTCCTTGCGTATAGGACAATGGGCCAGTTCCATTAGCAAAGTCATAAAGCAACTGACCAGTTGTTGCGTTTGATATAAGTAGAACTTGCGCTAATGGAACATTAATTCCATTGAGAGTAATTTGTTGGGTTGCTACATCAAAAGTGTAGTTTGTGCAAATCTGTTTCATAATTTAACCTAATGCTATTGCATATACTATTGCAATATTTGCAACTATTTGCTGATTCTGTGGATTTGGGATAAGCGAAAGTTGTTCTCTTGAATTAAGAGCCAAGAGGAACTGTGCGTTTGTTGGGGAATCGTGTTGGACGGCAGTAAGCGTAATGGGATTTTGTGTAGACCCATCTGCCACTACAAAGTTTTGACCATTCCAAGTCTGGAGTGCTGGATTTAAGCCAGGGACAACGGGATATTGGCATCCGCAACCACAATAGCTTGTAGTGCCAGCAAGCCCTGCATCCCCACCACAGCATTGTCCATTGGAGTAATTCATTTAAGCAAAAGTTTTAATCATTAAGGCATCACGATTCAGCCAGCCTCGGAGATTATTCCTCAAATCTGGCCTCTTGTCAGCAATTTCTTTATAATGCTCATCATTATATTCGCCAATCTTCAAGCAAAGTAAGTGAGCATCTTCTTGGAATGCTGCTTTCTCGGTAGCGGGGCCGATCTTTCCATCAATATCAATCTTCACTCCAAGTGCATTTATTGACTTCTGGAGAATCTTAAAAGCAACCCCTAGCCCTTCATTGACAGCAATGTTGGCTACTTCCTCACCAACCCCTTGGGGTAGAAGGTCAGCCCTAGATTCAGCCCAATAGGAATCATGGTAAATATCAGCAATCCACTCTGGGGCAGGATTGTCTGGCAGATGGTCATACTTTTGGGTAAGTCCACAGAAGGTTATTCCAGCACCGTCATGGTCATCCTCTTTCAAGATATTTCCATTGCGGTCTAGCGTTGCCTCTACTTCACAGATGAATTTAAGCCACTTGGTAAACCTAGCGGGGAACTTGCGACTAGAAGCGTCGAGGATGTCCTGTATCGTCATGGAAGTTTATCTTGGGGAACATTGTCCTCAAGGGCTTTCTGACCAACCTTGGCGGCTCTATTGGCTGTAAACAGGGCAACAATCCATGTCAACGACCCAGAAGGGTTGAACGAAGCATTGGGATTATTCAGATGCGAGTATATCGTGTATCCAATGACCAATACAAATGCTATAAGTATAGCAACCTCCCAGATAACGAAAGAAATCCTCAAACTAGAAGGCGTTCCGTTTGTCTCACTGAATAGCTGCTTAATGAAATCCATACGATCAAAGGAAAAACTTCCAAGAGGTTTTAAGCCCAAGATACACAATCACACAAATAACAGCAGAAAACGCAAGCAGCCTCCAAAACCAGATGATCTTCAAATCTTGATAATGCTTTTCCCGCCAATAGTTAGCGTCTTTCTGTGCCTTTACAATTTGCTCCCCCAAATCATTAACCTTAATAGAGTAGGAATAGAGGCTCTTTATCGCCCCATCCAAGCTGTTATTGAGTTTCTGTGCAGTCTGCTTGCCCTCTACTGATACATATTGGTCAAGCTCCTTGGCGGCAGCACTTGCCTCATCCAAGTCTTTGACTACAGCAGCAGGAGATGGAGGGTAGTACGCTTCTTTCTTTACTGAAGCACACCCTGTAATTGCAAAAGCAAAGACAATTGCTAGAAGTCTCATTTCCTAGAATTGCGAACACCCGTATAAATAGCAATACAGCCAGCAACAAGGGACACAATAAAAGTAACATTTTGTAACCACACATGAGAATTGTTCAGAAATGAAACAATAAGCGTGATCAGAGAAATCAATGCGCTATTGGAAGTTGTACCCGTATCCGATGTTGGGCTAGGCGTAGGGTTCATCTTTATTCTGAAGCAACAGATGTAGCAGCGGCATCAACAGGAGTAACATCAGCAGCAGGAGCATCAGCAATAGGAGCATCAACAGGAGATTCAACAAAAGGATTCTCTGGAGCTACCACAACAACTGGTTCAACATAAGGCTGAACTCCTTTAAGCAATGCCTCAAGGACTGTTGCTGGACTATCACCAAGCAAACTAGCTACTTGAGCGTCTACCATTGTATCTGTAAACTGACCTTGATTAACATAATCTTGACCAGACCAAAGGATAAGATTCCTTCCTATTTGCTTAATTCTAGCAATTGCCGTTTTAGCATTGTTATCATAAGTGATAGAATAATCCAATTGAGAAAGACTAATTGGAGGGCGAATTGCTACAACTTGTTGAGCAACATTAATAGTAATCGTAGATGGGAAAGTGATCATAAGATTAACCAAAAACTACAAATACTGTAGTGGTTATGCTAAATGCAGTTACATTAGTTGTTGGGATGCCATTTACAGGAAATACAAATGTTCCTCCAGGTGCAATTGGGATTCCAAGTGTTGCAGAAGCCGTTCCACCAGTAGGATTAACATATAAAGTATTTACTAATCCAGTATTTGATACAGAAAGATATGTTGCGCTTGTTGTTGCTGATCTGATTATTGCCGAACTGGTTACGGTAACAGTTGAAGTAGGCGCAGTAAATGTAAGCCTATTTCCATTTATTGTTCCATTTGTTCTTATTGCAAACAAACCATTTGAGGTTGCATCATATCTTGCATCCTGTCCAAGCAGTTCATTATCGTTTGAGTCATACAAATCACACTTTAAGCTGCCGCTGCCACTTGAAGATAAAGCATTTCCAGTAGTGTCATTAATATTTACAGAAACTTGTGTATCTGAATTTGCTATATCAACTTTAACATTTCCGCTACCATCTAAAGGCCCAGTAATATTAACATTCTCTGCTAATCCAGTTTGGCCTTGGATTGCACTTACAATCTGCCATCGCTGTTCATCAGCGGTTGTTCCTATAAAGTCTTGGAAATCAAGTGGAGTAACAGTAGCCATAAAAATTTAAGGTAGTATAGCGGGGGGTTTTTACGCCCCCCGCAATACAAGTTTTAATTACTGAAGAATACCAACAACATAGACATTACCAGTGCAAGCACCGATTCGTGCAGCAGAATCAGTGGTTGGGGAACCAGATGAAGCTGAATTTGCAATAACAGGGTTGTAGAACGAGATCGTGTTTGCTGAAGTATTAATTGCTGTGATCGTGAATACACCATTGTAGGCAGTATTTACGGAAGCAAGTTTAACGCGAATCTTTGATCCAGGCGTATACGAGGCGGGAACACTCGACACATTGATGGTCGAAATGTTGTTTACCGTGTAGTAGCTAATCGAAGCCAGCGTTGGGACAGCCAACCTAGTAAGCCTTACGCGAAGCGATTGGGTGGAAGCGGCTCCAGTTCCATCAGTGGTAGCGACAGGAAGGCCACCAAGCACATAGGATGGAGAAGCAATCGTCAAAGGCTGTTGCGACAGATTTGCGGTGCTGTTGTTTGGGGTAAGAACAGTAGCACCATCCAAGGTAGCAGTAGCAACAATGTTTTCACCGTTTATACCAGTATCAATAATGATTTGGGCAGTAGTAGTGAGTGCGCCAATCACATTTGTATACTCAACAAATGCAGAAGTTGGAATAAACACTTGCTCATCATACTCAAGTTGACCAATCGTGAAATCGGTTTCTGTAGTAGCACCAACAAATGGTTGGGTGAAATCAATCTCGTATGGGCCGAAACGAACCACAGTGAGATTGTTAGGAACAGGCTTTAGGCTGTTATTAGCGGGGAGTGTATTAGGCATAATTTTGTTTTGTTAATTTTTAGTAGAAGCTAGGGACATTGTAAATGACATTGTTGAGCGTGTAGCTAACCGCTGCGGTAACAGTAGTTGGAGCAACCGTAATAGCAGTATACAATGGGCCATTCCCATTGATGCTGACTGCACCAGTGTAAGAAACACCGTTAATCACTACAGTTCCACCAGTAGGGGTAGAAATCGACCAAGTAATGGCCGAAGTAGGAATAACGAAGGTATTTCCAGTTGTTACAGCAACGAAGTAAGGAGTCAAGGGTTGCCCCGACCCTGTATACAACAGGGCGGGGGCATTCAAGACATCCGATGGGGCGTAATCGCTAGAGTTCATCGTATGTTTAAGTTACTTGGTTAGATGGGCTGGCTAACAACGCTGGAGCAGACGAAGCAATCTGGCGTTGCATCTGGCGCACCTTGAGGTGACAGAGTGCAAGGAGCAGGGATGATAAGACGGCTGGTGTTGAGCCTGTGAAGGATCGAATGCATAAGCGTAGGATCTTGGAACTGCATTCCCATACGGAACTGATTCCAGAAGAAGCCTTGATCACGCTTGATGTTGCACTCCCAATCTGGGTTCTTCCACTGCCAATCGCCAGCGTAGTTCTGGGTCATGCCTTGAGCCTCACCGATTCCACTCTGGGAAGGGCTGATCCACTTGATCATGGCCTTGTTCACCCAGGGGTTGGTGATACCAAAGTCTGCATTGTTGTAGGCAGGGTTCTGAACATACTTACACCCAAGCTCCGTGGTAACGGGGATATAGGGAAGAACGCGAACCAGACGAGGCCAAGTTGCAACATTGGTAGCATCAAAAGTGGAAAGAGTATTGTTATAAGCATAATCCACAGCAAGACGAACACCGTTGATGTCGTTGCAGAAAGCGTAGTTTCCGATAACGCGATCAATACCAAGGGAGTATTGAAGCTGCTTGTC
>JGI24890J29729_1000163_pt1 | contig 51581 bp, 51 predicted proteins | sample FreactcultureFD7_FD_29729 | JGI IMG/M metagenome (IMG submission 29729)
CTATGAAAGATATTCTGGTGCTAACCACGAACAAGCATTAACTCAGTTATTACCTGATTACAATCCATGGGATGATGTATTTAATAAAAATGCATCTTCTAATTATGATAAAGAAATGCAAGAAGCTTATGATAAAGTTGGTTGGGAACCTCGTGATTATGTGAAATCAAGAGAAGCTGGGGCAACACATAAAGAAATTATGGAAGCTGCTTCTACAGGAAGCTATTCAGATGGCACATGGATTCATCCAGTATCATATTGGAAAGCTAGACAGGTTGGCGCTAGTCATGCTGAAGCTATGGATGCAAATAAGCATGGTGTTGAATTAAGTGATTATGGAGCGTTGCGTAGGTCTGGTGCTAGTCATGAAGAAGCTATTGATGCAGATAATAAAACGCAAGATTTATTTAATTATTGTTTAAGTAGAATGGTAGGAGCATCGCATAAAGAAGCTATGGAAGCACATGATCTAGGATATGACAAAGATTATCATTTTATATATGCCAGTTGTCAAAATCACAAAGATACTTTAGATCTGATTTCTCATGGTTTTGATAGGGAAGATTATGGTTATGCAGTTAATGATGGTCATGCTAAACATGAAGAAATCATGGATGCATATCATAAAGGTATGCTGTCTGATTATGGTTTTTTGAGGAAAGCTGGTGCCTCGCATCAAGATGTTTTAGAGTTACACGCCAATAATATAAATACACTTAATTATATTATTGATAGACGCAATGGTTTTACTCATGCCGGAGCTATGCAAAAACAAATTCCAGAGTATGATGCTTGGGCAGACGTATTTAATAAAAAAGGATCTAGCTCATTAAGTGTACCTTGCCCATCAGAAAGTAAATCAATGTATATTCCTCAGGGAGATGGAACATATCTTGGGCCAGATGATAAGTGTAAAAGATGTTATAAACAATCTTGGAGCCAAGACCACATCTTTGGATGTTATACAGATGAAGACGCTAAAAATTTTGCAGAAACCATTAAAGTTGGCAAAATAAACGATCATTTAGCATATCATTATGCCGATGCTTTAATGCATTATAATTTGCAGCATGGAAGTTTACAAACTCAATGTAACTTGAGATATATATTTAAAGAAACAGAAAAAAACATGTGGCAATGTGATCAAAATTATAATCCATGGGAAGATGTGTTTAATAAAAAATGATAAGAGACCCAGATAATTCAAAAAATATATTAATTTGTCCTGATTGCTTAAGAGATACGATTGAGCATGTTAAAGGCTATGGTCATTGGTGGAAAAAGAATGTAAATAATGATCCAGATCTTCAAAAAAATTATGAAGATACTTACAATGAAAAACCTAATCCAATTATTAACCATTATATATGTCATCATTGTTTTGATGATTGGCATGAGGCTTGGGATGAAGAACCTGGGTATTATTCAAATATAAAAGGTTTTTTCCCAGAACATAAAGCAAGTAACTGTAAATTAATTCCATTAGAGAATCCAGGTATTGATAAAGTTTGCAATTATCCTAGCAAATGCTGGTGTGGAGAATGCCCTAATCCAGATCAGCTTAAATTCAATCTTCATGGTGCATCAAAAGAATGGTGGGAAGATGAAGATGATGGTTCAACTATGGGAGGAAGATCAGGTAGGTGTTTTGAATTATCAGGTAAAAGAGCGCTATACCATCCTGATAAAGGGCTAACACTTGTTCATGGTACAATCCAAAACTTTGGCAAACCAGCAATAGCTCATGGTTGGGTAGAGCATTCTGATGGATCAGTTCATGAACCAACTACTGGCCAAACATTTGATCCAATGGTATTCAATGCTTTTTGTAATCCAGTTGTAGAAAAACGTTATGATAAAGAAGAAGCTTATAATAAAATAATTGATTCTGGGCATTGTGGTCCATGGCATGAAACTAAGGGGCTTATATAATGGCATATCATGCTCATGATGACGAAAATAAAATTTTAATTTGCCCAGATTGTGGTAGCTCATTAGTTCACCCAGTTACAAAGACAGATACGATGTATAACGGGCATTACAAAGGTATGGTTAAAAGCTTATACAACGAAGCTAACCCAGAAGATTATGGCAATAATTTTCATGAAGATTACAATTATAAGTATGGCCATAAACCATTAAAACGACAACATCATTTTTTTTGTGAGCCTTGCATGGATTATTACTTAGATGATGAGGTCGGATGGAGCCACGAACCAAATTATTTACCTATTTATTTATATAAAGATATGAAAAAAATGGATATGAAGCATATACAAGAACCACCAAACGAAAATCCATGGGATTCGGTGTTTGACAAATGATAATTATATCCCATAAAGCTAGCAACGAGAAAGAATGGTATGATAGATGAGCAGACATATTATCTCGTCTAGTGATAGCGACTATCAACCGTATAAGCCCGTAAAAAGTTATCCATACGAAGCAATGCATGAGCAAAGAGGGCCATTTTTTTCTTGCAACAGCGATATAACAGAACCACACTTTCATCTTACTACCAAACATCCAAAGATAGATAACTCCGATAATCAGTTCATTATCCATCAGCTTCATGTTCCTGGATACGATGAACATGATGGTAATGATGTTTCATCAGGAACTCCACCATATCATATAATTACTGGATGGCACATCAGTGGTGCTCCAGGGACAAAAATGGAAGGTCAGCACTTTTTCTCTATACAATCTTCGCAAAAATCATCACCTTCGACAGATAACCAAGAATCATTTATGAAATGGAATATTGGTTTATCACACGTTTTTGACCAAGGTGGTAGAGCAAGCAAAGTTAAATCAAAATATGATAACATTGGTGACCCTTCTATTAGTAAATATGAGTATGAACCATTTGGCCATAAAAATTCTACAGATAACATAGAAGCTACTTATTTTCCAAGAGCAGAAAAAAATGGTTTGGTTAAACCAGCTCATAATTTTCTTAATATCAGGGGTGACGTTAGTGATGAAGACCATGCAAAGAATATTTTGTTAAACTATACACAAAGAATTAAAAATGCTGGTCAACATGGCATGGAAAGCAAAGTAAAAGAAGATCCTGGCTATTGGAACGATCTTTTTAATAGAGAATCAAAAAGAATTTATACCATAGATGATGCATATAAGATTGTATCAGAATCTAAATATCACCCTTGGACGATAAAAAATGCTAGTTGTAATTGTAATAAATGTTCCAAGTGGTATATAGACGATTGATAAGTGATTTCAATATCAATTTATGAAGATTTAAACTAAAATTATCAACAAGTCGTACTTTGTAATAGAAATCATCGGTGCCAATAGTTTTACCTGTCCAAGGAGAATAGAATGACATTACCACCACGCTGGTCTGAGCTTGAAGAAGAGCATAACCTAAGGTCTGCTGGATCATTAGGTGATGGGACTTCGCCATTATGCCCTCATTGTGGTAATTCTCTTGATGCTTCATCAAAAACATGTCATTATCCAGGTATGCACGCTACTCTTGATGGTCTTTGCTCTACATGTGATGCTGATTTTAATCACGTTTGCTCAATGACTCCAGGTTGCTATTGTTGCGACGGTACATATCAGTCTATCCAAGAACAAGGCAACCACAACCGTTTTGCTGTTAATGACACAGCTAATGATGAAATGTATATGGATATTGGCCCTATTGCTGGCACTGTAACAGGTGATGCCCTTCCTGGCCCACAACCAGTTATGCAAGATGAAAATGTTGATCCTTCTGCTGCTTCTATACAAGCTGATCCCAATACCCAAATGCCTACTACAACGATGGCTTCTACTTGGACAGCATCAACATACCTTGCTGCCATGCAGCGAGAAGCCTCTGACTCAGATGTGTTCTATCAGGGCTACGATGACGCTGTAGGCGGTAAAAAGATGGATGAGGGGTTAGCTAACCTTTCCATGGATTATTACCAGGGATACAAGCAGGGCCTGTTATACAATAACACAAATCTAGAGTCAGCTCCACCAAGTCCACAAGATATTCATTCTCAAACATATTATGAGATGCCTAAGAGTGCTCCTAGACTTCTTCCTGGTAATTCCCCAAAATAGCTAGCCCAGTAAAAACAAATATTGCTGGGCTAAAGACTGCATTACGTGTAGCTATATGTGATGAGTGCGATAAATCAGAAAACCTTATAGATTGGGAAGGTGGGAGTGCTGCCAATCCAAGCTATCATCGTCTATTAGGAGAAGGTGGCTGGGTACAAATAGGTCATAATGATTATTGTTCAGATTGCAAAAATCATTATTGCCCAGAATGCGGTGCCGACCTTCCAGAAGAAAAATATGGTAAGAAATGTGGAAGCTATGGTAACTGCGATAGTTGGCCAGAAGACAATGACAAAAAAATAGAGCAAGATTATTCTAATGGCTGGGGTTTTAAATCATCAAAGCAAGTTCAAGTTATAACTATCTGTGATGGTTGTGGGGCTAGAGGCCAACAAAATAATAAACATGAGTGGGTAAATGAATTTAATGAAGACTATTGCCCAGACTGTGCTTATAAGCCATGTAATACCTGTAGCTGCGAGGATTATTCAGAAATTGATCACCTATCTAGATGCAATCGTTTTTCAAAAGGCGGTAATTGTTCATGCCCACCATGCGGTTGCGAGTGTCATGAGTAGACTATGACTGACCCATGGGAAGAATTAACTACTAAACAAGCTACTGTCCAAGCAAGAATTATTTGCGATCACTCTGGATGTGATAAAAAATACCAAGGTGATACTGGATTTGGTATCGGTAGAACAGATGAACTACCAGAATCATGGGCTAAAGCTACAAATTGGCCAGCAGATCCACAAGATGAACAAGCTTTGATGGCTGATAGCCACTTCTGCCCAGAACATAAAGATCTTCATTGTATAGATGAAAACTTTTACTATGGCTGTGGTCGTCAGGTTTACCCTGATGGTACATGTAACTCAATTGGTTGTGCATACCATGATATTGATAGAAGAAAACAGCGCAGATTTGAGCAAGAATATTCTGATTCCTGGGGATTTGGTAAGAAAGCTTCAAGGCTTGATGATGTTATTGGTTATGTATATGATTCAGATATTCATTGTCCAGAATGCACACATGAACAATTTAAAGATACTGATAATGCTGAAGATTCAGATGGGAATCCAATTTCTCCAATATTTAGAGAGTATGATTTTGATTTTAAAAATGATATTTGTGGTGATTGTGGCACGCATATATATGAAGATGAATGCCATCACTGTGGTGAAGCAAAACCAGGTTATCAGCTAGAATCAAGCCCATATAAACATACTTGGGGTATGGTATGCCATGATTGTTTATTAAAAGACCCTCATATTGAAAAAAGAGATGATTATTGCAATAAATGTGGTGAATCTAATATATTTATAAAAGGTAGCAAAAATTGTTTAAATTGTGATAAAGGAAAACTTGACCCACATAACATAGGTATGCTTGGTCAATGTTTACAATGTGATGGGTCAGATGAAGAATTATATTCTGATTCCTGGGGATTTGGTAAGAAAGCTTCTACATTCCATCATTGTGACCACCAGGATCAAACTGGAACATGTAAGAATATTGCCCAATATGATGATGAAGATGAATTACATAACTGGCGTTCTGATTCTTTTTATGATACCAAGCATAATATGGTTCATATTGGCAATGATAGACATTATTGCCCAGAACATAAAAATCTTTATTGCAGACAATGTGATATTCCTATGCAAAAAGAAGATATTGCAGATGGTTATACTGAATGTTTTAATTGCCATAATTGTAACGATAACATAGGTAAGTATGGAGTATGCCAACGTTGTACACCAAACGAAGATTTTGAAGAAGAATATACTGATGCATGGGGTTTTGGTAAGAAAGCCCTCAATTATTTCTCATTAGATCAGCCTAATGAAGCTATCATGCCTGGTATGGCACAGAATGAGCCTAATCCTGATTCTGGTATGGAAGATGGCGTAACACAAGATTTCCCAGGTATGCACGACTATGAACGTGGTTTATCAGCTGCTGCTTCAGTAAAACAAGCTTATCATGCTATTCATTGTGATGATTGTGACATAAAGTATGATGATCAGTATTCATTCCTTAATCAACAAGGTTGGATATACGATTTACATCGTGATGTTCATTATTGTCCAGATTGCAAAAAAGATCGTTGCCCACAGTGTTGTGAAGAATTAGACGATGATGATAAAAAATTTAACAGAATACATCACAATGATACTTGCCAGGATTGTCACGATTGCTTGAATACATTAGGTAAATATGACCAATGCCTAATATGTGATGGTTCTGATAAAGAACGTGAAGAAGATTATAGTAACGGTTGGGGTTTTGACAAGAAAGCTCATAAGAGTGATGGTACATTAGGCTGGGGTAAAGGTCAAAGGATAGTACAAGCTTCATTTGAAAAAGTAATTTTCTGCGATGATTGTGGTGATCCTGATCCAGATCTTGGTGAATACGTTAATAAGAATTGGGGAAGAGCTAGTTTAAATGGTTTTTCAAAAGATGATCCCAAAAACCCAACAAAATATGATGATTGGCAAGAATTACATTTCTGCCCAAATTGCAAAGAAGGAAGACACTTAGACGATAATATTACTGATCCGTTTAAAATGACGTTTGGCTGTGGATCAAAAATGAATTCATTTGGCGAATGTTCAAAGTGTTTTGGTGATGACCAAAGTTATATAGATGATTATGCTTCTGGATGGGGTTTCAATAAAAAAGCTGGAGTTGAAAATATTAATTTTCGCCGTGTAACTTGTGATGATTGTGGAAAATTTGTTGTAGAAAAATTTGCAAACGATTATGGAAATAGACTAATCAAAAACAAAACAGAAAACTGGAATATTGGTTTTAGAACAAAGTGCCCCGAATGTTATAGCAAGATAAATAGAATACATTTTGGGCCTACAGAAGATACAACAAATAGATTAGGTTGGAATAGTGCTGGTAATTATGGGAGACAAGATGCAACTAATTATGTAACTCCAGCAAGAAATATACAACAAGGTTTATTTGATAAATCAGGCAGTGTTATAAAATCATCTACTGACTCAACAGAAACAAAATTTGTTACATCCCAATTGATCAGCTCAGTAGATAGACCAGATTTATCTCATATGTTTACGACTATCAATGGTTTTTCTACAGGAAGCCCAACAAATGCTAAACGTGATATTATTAGCCATTTAAAATCTTTAGCTCCAAATGGTTCTCATACTTTATTTGAGACAGCACCAAGTAAAATTAGTAAGCGCAGTTTATCTAGTTTAGGGCTTAATCATGCTTTGATTGATGATATAAAAACAACAAATGCAATAAAAGTAAATTATTATAGTGCACATTTCCCACGTAATTATTTTGATAATATTGATCGTAATTATTCTTCATATATGAACAATAGTTATAGTTCATTAGATACAACATACACAAGGCAATCAATAAATGAACTTGGATCTGGTAATGCATGGACTATTCGAATTCATCATGCAATACCAGAAGGTAATTTCCATGATCAATTAAATGAAGCTGAGCGTAAACATCAAATTATTCTTAAAACTATATCTGATAACCCAGCTTCAACTCATCAAGATAAATTAAAATCTGTAGTTGATGATTATGCTTCTGGATGGGGTTTCAATAAAAAAGCTATGTGGGATGAAGATAATTACCATTTTAGATGTGATGAATGCTTAAAAATTGGTGGTGTAGAAGGCGAAGAAGATAAAGCCCATGATAAAGGCTGGATGATGGATTATGGATTGATGTATTGTCCAAATTGTTTTGAAAATAAAATTTGCCATAATTGTTGGAATCCTAAGTTAGATACAAGCTTTAATCAATGTAAGTATTGCCAAGGTGATGATGAAGAATACAAACAAAGCTATTCTAATGGGTGGGGCTTTAATGCGTAGAGAAATTAAAAAACTTGAACAACCTAATATTATTGTCGATAGTTTAGACCTTCCTAAGTATGCTACTACTAATATAACCGTATTTTGTAATGTTAATGGGCCAGATTGCAATGAAGATGGCATTGATAACAATGAAACATGGCGATCTGGTTGGAAAGATGCATCTGACTTTAAACACCACCGTGGCGTATATGATGAGTATGATTATCATATCTGTCCAAGTTGTCAAGAAACAAATTGTATGAAATGTTTCGATGGTGTGCTAGATCCAGGTGGTCGCTGCGATAATAAGGATTGTGAAGCCCATGATAATTGTGGAAAATGTGGAGAACCATATTTTCAGGATATGCATGGTGGCGCTTATTGTATTAACCCAGAATGTGATAAAAATGATGAAATTAAAGCAAAAGAAGCTGCTGCAATAAAACTTGCTTCTAGAAGATATTGGGTAACATGTGATGGACCAGGTAATGGAAGTGCTACTTATCAAAAAACACCTGGCGATAATTCAACTTTTAGACATACTGATAATATAGATGAAGCTAGCCCTGAAATTAAAAATAACCCAACTCTTAAAAGATATTGCGATGCTGAGGGATGGGACCCAGAATTTGATAACCAGCCTAAAGGTTGGTATAGAAAAGACCATGGTAGAGATGGTGAAGACACAACAGATTTTTGTGAAGATTGTTGTAAAAAAGTTTGTGGTGATTGTGAAAAACCATATGATGAATTTGGTGTATGTAAAAATAAACACTGTAGAAGTTTCAATACTGGAATCTGTCCTGAGTGTGATAGTGAAACTAATAGATTTGGCAATTGCGGAAGTGGAATGTATGATGATTGTAGTCATTGTAAACATTGCAAAGAAAAGCTTGAACAAATAGATCCAGATTGGAGAGTAGATCCTATATGTATGACTCCTGGATGTATAGCTGATGAAAACCCTTGGGATAATGTTTTTACTAAGAAGGCTCATTACACATATGAGGATGATCCAGATTACCCTGATGATCCAATAGAATTACAACATTGTGATCGCCCAGGTTGCCAGGAAGTAAGAAATCTTGATAACCCAGTAGTTTTTAACCCTATGGAAAGAATTGAAACACCAGATGGTGGAGAAAAACATTATTGCTCGTTACATAAAGATGATGAAGATATTTGTCCATCATGTGGAGAAATCACAGACAAAAACTATAACAATCCAGATTTAAATGCATTCGGTCATCATCCAAAATGCCCTGTTTTAAAAACATGTACAGAATGTGGAAGTAACAAAAGTATATATGGTTTTTGCCCTTATTGTACTGATTTAACAGATGAAGGTTATGAAAAATCTTATAGCAATGCATGGGGCTTTGGTGATTCACAATGAAAGAAAGCTCAGCCGTAATTTGCCCAATTTGTGGTGGCCCAACACATATCAATAGAGACACTGGAGACTTTACCTGTGATCATTGTGGAAAGATAATCGTAAGATCTATGAAAAATAATAATTGGTTACCTGGAATATTTGATGCACCTTTTACAGCTTCATTTGATGTAGAGGCTGCTCTATCTCCTGATGTTAAATCTATTATGCATGATTGTGAACTAAGAGGATTTGAAAAAATAAATAATTCAAATTATGCAATGTACAAATGGCCACATATGCCAGATAACTGGACTAAGCCAGATGATGTTGAAGTACCAGAAGATTTTTCTCCAATTATTAAATTGACAAAATCTACGCATCCAAGTCCATCTTCAATTAGAAATGCTAAAGCTAAAATAGAATTGCTAGAAGAATTATTCCCACATCCTGATGGACCCTGGGATGCAGTGAAAAAATCTAGGCCTAATTCAGCTAGAAATAGAAAAAAACAACAAGAAATTAGTAGACAAAATGCACAAGATGTATCAAATCCTGAAGCTGTTCAAAGAGCTGAACAAAGTGGTCAGGCAGCTCAAGAAAGAATTGAAAGAATGCGTGCAGAAAATGCTACACCTGTTATTGATACTGGTTTAGGCACTGATACAGAAGAAACTCCAAAACCAAAAAAAATAAAACCAATTATCCCTGTTATATCAGAAGAACGTGTACCACCACCATCAAATGCAACTAAAGAAGAATATTCAGAGTGGCAGCGTAAAATATTCCTACTTATGTATGCAGGGGGCAGACAAGAGCTGATGGATGAGGGTTGCGTAGGAGATGTTGTACCTAATTTCAGAGATTATTCAAAAACAAACCAAGAAAAATATTGTGGTACTCCTACTGGTATATTAAGGCATACATCAAAAAATGGTGTACCAAGATGTGATTATTGCAGAATATTTGATTATTACAGACAACGCAAAGATCGACCAAATCTTACTGATCGAATGTATGCGAAAGTACAAAAAGCTTTTGATAATGTTCTTTCAGAAACACCTGATACAGCTCGTAATAAGCCAGCATACGCTAGAATTATGGCTTTAATCAAAAATAAAACTCAAACTGCTGATGCACCTGATGATACAACAAATATTACTACAGCAATGGCTATGGGTGAAGTTCGTTCTGTTATCGGACATAATAACTATATAAAACCTTGGTACAACTAATGAGTTTTCGATATATAGCTGCTGGTCCACCTGATTTTGAAAAAGGTGTAAAGTATCCTCCTGGTCTTCCTCGTCCACAATGGCGAACAGAAGAAAAAATGCAAACCTATGATGAATCTAACGTTAATTCATTAAAGAACCCAAAAATTGAAACTGGAGATAGAAGATTATACCAAAAAGTTCCTGTTCCATGGAATACACAAAATGTCTCCAATGATATCCCACAATTTGATAAAGATATTATACATCCTGAGGTTCATCTAGAAGTAGCTGCTGCATTAAACAAATCTAATAATAATTTAGCAAAATATATTTTAATGAATGCTTCAGAATCAGCTAAAAAAAAATGTTGCCCTATGTGTGGTGGAAAATTTGAAGATGATGACCCAGCTATAATTTATAAAGGAAGTCATATCCTTAATACATTAAGCGACTGGTTGCCTTATCATCCTCATTGCATGGATTTAATAAATAAGCATTGTCCACATCTTCGTAGAGAATCAGACTCACCAGGTACTGATTATTACAATGATATCTTTGAGTATGGAACATATGGTAATTTAATAGAAAAAGGTATCAATGCGTTTATTGATAAATACAATGGTGAAAGATAATGACTGATTATAACGGATATGAAGATAATTTTGATTATTTGCCCGATGCAATAAATCCATTCCCAGAAGATAAGGAAGTTGAACCAATGAATGATAAACATTTATCAGGCAAAGAAAATCACCCAGGGTTTTGGCAAGATGATGAAGATGATGATAAAAAAGATAAAGATCATTATAGCAAAGAACCAGTAGATTATTATTACAGCATAATAGACCCCTCCAAAGAAGAGCATACAGACACATGGCCAGAAGGTGAAGATCCTGATGATTGGGAAAAAAAGTTTAGGGAATCTATGAAACGTAGATCTAATATCACAGAAGATGAAGCTGACCAACTTAATAGAGGGCAAATGGGTATTATGGATGAAGATAGTCATCAAGGTGATATTGGTTCTCCTGTAATGGCTGCAAGTAGACCACAAGGGCCTCCATTGATTTGTCATGGTTGTCTTACTACAGGTGGAAATGAAAAGTTTGGTGTCCCAACAAAATGCCCTCATTGTGGTTCAGAAGAAGTTCATCTTGACCGTGATGCTTATGACCAGCATCTTAGGAACCTTGATATGCAAGACATTGTTGGGCAAAATCCATTTGCCTTTGATGATGATGATTGGGAACAAAAAATAAAAGAGTCAAACAAGCCTTCTAATAAAAGCTATATACGTTGTGCTGGTTGCAGAAGAAGAGAAGAACCATCAAACCCAAAATTTGCTAGTTGGTGGAATGATGGGACTGGTTTTCCTCCATATTACTGCCCGACTTGCGTAGACAAAGGTGAAGTGCCAACACAGCAAAAACAAGCATCTTCTGATCAAACTTGGTACCCATTCTATGCTACAGTTGGAGATGATGATAACCCAGGGTATGAGACAGACCCAGAGCATGGCGTAGCTGGTAGAGATACTGATGATAAAGAAGAAGATGCTGATGCTGATTATGGTGGCAAGAATAAACGTAGAAATAATCTAAGTGATTCTAACCTTTCTACCCTTGTAGCTATGGGTGGTATTGGTGCTATACCTGAAGGGTTTCATGGTAAAGATGATGTACACTATGGAGATGATAAAACTTTTTCTCATGAACAAAGTAATTCTCCCTCACAAACAGGTATAAGTGGAGAGAATTCAAAAGATTTTGATTCATTCGATACTGAATGGAATAAATAAAGTTTAGACATATCCTACAAGGAGAAATGAAATGAATGAACAGCCAAATGCATCATTCTTAATTACCGCTAGCAAGAAGATCACAAGTAACGTATCTTGGTTTGATGGGTCTTCTGCATCTATCTACGATAGACTAGATCAGGTACAGGAGATGTTAAATAATCTTAAAGTAGCTGCTTCGCACCCAGAGACTAATGATCATGAACTTATCCGTATTGCTGATCAAGTAACTGTTCTTGAGTCTGACCGTGATATTTTACAGAAGACTGCTTCTGAATATGTAGATTTTGATACAGAAGAATATTTACAGAGTCTTCCAGGTGGTACTGTTGCTTCTAACTATTACAAGACCCAGGATGGCATGTTTGATCTTGGTGAAGATGATGGTTCTTTCTTGTTCTCAGCTGCTAAAGAAGTCCAGAATGAAATTAATAATTATGACTGGGCTAATTTTGTAACTGCTGGTGCTGAAACATGGACTTTTGAGCAGATGCCAGATCTTACAAAGTCACAACTTGCTACTCGTGAGGCTGCTTGTTCATTTGTTGAAAAGAAGACTGCTTCTTTACTTGATGCTACATATAGAGCTTCTGTTATTGATAATTTTCTTGATAATGTTGAGATTTGTCGTAGAGAAAAAGTTGCTAGCGTAATTGAAACTACAAAACAATCTACATTAAGAACAGCTCGTAAGCAATTTGAAGAATCATATAATTATGACCATGCACTTGGCAATAATTATAACTGGCTTTAAATAATAACATGTCTTATTACTACGCTGATAGAGTAAATGGCAAAGTAGTTGTCGGTGGACAATATACAAACCGCACATGCCCAGATTGTGGAAGCGCTAATGTAAAAGGCACTTCATCAACTGCACAACATGCTGCTGACCAATTCCATAGTTGCAGTGATTGTGGTGGATTGTTTCCGCATGAAAAGCTAAATGTAACACCAAGGAGCCAGGACTAAAAATGTCATTGTGGGAAACTATAGAAAAAAAGTATTTCAAAAAGCAAGATGCTACTATTAGGGAAGCTGCTGCTACGTCTACAATTACACCACAACTTATTCTTCATGTTTATAGTAAAATGAGGAATAAGGGTATTTTTTACGATTCATGATTAAAATTATTATGAATAACTATTTACAAAATAAACGGAGCACACAATGAAGTTCTATGCTAACGAATGGGGAGCTGATGTAGCCCCTAGAGAGTATAAAGCTGATCCAATCAGAGCTTATAAATTTATGGATTTAAGACACCCAATCGTACCTGAATTTGGTGGTCATTTTTCTTTAGAAGGATCTTATGGTAACCATTCTTATGGTTCAGACCAAGTAGCAGCTTGCCCAAATCTTCATCAATGGGATCAAGAACCAGATACTTATAGAAAAAATATTGAAAATCATGAGGATAGCCCTTTCAAAGATACAAGAGGTATCCCAGGTCCCCCTTTTTCAAGCGGTTGTAGATGTGGTATCTATTCGCAGCACTTATCACACATAAGAGATTATAATGAATATGGTGGAACTAATAGTTTTTGCCAATTAGATCTTAGTGGTAATAATCGTTATTCAGAAGCTGGTTGGCGTTCTTCACATGTTCGTGTTATGAAATTATGGACAACATTAGATCTTGACAATGATCAACTTGCTAAAGCTCAAAATGATCTTGGTATAGTTATCAATCGTGTTCCTATGGAGTATAGAACTAATGGTGGAGGTTCACATTGGGGACAAGTTATTGATAATACCCCTGAAATACAAAATGATTTAATCAAAGAAAGAGCTACGATCAAAGAACTTGATAGACAAACAGCAGCTAAGAGTACCCCTAATGGTGTTTGTGAAAATTGTGGAAGCCCAGATATTGGCCTTGTACATCGACCTGGTACCCAAGGACAACGTGGCGGTAATAGAGATGCTATTTGTAATTCTTGTGATAATCGTTGGTCAAGATAATGAAAGATATTAATATGGGAAAACAAAGCGAAGAAGAAACCGAGCATATCTTTACAAGCCCTATAGCACCATTTATTCCATCTGGAGTACCAGAAGCATTTCCTGATAATGCTCCTAAAGAACATCCTGTCCCATATAAGCCTGATGATGCACCTGACTACGATCCTGACGCCGAGCCAGAGGAAAATCCTGTCCCATATGAGCCTAAAAAAGTACCTGATTATGATCCTGATGAAGTGCCTGATCATGTACCTGAGGATTGGCCAGAGACCGTACCTGAGCCAGATGAAGAGCCAGTTCATGTACCTGAAACTGTACCTGAGTATTGGCCAGATTATGCTCCATCAGAACCAGAAAGAAAGCCAGAAGAGGTACCAGCATGAACAATAATATACCTATTGACCTCTACATTGCCATTAGAAGAATTTCTGACCAAGTACACCCTGAACAAATCATGTCAGAAGAAGTTCCAGCTAAATATGAAAATGCTGATCCTGGAGAATCATTTTCTAAATTTGCTAGGTTAGTTCATACACTCAATCCTGATGATTTTGATCATGATATGTCTCAAAAAGTTGAAGCAGAAAAAAGAATTTATCGCATAACTGCTGACAAACATAATATACCCGTTGATGAAACAAGTCCAATTACACCAGAAGAAGCAGCAAAAGGCAAAAGGTTTAAATCATATTGTGACCAAAAATATTTTTTCAAGGGAGAAAGAGCTGGTCAAAGAGGACCAATTGGTGGGCCTTCGTCTATTAGCAGAGAAGATATTGAGCGTTTAAAGAATATAGATAACTCTGACCCAGAACTTAATTATTTTGATGAAAATGGTAAGCATCTTTATGTTCATCATGGCTGGTGCCTTGGTGACTTTGAAGCTCATCCAACTGCTCAAGATAGAGCAATTGCCAAGCAGTTAGAACATACACCATTACTTGGTACTGTTCTTCCAGGCAATTCAACTGGTTTTGATGAGATTGAAAATTTCTTAAAAAATGCTGCTCCAGTTCCTCGTATCCCATGTTTAGGTAAGCCTTCTCCTAATAATCTAGCTGAGCATATGCAATTATTACATGGCTATGTTGGCACTGAAGAAAACCATAACAGAGATCATAAAAATGGTGTTTATAACCATACCCATTCTTCTAGGTAATCCATAAATTATTATGCCTAGCAATAACCATGGTAAATGGTATTTAGCTTCAACTGAACCTACTGATGAAGAAAGAAATGATGCTAATGCTAATGGTATTGATTTATTTTCTTATGGTTATGCAAGAAGATATGGTGCTACCCATAACGAAATTTTAGATGCCAAAGCTAAAGGTATTAATATAGAAGATTATGGTTATTCCAGAAAACATGGTGCTACTCACAATGAAATTTTAGATGCTCATTCTAAGGGTCTTGATTTAAATGATTATGGTTATGCAAAACGTTTTGGCGCTACACATAAAGAAGTTTTAGAAGCTCATTCTAAAGGTATTGATTTACATGATTATAACGATGTAAGAGATTGTGATGCTACTCACAATGAAATTTTAGATGCTCATTCTAAGGGTCTTGATTTATATGAGTATGCTATTGCAAGAGAACAGGATGTTACTCACAATGAAGCTTTAGAAGCACATTCTAAAGGTCTTGATTTACGTTATTATAACTATGCAAGATATTCTGATGCTACTCATAACGAAATTTTAAGAGTTCATTCTAAAGGTATTGACTTACATAGTTATAACGACATAATAGATTATGGTATTACCCATAACGAAATATTAGATGCCCATTCTAAAGATATTAATTTACGTGATTATGGTAAAGCAAGAAGTTCTGGTTCTACTCACGAACAAGCATTAATTGAGTCAGCACCTAATTATAGCCCCTGGGATAGTATTTTTAATAAAAATGCATCAAAACAGCATTTAGCTTCTACCGATGATAATTTTGGCATCAGCAAGCGTGAACAAAGCGAAATGGCTGCTCGTGCTATAGGAGAACACCTTTGGGAAAGTATGGAAAATATTTTTGCTCCAGGTGGGTTTAAACTTCAACAACATCAACACACGATTTCAGAATTTGAAAAACGTTTTCCTGATCATCCTATTCATATTGAAGAAGATGATGACCCATATGTATCTCACAAGGTTGGTGACTGGGAAGGCCGTTATTACAATGGTCCATACATTGAACTCCACCATAAAAAGTATGGTCCTATGGAAGTTATCAATTTACAAGGTTCTGACGGAGAAACGCATAAACTTAGTCAGGATGAATTTCGTTCAGATGTAGAACACTTTGTAAAACATGATGCTCAGCAATATGTTGATAACGAAGAATACAATGGCAGAAGCTCTTCTAAGTGGTATTTAGCTTCTCCTGGTGGAACATGCCTAGGATGTGGTACACCACTATCAAATCGCATGGACTCATATTGCCCCACTTGTACTGATATAATGTCTCAGAGCAATGATCTGGACTATATGCAGACGAATCCTAACCATCCAGAAGCTAGACCTTTCCAAAAGCCTCACGATTTCTCAGGTAACGAATAATGGAATGTAATCAACATACCCTAGAGCAAGATTTCACTGGCTGTTTTATATGCAATTCTTGTGGTAGAATTTGGATGCCGATACAACCAGAGAAATATGATGAGTTTGTAAAGCAAACAATGAACTATGATAATGAGTGCAAAGAGGTTATAAACAGTGAAGAAAAGTAAATTTAATAATTGTAACTGTAAAAAATCAAATAATCATGAACATATTATTGAAACAGATAGTTGTGGTCATTTAAGCTGTCTTATTTGCCGAATGTCTTTTAAAAACAAAAAAGAAAAATTAATGGGATTGGATTTATAAATGAACTCGGGTGATGATATAAAGCTAGCTGTGTCTATCTTAACTGCCATCATGTCAGGACAAGATGATATAGCTTATGATATTGTTGCAGAAAATAATATAATTGATGTTATTACAGCTTTGGTAGGAGTAAGCTTTTCAAGTCTTTCATCACTAGCTATTGTAACAGGAGTGCCGGTTGATGTATATCTCCAGCAACTAGGAAGAATTGCTATCACAAACTAATATTATGACAGAAATTGATTTTGAACTACCAAATGGTGTTACCGTTAATATAACAAAAAATACTGTGGATGAAGAAGAGAATCCCCAAGGCAATATTATAGGCAAAGTATCATGCCCAGATTGTGATTGGGTTGTTAAATCTATTATCTATGATAATTTTGGTAGATTCTCTGGTAAAATTGTTATCAATAACAACAACACAGTATGGCAAGGTAAGCTTGCATCTAACCCTGAGAAGAGTAAGAAGCAGCTTCAGGACATGTTCAACCAAAGAGTGATTGATCACTTGAACAAGTGTGGAAAGAAAAAATAATGAATAAATACTCAAAAACACCTGATATAGGTACTAAACTAGTACCAGAAAAAGTGGATAAAGAAGAATCTCCACGCAATCAGGAAGTTGAAGATGATAACAACAAAAAATAATAAAGCTAGAATTTTACTTTATGACATTGAAACTGCTCCAAATTTAGTTTATACATGGGGAGTTTATGAACAGAATGCTCTTGAAGTAGTACGACCATGGTATATTCTTTGCTTTGCTTATAAATGGTTGGATGAATCAACAACTAAAGTTATTTCTCTTACTGATTTTGATAAAGAATATGATAAGAATCCTGAGAACGATTACCAAGTTGTTAAAGCCCTTCATGATCTATTCAATGAAGCAGATGTAATCATTGCTCATAATGGTAATAATTTTGACCAGAAAAAAGTAAGTGCTAGGTTCTTAGTACATGGTTTTGATCCCCCTATCAATTATCGTCAGATTGATACATTGAAGGAAGCTCGTAAACATTTCAAGTTTGATTCTAATAAACTTAATGACCTCGGCACCATTCTTGGTGTTGGTGAAAAAGTTTCTACTGGTGGATTCAAGCTTTGGAAAGATTGCATGAATGGTGATACTACTGCCTGGAACAAGATGAAGAAATATAATAAGCAAGATGTTATCTTGTTAGAAAAAATTTATAAAATTCTTCGTCCATGGATAGCCAATCATCCTAATGTTTCGACGCTTAATGGCCTAACGGATGGTTGCCCTAAGTGTGGTTCATTTAACCTTCAGAAGCGTGGTATTCGTCATAACAAAACTACTTCTTATCAAGAATACCAGTGTAAGTCTTGTCGTGGTTATTGTAGAAGTCGTAATTCTATTAAACGAGAGTTTCCAAAGTATATTAACTAACATAATAGTTCAATTATCTCAGTAGTGTAATAACCCTTTTAAAAGAAAATAAGAAGGGGCTAAGCATTTTGAGGAATTATGGATTTTAATGACATAACTTGCGATTATATTGATTGTGATAGTTATAATGCTTCGTCCTGGAACTGGGTAACTGCATCTAATGGTCTAGATGATGTTAATTTTTGTTCACAAGAACACCATGATATTTGGATGGTAAAGAACGCTGGAAATTTCTGGCCAAATTATAACTTTATGCATGGTGATCTTAGTGAACCCCAAAAACAAAATAAAATTGATAAACCAGGAGAATATAGGTGTAAGTTATCTCCCTATATAACTGATGAGAACAAAGATTCTGTTATTCAAACAGTTATGCAACAATTTCAAACATTTGGGATGAACCCTAATATTGTAGCTCCCCAGGGTGAAAAATATTTCATGGTAACACTTGAAAAAGGTGCTATGGAACCCCATGAGGTAAAACAACATCTCAATGCAAATTACTTTATTGACCAGGTATCAACACCAACTGATGCTAAGGTAAAACGTAATTATCGCATGAATATCCCAAGTAGGGTACAATCTTCTACACACACAGCTGTACCCTACCATGTATCGCCAGATTATAACAGAGAGTCGATTGAGCAAAATGGCTTAGATCCATTTGTTAATCCACATAATTGGCATGGAGAAGGTTGGGAAAATGAACAAGGTTGGTCTATACCAATAAAACCTGGAGTCTATATGTCTCCAACGCCAGATGATGCAAATGATTGGGCAGATCAAATACAAAATACATGGCAATCTGATATGGAACATAATGACCCATATTATCAAGAGCACAAAAGAAAATATCCACACGATTTTGACCTTTATCATGTTGATACAGAGGGTTTGCCAGTAGAAGAAAATATTACAGACATTGGCAAACCAGAGATTATTTCTAGACTTCCAATTACACCAAATCGTATCACTCATATAAAAAGATTTGATCCTTGGAAACAATCTTCTACAAATGATATAACTAGCCATGTTATGAGTCTTACTAAGGCTAATGATAGAAGTCTTGCCAATTATGAAAAAGTAGAGTGGATACCCTTAGAAGACGCCCATAAGATTAGAGAGTTTGATCGTCTTACACCAGAACATGATACAGGCAAAAGCCGTTCAACAGTGGATGGTATAAAAAAATTATTGCTTGAAGAAGGTTTCCGTAGTCCTTTAAACGTTGATTACAACATAAATGATCGCTATGCATACCTTGGCGAAGGCAACCACCGACTTATAGCTGCTCAAGAACTTGGTCTTACTCATGTTCCTGTGACCGTACATAGATCCGGTGAATACAGCAAACATGGCAATAAAGGTAGAGGAAATGCCAAACAGGTTAATGGAGTAGACCCAGATCAATTTGGCTATGTTCCAGGCCAAATGACTCCAACACAAATTGGCCTTACGCATCCATCAAACGTAAGAATAGCTTCTGTAAATGGTCAAGGCTATGATGCCCCAGTAGATAGTAATCTACATGCTGAAACTGACCAAGACCCACAATATATTATTAATCAGGCTGATATAACTGATCCTCAAAGAACAGCTTCTAAATCTTATGAAGATGAAAATACACATCATGCCATTGCAAATTATTTTAAACAAAAATATAATTGGGATGAAAATGATCGTTTTGGCAAAGAATACAGCGATTATTCATCAAGTGATACAAAAAAGAATCTATCTCTTCTTCATGGTTTTACTTCAGATGCTTGGGGTGATGAATGCACTTGCCCTCTTTGTTCATTTGCAAGAAATGTAGAACCAGGTAAATGTTCTAGTTGTAATTCTACATATGATCAGAGCAATGGAGATAGATTGTTTCTTATTCGCCCAGGAACAAATATTTTAAAGAAAAATGTTTGGTCATATAATCCTGATGCTAATGTTTATACTTGCCCATCATGTATTACTAAACAAAAAACTGGATCAAAAAATATAAGTTGGTACGATGAATAAAGAATCACATTACGATCAAATTACTGGAGATTGGAACCCATCTGAGTGGGAAGAATCTACAAATAACTTTTATTGCTACCCACCATCTAGGTATGAAAATAATGAAAATTTTATAAATCATTATAGAAACCAAGAGCCAACAGAAATACCTGCTACTAGACATACAATTAATATTGGCAAAGGCCATCACATGTTTGGTGATATTGACGTAGCTGGGCATGAAAGCGGAGATCTAGTACCATATGCTTACTATACAATTCATGGAAGATCAAAATCATTATTAGAAGCTCAAAAAGAATCATTTCGTTATAATAATTATTTTCATAAAACATTTGGTGGTACACCATATTATCAAATTGGCAATCAATTTTCTAATGATATTGGTTATCATCATTCATCAATTAATGATGATGGTGGGACAAACACATCATTTACAGCTTCTTCAATAAAAGACCAACATGGTAATGAGATAGGTGTATCTTGGGTACAAGATCACCAAATTATTGGAAGTAAATTTTCTGATATGCCTTTTGAGCATGGTTTAATAAAAGCAAAACAATCAATTGAACAAGCTCATAAGGATCTTTACGACATGAATAACCCAAAAAATCCCAAGCTTGCTGCTTATAATGAAAACAATGAGTGGGAACCAGAAGAATGGAGTCAAGAAGATATTGAACAGAGTAGTAAATCTGGTGGCGATGGTGAGATGCATACCTACCCTGCAACAGAACATGAGAAAATTGATTATGATGATCCAAAAGTAAGAGAATCCCCATCATTTGGCTATAAAACAACAAATATTGGTAGAGGTCATCTATTCAATGCTCACATTGAATATGACCCTTCAGACCCAGAATGGACTGATGAACCATTATCTACAGCAGACTCATATTATTCAATACATGGTATAGCAAAAACTGAAGAAGAAGCTTTGCAAGAAGCTGGTCGTTATAGACAACATTTTTTTCATAATTCTGTATATACTCAACATTTTAGTCCTCCTGGATTAGAACGTGAAGACTCAACAGAAGATGGCAACTCTTATAATCACATATATAGAACAGAACCAGAAGGACATGGGAATATATGGCTTAGTATTAGCTCTATACATGACCCTAGTGGTAAAATAATCGGTCATAAATGGACACAAGAGCATATTATTGATTCTTTAGCATATGTTGATGGTGAACATGAACGTTGTGGCTTAGACTGTGCAAAAAATGATATTGAAAGAATTCATAAAGAACTTTATGATATGAACAACCAGGATAATGGCAAAGAAAAAAAGAATAATTCTAACCCATTCCTTTCCTACAAGCAAGCTCACTACAATATCACTGGAGAGTGGGAACCTGAAGAGTGGCATGAAGAAAACGGATTATCATATTATCCTCCACCAAGCGGTCATATCTCAGATACTGAGCATAATGAACCAACGCCACACCCAGAATTATCGACAGTAAACATTGGCAGAGGTCATCTTCTTACTAGTTATATTGACCATAGCACAAAATATAATGAAGGATATTGTACAATATTTGGTCGATCAAAATCAATCGAAGATGCTGAAGCTGAAGCAAGTCGTTATTCAGATGCTTTTTATCATATGACAAAAACTTCCAATCCATCCTGGAATTCAGAAACTTCAAGTAGATTGCATATAGGGCATATTAAAAATAATTTTGGGGATGTAATTGGTTATAATTGGGCACAAGATTTTGGCATATATCCATTAGATGCTGATCAAAAAGATCATGTTAAAAATATTATTGAAAGTACACATAAATACTTTCATGATATGAATAACAATGGGGGAAAACAAGTTTTTGCTTCCTATGACCAAATAACAGGTGAGTGGGAACCTGAAGAATTTGGAACACATTACAAAGATGTAACAGACCGTGATCAATTGCATTATCCTCCACTTTTGCATAAAACATATAGCGAAAGATTAGATTATGCAGGAAAAAATAAAGATAGTTGGGTTAAAGCATTTCGTAATTTTTATCCTCACCCAGACCAAGGTAGCATAAGCATAGGCAATGGACACCAACTTCAATCAACTATTTGGCGTGATTACAAGAATAATACACATGCTGAATATCGTGTACATGGAATTGCACGAACAGAAGAAGAAGCTAATGCTCAAGCTGATAAATATTTAGATTACCACAAAAATAAACTTAATATTGGGCCTGAAGATATCCATAGGCGTGATTACGAAACTGATGATGATCCAGAATATTATACTTTTTCTAATTTTTATGATACAACTAATAGTGGTTTCCCAGATTGTATTGGAAAACCACTCCATGCAGAAAGGTATATTAAACCTTTAACAGGAAATGATGGAAAGATTGTTGGTTATAGCTGGGAACAAAATCATCATATACCTACAAGCAATTATAAATTATTAAACCGTGATGATGCAATGAAACTTGCCCAATCATACATTTTAACAATACACAAAGACCTTCATGATATGAATAATCCACAAACCCCTAAATTTGCTAAAGTATATACAACTGATATTGATGAAGAAGGCTATTACATAACTAAAGTAGCCGATAGAATGTCACCAGAAGAGCTTGGACCAGAATTCTCTGGAACAGATCAACAAGAACAAAATCTTGATGGTACTGTAGATAATCAACCCAGGGAAGTATCTGAGACAATACCATGTTCCAATAGCTTTTTCACTCATGATACGTTAGCAAGTATCACAGCTTCTTATGATAATATTACTGGTGAATATGATATGAATAACGAAAGTTTACAACAGAACAAGCCAATGTTTTCATATAAGACAGCCGAAGTAGAAGATATGAACTACGAAGGCGTTGGTTCATTATTCGGACAAGGTATGGGACCACAAGATTTTTCTATTAATGCTGCTGATGTAGAAGAAGGCCCTAAAGGTCATAAGAGCATAGATGATAGCACTGTTCAACGACCTGGAGCATTACAAGGACAAGCTGTGCTTCCAGACGTAACTTCATGGTTTACAGCATCATATCATGAAGACGATGGTGATACAGACGAATGGGGGCTAACACAAGATGATCATTGGCAACCACTATGAAACGTCTAGCAGCTTTTATTGCTTTCGGATCAGTCATTACCATAACTTTAGTTTTATTACTAAGTGATTGGTTCGCTCAAAGATTAATGGCAGATTTTTGGCCATTAGATTCTTCTAGAGTAGGGCCTAATCTCGTTGCTTCAGCTGTTCAATGGGTTATCGTTGTTATTGTAGCCTCATTTGTCTATCCTCCATTGAGAAACTGGATAGAAAAAGAAATAAAAAAATTGCACGAAAAACTAGATAGAAATGCAATATTATCTCATCATATAATCAAAAACCATCCAGACATACCAGATGTACCAAACCCAATAAAGGAGAAATAATGTCAGACGTAGAAGCCCCAATTCCACCACTTCCAAATACCCCACCAACTTGGTCAAACCTTCCAGCGTATATTTCATATGCTGGTGCATTAGCTTTGTTTATTATTGGTGTTCTTGTATCTTCTGGTGTAGTTGTACCAGAATCTGTGTCTCATTCTGTTGAGATGTGGGCTGGTATTATTTCACAAATTGCTGGTGTTGCTGTTGCTCTTGTGAACAATGTTGCTAACAAATCAGTGCAAAAGGCTATGATTGCTCATAACCAGATGCCAATGGGAGCTAAAATAGTATGAACAGACTATCAGCTAAAGACCAAGAATTATTAGATGCTCTTCGCAAGAACGTAGCTAATATTGCTGTGTTCTATCATCAATCACATGGTTATCACTGGAACCTGGTAGGTACAGATTTCCAGGAGTATCATGCATTGTTTGAAACAATTTATTTAGATGTGTATGATTCGCTTGATCCTATGGCTGAAAATTGTCGTAAGATCGGTGGTCTAGCACCATTCACATTAAAAGAATTTTTAGCGTTAACATCACTCAAAGAACGTGACGTAAAAAAATTCGATGCTAAAACATTGACAACAAATCTTTACGAAGACAACAAGATAGTGCTCAATGATCTGATACAATTGTTTACGACAGCAAACGAGCAGAATGAACAAGGTGTTGCTAACTTTGTAGCTGAGCGCATTGATATGCATCAGAAGTGGCAGTGGCAGCTTGGGGCTTCTCTAGGGAAAGTAAACGTTACGGAGGGCTAATGCCTAAGACAGTTACAATTAAGATCACCTACGACGATCAGGAGGGCAATGAGCTTCCTCTACAGGAGATTAAGGAGACTATTGATGGTCTTCGTAATTCACTGTTGAGCCAAGTTGGTGGTCTTAAGGTAAATATTACTGAGAAGTAGGGTTAAACAGTTATTTTTTATGCTACAATGACTTCGTAGCAAGAAATGCCAGTTTTTGATGTAAAAATCAATTAAGCTAGCCTTTGTAGTACAACGGCAGTACATCTGTTTTGTAATCAGAAAATGGTTTCGGGTTCGACTCCCCCCAAAGGCTCAAATTAATAAATCTTTCCGAGATAGCTCAATGGCAGAGCAGGAAGCTGTTAACTTCAAGGTTGTAGGTTCGAGTCCTACTCTCGGAGCAATTAGTAAGGAGAAATATGACTCATAGTTTAGAGCAATGGTATGACATGGGTGCTTTTCTTGCTACTCGTCGTGCAAAATTTATTAGTGCTGGTGGACGCTTAGACATAATTCACGACTATGCTAATTTGCCTATACTTGGCGAACCGCTTAACACAGACGATCCCATTACAACTAAGGGTTATGAGTCTATACAGGCAGCCTTAGGAGTACTCAGTGCGCCCGAAAACCTTAAACTTTTTGTAGCCTATCTTAACGATGAATTAGTTGGGGCAGCTAACGTTCTTTATGAAGAAGATAATAATACAATATGGCATTTTGGAACACTGAGGACTATTCCAGGTATTGGAAGCTCAATGGTACTACATATTGCAGAAGAGGCCCATAATCGAGGTGTGGGTATAGCTAGTTTAGGTACTAGTGAAGATGCCAGATGGTTTTGGGACCATATTACAGACGGAGATGAGTTTGCTAGTAAGGAGCACGTTTCTAATGGTATAATAGGTTCAAAAGGTTTGTAAGAGTTTAGATGTAGGGTAAAGCTTATATCTAGAGCGGTAAACCTTATTATATTCCTCTTTAATTATGAATAATTATGATAAAATAGTTACGTTGTGTGGTATAATTTTATATATCACATTTTATTTTTTAGCATACAATAAAAAAGAAAGTAACAGTATGACATTTGATGAGTGGTTGAAGTTTGGTATTGATAATGGTTATTGCACCGATCAATTCTGCAATACCCATGATGGTGGACCTATGCATGAAAGTGAAGAGCTTGCTTGGGAACGTGGAGATGATCCATGTATTCATATGATTCGTCTTGGTAGTTATGACGATTGGGATATTGGCACCATAGAATAAAATTTATGATATATTCATAAATAACGGGTATGAGGAAGAAAGTAATCCGCTGGTTTTGGAAATCAGAGATACGGGGGGCGGTACCCCGATACCCGACCATATAGAGAATGCTGATCTTTATAGTAGATCAACCTGGGATAGCTGTCAGGCTCTATATCATGGTGGGTATCGTATAATGGCTATTACGCTGGGATGTGGCCCCAGTAATACGGGTTCAATCCCCGTTATCCACCCCAATTTTGATATAGTGAAAAATACATGATTATGGATCGAAAAAAAAGAAATAAATCAAGGAAGTGTACCCAAGGGGCCAAAGGGATCTGGCTGTAAACCAGACGCATTATGCTACGTAGGTTCGAATCCTACCGCTTCCACCAATGGAGAGATGACAGAGTGGCCGAATGTACTAGTCTTGAAAACTAGCGTCCTATTGGGACCGTGGGTTCAAATCCCACTCTCTCCGCCATTTAATAATAATTAAATATTTTGGGGTTGTAGCTCAGTGGTTAGAGCGTGGGACTCATAATCCCTTGGTCGTGGGTTCGATCCCCACCAACCCTACCATTTATAATCTAGGACCGTAGACTTGGCTAGTTGCTGGAGAGAAGCTTATATCTTCTTTAAAGGTGAGTTCGATCCTCACACGGTCCACTTAATTATTAAAAACAATGTATTTATTATACTTCTAGAATCGTCGTAGTTGATGAAACTAGAAGTATTTTTTTAATGTACAGCGCCTTAAATGGCATAACCATCTATCATAAGGATAATAAATGTCTTCTCTATTTGATTACGACGATTCACAGCAAGTAGCATTCCAGGCTAAGACAGCTGGTAAATCACTTATCGCAGCTAAATATGATGTGATTAAAGCTACTGGCGATTTTCTTTTTAATGCTCATACAGATGGTGAATTTGCCCAACGTTGTGAGATGATTGATAATAATCTGAATAAAATTGCTTATAATAAACTTGCTAACCTTTCAGATTCAAAGATGAAGCTCGTTAAAGCCCTTCACACAGAATGGTCACTTCGTCATGCTTCCTGCAATTGCAAAACAGCTTCCCGTAAAGTAGCTGTTAGTGATGCAGAGGCTGATGCATGGGAAAACCACCCTGCCGATTGTGATTGCAAACTCTGCACAAATAAAAACGATACTTGGGGAAAAGATATTGAACCATCTAAGGATAAGGATTACAACAAGGGTGATGATTCAGCAAAAGATAAGCAGGCTTCTAAAGAAGCTGCTTTTGATCCATCTTGGTTACATCAAGTTGGTCATGATGCAGCTCAACTAGCGCATGGTTTAATTGCTCCATGGACACACAAGCCAAAAATGGGTCCAGGTGGAATTCCTGATACTAATATAAAAGATACATTGATTGCTGGTGGTGAACTTGCTGCTGGTGCTGCTGGTGCTGCTGCTCTTTACAACAAGAAAAAGAAAAATAAATACAATAATGATAAAGAAGATCGTCCATTTATAACTTCTGATGGATGGAACACATATGAAAATGGCAATAGCACATATTCTGAACCAGGCCAAGATAGTTGGTCAGGCAAGCCTCACACAGAATGTCAAGATTGTGGAGCTAAATACGAATACAAAGGTGCTCACCCAAATAATGGCTGCGTAGGGTCGTCTTCCCGTCATGAGGGATCATACAAAACTTCTTGGGGAATTCCAGATCAGTGCGATGGCTGTGACCAAGAAACATTAAATCCTGCACAAGATGGTTGGCACAGCGAAGATGGTTTATACTGCCCAGATTGTGCTGATAGAGGATATTGTGGCTGCGATGATTGCCAAAGTGGTCCAATAAACCCATTCCCACATGAGGAAATGGGACCACATCAACATGGAGATTGCCCTTACTGCTCAGGAAGTGAGTGCCCAACTTGCCAAGCTATGGATAGTGGCGATGGTGAACCAGAACAAGAGACACAACTTCACGATGAGCTTCACGAAAAGTGGCACCGTGATAATGGGGATTCACCATGTACTTCAGCAGAAGATTGTGATCGCAAATCACGTAATTATAAAGAATCTTAAATATGGCTCCAAGGTTAGCTACTTGTTGGGGATGTGGAAAAGGCATTCTACAAAGTGATGATGGTTCATGGGTAGATACTCGTGAACAAACATATTGTGGCGGAAGTCATGATGAAAAACATCGTCCTATCGATGATTCACCTGTAGATGGAACGCCTTGGATGAGATTAATGAGAAATACTACTAGGCAAAATATAGAAGAACGTAAGAAAGCAGAAAGTAGTGCTACTTCTTATTGTGCTGGTTGTCATAGTTCTTTTCCAAGTTCACAAGGGTTTCCACATACGCAAAGTGGTGAAACATTAGTATATTGTCCACGTTGTTCTGATAATGGAGAAGTTCTTGGTGAAGAAGGAACATTATCTGTTACTGCTTTTCGTTATGCTGATGCTCCAGCTTTAGATCTAGAGTGTGATACTTGCGGTGAAGAAGTAGACGCTGGTGATGATAACGATACTGATCCAATGGGTGGTCCTGGTGACCCATGTATGAATTGTTCTCATGGTAAACTTAAGTTTGGTAAAAGCTCAGGAATGACTAAACAAGATGAATTTGAAGATTCAAGTCTTGAGCAAGCAGATGATTATTCTGCATTAACGCCAGATGTTGCACAAGGTCTTCGTGATATTACAAATGCCCCTAGAAGTTTTAAACCACCACGTAAGATGATGAGAGAACAAGTTGATGGTTTAGATAAAATGAATAACGGTGGTGGCATGTCTGCAATGTCACAAAAAACAGCTTCATACAATGATCTTTTAAAACATCTTGTTCAAGAACATGGTTTTAGTCGTTCTCAATGGCGAGAAGGTTATAACGCAAATGCATTAAAAATGCAACATGATCAGGCTCATAAACAAGGTACATATACTGTTGATCATGAACATTCGGTACATGATTATGAACATAATCAAATGATTACTAGTAATAAAAAAAATAACGATTCAACTAAGCAATCTAATACAAATTTCTATCAAGGAGAAAATCAAATGGATAATTACACAACAGAAGATTTCAGTGCTGGCGACGTTGCTGTAGACTTTGCTCCACAAGGAGTTCCACTGCCAAATGATTATATGAATACCGTTCAGAATGATGCTCAACAGAATCGTCAGACTGTAGATGACTCTCGTGCTGCCTGGGCTGCTGAGATCGATAAGGACAACTACAGCAACAAGCATGAAGACCCATATGAGAATCCAGCTCAGCAAGTTTACCCTTATCAGCGTACTGCTGCTCAGGCTTCTGGTTTCCGTAAGCGTCAAGCTCGTAAAGATATCCAGATGGTTGTTGTTGCTTCTACAAAGTCACCAACAATTGCTGGTGCTAAGGTATCATTCGCTAATGCAAATGGTAAGCAAATTACAGGATCTGTTCTTGTCGTAGGTGAGAAGGAATTCTGTGTTATATGGGATGACCGCAAGGCATCAATGGAGAAGAAGAGTGATTATCAACTGGTTTTCAAAAACCCACAAAGGTAAGCAAATAGAAGAAGCAATTATACCAATAAAATATATAAGTATTTGTGGTATTGTAGAACATATTGAAATAAAGAAAACACAAAATACAATAGATGGAGTTCTTCTTGACATAGAAGGGCGTGAATTCCTTTATACAGTAAAGACAAATGGTGATCTTCTACGTCTACATGGCATTAAAGAAGATTTATCATTGTCTTATTCTGTTTGTGTTGATTATCTTAAAAATATATATGGCAAAAATGATTTATTAGATTTGAAAAGAGAACTTCGTAATAATATGCAACAATTACAGTTTGCAATAGGAAAATTAGCACAAGAAGTTTCAGAAATTGAAATACCAGAAATTATTCAACCAGTTCAACCAGTGCAAGGTATAGAAATAAAAAATAATGAGCTGGAGATTGAAGATACCCCAATCATTGATGAAGAATTTGAAGGCCAAATAAGTTTTGATGATTTCTCTGATGAGGACCTAGCAAGCCATGCGCTTAAAGTTCTTAATGGTGAAATTAAATTAACTGGCTGAAACGTTTAGGAGAACATTATGCAGTTTGCAGAAGGAACAGGGACAGGAACATATAGGTTAGGTATTGCACCATCTCCAACTAACCAGTATTTTGTAGACCCCAAGGTTCCAAATACTACCATAACAAAGTCAAGTGGAGCATTTCCCCAGCGTACATTTGCACAAGGAAATCATGTCCCAGGTATTGTTATTGCATCTGGGCAAACTGTAAATAGTTTTCGCTGTGCCCTTGCAGCATCTACATCTGGAAATGATGTTGGTCAAATTACTGTAACATTACAAGCAGAAACTGGTTGGACTGGTTCTACTACAGTTGCATTGCAGGGTGGTTTTAACCGTTATTCTAATGCTACAACAAACTGGGTACAAATTGGTTCTACTACAGCAACCATAACAGCAGCTGGACAGTCTGTAAACCTACAGGTAACATCAGATCAAATGTGGCCCGTATATAGATTACAAGCTGTATCTACAAATGGTGCTGGTATTATTGATTGGTCTATTGGCAATATGTTCCCAGATCTTTCTGCTGAGCTTGTTGGCTCAAACGCTACTAATACTAATGGTAGTATTGGTCAAGAAGCTATACAAGTCAACTCTTCAATCCCATTTGGTAGAGAAACATCATGGGTTGGTAATACTGGTAATACTGGTAATAATCAAACAGAGATTGGAACAATGTTTACTCCAGGAGGTATGCTATAATGATAGAACGTAAGCAAAACATAAGAATTTCAAATAAAAGAAAATTAGCTACAAATTGGACACTTTCTGGCAATACCATTGATGGTGGAATTCATATTATTGGATCTGCAAATCTATGCGAAGGCTGTGGAATGGAAACATCACCATTTGAAGATGGTCGTTGTTCTAGTTGTGGCACAATTTAGAAAGTAGATTATGTCTAATAATGGCGAGGGCTTGACTCTTCCTAGGGAACCTATTCGCAAAGCTGCTGCTGCAAGATCTGCTAGAGAAAAGCTTATTCTACCTGGTTCATTCAAACAAGATGTTATGAATCAACAAAGTTCAGAATCTAGGGCTAGACAACGCCTAGATGGTAGAACTGGTTCCACAAAGTTTGATGAGCAATCACAACGTAATATGGAAGGCATGGGTAAACGTACTGGTGCTGCCATGGGTACTGATGCTCAATGGGCATGGCCTAAGCTCCACGATCCTTTTGAATACTGGCGTGAGCGTACATGGTGGTTCAATATGGAGGACCCCGATGAGCAAATCCAGAAGATTCGTGACTGGACTCGTCTTATGTACACGACTCATTATCTTGTACCTTCTCTTATTGATATTTATACCCGTTTCCCACTTCTAGATATTGAATTTACTCATCAAGACCCAAAAATTGCTGAATTTTATACAGAGCTATTTTTTGATGGTCTTAACTATGAAGAATTTCTTTTTGATCTTGGTAGAGAACACTGGACTGTTGGTGAAGCTTTTGCTATGGGTTCTTGGCACGATGGCATTGGTGCTTGGGAAGACGATGAAATTATTAATCCCAATGACGTTATTGTAGCTAAAAATAGAGCACTCCGTACCTATCAATACCATATTAAAGTCCCAGACGAGATTAAAAAACTTATTGATACTCGTGATCCTGCTCCAGAGTATGCAGCCCTTATGCAACTTTACCCAGATGTTGTAGCATGGGCACGCCAGGATAAGGAAATTCCTGTATCTGACGTTCTTATGAAGCAATTAAAATTTAAGTGTGTTGTCGGATCTACCGATATTATGACTCCAACTGGCCCAGTTAAGGCTCAGGATCTTGCTGTTGGCGATGAAGTTCTTGCATGGGATGAAACTGCAAAGAAAATTGTGCATAGCACAGTAAGCCACCAAGGTATTAATGAACCAGAACCAATTTACTGGGTAACAACAAAGCAGGGTAGGAAGGTTGGTGTTAATTCAGAACACCCATTCCTTACTGACAATGGATGGGTCGAAGCTTCTAATCTTACTATCGGAACAAACTTATTAGTCGGCCATAATTATGTTAACCAAAACACCAATCTTGATGAAGAGAAGGATATTGCTAGATTCCTTGGCATGATGGTTGGCGATGGAAGTTATGGGCATAAGACAATTATGTTCCACAATGAAGACCAAGAAAATCTCGATTGGATGAATAAGTTTGTTGCTCCATATGGTTGTAAACTTTCACAGGCTGGATCTACAAACATTTCATGGATTATATCTCAAGGAGAAAAAACTAAAAAACCAAACCTAATCAAGCAACTAATTGTAGATTGCGGTGTTAGAGGGCAAACAACCCATACAAAGAGAATTCCTGCGTTGATTTGGGAAGGTGGCCAAGAAGTTTGGTCAGAGTTCCTAGCTGGTTATCTAGACACAGATGGCCATGTTGACTCAAATGGAATGGTTGTTTGGACAAGCATGAATCGTCCTTTGCTTGAAGATTGTCAAACACTTCTTTCTTTCTTGGGAGTTGAATCAAGGATTTACGATGTTCCAAAATATGATTATGCCCCAGAATCTGGGTATGGACATCGTTTAATTGTAGGAAAGCAAGAAGCAAAGTCTATTCTTGCTAATTTTGTTAAGCCACTTTGTGATAGAAAAGCTATCCCAGATACGACGCCAACTATAAACACCAGGCCATCTAATTTCCCATACGATCAAATTGTAAAGATTGAACTTGGTCAAGATGAAGAAACTATGGCTATTGGCATTGCTGATCACCATACCCACATCACTTCTGGTCTAGTAACGCATAATACTAACCCTTGGTCAGAACATGGTAGTCCAATTCTTCTTAGAGCATTCCGTATGCTTATGCTCGAAGAGTCACTTAACTCTGCTCAGGATGCTATTGCTGACCGTCTTTATTCACCACTTATCCTTGCTACCCTTGGTCTTCCTGATGTAGATGAAGATGGCCCATGGATTCCTGATGCTACAGAACTTCAACAACTTCGAGATGACTTAGCTCTTGCCATTAACTCTGATTTCAGATTAATGACTTACCACCATGGCCTTGATATTAAGAATGCATTCGGTCGTGAAGCTATGCCTAGACTTGATCAAGATTTTCTTCGTGTTGAATCTAAGGTTATGCAAGTATTTGGTATTGGTGCTGAACTACTCCAGGGTGGCAACAGCAATGCCCCATATGCCTCAGGTGCTCTTAATCGTGAGCTTATTACTAATATGCTTACAACTTATCAAAAGAAGATTAAGAGGTTTATTCAAGAACGTATGCGTCCTGTTGCAGAACGCCAAGGTCACTATGAATACCGTAAAGTTGGTAACGCTCGCATTCCTGTGATGGAAACAGTGCTTCTTGTAAATGAAGAAACTGGTGAAGAATATGTAGAAGAGCGTCCAAAGCTTGCTATTCCAGATGTTCAATTTAAATCAATGAACCTTAGAGATGAGCAAGTAGAGCGACAATTTATCATGGAGCTTTCTGGACAAGGTTTCCCTGTTTCGCTTAAGACAATGGCTGTCAATATACCAATTGATTTCAAAGATGAGATTGAAGCTAAAACAGAAGAAAAACTTCAAACTGTTGTTGCAGAGCAAAGATTTAAAAAAGAACTTTTTGAACGTCTTATTGCTCTTGAGCTTCCTATTCCTCCTGAATATTACCAAGAGTTTATGGCATATAATATGCAACAGGAAAACCCTGAGATGATTGCTCAAATGGCACCACAAGGTATTGCTGATATTACTTCTCAGCCATCTGCTCCTAATATTCTTACGCCAGGTACACAAGCAGATGCTGATAGTATGGTTGGCCCATTCCTTATGCCTGGAATGATTCCACCACAAAGATCAGCAGAATCAGATAACCAAAAGAAAACTCAACCTAAGAAACCATCTACAAAGAAAACTGATGACAAGAAGACTAAGAAATCTTCTATAAATGGTTCTGAATATGAGCATGATGATGGTTACGATGATGATGATTATGATTTTGATATCTATGATAATCCTGTCAAATGTTCTGCTTGTGATTGGGTAGGAGATTATGATGACCTTGATAAAGCATCTATTGTTAGTAAAACTTTAAAAAATCCATGCCCCAATTGTAGTGAGAAAAATTCCATTGATTTCAAGACAGCATCAGTTAAGTATGCATCAAATAATGATGGCTATGTTGCTGAATATGGCGGTCGTATGTACTTTGGAGTACCAAAAGAACAAGTACTTCGTCGTAAGATGACTCTTGTTAAGGGAATGAAGATTGTAACAGATGATCAATATCAAAAGTTTAATCTTGAAGATTTTGAAGAAAATTATCGTGTTGCTACAGCTGTTGGGGATAACCCAATTGCAAATGAAGCTGGTAGTGGGGTTTCTGATGATGCAACTGCGTATCCAGATATTACTGGAGCTGGTCTTGATTTTCAAAATGATGAAGGCAAAAAATAATAAAATTTGCAAAAAAGAATGTAATTATATTATAAATAGATTATAAGGATTGACATGAGCAGACTCTTAGATTCAGAACCTAGATTATTTACTTCAAGTACCCGCACATCGGGTCTTACTTCACTATCTGCTGATATCCAGAAGTATGAAGTTATTAAAGAATCAGGAACAGCTCGTAATCTAGATAAGCTAGATTTAACAGATTCTATTTACGAAGATTGATGTAACTAACAATGATAGCAAACCAATTAGCAAATAATATTGAAACAATTTTAATATATGCATTAGCATCTTCTATCGGTGCATTGCTTATTTGGGTTGGTAGATCTCTTGCTAAATTGGCACAAAATCAATCTGCAATACATGATCAAGTTATGGGAGTACCTGAAGTTGGATATCCTTCTATGAGAGACCAATTTACTGAAGTACGTAATCATCTTTGTAAACAAGATGAAACCCTTAATAAACTAGAACATGAAGTCCAGGATAATTCTGGATCATCTCTTAAAGATGCTGTCAAGTTAGTTAATAGAGATGTTACAAAAAATACTGTAATGCTTAATAGTTTAAATAAAAAAATTGATGAAATAGATAATAGGCTATCTAAACACATTGATTCAATAGAATCAAATAAAGTTTAAAATAAAGATGTATTTATGCTCTTCAATCAAATTTAGAATTAGATTCATATGATAAAATTTGGTGCACCAACATTAGAACGTAAAGGCTTCCTCAAAAAAGCTGGGGAAGTTAAAATTCATTCCGTTAATTTAAAAGATTTTGAATATAATGAACGCCCTGGATATTTATATGCTGTGTCCAGAGCAATATCATCTAGAGTTAATGCAAATTATGATGGATGGCCAGTTGATGAATTAAAAAAAGCTTATAAAACATTTGTAGGTCGCCCAGTTTTTGTAGAACATAATAATAGTGATCCTAAAGAAGCTCGTGGAGTTGTTTTAGATTCATTATATAGAGAAAGCAAATTAGCATCAGGACATACAGACGGATCTGTATATTGCCTGATGGAAATAGATGCTCATACTTTTCCAAAGCTTGGACAAGCAATTATGAGTGGACAAATCCCAGGTGTAAGCATGGGTGCGGATGTTGGTTTTACAGTTTGTTCAGCTTGTGGTAATAACGCTAAAACAGAGCGAGATTATTGTGAGCACCTTCCATACATGAAGGGAATGAGATTAGATATTTATAAAAATGGTTCTAGAAAAGAAGCTTTGGTTTGGGAGAATTGCCACAGCCCTAATTTCTTTGAACTTAGCTGTGTTTTTGACCCAGCTGACGAGAGTGCATGGTTTTTAGACAAGAAAATGGTCCCATATGCCTAACCTTAGAGTGGCAAAAGAGATAATGCGTCTGCCAGCTGATGTTGACACGATGCGTGATGAATCTCAATGCCCTGTATGTGGATCAGAATTTGATGGAATGCTTTGTGATTCATGTGGTTTTGAAGCTCCACCATCCGATTTACAAAATCCTGATACTGAAAAAAAAGGTCGTGACCCACAATATCAGACACAACCAGCAGGATCTGGCCCTCCTGCTCAAGAAGAAGATCAAGATCAAGAAGCCCAACCTGGTCAAGATACACAAGATCAAGGTGGTCAAGATCAAGAAGAGCAAGAAGATCAATCTGATCTTGGAGCAGTAGAAGATGATCCTACCACAAAGATTAATGAATTACAACAACAACTTCTGCAATTAAAAGATTTGCAAAGACAACAACAATTAGATGCTGTTATGCAGCAAAGGCAAGGAGCTACTATGAGTCGATTTGACGATGAGCTAAAGTCTCGTAAGCGTCAGGCTATGGTGCCTGGTGTTCAGTACGATCAAGTATCGAATATGTATCTTGATGGTCCTATGGGTCTATCATCAATGTCACCACCACCACAACCTTCACAATGGAAAGATGTAATGCCAGCCCGTCATCTTAATGTCCAAGATCTAGATGCTATGGATGTTATGGGTGGTCCTGGTGACAACCGTGTTGTTGCTGAGCCTGACCTTTACCCACTTGATCAGCCTGTAGGTGAGCGTGCTGCTGCTAAGTTCATTCGTTCGGCTGCTAAGGGTCTTGCCGAAAAGACAGATATTAATGAAGTAGATAAGGCTATGTGGGCTGCTCATAATGCTATTAAGTCTGCTGCCAAAAATGATAAGCAAATTTACGCCATTGACCGTAGACTAGGTATTATCTTTAAGCATCTTAAGGAAAGCAAGACTGTAAAGATTGATAACATCATTGATCGTCTGAAGGAAGTCCACGATCAGCTTAATGGCAAGGTTGCTACTAATGGTAACCAAGAGACTTCTCGCCCAACTCAAGTTCAGGATCTTGATGACATTACAGAGTCACGCCAAGAAGTAATGACTCCTGACTTTGTAACTGATGTTGTTACACCTAACCTTCAGCCTAACCAACTTCAGCTTGCTGATGTACCTCCTTACTATAATGATGGTGCTTCAACTGGTTTCGTACCACAGCAAAGCGAAAATAAAACTCCTTGGCCTGGAGATGCTACTAACCCAGCTTTTGCTCCTTATGGTGGCGCACAGCCAACTGCTTCTAGAAAAGATAAAAAGAAGGACAAGGAAAAGAATAATTCTGAAAATGAATCAAAGCATGAAATGGAATCTGAAGAGCAAGAAGTAGAAAAAGAAAAGACTGCTTCTCGTGAAGGTCTATTCCAGGCTGTGAATCTCGTAGATCGCCTTGAGCGCCTTGGAATGGTTAACAAGGATGAGCGTGCTAAGCACATTGCTCAATACGAAAAAATGTCTGCATCAAAAATTGAGGGTGTAATTATGACCCTTGACACGATGGAGCGAACAGGAGCGGTAAAAACTCGTCAAGCCCAAAGAGTAGCTTCAGCTGCTCCACAAGGTAGGATGCCAGAAANGGGCCGAGCCACAAAAACCGCTTCAGTTTCGAAGCAAAATGTATTAACAGACGATTACCTAATGTCACTTTAATAAAGGAGAAACAACATGATTCAGCTTAACAGCGTTGCTAATGTTGGTGTACACAGAACTTGCACACCACTGTACGAGAAGTATGAGGCTACCCCATACAACACCTTCCTAGACCCAACCGAGACTGGTAACATTTACTCAGGTATGGTTGTAACTAGGTCAGGTGCTGACACGGTAAAGCTTTACGATGGTACGAACACAACTAACAAGGCTTTCGGTCTTGCTGCTTTTGATCGTAACGCCAACATCGATGACCTTTCACAGGTTGGCCTTAACTCAGTAGCCGTATGGCTCGGTGGTGCTAATGCCTTCTTTACGATTGGTGCCCCTGCTTTCGATACGACAGCTACTTATACTGTTCCTACGAACGGTTCGCACACATTCCTGTACGCAACAGCCGGTGGTGTTCTGACTTCTGTTCAGGGCGCTAACACTACTCCAGTAGCCGAGCTGATCGATGTACTTGGTGCCACTCAAATTGTTATTCGTTTAGTGCCTAACGCCATCGCTGGCCAAGCCTAATTATAACTTACAATAAGGAGATATATCAATGTCTACATCATTAACAGCACCCCAGGGTGGTCTAAGCCCTAGAGTCGCCAAGAAGTCGGATACTTATGTAAACGATATTGTTGAGGCTCGCAGTCGCCTGAAGGAAGCTACAGGTCGTGTAACCGCTACTCGTGAAGAGAAGCAGCGTCGCCTTAGCCAAATTCTTGCTGACAAGGACAACTATATGGTTCGTCTTGGTCAGGGTATGATTGGTCCTATCCAGCTGAAGCTTCGTTACCAAGGTATGGTACGTAACGTTCTGCTAGAAGATCCTCTGACCCCTGGTGTTCCAGTTGTCTATGACGTTCTGGATGAGTACGGTCAGGCTTACGTTCTGTCTGGTAATGAGGGTGAAGTTCGTGTTACCCCATTCGAAGGTAAGAAGGTTCCAGTCCGTCTGTTCCGTATCGCCACCTTCCCACAAATCAAGAAGGAAGATCTTTGGTACCTGCGTGTTAACATCGTAGAGTATGCTCAGGACATGTCCAAACAGGCTATCATGCAACAAGAGGATGCTCGCCTGATCACAGTTCTTGAGGCTGCTATCAACAACTACGCTGTTGACCCTAACCACGTTGTTTCACCAACGCACATCGTCAATGAACTTTCAGGTTATGTAACTCCTGACTCGCTGTATGACCTCGTTGGTCTGATTGAAGTTCACCAGCTAGAGGCTGCTCGCCTTCTGATGAACCCAATCGACTACCGTGACCTTTACAAGTGGGACATTAACCAGACTGGTTGGGCCTTCAAGGACCGTGTTGTTGCCGGTGAGCGCATCATCCAGTTCGGTGGTTTCCAAGTACAGCGTTCCATCGAGATCCCACAGGGTACGGTCTACTTGACCCCATCGCCTGAGTTCCTTGGTGTCTTCCCAGTTATGTACTCCCTTGACGTTGAAGAGAACCACNCCCCTGAGAAGTTCCACAAGGGTTGGGTCATGGACGAGCTTGTGTCTGAGATAGTGTTAAATCCAAGGGGCCTAGGAAAAATTGTTAAAGCCTGATATATATGGCTTTTGAGAGAATTTAGATCTATGCGACCAGTGTATGAGATGACTTGCAATCTATGTGGAGCCTCATACACTGGCCGTAGGTCTGATGCAAAATTCTGTTCACAGAAATGCGCTTTTGATAGTTCTCAACTAAAAACAAAAAATTGTCTTACCTGTGAAAAAGAAATTGTTGGGTACAAGACAAAATTATATTGTTCATCTGAATGTAGAAAAGCTGCTGGCAATTATAAAAAGCCTGGTAAAACTAAATCAGCAATATGCGTAGGGTGTGCAGAAGAATTTACAAGGCCAATTAGCTATACATCAGCAATGAAATATTGTTCGAATGAATGTTCTCACAAGGAAACTAAAAAAGTTCGTGACAAGTTTGTAATGGAATTAAATGAAGATGCAATTGTTTTCCATAGTACCTGGGAATTACGTTTTGTAGCAGCTTGTTATAGATATGGAATTCCTTGGAGAAGATACGATGGAGATGCTATTGAAACTTCTGTAGGAAATTACAGACCAGATTTTATTGTTGGAAAACAAGGATATGTCGTTGAGATCAAAGGTCATATGAATTATGAATCGATGATTAAAACAGAAGAAGCAAAAAATATTTTAGGTGAACAATATCTTTTAGTTTTAGAAAAAGATTTAATTGAATTTGAAAATACAAGCAATTTATTTGGTATTGATTTAATTCCAGATGTTTTGCGATAAAGAAATGTAGCAATAAATTTAGCTCAGGATACAAATCGTATCCCTTGAAAGCAAAGGAAAATAAAAATGACAAGGCAAGTTACCAGAAGAAGTGATGGCGGGGAAGCTACCCCAGTAATTGTCCCTTCTCTTGATGGAGAATTTGAAGATCATAAGCCAGATCCAAAAGATCTAGCTGCTGTTAAGTCTATTGTACCTCCAAGTGCAAAAGCTTATTCAGATGTACAAACTGCTGAATGGATTGAAAACCTGACCGCAGCCAGAACTGTATTTAATAGCCCTAAGGGATCGTTTTTACTTTCTCCAAATGGTTATCATGGTTCTGTACAGACTCTAGAGGGTGATTTACGAAGAGATCCTTATATTCTTCGTGCAGCTCAAAGAGAAAAAATTCGATTTTTAACAGAGGAAGAAGCTATTGAGCGTACTTCCGAACTAACAGATGAGCCGAGCAACGTCGAAGATCATTCTGATCGTATGGCTAAACTCTTAGGACCTAACGCTTCAGAAGAGAATGGCCTTTATAAAAAGGATCTTCCTGACGAAGCTGAGCCGGTTGGCAAATCCCTAACTCCAGAAGAAGTCTGGAATGGGGATGTTTCAAGACGCTATTAAAGGAGAAATCATGAGCGACGAAACTAATGATGTAACTGAAGAAGTTATAGAGGCTCCTGTAGAGGATGCTCCTAAGGCTTCTGCAAAAAATAAGGCAGTTAAGGCTGAAGCTTCAGTAGAGGCTGATGTTGTAGTTGATGAAGTCGCTCAGGATTCTTCTGTAGAAGATGTACAAGAGGCTGTAGCTGATTATTCCGCTGAGAGTGATGGATCACTTAAGTTCACACCATCAAGCGTTATTACAGCTATTTCATCTAGCTCTACAACGTTTACATTTACTGCTGTTAATAGTTTTACAGCTGGACAATCGGTATTAATTCAAAACTGTATTCCAGCAGCTTATAATGGAACATGGACATTAGCTACAGCATCTTCATCTGGGTTTACGGTTACAAACAGTGCTAATCCTGGTGTTGGCACAATTTTTGGAACAGCCACAGCTGCCACTAGTGCTCCCCAGGTTTTTAACACAGCTACAGCATTTAACATGTGGAACCCTTGGATCACAGCACAAAATGGTGACCCAATTGGATATAACACTAACATAAACCAAAAGGACTGGGCTGGCGCTATTGTGTTTCAGAACGGTCAATACAACACCACACAGAGGGGTTTCTAATTATGACAACCTATAACATTCCTGTAGAGTCAGCTGAGAAGCAGGCTGTTAGAGTTAACGCTAAGGGTGGTGCTTCTGCCCTTTCTGAGCGTGGTTCTTACCTACTTAAGCCACCTTCCTCTGTAGGTGCTCCCGTAGCTGTAACAATAACAACGCAAACTGCTACAATTACTGGCGCAGCTTCTACTGGTTCTACTGGTGCATATACGTTCACCTATACAGCTACTAACACATTTGTACCTGGTCAAGTTGTAACTATTGCAGGTATTACAACAGCTACTGGATTTAACGTATCTAACGCTGTTATTGTTACTGCTTCAGCTACACAGTTTACCATTTCAAGCGCTACAAACACAAACACTTCAACTCCTGGTTTCTCAGGGTCGTCGTTGGCAACTCCTGTTGCTATTGGTGCTGCTACATATTACTACTATGTAACAAGAGTTTCTAATGGAGTTGAATCTTTTTCAAACGCAGTTGCATCTGCTGTTGTAGCCGGTACAACAGCTTCAGTTTCATTTGCAATAGTTGATCAAACTACTAATGCCCTTAATCCAGTTGCAGCAACATCATACAATCTTTATGTAGGAACCACTGTTGCTGGTGCCACTAAGCAGGTTACAAGTGGAACAACAACATTAGTATGGCCAACTTACTCAACTACTGGTACAAAGTATGTTGACTCTCCAGCCATGGTTGCTTACCCATGGTCATCGGGTAGCGGTACTCCTATTTCAGCTACATCAAACACTCTTGGTACTGGTGCTTATATGGCTCCTACATGGGTTGACGATGTTATTGTTCACAACCCTAACCAATCAACTGGTTACTCAGGTTTTAACATTACTGGTGAGGCTAAACAAGTTCGTCAAATTCGTACCAATATCTTTGAGAGCCAGATTTACAGCCGTACAGATACTGCTACAGTTAAATATGCTGCAATCGCAACTGGTTCAATTGCTACAGATTCAACAAACTGGACGGTAACAGCAACTAACAATTTTGCTTCTGGTGATATTATTACAATTTCAGGTGTTACTCCTACTACATATAACGGAACATACACTGTTATTTCTTCAGGGCTTACAACATCAGTTTTTAAAATTGCCAATACTGCAACCCCTGGAACTGTTACGGTTGCTGGTACTGCTGCTTGCGGTGTTGTTGCTGATACTTCAATTATATGGTCTGATTTTGGTAAGCCTGTAACTGGTACTGGTGTTCCAACAAATGCTTATGTTGGGAACGTAACCCCAGGTACTGGTTTTGTACTTTCATCAGTGCAAGGACAGAATGTACCTTATTACCCAGGTACCACTACTGCTTTTAATGCAACTGCTGCTGGTACATCAATTACAGTAACTGGTTCAAACCTTGGTGCTATCCCAGTTCAGACTGGTCAATACAGGACTACCCGTTGGCAGGGTTAGAACAAGATACTTTAACGCAATGTGTTAAAAGTATTGAGGTTAAAGCTGTCATTGTACGTGTAAATGGCTCCCAAGAAGATTTAGGAATAATTTCTTCTTGGGGGCTAAATGCACAGAGAGAAAAATTAGAGTCGTAAATGTCTGCAACGTTGACAATCAATGGTAGAGCCAATTTAGTTCAAAGAATCCTTGGTGTTACTGCTATTACTCCAAGTTATATTGCTTGGGGAACAGATGTTGGAGTTTCTTCACCTACTAATCAAGCATTATTTGGCGAAGTTGTTCAAGATGGTAGGACAATGGGTGTTGCTAGTGCCACTACAACAAGCACAACTGGAGATACCCTTAGTGTAGTTGGAACTATAACAGCTACGCAAGATGAAACAATTACAAATTGTGGTTTATATGACGTTATTACACCTGCTAGTAGTTTTGCGCTACAATCAGCTGTAACAAGCGTTACGCAAAACATTATTACAGCTATTTCTATTTATGGAAGTATCCCAATTTCCTATCCATTTAATATTCAAGTCGCATCAGAAGTTATGACAGTTAATAGCATAGCTACTGGCTCACCTTATACACAATGGAATGTTACAAGAGGTGTTGGAGGTTCAACCCCGTTACCTAGCATTCCTGCAACAACACCTATTACTACTGTACAGGGAAATCTATTTGGTTTAGCAGATTTTGCTTCATTAGATCTTAACCAGGGCGACTCTGTAACACTTACATTTAAAGTTCAAATTTCTTAATAATAAGGAGCATTTCCCATGCCATTGACTAATTATGGTGAGCAGCAGGTACTACAACAAATTTTTGGTACACCAGGTTCACTTGTGCTTCCAGCTTCTGGCGGTACTTGGTATTTAGGTCTTATTGCTGCAAAATACGTACATGCAAGTGGAACAACTGGTGTTGCTGTTAATGATATTGTAATTCCACCTACATTCTCAGCAAATAACTTTATTTATAAAGTATCAAGCCTTGGTTCATCTGCTGGTGTTATGGGAACTGTTAGTTCTTGGTCAAATACTGCCAACGTAACAGATTCAAATGGCATTGTCTATACTCCAGTTGCTTGGCAAGCTGCCACAACTGCTTCAACAACAAGTTTTTATGTTAACGCCAATGTCATTTCCGCAGAAGTTTCGGGAACTTCATATGCAAGAGCAACATTAACTAACACAACTGGTGTAACTAGTAGTACAAATACATTCTTTACTCCAACGATTCCTACTGGTACTTCTAGCCCATATTATGCTTCGACATATTATAACAATACAATTAGTTTTACTCAGTCCGGTGGCTCATGGGGTAACGTTTGTGGATTCTTTTTAGCTACAACAGCAACAATTGGAACTGGTAGTTCTATCGCTTGGAATACACTTACTAACTACGTTCCCGTAACAGTTTCTGGTATCACGGTTCAAATTACTTCGGGGAGTACAGGCCTCCAGATTCAATTGACCTAACCTAATGCCGAACATAACGGCATTTATCAAAGTTAGGATAGGTTCTTAATGGCTGGTTATTCAATTCCGACACCCGCTGTCGTAATCCCAAACTTAGTTAACTCACTCAGATACAGTTTATCTTCGGCTTCTGGTGGTAACGTAGGAATAGGTTTTGGATCAACTACGACAAATGGATTGGCTTATTCTTCTGGGACGACACTAAATGTAGTTTCAACAATAGGGTTCCCAGACTCTGGCACAATTAGTGTCGGCACTTCAACATTTACATACACTGGGGTAACATCAACTACATTTACTGGTTGCATAAGAACTGTTGGGTCTGGAACTATTACTTCAGGAACAACAGTTGTTGGTGGCGACACCACTACTATAAATGCTTCTTTGCCTACAGTAGGTAATACCTTAGTGATGGTCATTAAACTAGGTGGTGGTATCACAGTTTCTACTATCAAAGACGGTTCTGGTAATGCAAACTGGACTTTTGTAGAATCATCTGTTAGCTCAAAGGGTCCTACAGGAAGTGTCAGTACATACATATTTGTACAGCCAGTTAAAGTTGCTTACACTAACACGACTACACCAATTATTATTACTTTTTCTGCTACTACATCCAACGCTAGATCTGTATTTGTTGCAGAAGTTTCCGGTATTTACGATACATCGAGCTTTGTTTTTCCATCAATTTCGTCTACCACCTCAGCTATAATTAACTCAAACGTTACTAGTTATAATATGGGTCTGTATAACGCTTCAGTTAAGGCTAATATTACAGCACCCATTGCTACAGCATCGACGGGGCAGACAGTATCTTCAATTAACTCTAGCTATACGCTTAACGCTTCTGCTACAGCTTTTGGCAATTTCCCCTACAATAATGGTGCCCCTTTCACTTATACTGGGTCAAACATAGGTATATCTTCTATTACGTCTGCTGTGTATGATGGTTTTGGATATCCTACTGTTTTTCCTAGTTCTGGCAAAGTAATGATACAAGCTGACATTGGTTACGCTCTCTTTACATATACAAGTGTTAATTATAGTACATCTACCCTCAATAATTTAACACTATATTATCAAACGACAGGTTCAACGACGATCTCAACTTCAGCTAATATGTATCCAGCTTACAGCTTAACAGCAAATAGTGGCACAGTTGAAGTTTGGTACGGATTACTAGGTGTAAACAGTTTTAGTCCCGCTGTCGTAACAAATGGAACATCTGGTAGTATTTTAACTACAACAGGCAATCTTCAAGGTACTAGCGGTGTTAATATAAGAAGTCTNCCCTCCATATCTTATTCGTCTGGTTCTACGACTTATACGGGCACAACTGGTACGTCTGTCCTTAGTATTTTATCATCTAACTCTTTCCCAGTATTTAGCACTACTTCGTTTCCAACGCCAATTCCCAGCACAACATACCCGATGTACGGATACGTAACAGTACCTAGCTCTGGTACATCAGTAATATTTTCTTACCTTGGCATGACTAGTTCATCGTTTACTAACTTACAGCTTGTCCAAGGTAGCACAAGTTCAACATTAACAAATGGTGCAGCTGTAACAACCTTAGCACTACCAGATTCAAATGAAAAAACTCAACTTTACCTATCAAAATCTTCAGGTGCGTCTAGACTAAGTTTAGCGTATAGCACATCTTCATCACCAAATCTAACTTTGATTGGATATGCAACTGATTATATTGATAATATACAAACTAACGATATACTTTCTATGCAAAATGGCGTATCTGTTAGTAATGGAATAGTTTTTTCTATCGTAGGCTCAAATACGGGTACAACAGGAAGCCCCCAAAGTTGGACGGTACCAACTGGATCTGGATTAACGTTATTAGCAAGTGGTGCTCAAGCAGCTTTTTATTATTCTACTAATAGCTCTATACCTACTACGACTGTAGGCAATTTAACACTTAACTGGGTCCAATCACAATCTGGTTATTTTGCTAGTGCAACGTCAGTTTTATACATTCCCGTCCCTACAATAGCACAAACACTAACTACTGTAGAGTCTGATATTGCAGCAAAAACAAATTCACAATGGCTTAATTCTGCTAACTCAATATTGATAAACGAAATTGACAATACAGTATCTACGGGTTATACCCAGCTTACTAGTGCTAACACTACAACTTTAAAAGAACTAGATAATTCTTCCTTAGTGTCGTCTACAGCCGTAACCACAGGTCAGGCTGTTACTTCGTCTGCTAACTTTACGTCTAGTATTTTAAGTAAAGCTAATGTGTTGCTAAATTCAATTTCTAAGTCAATATCAGTTTTAACAGCATCGGTTGCAGAATCCAAAGCTGAAGTTTCTGCCCCTATGCCTGTAGTGTATAGTGATCAAACAGCTGCTGTTCAAAGTCTAAGTTCCTCAAGTGGAAAAACTATTACCTTAACAGAAAATGTTCTTCCTCCTGCAATTTCTGCTAAAGCTAATTTATCATCAAACGCAATTTCAACTTCGTTTTCCACTAAAGTAAACAACATTAGATTTCTAGCTATTATGAGTAGTTTAGCGATTAAAGCAAAAATTAGACTTGTTAATCCACCAAAACAACTAGTAAAATCTATTTATATCAAAGCTATAGGCACAGTATCTCACGCTCAAACATATAATTCTGATAATTGGTTTTTACCCAACGATCAAGATGCGACAGATTTTGCTATAACTGATGAGGTTGAAGAGTTTGTCCCACCAATGAGTACAACATATGACTATGCGTTAGATGACGATCAAGACCCTGTAGACTTTAATATTACTGAAGGTTACTAAGTGTATTTCTTGGAGCTTCCCACTATTAGTAATAGAAGATCAATAGGGAGATAATGATGGCAAGATATCCAGGAGCTGCATGGTACGGAGATAATATCCCAAACCAAGGTGGGCAAATGGGTCCAATTCGTCTTGGAGTAATGCATATTATGTCTGGAACTTTATCTGGCACAGATAGTTGGTTTCAAAATCCTAATGCTCAAGTTTCAGCTCATTTTGGTGTTGGTAGAGATGGAACAGTTCATCAGTATGTAGATACAGATAGAGTTGCTTGGGCAGAAGCTAATTATAATGGTGTAGCTATTTCAATTGAACATGAAGGACAATCTGGAGATTCACTTACTCCACAACAAATTACAGCTGATGCAAAACTTTATGGTTGGCTTAAAGATGTTTGTGGTATCCCACTAGTTCGTAATTCTGACCCAAATGGATCAGGATGGATTGGTCATGGAGAACTAGGAGCTGATGGTGGTGGTCATTTAGCTTGCCCAGGTCAACCAATTTTAGATCAAATTACAACAATTATTGCACAGGTAACACAACCTCCTGTGCCACCAACCCCAAACCCGACAATCCCAGGAGATGAAGAAATGGCAGTAGCTAAAATAAATGTAAATGGTTATGATCACATTTTTTATGTAGATAATGATGGAGTTTTTAATCATGATTTTAAACCTACAAATGGGCAATGGGGTAGAGATACAGCTTCATTCTCTGGTTTACTTCCTAATGCAACGCCATTAGTCGAAAAAGATGCTAATAATATCTATGTATATATTCGTGGCAATGGTAACAAAGTTCGTTTATACACTCAAAAAATTGGTGATACAACCTGGACTGAAACTAAGCTTCCTTAAGGATAAAAATAAATGAGAATACGTCCAGTTCCACAATTTGCTCCAGAACCAGTTGGTATTATGATTTACCAAAATGGTGTTTTAACTGACCCTGATGGTGATAATGTAACCCTTAAAGTTGTCAATACAGATAACAATACTATTGTCGTACCTGCTGGTACAGTGGCACCTAAAGAAGGAACAACTGGAAAATATTCATATACTCTTAATTCTCAACAATCTTCTATTATGGGGAATTATCTTGTAAAATGGACTTATGCTATTGATGGGTCGCCTAGAACAGCTACTGATCAATATGAAGTTGTAGAACAAATGCCATTTTGGTCATCACTTACTTATGATGAACGGCAACTTGCTGTAAATATTTTTGGTAGGATTGATGCTTCTTTTGATTCAAGCCAAGGTGGGCCTTATTTACAAGAAATGAAACAATCAAATTTTAATGCTTTTGAACAAGTTTCTTTTATTATGGCTACAGAAGCTGTAGATTATTGTAATTATGAGTTCCAGCCTGTATTTAGACCAGCATATGAAATTGGTATTCAGGCACAAGCTCCATGGCCAGTTAACTGGTATGGAATTCTTTCTTCACAAACATATGCTCATTTTATTAAACATGTTGCTAGACAATACATTGAACAACCTACTCCAGAAGGTATGAATGCTGCCTGGTTAAATCGTAGAGATTATTATGACCGTTGGATGGAATTTTATAAAGTAGAAAAAGAAATTGCTGATAAGCAACTTCGTCAGATGAAAAGAACATACATGGTCGGTTCTAAGCGGTCTATGCTTGTCGCTGGTGGACTTATTCCAAGAATGTTCATCAATCCTGCCCGACCTCACTTTATGTACGCATCCGCCAATGCAGGTGGTGTTTAATGGATAAAATAAATTTTAATATTACAACATCATTACCTAACTCTCTTGAAACTACAGGAACTATTGAAGGTGTTGATGGACCTATAGATGGTGTGCAAGTAGATTTATGGCTAACATCTAGATTTACAACACCACCACAATTAGGCGACCCAATCCCTAATGATAATTTACCAGCTAATGCTGGACCTATAACTAGTGGAATCCAATATGGATCTCATGGTGCCTGGAGAATTGTTGTAACCCAAGCAGCATCATATTATGTACGTGCATACTATCAAGGTGTTAACTATTGGCAACGTACTAACGATGCTCTTATTCTAGGTGCTGACCCAGCTGGTTCTGCTGCTAATGTTCAAACAAATTTAAATACAGAAATTGCTAGAGCAACAACTGCTGAAAGCTTGCTTGCTCCAAAAGCAAATCCAACATTTACAGGTCATGTAACAGTTCCAAATGGTACTAATTCAACAGATGCTGTTAATTATAGCCAATTAACTGGAACAGCTAGTGGCGCATTATCAAAAACTAATAACCTTTCAGATCTTACAAATATTACTACTGCTCGTAATAATCTTCAATTGTCAGCTTCATCAGTAAGTGGTAATACTACAAATTCACCAATTCCTGTTTCAACATCACCAATCTTTAATGTTAAAGATTTTGGAGCATATGGTGATTTTGATATTGCTCTTGGAGTTCAAGGGAATACACCAGGGAATTCACCAAACTCTGGTCATAAGGATACAACAGCAATTGCAGCAACAGTTGTTGCAGCTAAAGCATGGGCAGCTTCTAATAAAACTCCAGCAATTGTTTATTTCCCATCTGGAAATTATTATTTTGATGCAGCAACTGCTGGTCTTTCTACAACAACAACAGATATTAGCTTTCAAGGTTCTGATGTAGATCAAGTTTTTCTTTATCCATATGATCAAGCAGGTGGTAATTCTGTTATATCAATGAATATTGCAAGTTATTTTCCCATTCCTCCAACATCAAATCAACCTGATAAAATATCTGGGTGGTGGCAACAATTACGGGCATTACCATCAATTAAAGGATTCACAATCGATGGGTCGTATACAAATACCACATCAGGTACTATAGGAATTAATTATGGACCTTGTACTAATGGTTATGTAGAAGCTAGGGTTCGTAATTTTGTAGGGCCAGACTCAATTGGTATTAAATGGTCAAATGGTACCTCATATAATGAAGAAAATGTTTTTGGTCCAAGAACAAGTATAGAAAATAATACAATTGGTTTAGATATTGATAATGGATCAGGTACAAACTCATTTGGGTATAATCAAATTTTGGGTCTTTATATTAGAGTTCTTTTGCCTGGTCAAATAGCTGTTAGAGTTCATACTTCTAATACGACAACCCCTCAGTTTAATGGAGCTTGGCTATATAATACAGATATAAAAGTAAGAGGCAATATTTCTCCAACTACTTCTAATAATAATCTTGCTCTTACATCGACCTTAACTGCTGGAACATCATATTCCACAGTAGGGCTAAAGCAAACTATTGCAACAACGGTCAATGCGTCATCTGGTTCACTCACAACCACCACGCCAATTACCATTACGCCAATTTCAATATCCCAGTTCTTAGCAAGTGGTGGTGTTTGCTACGTGGAAGCTTCGCAACTAGTATACACAATTACTTACACCGGCATTTCTGGAGCAAATCTCACAGGTTGTTACATCTCGACGGTCCCAAGTGGAGGGACAACATCATTAAATCTAACTAATAATCCCATTGCCACTGTTACATGGAGCATTCCAGCAAACTCAATATTGCAAACATATTCTACCGCTGGCCAACAAAACAATACCCTGGGAGATTCAACTGCATATTACCAATGGTTTAAATCTAGTTCATCACTTCAAGGGCCATTCGTTGGTCCACAAACAATTAATGTTAATACTTTTGTACCAAACAAAAATTATAGTTCTGGTGCATTAACTGGTACAGCACAAACCGCTGCCCTACAAGCATCATTCCTTGGATTTGTGTCATCGTCAATTAATTATTCGGCTGGTACTCTGTTCGCCGAGTCAAAGATATTTTACACTACGACACCGCAGGATGTGAACGTGGTATCGCTTAATGGATTCACACAAACTCCGCCTAGTGGTTTGTGCTATGCATTTATTAACGGTATTTACCTTGTATCATACACTGGAACCAATGGAATGAACACCATCAACGGCGTCAAGTTCCTCGGAATTTCATCATCATCTATTTACGGTTCTTCTGGGTCATCATTGAGCTATCCAGTAAATACTACATCATCTACTATTGCACCAGCAATAACTAGTGTATCTGTAACAGATGCAATTTCTCGTGTACTTCCTGATGGAGCACCATTATGGATCAAAAATGGCGCTGTTCAATCAGATGGTTCTGTAAAACAACAAGCTCTTATAGTTGATGGTAAACAAACGATATCAAGCGGAGCAAACACTATCACAGTAAAACCATTTCTTCCAAGTTATAACTACGTCAGCACCTACTCGGGGTCAGGGACAGACTATGTGGCAACGCTTGAGTTAACATCTGCCGGTCTGGTTGTTGGTGGTTCCCCCAATGATAATTCTGTTATTAACGGTTCAATGGATTGGCAAACAGAAGGAGCATCTGGTCAGCTTGATATCCTTGTACAATATGGTGCCCGAGTCCAGACTGTCGGAAGTTGGAGAACCTCATACTTTGGCAATGGTCAAAGCCAACAATACGGCGTGTTCAGAAACATCGGCATGGCTGCTATTAGGGGTATCTGGGAGCAATGGGATACTGTATCTGGCTGGAATCCAGGAGGAACAAGCGTTGGTGGGCTTGAGGTCGGTGGAGGCTTAAATATCAGGTATAACCCTATTGCACCAACTTCATATGGAACGACTGGGCTTTTCTTACAATCTGATTCTAGTGGCAATAGTTTTATTCAAACAAATAATGGTTCGGGTATTTATCTTCAAGTAGGATCAGACATTACTAAAAGAATGTCAGTTGGTTCTACTGGCAATGTAAACATTTACACATTAACTGCTGGTAATGGTATTACTGCAACTACTGGTAATATTACTGCAACAGCAGGAAGCATAACTGCTGGAACTAG
>JGI24890J29729_1000164_pt1 | contig 51305 bp, 47 predicted proteins | sample FreactcultureFD7_FD_29729 | JGI IMG/M metagenome (IMG submission 29729)
AAAAAAAGTCTTCGCCAATGGGGTGGTTGGTATTTTTGCTTGCCCTCATATCAGTAATGATTTTCTGTGGAAGCCTGAATGTAGTTATCGAACGCTTCGCATATCGTCGCCTACGCCGTGCGCCTAAATTGGCACCTCTAATTACTGCAGTTGGTGTCTCTTTCATTCTGCAATTTATTGGGCTCCGCTGGAATGGTTCAGGGCAGAAATATTGGCCAAGTGCGCTACCCCAAGGAANCCTGATGCTTGGTTCTGTGAAACTCCCATACACAACAATAATTTCGTTCGCAGTAACAATTCCATTGTTGATTTTGCTAACTTTCGTTGTTTCACGAACACGCCAGGGCAAGGCAATGCGTGCCACGGCTCAAGACCAGGACGCTTCCCGCCTTATGGGAATTAACGTCAATCGCACGATCGCCTTCACTTTCGCAGTGGGAGGCGCTTTGGCTGGGGCAGCAGGACTTATCTTTGAACAGACCCGGGGCGTAACTTCTTACAACCTGGGCTACCAACTTGGCTTAATTGCGTTTACTTCTGCAGTACTGGGCAGTATCGGCGATCTCCGAGGTGCGGTACTTGGTGCTGTGTTGATCGGTCTCATCCAAGGTTTGAATGATGGATTGCCTTTCTCGCTGGGGCAACAATGGTCACAAACCGTTGTGTTCTCAATTCTCATTATGTTGATGGTTTTCAAACCTACAGGCCTTCTTGGTAAGCAAGTAACGGAAAAGGTGTGATCACATGGGCATTTCATTAAAGCGCAAGATTAGAAAACAGAAGAACGCAGCAAGTGCTCGAAGTTGGGCTATTAGTCTTACGGTGATCTCACTTGGCGTTTGGGCATTCTTTACCTATCTCTTCGACAAGACTCCTGATTCAGTCCAGAGCTGGTTCCAAGTTTGGTTGCCACCATCAACAATTAACGAATCCCTAGTCTGGGTTATCTGCGCCTTAGGATTGAATATTGTTGTCGGCTATGCGGGTCTATTGGATCTGGGCTTTGTAGCCTTTTGGGCCTTCGGAGGATATGCAGCTGGCTGGTTTATGTCAGGTTTCTTTCATCAAGTGAACATTCATTTTGGTTCCATGAGCCCCAAAGTTGTACCGGGCATCCNCCTCTCTTTCTGGCTGGTGATGGTCTTGGCTGCACTAATCGCGGGATTCTTCGGAATCATTATAGGTGCGCCGACGCTTCGATTAAAGAGCGACTATTTAGCCATTGTGACTTTGGGATTTGGTGAAATAATTCCTCAGGTATTTACAAACGGTGAAAACATAGGTGGTTTCAATTTATCTAACGGAACGAAGGGTATTTCCCCAGTAGATGCAATTGGAGTCTTCGGCAAGCGCCTTGGACCTTTTGATCTCGGTTGGAAGTTCCTTATTTACTTCTTCTTGGCAGCATGCATGGTCTTCGTCTCACTTCGTATCCGCGGTGGACGACTTGGTCGTGCTTGGCTCGCAATTCGTGAAGATGAACTCGCAGCAAGCATGATGGGTGTTCCCCTTATGCGGACAAAGCTAACCGCATACGCTGTTGGTGCATTCTCTGGCGGTATTGGTGGTGCTGTTTACGCAACCCACGTAAATGGAATCTTTGCAGAGCGTTTTAACTTCTCGATTTCAATTATTCTCCTTGCCATGGTTGTTCTCGGTGGAATGGGTAACGTCTGGGGCGTAATAATCGGAGCGCTATTAATGGCTTGGATTAACGCAACTGGCTTGCCAGCTATAGGCGATACATTCAATAACACTTTCCATACTCAAATCAATTTCCCTTCATATAACTTCCTTCTCTTCGGAGGAATCCTCGTTCTCATGATGCTTTTCAAGCGCGATGGGCTCCTGCCTGAAGCGCGGTTGAAGTTGATTTCACACGAGAATGATGACGAAACCTCAAACACGGGAGGTCACTGACCATGAGCTCAATTCTTAACGCAGAACACATAACTGTTGAATTTGGTGGCCTTGTCGCCGTCAACGATGTCTCGTTTGATATTCCCGAAAAGGGAATTGTTAGCCTCATCGGGCCAAACGGTGCAGGAAAAACTACTTTCTTTAATATTTTGACAGGTCTTTACAAGCCAACTTCTGGTCACGTTATGTACGACGGTCAAGAAATTACAGCGCTTGTTCCCCACAAAATTGCTGCAGCTGGAGTAGCGCGTACATTCCAAAACATTCGTCTCTTCGGTTCGATGACCGCAGAAGAGAATGTCATGGTTGCTATGCACTCGTATCTAAAGGCAAGTCTTGCCGGAACCATTCTCGGATTGCCTTCACAGCGACGCGAGGAGAAGACAGCACACGAGGAGGCTCGTGCGCTTCTGGAGTTCGTCGGCATCGGAAAGACTGCTACAGAATTTGCACGCAATCTTTCATATGGCGATCAACGTCGTTTAGAAGTTGCACGCGCGCTAGCGCTTCGTCCAAAAGTTCTCCTTCTTGACGAGCCAACGGCCGGAATGAACCCACAAGAATCTTCGGTATTTGTGGATTTCGTTCACCGCATCCGTGATGAAAAGGGAATATCAATTCTTCTCATCGAACACGATATGGCGGTTGTTATGAAGGNATCTGAACGCATCACGGTTCTCGATCGTGGGGAAAAGATTGCCGAAGGATCTCCAGCTGAAATCAAATCTAATCCACGTGTTATTGAGGCTTACCTTGGTAAGGGNGTGGGGGCAGGACACTAATGTTAAAAATTGATAATCTCGAAGTTGCTTACGGCAATATCAAAGCCATCAAGGGAATTTCACTTGAAGTTAATGAAGGCGAAATTGTTACATTGATTGGCTCTAACGGAGCTGGTAAGTCGACAACGCTTCGCGCCATTTCAGGACTACTCAAGCCACGCGGCGGATCTATCACCTTTTTGGGTGAGAGAATCGATGGCCTTGAGGGTCATGATGTCGTTAAGAAGGGGATCACGCATTCCCCAGAAGGTCGTCGAATTTTTCCTCGCATGACAGTTGAAGAGAACCTCGATCTTGGTGCTTTTCTGCGAAACGACAAAGAGGGAATTGCGGCGGACAAAGAGCGCGTTCTTGAACTCTTTCCACGTCTGCAAGAGAGAATTGCACAAAAGGCTGGAACGATGTCAGGCGGAGAGCAGCAGATGCTCGCAGTTGGTCGCGCATTGATGGGTCAGCCAAAACTTCTCATCCTCGATGAACCTTCAATGGGCCTTGCTCCCGTATTAGTTGATTTGATCTTTGAAACCATTCAAAAGATTAATCAGCAAGGAACAACGATTCTTCTTGTTGAACAAAATGCTCTTGCTGCACTCAGCGTTGCAAAGCGTGCATACGTGCTTGAATCCGGCGTCATCAAGATGAGCGGTAATGCAAAGGATCTTCAGTCAGATCCAGAAGTTACAAAGGCTTATTTGGGCGGCTAAGAACGTTCAGAAAGTATGAGACAGGTGATTCGTGCCGTACAGGTGCGGTCACCTTTTTCATTTGTTATCACAATGTCATAACAGCACATGGTCTTTCCCAGAGAGACGGGTGTGGCAACTGCTGTAACAAAGCCGCTTACCGCTGACTTGTGGTGAGTCGCATTGATGTCAACACCAACTATTCGACGCTCTGGCCCTGCATGAAGTTGTGTTCCGATGGATCCAAGGCTTTCGGCAAGAACAACGTTGGCTCCACCATGCAGCAAGCCAATAGGTTGAGTATTTCCTTCAACGGGCATACGAGCTACAAGTCGTTGAGGGGATGCTTCGAGAAGCTCAATCCCCATTTTTTTGTCGAGGGNTCCTTGGCCACGTTCGCGAAGTAGATCCATGTAATCAGGAGTGTCATGTGCCATGGAGTGAGTCTATTCGCAGGGCAAGCCACCTACAATCAGCCACGTGAAGCGCTTACTGCTTGTAGATGGCCATTCTTTGGCCTATCGCGCTTTCTATGCGTTGCCTGTTGAAAATTTTGGCACCTCTCAAGGTCAGCCGACAAATGCCATATATGGATTCACATCCATGCTTCTCAATCTCATTCGGGATGAAAAACCTACACATATTGCAGTGGCTTTCGATGTCTCGCGAAAGACATTTCGATCTGAGAAATTTCCCGAATACAAAGCTCAGCGGGCCAAGACTCCGGATGAGTTTAGATCTCAAATGGATTATCTCTTCCAAATGGTTGCCGCTCTTGGAATTCGTTCATTTGCTATTGAAGGATTTGAGGCCGATGACATCATCGCCACTTTTGCAAAGGCTGCAGAGAAGGAGAATTTTGAGGTCTTAATCTCAACGGGAGATAGGGATTCATTCCAGTTGATTTCGCAGGGCATAACCGTCCTCTATCCTCGAAAAGGAATGTCAGATCTTGCACGCATGACTCCGGCGGCCGTGGAGGAGAAGTATGGCCTCACACCAAGTCAGTATCACGACTTCGCAGCGCTGCGCGGAGACCCAAGCGATAATTTACCGTCAGTACCAGGCGTGGGTGAAAAGACCGCAACAAAATGGATTCAAGAGTATGGGGATATAAAGGGCTTGGTTTTGCACGCGGAGGAGATTCCTGGAAAAGCAGGGGAATCGCTTCGAGCAAATCTTGAAAGCGTAAAACTTAATCACGAATTGACTCAGCTCATTCATGATGTGGATGTGAAAGCAACAGTTGATGAACTTGAATGGAAATCTTTCAATACATCCGATGTCGCTCACTTGCTCGATCAATTGGAGATTAAAGCTCTTCGTGATCGGATCAAAGAAATGGGAAATGGTGAAGATGTGCCAGCACCCTTGCAAAAGTCTGCAGTTTCAAGCAAAGAGGTTTCCTCAAAGGATATTGACCTAGCCGTTTCCCAAGCGAAATTGCCGGTAGCCCTACATGTAAATATTGTTGATGGGAAAATTGCAGGTTATGCAGTGTCGCTCACGGCCGATGAAGTATTGAGTGATTCATCAGGGAAGCCGGGGAAGTGGTTTTCTGATCCCTCTGTAAGAAAGATTGTCCACGGCGCAAAGTTGATCTCGCGATACACAGAAATAGCGGGTGTGGATTTTGATACAGAGCTGGCAGCATATTTAATCAATCCGGGTGGGCGAAACTTAGAGATTGAAGACCTTGTCGAACGCTATCTTGGTCTTCACCTCCAGGGCGAAGGAGATGATCTCTTCTCCACATTTTCGGCGACGCACACAGCGCATTTGCATTCACTTCGACCCTTATTGGAAAAGGAGATTTCCGAGCGCGGGATGACCTCGCTTCTTGAAGATCTTGAACTTCCAACATCTCTTCTTCTTGCAGAGATGGAGGCGACGGGAATTGCTGTTGATAGACCACACCTTGAGGAGCTTGTAAGTTTTTTCCGGGGCGAAGTAGCCGAAGCTACAGCTGAGGCCCATAAACATGCGGGTAGAGAATTTAACGTTGGCTCGCCCAAGCAATTACAGGTTGTTCTATTCGATGAGTTAAAACTTCCTAAGACAAAGAAGATTAAGACTGGGTTTACAACAGATGCCGAGAGTCTGGAATGGCTTGCGGAAAAGACTGGCCATCCAGTTTTAAAGTGTCTTCTTCGCATCCGCGAAACAAGTAAATTGATGACAACTATCGATGGTTTGATCTCGGCGACCTCGCATGACAATCGCATTCACACAACATTTCAACAAACAACAACTGCAACAGGCAGGCTTTCATCCACCGACCCTAATCTTCAAAATATCCCTGTCCGAACCGAAGAAGGTCGAAAGATTCGTGATTGCTTTATAGCGGCAGATCCTTTCACCGAGATATTGACTGCCGACTACAGCCAAATCGAAATGCGTATCATGGCGCACTTATCAAAGGATGCAGGGTTAACCGAAGCATTTAAGTCTGGCGAAGATCTCCATAACACCGTTGCATCGCGAGTCTTTGGGGTCAAGAGCACTGAGGTGGATGCCGAAATGCGTCGCCAGATTAAAGCAATGTCCTATGGATTGGCATACGGGCTCTCTGCATTTGGTCTTTCGCAGCAACTGGATTTATCCCCAACTGAAGCATCCGCCCTTATGAACCAATATTTTGAACGATTCGGTGGGATCCAGGATTATTTGAAGACTGTTGTAGAGCATGCGCGAAAGGTTGGATATACCGAGACAATTTTGGGGCGCCGTCGCTATCTTCCAGATTTATCCAGCGACAATCGACAGCGCCGTGAGACTGCCGAACGCATGGCGCTTAATGCACCTATCCAAGGATCTGCTGCTGACATTATTAAGGTTGCAATGCTCCAGGTTCATGAGTCGATGGTTAAAGCGAAAGTAAAGTCTCGGTTACTTCTTCAAGTACACGATGAATTGATTATCGAGTTAGCACCCGGAGAAAAGGAGATCGTCTCTCAGATTGTCCGTGATGGTATGGAGGGAGCGGTAAAACTTTCACTTCCATTGGCCGTCAATATCGGAACGGGAAAAAGTTGGGATCTAGCAGCTCACTAGTCGTTTGTAATGTGCTTTCGATTCGCCCGTTGTAGATAGCGTTGACCCGAAAAGGTGATAACCGCGCCAATCACGACGCTGGTACTTGAGAGTGCAAAGCAGAATTGCGGGCTTATAGATTCAGAGAGTGAACCACCGATAGCACTTCCGACTGCCGCCGCACTTCCTTCAATCATCCACATCCACCCGAGAGCGGAGGCCGCTGCACCCTTTGGCCTAATGAATTCGAGCATTTCTAAGTAAAAGACTTGTTGAGCTCCAATGAAAAGACCAAGAACACCACCGATGAGCATCAAACTCCATCCGGGAGTTGTGAAGGCAAGGGGCAGTGCTGCAAGTGTCCAAAAAATGTAATTTCTTTTAAATGCTTGAAGGGGAGTCCAGTGTTTTCCAATAGTTCCTGCAATCAGACTGCCAATAATCATCGTAGAAGATTGAATAGCCAGAATAATTGAGGTCATTTTTGGGACGCTTTGAATTGTCGTAAAAGCAGGAAGGGCGATTGAAAAAATTCCATTGCCCAGACCAATGAAGAGTCCTTCAAATGCCAAGAGTCGAATTCCCGGAATTCTAAAGAGTTTCATCTCGGATGGACTCTTCATTTCAGGAATCCAGCGATTCACGACCTCCAGAAATGAGATGGAAATGCCGCCTATCAAAAGTGAGAGCGAACAGAGTGTGAGCGCGAACCCGGGATGCGATGAGAGTGCGAGAGCTGTAACCGCAAGTGGCCCAAGAATTGCAGCGATCTCCATTGAAGATGAGTCGATCGCATAAGCGGTTCTTAAAGTTGCTTGTGGAACGATCGAACGCCACAAAGGTCGAACAGAGAGATTGATGGGTGGCGCACAAATTCCAAGAAGGATTGCCGATCCAAGTAGCAAACTTTTGCTGTGGGATGCGTTGACGAAAAGTATGGAGATTGCGTAGGCAGGAACAAATGAGCGAAGAGGCCATTTCAAACCGTATTTATCAAGAAGTGCTGCTCGTACNCCCGTCGTGAGTGAGCCGGCGATTCCATTGGCTCCTGCAGCAAATCCTGCGACGGAGATGGAATGCGTTTCATGGTAGACCTTGAAGTAAAGACCCAGCCCAATCATTCCGTAGGCGAATCGGGCGGGAAATGCGGCCAGCAAGAGGGATTTGGCGCCTGGAGTCTTGAGAAAGAGNAGATATTCGCGCACAAGCGCACTTTACTGCCCGCGGCGCTCGTTTTGACCGCTTCATTCCTGCGCAAGTACCCTAGGGCACTCAGTCCACCAGGGTCTGACCTCTCCAACTTCTGTATAGGAGGCGGGGGAGNTACCTACTACATCTATCCACCTACGGAGCAACTTGAGCACTCAGATCACAATTAACGATGTCGGAACAGCAGAAGATTTTCTCGCGGCAATCGAAGGAACAATAAAGAATTTTAACGACGGAGACTTGGTCTCGGGAATTGTCGTACAAGTAGACCGCGAAGAGGTACTTCTCGATATTGGTTACAAGACTGAAGGCGTAATTCCTTCACGTGAACTTTCTATTCGCCACGATGCTGATCCTTCAGAGATCGTAAAACTTGGCGATCGTGTTGAAGCGCTCGTACTCCAGAAGGAAGACAAAGAAGGTCGCCTCATCCTTTCCAAGAAGCGTGCTCAATACGAGCGTGCATGGGGAGAGATCGAAGGCAAAAAGGAACGCGACGAAGTTGTCACTGGTGTTGTCATTGAGGTTGTTAAGGGTGGCTTGATCGTTGATATCGGTCTACGCGGATTCCTTCCAGCATCATTGGTTGAAATGCGCCGCGTACGCGATCTCACTCCTTACATTGGTAAGACTGTTGAAGCTCGCATCATCGAACTTGATAAGAACCGTAATAACGTCGTGCTATCTCGTCGTGCATACCTCGAACAGACACAATCAGAATCTCGCACAACATTCCTGAACCAGCTCACAAAGGGCCAAGTTCGCACAGGCGTTGTTTCATCTATCGTAAACTTCGGTGCTTTCGTTGACCTTGGTGGCGTAGATGGTCTTGTTCACGTTTCAGAGCTTTCATGGAAGCACATTGATCATCCAAGCGAAGTTGTCGAAGTGGGCGATGAAGTTACTGTTGAAGTTCTTGAAGTTGATTTTGAACGCGAGCGCGTTTCATTGTCTCTAAAGGCAACACAGGAAGATCCGTGGCAAGCATTTGCTCGCACACACACCATTAACCAAGTTGTTCCTGGTGAAGTAACAAAGCTTGTTCCATTCGGCGCATTTATCCGCGTATTCGAAGGAATTGAAGGCCTTGTTCATATTTCAGAGTTGGCTGAACGCCACGTTGAAATCCCAGAGCAGGTTGTCCAGGTTGGCGATTCATTGTTTGTTAAGATCATTGATATCGACCTAGAGCGTCGCCGTATCTCACTTTCACTTAAGCAAGCAAATGAAGGCCACGAAGTCGAAGTTGAGGCATTTGATCCAACTCAATATGGAATGGCAGCTCGCTACGATGCAGAAGGCAACTTCATCTACCCAGAAGGTTTCGACGCAGACTCACAAGAGTGGCGCCCTGGTTTTGAATCCCAACGCGAAGAGNGGGAACGTCAATATGCTGAAGCTCAAGCTCGCTTTATTGCTCACAAGAAGCAAAAGGATGAGGCACGTGCCGCAGATGTAGCTGCCGAAACAGCCACACCTGCTGCCGAGTAAATCTCCCAGCGCATCTGCTGCCAGACCTTCTGGCACATAGAGTTAAAGGCCCTGACTTCGGTCGGGGCCTTTTTCATTTCTCACGCGTCGGTAGATAGGCTGACGCCATGTTGATTGTGGCACTTACCGGAGGAATAGGGTCGGGAAAGTCTCATGCCGGTGGCTACTTTCAGAATCTTGGTGCAATAGTTGTGGATTCTGATCAACTCGCTCGGGATGTCATTGAACGCGGCACGCCGGGATTTGATGAGGTCATCAATCGCTTTGGTGACGCAATCCTGACTGAGGGAGATATTGATCGAAGGAAGTTGGGTGAAATTGTTTTTGAGGATTCACAGGCCCGAGTTGATTTGGAATCGATTATCCATCCGCGGATTCAAGCCACTTTCAGTGAACTAGTCGCGCAAGCCCCAGAGGGNTCCATCATCATTAATCAAATCCCACTCCTGGTTGAAACCGGGGGGATGGATCGCTTTGATCGCATCATCACCGTTATCTCAACGCGAGAAAAACGGGTTGAGCGCCTTAAAGCCCGCGGCATGTCAAACAGTGAAATCACTCGTCGAATGCAATCTCAGGTAAGCGATGAAGAGCGCATAGAAATTTCTGACTTCATCATCGAAAACCATGGCAACGAAGAGAATCTCTTGCGAGAAGTAGAAGCAGTGTATTCAGAACTTCTTGCGGAAATGAAGTTATGAGACCAATCTCAGATTTACAACGAACTGTCAGCCCATTCGAGGTAATCAGTGATTACATACCATCCGGTGACCAACCAGCAGCAATTGCAGAGATTGCAAAGAGAATTGAAGCCGGAGAGAAGGATGTCGTTCTTCTTGGCGCCACAGGTACGGGAAAATCCGCTACAACGGCCTGGCTGATAGAAAAACTGCAAAGACCTACTCTCGTTATGGCACCCAATAAGACTCTGGCAGCCCAACTCGCAAATGAATTTAGAGAATTGTTGCCAAATAATGCAGTCGAATATTTTGTTTCTTATTATGACTACTACCAACCTGAAGCGTATGTACCGCAATCGGATACATTTATCGAAAAGGATTCATCTGTCAATGATGAGGTCGAGCGACTTCGCCACTCAGCGACAAACGCTCTCCTCACTCGCAGAGATGTAATTGTCGTTGCGACGGTTTCATGTATTTATGGTTTAGGTACACCTCAGGAATATATCGATCGCATGGTCCGACTTCGCGTTGGTGACTCCATGGAAAGAAATTCTCTTCTTCGCAAGTTTGTTGACATTCAATATAAGCGGAACGATATGGCTTTTGAGCGGGGAACTTTCCGAGTTCGGGGAGACACCATTGAAATTATCCCTATGTATGAGGAACTAGCAGTTCGAATTGAAATGTTTGGTGATGAAATCGAAAGACTCACAACACTTCATCCTCTGACAGGCGAGATTATTCGCGATGAAAGTGAAATGTATATCTTTCCCGCAAGTCACTACGCAGCCGGTCCTGAAACCATGAAGCGAGCAATGGGTGGTATTGAAGCTGAAATGGAAGAACGAGTACGACTCTTCGAGAAGCAAGGAAAACTTCTAGAGGCTCAGCGCCTTCGGATGCGCACCACATTTGACCTTGAAATGATTCAACAACTGGGCTTCTGTTCCGGAATTGAAAACTATTCTCGTCATATCGACGATCGTGACCCGGGATCGCCTCCCAATTGTCTGCTTGACTATTTCCCAGAAGACTTTCTTGTGGTCATCGATGAGTCGCACGTAACCGTCCCGCAGATTGGTGCAATGCATGAAGGTGATGCCGCGCGTAAGCGAACCTTGGTCGAACACGGTTTCCGCCTACCTAGCGCAATGGATAACAGACCACTCCGCTTTGACGAGTTCGAAGAGCGAAAAGGCCAAACAATCTACCTCTCGGCAACGCCAGGAAAATATGAGATGGCCAAGGTTGGTGGTGACGTAGTAGAACAGGTGATTCGACCAACCGGACTTGTGGATCCACAGATTATTGTGAAGCCTATTAAGGGCCAGATTGATGATCTCGTAGCAGAGATTAGAAAACGATCAGAGAAGAATGAACGAGTTCTTGTAACGACCCTGACAAAGAAGATGTCAGAAGATTTGACTGAATATCTTGGGGGATTAGGAATAAAAGTGCAGTATCTTCACTCAGAAGTAGATACCCTGCGCAGAGTTGAACTCTTGCGGGAACTTCGCATGGGCGAGTTTGATGTCCTTATCGGAATCAATTTGCTCAGAGAAGGTTTGGATCTTCCAGAGGTTTCACTTGTCGCAATTCTTGATGCCGACAAAGAAGGATTCTTGAGATCAACAACTTCTCTCATTCAGACTATCGGCCGAGCAGCTCGAAATGTCTCGGGAGAAGTACATATGTATGCCGATAACATGACAAAATCCATGGTTGCTGCCATCGATGAGACAAATCGTCGCAGAGAGAAACAGGTCGCCTACAACACAGCAAACGGGATCGATCCGACCCCACTTCGGAAGAAGATTGCAGATATAACTGATTTAATAGCAAAAGAGATAGAAGACACAGAAGAGACGCTTCCTTGGGGGAAGAAGGGGGCTCTGGTAAGTGCCGGAATTACACCTCGAGCTACAACGTCTATGCCTCGGCAGGAACTCCGTGCTCTCATAGATTCGCTCACTGACCAAATGAAGAGCGCAGCAGGAGATCTTCAATTTGAGGTTGCTGCTAAGTTGCGCGATGAGATTAGAATCCTCAAGAAAGAACTACGGAGCATGGAAGAGGCTGGTGTATGAGCGCAGATCGTCTTGTCGTTCGCGGAGCCCGCGAGCACAATTTAAAGAATGTCTCTATTGATCTNCCTCGTAATGCACTCATAGTTTTTACTGGCCTCTCTGGCTCAGGAAAATCTTCACTCGCCTTTGACACGATATTCGCCGAAGGTCAGCGTCGCTATGTGGAGTCTCTCTCGGCATATGCGCGTCAATTTCTAGGTCAAATGGATAAGCCTGATGTTGATTTTATTGAAGGCCTTTCTCCTGCTGTTTCGATTGACCAAAAATCAACAAATCGAAATCCGCGCTCTACAGTAGGAACAATTACCGAGGTTTATGACTATCTCAGGCTTTTGTATGCACGTGCTGGGCGCCCGCATTGCCCAAAATGTGGAAAAGCAATTGCAAAGCAGACTCCTCAAAATATCGTTGATCAAATTTTGTCCCTCGAGGAAGGGATACGGTTCCAAGTTCTTGCCCCGGTAGTGAGAGCTCGAAAAGGCGAGTTTCTCGACCTTTTCAAAGAATTTACAACTCAAGGATTTTCCCGAGCTCGAGTCGACGGAATTGTTTATCCGTTAGCGGAAATTCCAAAATTGAAAAAGCAAGATAAGCACACAATTGAAGTTGTAGTTGATCGACTTGCGGTAAAGCCAGATGCAAAAACACGCCTGACTGACTCTGTAGAAACAGCTCTCAAATTGGCAAATGGTCTTGTAATTCTTGATTTTGTTGACCTTGACGCCAAAAATAGTGAAAAAGAAAAAGTATTTAGTGAGCATATGGCTTGCCATGATTGTGAGCTCTCTTTTGAAGAGATGGAGCCACGTTCCTTCTCTTTCAATTCACCATTTGGAGCATGTCCAGAATGCACAGGTATAGGTACTCGTCTGGAAGTTGATGAAGATCTTGTCATNCCCGACGATTCGATCTCCATTTATGAAGGTGCAATCGCTCCATGGTCAGGTGGTCAGTCCTCTGATTATTTTGAGCGCCTATTAGAAGCCCTTGCGAAGGACATCACATTCTCCTTGGATGTTCCATGGAAGAAGATTTCAGCTAAATCTCGTGATGCAATCCTGCATGGTTATGAATACGAAATTAAGATGAAGTACAAGGGTCGCTACGGGACCAAGAATTACACGACGGGCTTTGAAGGAGTCATTCCATTTATCCACCGTCGCCATTCGGAGACTGATAGTGACTACAGTCGTGAAAAGTATGAGGCGTATATGCGAGAGACACCATGCCCTTCATGTAAAGGTGCACGGTTAAAACCAGAAGTTCTTGCAGTAACACTGGGAGGAAAGAGTATTGCGCAGGTTTGCGAACTCTCGATCGGAGAATGTGCAGATTTTCTCAAAAAGATTTCCTTGAATGCCCGAGAGAAGAAAATTGCAGAACGGGTCTTGAAAGAAGTTCACGCTCGTCTTGGATTCCTTCTTGATGTGGGTCTGGATTATCTCTCGCTCGAACGTGGTGCAGTGACTCTTTCAGGAGGTGAAGCGCAGCGCATTCGTCTTGCAACGCAAATTGGTTCCGGACTTGTCGGTGTTCTCTATGTACTTGATGAGCCAAGCATCGGCCTTCATCAACGAGATAATCGTCGCCTGATTGACACATTGACGCGATTGAGAGACCTTGGAAACACCCTCATTGTCGTAGAGCACGACGAAGATACGATTCGTACAGCGGACTGGATTGTAGATATTGGTCCTGGGGCTGGAGAACACGGCGGAAAAGTAGTCTCATCTGGCGATTACGAGTCTTTGATTAATGCGAAAGATTCCATAACGGGTGCGTATCTTTCGGGACGAACAAAGATTGAGATTCCGGAATCGCGTAGACCGCAAGAAAAGGGNCGCGAACTCACCGTCAAGGAAGCAAAAGAGAATAATCTTCAGAATATTTCCGTCACATTTCCACTTGGAAATTTTGTAGCAGTCACTGGCGTCAGTGGTTCCGGAAAGTCCACTCTTGTAAATGACATTCTTTACTCAGTTCTTGCTAACAAACTTAATGGCGCGCGTATCGTGCCGGGCCGACATCGTTCAATTTCGGGGCTAGAAAATCTCGACAAAGTTGTACATGTCGATCAATCGCCCATCGGCCGGACTCCTCGTTCCAATCCTGCTACGTACACCGGTGTCTTTGACAAGATTCGAGCGCTCTTCGCTGAAACTGCCGAAGCAAAGATTCGCGGGTACCAACAAGGCCGATTCTCGTTTAACGTCAAGGGTGGTCGATGCGAGAATTGTGCAGGAGATGGCACCATCACCATTGAAATGAACTTTTTGCCTGATGTATATGTTCCATGCGAAGTCTGTCATGGAGCGAGATATAACCGAGAAACTCTTGAAGTACATTACAAGGGCAAGACGATTGCACAGGTTCTGGATATGCCGATCGAAGAGGCAAGCGCCTTTTTCGAGTCAGTCCCTGCTATTTCACGGTTCCTCAAGACACTCAATGATGTTGGCTTGGGTTATGTACGTCTTGGTCAATCAGCTCCGACCCTTTCTGGGGGAGAAGCTCAACGTGTCAAACTTGCTACAGAACTTCAACGCAGGTCAACAGGCCGCACTATTTACGTTTTGGATGAACCTACAACGGGACTTCACTTTGAAGATGTTCGCAAACTTTTGATTGTGTTGAATCGTTTGGTGGATTCAGGAAATACAGTAATTGTCATCGAACATAATCTTGATGTTATCAAATGCGCTGATTGGGTCATTGACATGGGTCCAGAAGGTGGATCTGGGGGAGGNCTTGTAATCGCTGAGGGAACACCAGAACAAGTTTCGAAGAATAAGGCGAGTTATACAGGTCAGTTCTTGGCACCAATGTTGAAGGCAAAGTAAATAATTTGAAATGAACGATCCTCAGAGCTATCGTCCAAAAAATATTCCAACTGACCCCGGTGTCTATCGCTTCTTTGACAAAGATGATCGGGTTATCTATGTCGGCAAGGCGAAGAATCTTAAGAATCGGCTCAATAGTTACTTTGGATCAAATCTTGCCACTAAGACATATCGCATGGTTCACACAGCCAGCCGAGTTGACTGGACCGTTGTTGATACTGAGGTTGAAGCCCTTCAACTTGAATACACATGGATAAAATCAGAAAATCCACATTTTAATGTTCAATTTAAGGACGATAAGTCATATCCATACGTGGCCATCAGCCTCAATGAAGAGTTCCCGAAAATGTATATCTCGCGCCAAAGGAAGATAAAGGGCGTTAAATACTTTGGCCCTTTTGCTCATGCATGGGCTCTTCGTACAACATTTGATACGTTGCTGAAAATTTACCCCGTTCGAACGTGTAGCAATTCCAATTTCGAACGTGCCCAAAAGAATAAGCGACAGTGCCTACTTGGTGATATTGGAAAGTGCGCGGCACCATGCGTGAACTGGATATCGAAAGAAGATCATCACGCGATGGCCGAGCGCCTAGCCGAATTTTTTGCCTCAGATAATACAGATGTCACTTCTCAACTTGAGAAAGAGATGCTTCAAGCGGCAGAAAATCAAGAATTTGAGCGGGCAGCAAAGCTGCGTGATCAATGGACTGCACTTATTAAGGCTACCGAGACCAGCGATACTCTTCGTTCTGAAAATATTTCTGCTGACATTATCGCGATTCACGAAGAAGTTACCCATGCTGCTGCATCTCTCTTCTCCGTCCGACAAGGGCGGATAGTCTCCTCGCGCTCGTGGGTCATCGATTTAGCAAATGTTCTTGAAGGAGAAGAGGTAGTTGGGTCAACATTGGCAAAAATCTACGCCGATCAAGCCCCGGCTCAAGAAATTCTTATAGATCGTGAATTTTCCGCAGCGGTGCAATACGGTGATTGGCTCACGGAAATTCTAGGAAAGAAAGTAGCCATTTCCACTCCACAGCGTGGAGAGAAGTTCGATCTTGTTCAAACAGTAAAAAGAAATGCGCATCAGGCACTCATCCAATATCTCTCAAAGCGATCTACTGACGCTGCAGTGTCTGGGAAGGCGTTAGAAGAGATTGCCGAACACTTAGAACTGCCAGAGCTCCCGCTTCGGATTGAATGTTTTGATATCTCTAACATTCAGGGGAAGCATATGGTTGCATCAATGGTTGTTTTTGAGGATGGACGTATCAAAAAGAGTGATTATCGCCGTTTTGCTATAGATGATGAAAATGATTTTGATGACACCCGCGCGATGCACCATGTCATTACTCGTCGGATGAAGCGCTATCTCGCTGAACGCGATATCGATCTTGATGAGGTAAAGATGGAGGGGGGAAATCGCCCGAAGTTTGCGTACCCGCCTCAACTCATTGTCGTAGATGGCGGTGCGCCCCAGGTTGCCGCTGCATCTCGGGCCCTAGCCGAGCTTGGAATAACAGATGTTGCATTATGTGGCCTTGCAAAACGCCTGGAAGAGGTTTGGATGCCAGATTCCAAGGAGCCCATCATCTTTCCGCGACATAGCGAGGGGCTCTATTTACTACAACGAATTCGCGACGAAGCTCATCGCTTTGCAATCACATTCCACAGAAGCAAAAGGTCCAAAGTGATGTTGGAATCCCTTCTTGATGAGATTCCTCATCTAGGTGAAGTTCGACGCGCTGCGCTTTTGGAAAAATTTGGATCTGTAGCATCCATAAAAAAGTCCACACGCGCAGAAATCGCTCTCATTCCGGGTATAGGCGAAAAAATCGCGACCCTGATTTTTGAGCACCTTCAGGAATCAGAACCAGTTGTCGATATCTCTACTGGTGAGATCCTCGATTCGTAGGGCATGATTGCTTCATGGCTAGTGAAGTAGTTGTCGTAACCGGGATGAGCGGGGCGGGNCGTTCGACAGTAGCTCATGCGATGGAGGATCTGGGTTGGTATGTTGTCGATAACCTTCCTCCGGCCCTTCTTTCAAATCTTTGCGATATGGCAGCAAAAACGGTTACTAATATTGCAGTCGTTATTGATGTTCGCGGGCGACAATTTTTTGATGATCTCAATGTTGCACTCTCCGAGATTGGCGAGAGAGGAATTGCGCGAAGAATTCTTTTTGTCGATGCTGCTGATGAGGTATTAATACGTCGATTTGAATCTACCCGTCGCCCTCACCCACTTCAGGGAGCAGATCGAATAGTTGATGGAATTTCAAAGGAGAGAGATCGATTGAGAGAAGTTCGCTCAATTTCCGATGTCGTCATAGATTCCTCAGCTCTGAATATTCACCAGCTTGAAAAGAAAATCGAAGAGCTTTTTCATGACTCTGAAAGCGCAGACTTGCGAGTCAATATTCTCTCCTTTGGATATAAATATGGGATTCCAGTAGATGCTGACCTTGTTATGGATTGCCGATTTATTCCAAATCCACATTGGATTCCTGAATTGCGCCCCATGAATGGTCTGGATAAGCCCGTCAGTGACAATGTCTTGCAATCTAAAAATGTTCAAGAATTTCTGACGAGGTATCAGGCGCTTTTTGAAACAATGGCTGATGGTTTCTTCTCTGAGGGCCGCAAGTACTTGACGCTCGCCGTAGGGTGCACCGGAGGAAAACATCGAAGTGTTGCAATTGCCGAAGAGCTGACCCGACGCCTCAATGAAAAACAAGAGATCTCCAACCATACTGTGGCTGCTGCTTCTATTCACAGAGATCTCGGCCGCGAACTGTGATGATCAATCCCAAGCTTGTCTGTTTGGGAGGCGGTCATGGATTGGCCGCAACACTTACAGCTGCTCGCTCCCTGACTTCTGACATCACTGCGATTGTGACAGTTGCTGACAATGGTGGTTCCAGCGGTCGGCTACGTGATGAATTCAATTTTCTTCCGCCAGGAGATTTGCGAATGGCGCTAGCGGCTCTATGTTCATCTGATGGATGGGGTCGTGATTGGGCAGAAATTTTGCAGTATCGTTTCACAAGCGATGGAGAAATGAATGGCCACGCTCTTGGAAATCTTCTTCTGACGGCGCTGTGGGATAAAGATGGCGATCCCGTCGCGGGAGTTGCGCGTGTTGGAGAATTGCTTAAAATTGTTGGCCGAGTACTTCCCATGTCTCTAGAACCTTTGGATATTGAAGCCACTTTCAATACTGCGACTGGGCGGAAGATTGTTCGCGGCCAGATTCAAGTTGCAACGGCCAAAGGCCATATTGAATCACTGCGACTGATCCCAGGGAATCCACGGGCAACTCCGCAGGCAATTGAAGCGATAGCTCAAGCAGACTGGNTCACATTTGGCCCAGGCTCTTGGTTTAGTTCTGTAATGCCCCATTTTCTTTTAAAGGAACAACTCGCTGCAATTGAGTCTTCTTCTGCAAAGAAAATAGTCATATTTAATCTTCCAGAACCTGCAAGTGAAAAAGAATTCGCAGGAGTGAGCGCGGAGGAGCATCTGGAATTAATCTTGGCGCATTTGCCTCAATTCCATCTTGACTACGCAATTGCAGATCCTGCATCGATCACACCAGGAAGCAGGCTTCAAGCAGTGGTTGAGGGTTGTGGGGGAGAGCTGATTGTGGCTCCTGTTGCACAATCTCCGGGATCCTTTCATCATTCGCCGGAAAAATTGGCAGAGACTTTCAGCCACATTTTCGATTGATCTTTGCTTAGATACTCGCATGGCAATGACAGCTTCTGTGAAGGATGAACTGAGTCGACTCTCGGTCACAAAACCATGTTGTCGTAAAGCGGAAGTCTCGGCCATTCTTCGTTTTGCGGGAGGGCTTCATCTTGCGGCCGGAAGAATTCTCATTGAAGTTGAACTCGATACAGCTCAAAGCGCTCGACGTCTGCGTAAAGATATCGCCGAAATCTTTGGTCACGAAAGTGAGCTTGCTGTTCTTTCACCGAGCGGACTTCGAAAGGGAAGTCGTTATGTTGTCCGCATAACAAGTGATAGTGAAGCTCTTGCACGACAAACAGGATTGATTGATGCAAACAATCGCCCTATTCGCGGCCTACCNCCCCAGGTTGTTTCTGCCGGACTCTGTGATGCTGAGGCAGCTTGGCGCGGTGCCTTTCTCGCACACGGCTCTCTGACCGAGCCTGGTCGATCTTCTGCTTTGGAAATAACTTGCCCAGGACCTGAAGCAGCACTTGCACTCGTAGGTGCCGCACGTCGTTTAGGAATTACGGCAAAGGCTCGGGAAGTACGCGCAGTTGATCGCGTTGTCATTCGTGATGGTGATGCTATTGGCGCCCTCCTCACTCGACTCGGCGCTCATGAAAGTGTTCTTGCATGGGAAGAGCGACGTATGCGCCGCGAGGTTCGTGCAACTGCAAACCGCTTAGCAAATTTTGATGACGCAAATCTTCGTCGCTCTGCTCGGGCGGCGGTCGCTGCCTCAGCTCGTGTGGCGCGCGCTATGGAGATTCTCGGCGAAGAAATTCCTGAGCACCTCAAGGAAGCCGGCGAACTTCGCATTACACATGGACAGGCAAGTTTGGAGGAGTTGGGTTCTCTTGCCTCTCCTCCCATGACGAAAGATGCAATCGCAGGTCGCATTCGGCGCCTATTAGCTATGGCCGATAAACGCGCTCATGAGTTGGGAATTCCAGATACAGAGGCAGGGCTGAGCCCAGATCTGCTCGGGGATTAATCTGTGCGTGAGGGGTACCTCACGGCTCAAAACCCGGCAGTAGTGAGCGTGGCTGATAGGGTTTACCTATTCACAGCGTTGTGGTTGCCCTTTTTGACCGGCTCTTGTGCTGGATGAAGTGGCCCTTCTTTTCACGAATTCATAGAAGCGAGGATTATTGTGGTTCGCGTAGGTATTAATGGCTTTGGTCGTATTGGCCGTAACTTTTTTCGTGCAGTACTCACCTCTGGTGCAGATATTGAGATCGTAGGAATTAACGACCTCACCGACAACAAGACTCTTGCACATCTTTTGAAGTATGACTCCATCCTCGGACCTTTGGGTCTGCCAGTGACATATGACGAGACTTCAATCACCGTCAACGGCAAGAAAATCCGTGTCTTTGCTGAGCGCGATCCAGGTGCTCTTCCATGGGGCGAAGTAAAGGCAGATATTGTTATTGAATCAACAGGTTTCTTCACAAAGGCAGCAGATGCGAAGAAGCACATCNCCGCTGGAGCAAAGAAGGTCATCATTTCGGCGCCAGCCAGCGATGAGGACATCACAATCGTCATGGGCGTCAATCATGATAAATACGATGCTGCATCTCACAACGTGATTTCAAATGCGTCATGCACCACAAACTGCCTCGCTCCGATGGCAAAGGTTCTCGAAGATGAGTTCGGCATTGTCAAAGGCTTAATGACAACCATTCACGCCTACACAAATGATCAATCTCTCCAAGATCAGCCTCATAAGGATCTGCGCCGCGCCCGCGCAGGAGCACTCTCCATGATTCCTACTTCTACTGGCGCAGCAAAAGCGATCAGCCTCGTTCTTCCTGCTCTCAAGGGCAAGTTGGATGGATATGCAATGCGCGTACCAGTTCCAACAGGTTCTGCTACAGATTTAACTGTGGAACTTGCGAAAGAAGTTTCAGCAGCAGATATCAATGCAGCAATGAAGAAGGCAGCAGAAGGCCCTCTCAAGGGATACTTGCGCTATACCGAAGATGAAATTGTTTCGGCAGATATCGTTACTGACCCCGCTTCATGTATTTTTGATGCTGGCCTCACAAAGGTGATTGGCAACCAAGTAAAGGTTCTTGGTTGGTACGACAACGAATGGGGTTACTCAAATCGTCTTGTTGACCTTGTCGGCTTTGTTGGCGCAAAACTCTAAGTATCAATCGTAATTTCTAAGGGGTAGGAACTTTATGAACGTTATCTCTTTGGAGTCTGTCGACGTCAAGGGAAAGAAAGTACTTCTGCGATGCGATCTTAATGTTCCTATCAAAGAAGGCGTTATCAAGGATGATGGGCGAATTCGCGCATCTCTACCTACAATTAAATATCTTCTCGACCAAGGTGCTGCGGTCATCATCACCGCACACCTTGGACGACCAAAAGGAGAGCGCAAGCCTGAACTTTCCTTGGAGCCAGTAGCTCAAAGACTTTCCGAACTACTCGACACTCCTGTCATATTTTCAGCGAAAATTGTTGGAGCAGATCTTTCGGCAATTTCATCAGGCGAAGTAGTTCTCCTCGAAAACATTCGATACGAAGCAGCAGAGACAAGCAAAGAAGCATCAGAACGTCTTATTCTTGCGAAAGAGCTTGCTTCCTACGCCGATATCTTCATCTCTGATGGTTTTGGAGCCGTGCACCGTAAGCATGCATCTGTTTATGACGTTGCGACTCTTCTTCCGCATGCGGCTGGATACCTTGTTGCAGCTGAAGTTGACGTTCTGACAAGACTGACCGATAACCCTGCACGTCCCTACGGAGTTGTCCTCGGAGGCGCGAAAGTTTCCGACAAAATTGGAGTTATTTCTAATCTATTGGACAAGGTAAATGTTCTTGCCATTGGTGGAGGAATGCTTTTTACATTTTTAGCAGCGCAAGGTCATGAAATTGGTACATCACTTGTTGAAACCGATCTGATTCCAACGGTAAAGGAACTTCTTCTTCGCGCTGAAAAGCTCGGGGTGAAATTACTTCTACCGACAGATATTGTCGTGGCCCCAGAATTTTCCATTGATGCGCAACCAACGATTGTTNCTGCAGATTCAATCCCAGCCGATCAGATGGGGTTAGATATTGGACCAGAGAGCGCCGATGCATTTGCGTCTGCAATTATGGAATGCCAGACTGTATTTTGGAACGGACCAATGGGTGTCTTTGAATTTCCTAATTTTGCCCACGGTACGAAAGTCCTTGCGCAGGCTCTGACACAAGTGAAGGGTCTTTCTGTTGTCGGTGGTGGAGATTCAGCTGCGGCAGTTCGAACCTTAGGATTTAAGGATTCCGATTTTGACTACATCTCAACAGGCGGTGGAGCTTCCTTGGAATATCTCGAAGGAAAAGAACTCCCTGGCATATCTGTTCTTCAGTAAATTTCCCAGTCTTATCTAAAGGAGCAATACATGCGTAAGCCACTCATTGCCGGCAATTGGAAGATGAATCTCAATCATCTTGAAGCCATTGCAGTCACTCAAAAACTTTCCTACTCTCTTGAAGATAAAGATTTTGATGCAGTGGATGTCTGCGTTATTCCTCCTTTCACGGATATTCGTTCAGTACAGACATTGATCGACGGAGATCGCCTTCGCCTGTTCTATGGTGCGCAGGATCTTTCACCTGAGGCTTCTGGTGCATTTACCGGAGATATTTCTGGTTCCATGCTCAAGAAACTTGGTTGTACATACGTTGTGATTGGCCATTCAGAACGTCGAGCTATTCATGCCGAAACAGATGCATTGGTGAATAAGAAGATTAAGTCAGCGCTTTCTCATGAGCTCACACCGATATTTTGTATTGGAGAAGAGCTTGAGATTCGCGAGGCCGGCACTCATGTGGAACACGTTCTTAAGCAAGTTCGCGAAGGCCTGGCTGGATTCCACAAGCCTGATATGAAAAAGATTGTATTTGCTTACGAACCGGTTTGGGCTATCGGAACAGGCAAGACCGCTACTCCTGAGAATGCACAAGAAGTGTGCGCAGCGATTCGAATTGAACTTGCAAAGATTGGTAGCGATGAAATTGCCGAGAATGCAAAAATTCTGTATGGGGGATCTGTGAAAAGCTCCAACATCATTGAGATTATGAAGCAAGCTGATGTTGACGGGGTTCTTGTTGGTGGTGCGAGCCTGGATCCTGAGGAATTTGCTCGAATCTGTAAATTCCACCGCGTCGCTTAAGGGCGAATCGGCGGGAAGGCCGCCCCTGGGGNATCCTTCTCTCGTTGCCATTTCGCAAGATATCGGCAGAAGTTCAGAGTTTTTCTCGAATATATTGAGTCTGGAGTTATCGTGGTTTTAGCGCTTTCAATCCTTTTGGTTATCACCAGCGTCTTGATGGTCCTTCTAGTCTTGCTCCACAAGGGCAAGGGAAGCGGACTATCTGACCTATTTGGTGGCGGAGTATCCTCAAATTATGGCGGTTCTTCTGTGGTTGAGCGAAACCTTGACCGCATCACCATCGTAGTAGGCGGCCTCTGGTTCGCATTCGTTGTGGCTTTATCACTAGTTCTTAAGAAGTAATTTTTCAACGTTCTATCTCTGTAGGGAGTTAATATGGCAGGAAGTGCAATCCGTGGAAGTCGCGTCGGNGCTGGCCCAATGGGTGAAGCAGAACGTGGCGAAGCAATTGGTCGCTTCTGGGTTTCCTACTGGTGTGCAAATGGACACGAAACTCGTCCTTCGTTTGCCGAAGATGGAACTGTTCAGATACCTGCAGAATGGGATTGTCCACGATGCGGTTATCCAGCAGGCTTAGATAAGAATAAGCCGCCAATGCCTGTCAAGAATGAGCCATATAAAACTCACCTTGCTTATGTGAAAGAGCGTCGCACTGAGGCAGAAGCAACGAAGATTCTCAATGATGCACTTTCTCATCTTCGCGGTGAAGATTAAGAAAAACTTTTAAAAGCCCCAATAATTTCTTGAATTCCCGCTTCACGATTCTTCAGATGGAATCGCAGAAGCGGGAATTTCTTTTCCCCTAACGCTTCACCATCTCCTAGTGCTTGAGCCATCAAAAGCGTATGGAAGGTAAAAGCTTGTCCAGGAATCTCTAGATCGCGAGCGCTTTCCCCAGTGATTTGGATAAAGGCACCGTTGGGAACACCGCCTTTGTGGAATTGTCCTGTTGAATGAAGAAATCTTGGTCCCCACCCAAAACTAGTGCCAACACCTGAAGCCTGCGCAACGAAACCACGAAGAGCGGCTATTTCATCATCAATTCCGCGAGCAAGATATGCCATCACTGCGATGTAGCCAGGGGAGAGCGCTAGAAAATTCTCTATATATGTTTCTAGAGAGTCGCCATGTAAAGAGCTAAAAATCTGTAGATTTTCATTTTCCCAGACCGGAGTAAATGTCGGAAGAGAATTATTCCAATCTTTCAAAAGTGCAAGCGCGCGAGTTTTCGCATCCTGCACATTTGGTTGATCAAAAGGATTGATCTCAAGCGGTATAGCAAGGAGTGAAGTTACCCATTCCCAAAGAATGAAGTGCGCACCCAATGGAGCGTTGACCACGATATCCATGGAGTCATCATGAGAAAAGCCGATACGAAGGGAATCTCCAGCTACAGGCGCATCGATACTCTCTATCGCTATGGGTAAGAAACCTTTTCCAGCCTTCCCTGTTGACTCTGCTATGAGTTGTTCGATCCAATCGGAAAGCCCGGGTACAGAAGAGCCAGAATCAAAGAAGGAGATATTTTGCTTGTGAGTTTGCAGAATCAATGCAGCCAATTGAGCGGCAGGAGAGTTAGGTTGTGTAAATTCTTGGGCTGCCTGCGATGCCTCTTTAAGTAGGGCTTCCACGTCGATACCGAGCGCAGCTGCAGGAATTATCCCGAAAGCGCTCAAAACACTAAACCGNCCTCCGACATTGGGATCGGCATTTATCACGAAGTAGCCATCAGCACGCGAGGCGATATCAAAAGGAGAAGAAGGATCGGTGATGATGATGAAATGTTTACGGGGATCAATTCCAGCCTCTTCAAAGCAACGCGTGAAATAGGCTTTTTGAGAAGCTGTTTCTGCTGTCGATCCAGATTTCGATCCCACAATTATTGCAACGTGGGTGAGATCTTGAGGAGTGGCAGCAAGAATTTGGGCAGGATCGGTTGAATCCAGAACGACCAGTTTCTTTCCGAAGGTTTTAGCCAAGACCTCGGGGCCAAGTGAGGAGCCGCCCATTCCAGCAAGAATAAAGTCAGTGAGATGGTTTTCTGCAATCCATTTTTGCATACGAGAGATTTCAGGCAATAGTTCAAGAGATTGAGTAGGTAAATCCNCCCAGTTGAGTCGGATAGAACTCTCCGCCTCAGCCTCTTTTCCCCATAAAGTGAAATCCTTCTGTGCAAGTTTCGGCGCAGCCGCAAGGAGTTCGCTAAAGATATTCTTCGTATAATCTAAGGGAATTTTGGTTGAAATGGATATTGTCATTGAGATACAGCCTCAACGTTTGCGAGGAGTTCCTCCCAAGCCTTTTCAAACTTGCGAACTCCATCATCTTCAAGGAAATTCACTGCAGCTGTGAAATCAATTCCAGCAGAAGCCAAATCTGACATTATCTGATGTGAGCTCTGTATCTGCGAAGATATGGAATCTCCGCGAACTACACCGTGCTCACGTACTTCGTTTAAAGTTCCCTCAGGCATGGTGTTCACGCAGTTTTGCGCCACCAACTCCACGACATAGCGCGTGGAGTCATATGCTTTATCTTTCACACCTGTGGATGCCCATAATGGACGTTGCATATGTGCACCAAACTCGGAAAGTTTCTTCCATCGTGTTGACTGGAGAACTTTAAGGTAGGCCTCATATGCCACAGTTGCATTTGCAATGGCTGCTTTACCGCGGAGNGGATGTTGTGGTGAAATCGCATCCAACTTCTTATCAATGTCGCCATCAATTCGACTAATAAAGAAAGATGCAACCGAGTGGATATCGGAAACGGGAAGGTTATTTGATACGCGTCGTTCAATCCCACGAAGGTAGGCATCCATAACTGCCTCATATCGAGGTGTAGAAAAGATGAGCGTGACATTCACGCTGATTCCCTGGGCGGTGAGCTCTTCTATGGCTGGAAGGCCATCGAGGGNCGCAGGTACCTTAATCAGAAGATTCGGACGATTCACCAATGCATGAAGATGTTTGCCTTGAGCGATGGTTTCCTCAGTATTGTAAGCAAGGCGTGGATCCACTTCGATACTGACTCTTCCGTCTACTTGGTTTGTCTCCAGAAATGTTGGCATAAAGAGGTCACAGGCGCTTCGAACATCCGATGTTGTGAGTTCTGTGACTACATCGGAAGCCTGGAGGCCTTCTGATTTAAGCGCCAAGATATCTTCCTTATACAAACTCGATCCCGAGATTGCCGCGGAGAAGATACTTGGGTTCGTCGTTACACCAACGACATGTGAGTCACTGATCAGTTTGGCAAGCGAACCACTCTGAAGACGATCGCGAGAGAGATCATCGAGCCAAATGGAGACTCCGGCTTGGGAGAGCGCTTCTAAAGATTGCGNCATCACTTTCCAACTTTCTTAATAGAATGAAGAGCTGCATTTGCAATGTTCTCAGGTGTAAAGCCAAATTCCTTAAAGAGCACATTTGCGCTTGCCGACGCACCGAAATGCTCAAGAGAAACGCTGACGCCAGCGTCGCCGATAAGTTCGCGCCAACCAAGGGAGATTCCCGCTTCTATTGAGACGCGCGCTTTAACGTTTGATGGAAGAACTGAGTTTCTATATTCAGGGGTCTGCTCGGCAAACCACTCAAGGCAAGGAGCGCTCACAACGCGAGCATGAACGCCTTTCTCCTTGAGAAGAGTTTGAGCGGCAATTGCCAAGTGAACTTCTGAACCGGTTGCAATCAAAATTACATCTGGTTTTGCAGCTGAATCGGAAAGCACATACGCGCCGTTTTTTACCCCTTCGGCAGATGTAAACACTGATCGGTCGAAAACTGGAAGATTTTGACGAGACAGGGCGAAGCCAACAGGCTTTTGACGTTTGATCACTTCGCGCCAGGCAATTGCAGTCTCATTTGCATCTGCTGGACGAATGAGAGCAAAGTTTGGAATTGCTCGAAGGGAAGCAATGTGTTCGACAGGTTGGTGTGTTGGACCATCTTCACCAAGTCCGATTGAGTCATGTGTCCAGACAAAAGTTGATGGGATATCCATGAGCGCTGCAAGTCTTACCGAACCACGCATGTAGTCGGAGAAAACGAGGAACGTTCCGCCAAAGGACTTTGTTAGACCGTGAAGAGCAATGCCATTAAGAATCGCTCCCATCGCATGTTCACGAATTCCAAAGTGAATAATGCGTCCATATGGCGAAGCACTCTTCATCTGGCTTGAGGAAGGTAGGAACGAATTGCCACCTTCAATTGTCGTATTGTTTGACTCGGCCAAATCTGCCGAGCCACCCCAGAATTCGGGAAGAACCGAAGCGATGCCATTGATAACTTTTCCTGACGCCGCACGAGTAGCTATCTCTTTGTCAGAATCAAATGTAGGAATAGAACTTTCCCAACCCGCAGGAAGTTCCTTCTTCTGCAATCTATTGAGGAGTGATGCCTTCTCAGGGTTTGCAGTTCGCCAGGCGGCAAATGTTTCTTCCCATTTTAAGCGTTCTGCAGTTCCTCGTTCGATAACTTTTCGAGCGTGAGATATTACTTCGTCTGGTGCGGCAAAGTTTTCATCAGGGTTAAGACCGAGCGCTATCTTTGTAGCGGCAATTTCATCGGCACCAAGTGCTGAGCCATGAGACTTTGAGGTTCCTTGAGCCTTGGGTGCTGGCCAAGCAATAACAGTCTTAAGGCGAACGAGAGTTGGCTTCTCCGAAATTTTTTCTGCTTCTTCCATTGCTTTTTCAAGTGCAACACGATCTACGTCACCATTACTCTGAGCGGCAACATCAATGACATGCCAGCCGTATGCACGATAGCGAGCAGTGACATCTTCTGTGAAAGCTACGTGAGTGTCACCCTCAATGGAAATTCTATTGTCGTCGTAAATAACTTTGAGATTTCCCAGTGCCTGTGTTCCCGCAAGCGATGAAGCTTCGGCGCTGACACCTTCTTGAAGATCTCCATCGGAGCAAATGACCCAAATATTGTGGTCAAAGAGTCCAGTCTTTGATTCTGGATCGAAAAGTCCTTTTTCATATCGAGCAGCCATCGCCATTCCAACAGCGCTTGCCACTCCGGATCCCAATGGACCGGTAGTAATTTCCACACCTGTTGTGTGACCGAATTCAGGGTGTCCTGGAGTAAGGGAACCTTCGGTTCTAAAAGATTTAAGATCGTCAATGGTGAGGCCATAGCCAGAAAGAAAGAGCTGTATATAAAGAGTCAGAGAAGAGTGTCCACAGGAGAGTACAAAACGATCTCGACCTAACCAATGAGGATGGGATGGATCGTGCTTGAGAAAACGTTGAAATAGAGTGTAAGCAACGGGAGCAAGTGACATTGCAGTACCCGGATGGCCATTTCCAACCTTTTGCACAGCATCGGCTGCAAGCGCGCGGGCTATTGCTACAGCTTTATCATCAAGTTCATTCCAAGTATTACGTGTCATTTCTTCTCCAGTTTTCCTTAGTTCTATTCAATAGAACTTTTGTTTAAGCTTTTTCCAACAACTTTGTTGAATATGCAAATGAGCAGATCGATGCCCAGACGAGTGAGGCTCCCAAGAGATGGGCAGCGACGAGATATTCGGGCAAACGTGTGAAATATTGCGTGTAACCAATAAATCCTTGGCTAAGGGAGATGATGAGAAAAAGTCCAAGCTTGTTGGAAGCCAAGGAAAGCTCATCCTTGGAATTCAGCGCCTTTATCAAAATCCACAATCCAAATGAAAGTGATATGAGCGCTATGACGCTATCTGCGTGCAGCCACGAAACTGTTCGTGGATCAAGGTGAAAACGTTTTGCCATTTGGTCACCAGCATGAGGTCCGCTACCAGTGACAAAGATTCCGAGGACTATTACAAAAAATGAATTGAGAAAAACAATACGACTCATTCGTCGAGGAAGCAGGGGTAGTGAAATTCTTGGGATATTCAACATTCGAGCTCTCAGTGAAACTGTCGAAAAAATCAAAAAGATTGAAATAATGAAGTGAGCTCCAACGGCAAAAGGATTCAAGTGTGTGAGAACGGATATACCACCCACAATAATTTGGGCAACGATCCCAAAGAATTGAACAAAAGCTAAGAAAAGTAAGGTTCGTGAATCACTTCGATTTCGACCCCATCGAATGACACCAGCAATCGCCGCAACAATTGCGATGATAAGAAGGAATGTGAGTAGTCGATTTCCGAATTCAATCCACGAGTGCACTTTTCCTTGAGCCTGGTGTGGTACCGGGGNGTAAGAGCCGGGCGTGCATTGAGGCCAGGTGGGGCAGCCCAGTCCTGATCCTGTGAGTCGAACCGCTCCACCAGTCACCACAATTCCTACTTGCGTGGTCAAGAGAAAGGTATATATGAAGCGCTTCACGCTCTTAGCCTATGGCCCTTCTCGGCTACCCGGCAGTCGCCCACCCAAAGTNGGCCCAGATGAGACGAGCCTCTCAAGAACCGGGTCAGACCTTCACCCGACGCAAGTGGCGAAAATGGAGGAATTACGCAACACTTATGTTGTGAAAAAGATTGAGCCAGATAAGACTCGTAACTTGGTTGCACGGGCAATTCTGGAGCGCGGACCGGCAACAGCGGTTGATCTTGCCGAACAGTTGGCTATCACCCCGGCGGGCATTCGTCGCCATCTCGAAAGTCTTGTTGAAGACGGTATTTTAGAGCCGCGCGAAGCTCATGTCACAAGCGTCAACATGCGTGGGCGAGGTCGCCCGGCAAAGGTTTTTGTCATGACCGATAACGGACGCGAGAAGTTTGAGCACTCCTACGATGATTTGGCAGTTTCGGCGCTGAAATTTATGGCCAGCAAAAATGGTGCGCATCTTGTCACCGAATTTGCTGCTGCGCGAGCTGAGGAGATCGAACGAAAAGCAGCTCACAAAGTATCGTCCCAGTCATCGATGAAAGATCGTGTCTCAGCTCTCGCCGATCATCTCTCTTCCGAAGGGTACTCAGCCACTATTGCAGCGCGCGGTAATGGTGTCGAAATCTGTCAACATCACTGTCCAGTCGCTCACGTTGCAGCTGAATTTCCGGAATTGTGTGAAGCAGAAACAGAAGTAATTTCCAAGATGCTTGGAACGCATGTACAAAGACTCGCGACAATCGCAAACGGTGATGGAGTCTGCACAACCTTTATTCCAGTCGTTGAAAAGAAAAAGTTACAAACATCTAACAGGGGAGCGTAAGTGAGTAATACAACCGCACATCCAGAACTCGATGGCATCGGCAACTATGAATACGGCTGGGCTGATAGCAACGATGCTGGTAAAGACTCACAACGTGGCTTGAGTGAAGCTGTAGTCCGAGATATTTCAGCAAAGAAGAGTGAGCCACAATGGATGCTTGATCTTCGACTGAAAGGCTTAGACCTCTTCGACAAAAAGCCGATGCCAAATTGGGGCTCCGACCTTTCGGGTGTTTTCTTCGACAAGATTAAATACTTTGTGCGCAGCACTGAAAAGCAGGCGCAAAGTTGGGAAGACCTCCCAGAAGACATTAAGAACACATACGATCGTTTGGGAATTCCTGATGCAGAGCGAAATCGCCTTGTAGCCGGTGTTGCAGCTCAATACGAATCTGAAGTGGTCTACCACTCGATTCGCGAGGACCTTGAAAAGCAAGGCGTGATTTTCGTCGATACAGATACTGGACTTCGCGAGCACGAAGAACTTTTTAAGGAATATTTCGGCACCGTTATTCCTGTAGGTGACAATAAATTTGCCGCTCTCAACACGGCTGTATGGTCCGGTGGTTCATTTATTTATGTTCCAAAGGGCGTGAAAGTAGATATTCCACTACAGGCCTATTTCCGTATCAACACTGAAAACATGGGTCAATTCGAACGTACATTGATTATCGCCGATGAAGATTCGTATGTTCACTATGTTGAGGGATGTACTGCACCGATTTATTCGTCAGACTCTCTGCACTCTGCTGTAGTGGAAATTATCGTCAAGAAGAACGCTCGTGTCCGCTACACAACCATCCAAAATTGGTCGAACAACGTCTACAACCTTGTCACAAAGCGCACGACCTGTGCTGAAGGTGCAACCATGGAGTGGATTGATGGAAATATCGGTTCGAAGGTAACAATGAAATATCCTGCAGTCTTTCTCATGGGACCACATGCAAAGGGCGAGACTCTTTCGATTGCTTTTGCAGGGCCTGGACAACACCAGGATGCAGGAGCGAAGATGGTTCACGCTGCCCCATATACATCTTCATCGATTATTTCTAAATCTGTCGCGCGCGGTGGGGGACGCACCTCATACAGGGGACTCATTCAAGTTCAAGATGGCGCACATCATTCTTCGTCAACAGTGAAGTGCGACGCGCTTCTTGTTGATTCGATATCACGATCAGATACATATCCGTATGTTGATATTCGCGAAGATGATGTTTCTATGGGCCACGAAGCAACAGTATCCAAAATCAGTGATGATCAACTTTTCTATTTAATGTCGCGCGGAATGGAAGAGGATGAAGCGATGGCAATGATTGTTCGTGGTTTTATCGAACCAATCGCCAAAGAACTTCCAATGGAATACGCCCTTGAGCTCAATCGATTGATTGAACTTCAGATGGAAGGGGCTGTCGGTTAATGACACTCAATTCCAATCTGCTGGCCCCGCACACGCCTACATCTCGAGAAGAGTTGTGGCGATTTACACCGCTTGCCAAATTGCGAGGCCTTCATGACCTTGATGTGGCGCTCTCATCTCGCGTCTCTCTGGGAACGTCGCAGACTCAAGCAGGAGTAACTCTTACGATTGTTGATTCTCTCGATGCGCCACAGACGTCAACGACAGACGACCTTGTCTCGATGCGCGTTCGCGAACTTGCAACAAAGGTACTTCGAGTAGAAGTTTCAGCCAATACTGAAGTTTCAGCGCCAATATTTCTTACTCGATCAGTTGAGTCACTCGATCCTGAAGTTTCTCGTACAGAAATTCGTTTAGGCGCAAATAGCCGCGCAACGATTGTTGTCGAAAATATTGGGTCTATGACCTTGGCTGAAGAGATTGAAATTCATCTTGAGACAGGATCCAATCTCACCTTTGTTTCGCTCCAAGAATGGGAGAACGATGCCGTTCACTTGGGACACCACCATGCAATCATCGGTAAAGATGCGACTTTTACATCAACAGTCATAACTCTAGGTGGAACACTCGTTCGCTTACTGCCAACCGTTGAATATGCAGGGGCTGGCGCTAGCGCCGAACTCTCTGGAATCTACTTTGCAACAAGTGGCCAACATCTAGAACATCGAATCCACGTTGATCATAACCTTGCACATGCAAAATCTCGCGTGAATTACAAGGGCGCGCTCAGTGGCGATAAAGCACGTACGGTTTGGTTCGGAGATGTTTATATCCGTGCAAATGCAGAAGGCACTGATACTTATGAAGTAAATAGAAACCTTCTTCTTTCCGATGGAGCGCGAGCAGATTCGGTTCCAAATTTGGAGATTGAGACGGGGGAAATTGTCGGAGCTGGCCATGCGAGCACAACTGGTCGCTTTGATGATGAACAACTCTTCTACTTAGAATCCCGAGGAATTCCTGCAAATATTGCTCGTCAACTCGTAATTCGTGGCTTCTTCCTCGAAATTGTCAGCAAGCTTGGGCTTCCTGAGATCGAAGAACGAGTCATGAATCGAATCGAAGCTGAACTAGAAAAGGCCTCTGTATGAGTGTGACTCTTGAAAAATCCTCACTCCAAGAAGGCAAGCCTCAACTCGTAACAGTTGATGGAACATCTGTCTGTGTTGTTCGCACGCAAGGCGAAATTTTTGCCATCGCAGATACGTGTTCTCACTCCGATGCATCACTTTCCGAAGGCGATGTCACTGGTTACAAAATTGAATGTTGGTTACATGGCGCAGAATTTGATCTACGCGATGGCCAAGCACTTACACCCCCAGCAGTACAAGCAGTTCAAACCTTTACCGTTAAAGATAACGGCGACACAGTAGAGATCGGATAATCATGAGCACACTAGAAATCAAAAACCTCCAAGTTGCTGTATCAACTGATGAAGGAATGAAGCAGATCTTGCGTGGTGTCGATTTGACCATCAAGTCGGGTGAAACTCACGCAATTATGGGACCAAATGGTTCCGGCAAATCCACTCTCGCTTACTCCATCGCTGGTCATCCCAAGTACACCATCACCGGCGGCTCAGTTTTTCTCGATGGTGAAGATGTTTTGGAGATGAGCGTTGATGAACGCGCAAAGGCTGGACTTTTTCTTGCTATGCAATATCCAGTTGAAGTCCCTGGTGTCTCTGTCTCAAATTTCCTTCGTACAGCCGCCACAGCAATCCGCGGTGAGGCACCAAAGGTTCGAACTTGGGTGGGAGAAGTAAAAGAGGCAATGGCTGCACTCAATATGGATCCCGCTTTTGCAGAAAGAAGTGTCAACGAGGGATTCTCTGGCGGAGAAAAGAAGCGCCACGAGATTCTTCAGATGGAATTGCTTAAGCCAAAAATCGCTATTCTCGATGAAACTGATTCTGGTTTGGATGTCGATGCTCTTCGTATCGTTTCTGAGGGAGTCAATCGAGTCAAAGATTCCAACGATATTGGCGTCATGCTGATTACGCACTACACGCGAATACTTCGATACATCAAGCCAGATTTTGTGCACGTTTTTGCAGCTGGACGAATCGTCGAAGAAGGCGGAGCCGAACTCGCTGACAAACTCGAAGAGAAGGGTTATGCCGAGTACATCTCTGCATGAGAACCACAATGAAAACTTTGCCATTGAGTGCAGTGGAGATAAAAGGAGATTTCCCTATCTTCGCGCGCTCAATGCGTAATGAAAAACCCTTGATATATCTCGATAGCGGCGCAACGAGTCAAAAGCCACGATCGGTAATTGACGCACAATCACATTTCTATGAACATATCAACGCGGCGGTACATCGCGGGGCACATCTTCTTGCAGAAGAGGCAGATGCAGCATATGAAGGTGCTCGCGAAATCGTTGCCAACTTTATTGGCGCACAGGTCAATGAAATCGTTTTTACAAAAAGCGCTACCGAAGGATTGAATGCGATTGCATATTCTTTTGGGAGCGCTGAAAAAGGATCTCGTTTATCCCTTGGTCGCGGTGATTCCATCGTTGTTACCGAGATGGAACATCACGCAAATCTCATTCCATGGCAACAGCTAGCAAGACGCACGGGCGCCACTTTGAAGTGGATTCCGATTACATCTGAGGGACGCCTTGATTACTCAACCCTTGAGGAGATTGTTGATTCGAGCACAAAGATTCTCGCGTTTACACACCAATCTAATGTTTTAGGAACTATCAACGATGTAGCTACGCTAGTAGCCGCAGCAAAGTCAGTAGGTGCTGTAACAGTTTTAGACGCTTGCCAATCTGTGCCACATTTTCCGATTGATGTAAAAGCGCTTGGTGTTGATCTGCTTACCTTCTCAGGCCACAAAGCTCTAGGTCCTACTGGGATTGGAGTTCTATGGGGGACTTCTTCAATTTTGGAGGAGATGGAACCATTCCTGTACGGAGGTTCCATGATTGAATCTGTCACGATGACGCAGGCAACATGGGCTCCGGCGCCTCGTAAATTTGAAGCTGGAGTTCCAAATATGGCTGGCGCAGTAGGGCTGGGCGCCGCCCTACAGTATTTAAGCGATATTGGAATGGAGAACGTTCATTCCTGGGAGAAGAGCCTCACCGATTATGCGCTATCAGAATTTGCAAAACTTTCTGGTGTAAGTGTTATTGGTCCTCTTACATCTGAAAATAGGGGAGCGGTGATTTCTTTCACAGTTGATGGAATCCATCCACATGATGTCGGGCAAGTACTTGATCAGCATGGAATTGCAGTGCGAACGGGACATCATTGCGCATGGCCATTAATGAAAAAATTTGGAATCACTGGCACCACTCGTGCCTCTTTCTATCTTTACAATACGATTTCTGATGTTGATTCCCTCATTGCTGCAGTAAAGTCTGCGCAAGAATATTTTAAGGTGTGATGCAATATGGAATTAGATTCACTCTATCAAGAAGTAATTTTAGATCACTACAAACATCCACATCACAAGGGTCTGTCCAATGAGAAGGATGCCCAGGTTCATCATGTAAATCCCAGTTGCGGGGATGAGGTTACCCTCAATATATCTGTGAGCGGTGGAATTGTTACAGACATTTCATGGGATGGAATTGGATGCTCCATATCGCAGGCGAGCACATCCATTATGAGCGAACTGGTTATAGGTAAAACTGTCGCCGAGTCATATCGAGTGATGGACCATTTCTCCCAGTTGATGTCGAGCAAAGGAACGCTCAAAGGTGATGAAGATATTTTGGAGGATGCCGTCGCTCTTGCGGGGGNATCGAAGTTTCCAGCCCGTGTAAAGTGTGCCCTCTTAGGTTGGATGGCATTTAAGGATGCATCAGTTCAGGCAATAGAAGAATCGGAGAAATAATGACGCAGGTAGCATCAATTGACGAGGTAACAGAAGCGATGAAGGATGTCATTGATCCCGAGCTCGGTATCAATGTTATTGATCTAGGCCTTGTTTACGATATGCGTGTAGATGAAAGAAATGTTGCCATTCTTGATATGACTCTCACTTCGGCCGCTTGCCCTCTTCAAGATGTCATTGAAGATCAGACACGTTCAGTCTTGCAGGACCTCACCAGTGATGTGAAAATCAATTGGGTCTGGATGCCACCTTGGGCTCCAAATAAAATCACCGATGATGGTCGAGAGCAACTTCGATCAATCGGTTTTACCGTCTGATATAGCTTTCTGATCTTCATCAAAGAAGACGGTGCTCTTTTTGATGGTTTCTCTACCGGCATTTGCAACGATTACCGCCACATATGGAAGAAGAAGCGCACCGGATAAAGCTACCCATCGATATGGACTTGGCAAGATAACGGTAAGAATGAAGCATGCAGTGCGCACCATCATCGAAATAAAATAACGACGCGCGCGCCCTGATTGGTCCTCTGACAGACTTGGTTGAGCGCTAGTAATACTTATGGGCTCTTCGTTGGTCATATCTAAGGGTAGCCACTTCTTTATGCGTGAAATCTTCATTCCGGTGTGATTTACACCGAGGCGATGACGGCTTACGGAGGAGTAACGGGNATTTTGTGCCCATGACCGCAATCACGTCACCACGTATCGTCCTTGTCACCGGAGGAAACCGTGGCATTGGCCTTGCGATTGCTCGAGCATTTAAGAGCGCGGGGGATACGGTCATCGTTTCCCATCGCACTGGAAGTGCACCCGAAGGCCTTGAGGGCGTCATTATGGACGTGACTGATTCAGAGAGNGTTTCAGCAGGTTTTAAAGATATTGAATCTCGCTTTGGGAGCGTTGATATCTTGGTCGCAAATGCAGGCATAACAAAAGATGGCCTCTCACTTCGCATGAGCGAGGAAGATTTCCAGGATGTAGTAAATACAAACCTCACCGGGGCTTTTAGAACGGCTCAAAAAGTTCTATCCGGGATGATGAAAAAGAAGAGTGGCCGCGTCATATTTATTGGATCTGTCGTTGGCTTGCTCGGTTCCTCTGGACAGGTTAATTATGCGTCGACGAAATCTGGACTTGTGGGTATGGCTCGTTCATTTGCACGCGAATACGGAAGCCGTAACATCACATTCAATGTCATTGCTCCTGGATTTGTAGAAACAGATATGACATCTGTTCTTTCAGATGAGTTACGTGATAAGTATGTGAGCCAGATTCCATTGGGAAGATTTTGTACACCAGAGGAAGTTGCAGGTGTTGCAACGTTCTTGGCATCAGTTGAAGCAGGCTACATCACAGGGGCTGTTATCCCAGTCGATGGCGGATTAGGAATGGGGCACTAATGGGATTACTTCAGGATAAGAACATCGTTGTGACGGGCGTTCTCACAGATGGTTCAATCGCCTTTCATATCGCCAGGCTTGCGCAAGAGCAAGGCGCCAATGTCATTCTCACTGGATTTGGACGAGGACTCTCGCTCACCACTCGAATTGCTTCGCGTCTCCCAAAGCCTGTGGAAGTTCTGGAGCTCGACATCACAAACCAAGAGCACCTAGATACTTTTGCATCTAAAGTGAAGGCACATATGCCTCACATCGACGGCGTTGTTCACTCCATAGCATTTGCCCCCGAGACAGCCCTGGGTGGGAAATTTCTTGACACCCCGTGGGAGGATGTTGCGACAGCGGTTCACGTTTCTGCTTTCTCGCTCAAGTCACTCACCATGGCATGTCGTCCGCTTTTTAAGCCCGAAGGTGCAAGTGTTGTTGGACTTGATTTCGATGCTCAGATCGCCTATCCGGCATATGACTGGATGGGNGTTTCAAAGGCAGCTCTAGAATCTACCTCGCGCTATCTTGCACGCGAACTTGGTAAAGAAAATATTCGTGTCAATCTCATTGCAGCTGGCCCGCTGAAAACAATTGCAGCAAAGTCCATTCCGGGTTTTGAAATGTTTGAACACCTCTGGGATCAGAGAGCTCCTCTTAAGTGGGATGTATCTGATCCAGTTCCATCGGCACAGGGGGTATGCGCTCTTCTCTCAGACTGGTTCCCAAAGACCACCGGTGAAGTGATTCACGTAGACGGCGGTTTCCACGCTGTGGCAGGCTAATTTCNCCTTTTCTAGCCTCTGGGCTAAGATTCCAGCATCAAGTGGAGCTTGCCGCTCCCACCTTGATTATCTGAGAGCTCGCGCTTACCAGCGATGGGCCGGATAATCTGGTCAAGACCTCGAGAGAGGCCCTCGCGGGNTTCTCAGCACATTCGTGTGCGACTCTTATGAGTGCGCGTTCTGCGGCATTTTCCTTCTTGTAGAAGTTCAGTTCTTCTATTCATTTACGGAAAGGTTGCAGTTATCAGCGCAGATCTACGAATCAACGATCGAATTCGTGTTCCACAAGTTCGTTTGATTGGTTATACGGGAGAGCAAGTTGGTGTCGTTGACATTGATACAGCTTTGAATTTGGCTGATGAGGTTGGACTAGACCTCGTCGAAATTTCCCCGGATGCTAATCCGCCAGTGTGCAAAGTGATGGATTTCGGTAAATACAAATACGAAATTGCTCAAAAAGCTCGCGAGGCACGACAGAACCAAACTCATATCGTTGTCAAGGAAATGCGTCTCGGCCTCAAAATCGAACCTCATGATTATGAAACAAAGCGAAATCACATCGAAAAGTTTCTCAAGGGTGGCGATAAGGTCAAGGTAACTGTTCAATTCCGTGGAAGAGAGCAGACTCGTCCAGAGATGGGTTACCGCCTTTTGATGAAATTAGCTGAAGAGCTTGTTGAAGTAGCTGTTGTTGAGTTTGCTCCTAAAAAAGAGGGACGAAGCATGACAATGGTTTTGGGTCCAACTGTAAAGAAGGCAACCCAAAAATCTGCCGTAAAGAAAGCTCCAGCAAAGAAGGAAGAAGTACCAGCAAATAAGGATTCGGCGGCAGTACCAACTGCTACCGAGACGGAAACTGAAGTCGCTCAGTAACGAGCAGCTCGGTTAAGACAGGAGATATACATGCCAAAGATGAAGACCCACAGTGGGGCGAAGAAGACCTTCCGCCTTACAGGTACCGGCAAGGTCATGCACGAGCGCGCAGGAAAGCGCCACCTTTTGGAGCACAAGTCTTCTCGCGTCACACGACGCTTGAGTAAAGACGGTGTTGCAAAAGCTCCATCATCATTTACAGCCAAGCGCATGCTTGGGTTGAAGTAAGGGGTAGCGAACTATGGCAAGAGTAAAGCGCGGTATGCATGCGGCGAAAAAGCGCCGTACAACACTTGAGCGTGCCTCAGGTTATCGTGGACAACGTTCACGTCTTTTCTCAAAGGCGAAAGAACAAGTTACCCACTCAATGGTTTATGCCTTTGATCACCGCAAGGATAAGAAGGGCGATTTCCGTCAGCTCTGGATCCAGCGCATCAATGCAGGCGCCCGTGCAAACGGTATGACCTATAACCGTTTCATCCAAGGCTTGAAAGAGGCGGGCGTTGAAGTAGATCGTCGACTTCTTTCCGAACTCGCTACAAACGACCCTGCTGCATTTGCAGCTCTCGTTGAGGTAGCTCGCAAGCACGCAACAGTCTAAAAGAGTTACGCTCACTGCATGACTCACCAAGAAATTACGAGCCTTCATTCTCCGCATGTAGAGAGAGTGAAGGCTCTTTTGGGCTCTCGTGGCAAAAAGATTCGAAGTGCCGAACATATCTTTGTGGCCGATGGAATGCAGTCCCTACGAAGCGCTTTACGTCCACATTCAGAGTTCGCTCCTCACATTCAAAAAATCTTTGTAACTGCAGAAGGTCGCCTGAAGTTAGAAAGTGAATTTCCCAAAGAACTTCCGGCCCATGACGTAGTAAATGTCAGCGACGCTGTGATGAATGCCATGACAGATACTCAATCCCCTCAAGGGGTCTTGGCGCTTTGCAAATATCTTCCCTATAACCTTGAAAGTGTTTCAAGCGCTAAGAGAGTTGCATATTTTTGGCAACTTCAGGATCCAGGCAATGCCGGTACTGCAATTCGAACAGCGGATGCATGCGGCTTTGATGCAGTTATATTTTCAGATTTAAGTGTTGATATTTTTAGTCCAAAAGTTGTCCGTTCAACGGCTGGCTCTCTTTGGAATATTCCCATCGTTGAAGGTGTAAGCCTTGATTCCTTGCTTGAGTGGGGAAGTGGACGGTCTCTTCTTGCTTTCGATGGCCATGGAAGCAGATCCCTCACTAATCTCCAACCTTCTCGTGACTCGGTGCTGATTTTCGGAAATGAAGCCCGTGGCCTACCCGATCTTCCTTCTCAGGTGGAAATCATCAGCATTCCGATGCAAGGTCATGCTGAAAGTTTCAACGTGGCGAGCGCTGCCGCAATCGCAATGTTCCACGTATCCCGATAAGTATTGAGTAAGATTCAATCATTATGACCCTTTCTATTCCCGCTATTGAAAGTGCTGCCGAGGCGGCGATTGCGGCGATAGCTGTTGCATCAAATCTGGACGATCTAAAGACTGTAAAGATCGAACATGTGGGGGATAAATCACCTATAGCTCGTTTGAATCAAGGTCTCGGAGCGCTCGAGCCAAGCCAGCGGGCAGAATTTGGAAAAATTTTAGGGGAAGCCAAATCTGCAATTGGCGCAGCATTTGCAAAGCGACAAGAGCAGCTTGAAATTGAGCGAGATGCAAGGGTTCTACTTGAAGAAGTTGTCGACGTAACACTTCCAGCAAGTAACGCTCATCGCGGTGGTCTCCACCCTCTTACTGTCATTAAGAACGAAATTTCAGATTACTTTCTGAGTCAAGGATATTCAATTGCCGAGGGCCCAGAAATCGAGGCGGGATGGCTCAACTTTGATGCGCTCAACATTCCTGCAGACCATCCGGCAAGGACTATGCAAGATACTTTTTTCATCGAACCGATTGAATCCGGTCTTGTTCTTCGAACACATACCTCACCCGTTCAAGTTCGAACGATGCTCAATGAAAAACCCCCGATTTACATAGTCTCCCCAGGCAGAACTTTTCGAGCTGATGAACTTGATGTCACACACAGCCCTGTTTTTAGCCAAGTCGAAGGCTTGGTAGTCGACAAGGGAATTTCGATGGCCCATCTCAAAGGTGCGCTGGATGATTTTGCGATGAAGATGTTCGGTCCAGATGCAATCACTCGGTTGCGCCCTTCTTTCTTTCCCTTTACAGAACCCAGTGCAGAAGTAGATGTTTGGTTTAACAACCGTTGGATTGAATGGGGCGGTTGCGGGATGGTCAATCCTAAAGTTCTTGAAACATGTGGGATTGATTCTGAGGAATACACTGGATTCGCATTTGGCATGGGGCTAGAGCGGACTCTGATGGTTCGACAGGGCATAAAAGACATGCACGATATTGTCGAGGGTGATATTCGATTTAGTCGCTCCTTTGGATTGGGGTTGTAATGCGCATCCCACGTTCATGGCTCAACGAATTTGTCTCTCTCCCTTCTTCGATAACTGATGAACAAATTGCGGATGGTCTTGTTCGAGTTGGCTTTGAAGTCGAAGAAGTAATAGCTCAGGGAAGAGATCTCAAAGGCCCACTTGTAGTCGGAGAAGTTCTCTCCATTGAACAGGTCGAGGGTCAAAAGAAGCCGATTCGATATGTAGGTCTTAATTGCGGTGAAAGTAAAACTCGCTATGTTATTTGCGGAGCTCAAAATTTTCAGGTGGGAAATCTCGTTGTCGTATCTCTTCCTGGTGCAGTTCTCCCAGGAGGATTCGAGATTGCAGCGCGTCAAACCTATGGACATACCTCAGATGGAATGATTTGTTCGGCAAAAGAATTGGGTATGGGAGATGATCATTCAGGAATCATCGTTCTGCCCTCCGATGCTGCAAAGCCTGGNGCCGATGCCTTTTCGCTTCTGGAAATTGACGACACAATTTTTGATGTATCGGTAAATCCCGATCGAGGTTATGCACTGAGCGTGCGAGGTATGGCGCGCGAGGTTGCTGCATCGCTAGCGCTAAAATTCACCGATCCGGCTGATGCTGCTGCGGAAATTACATTTACCGATTCGGGAACTGCTGTGCCAGCAAAAATATCTGATGGCGCAATGGTGATGTTTCTGCGGACGATGAAAGATTTTGATCCGCAAAAGAGTTCACCTCTCTGGATGCGTCGCCGTATTGAAAAATGTGGGATGCGCTCCATTTCTCTCGCCGTTGATGTCACAAATTATGTGATGTTGGANCTCGGTCAGCCATTACATGCCTTTGATGCCGACGCTGTTGATGGATTCTTAGAAATACGACGCGCAGGCAAAGAGGAGAAATTAACAACTCTGGACGGGGAAGAGAGGATTCTTAATCCCGACGACCTTGTTGTTGCTGATTCCAAAAACGTATTAGCACTTGCTGGAACGATGGGAGGTCTTGATTCAGAAATTACATCCAAGACAACTCGCATAGCTTTAGAAGCAGTTCGATTTGATCAAATCTCGATTGCCAAAAATTCCCGACGCCACAAATTGTCCACTGAGGCATCAAGGCGCCTTGAACGTGGTGTAGACCCAATACTTGCCGAGCTTTCTTCGGCGCGGGCAGCACAGCTGCTGATAGATCTTGGAGGAGCCTCATATGTGGGCACATCAACTTCAGGCGAGGTTGCACTACTCCCCAGCGTTCACCTAAATCCTTCATATGTCGGAGAGCGAGCGGGGCTAGATATTGAGCCAAACGTTGTTAAAGAAAAGCTCGAACTTGTGGGCTGTTCGGTAAAACAAAACGGATCTTCCTTCGACGTTACGCCACCTTCATGGCGCGTAGAGCTGCTTTCTCCTGCCGACCTCACCGAGGAGGNTCTCCGAAATATTGGTTATGACAAGATTCCTTCACTTTTGCCGCCACGACGCACATCTGCGGAATTAACTCCCTCACAAAAGCGTCGACGCCTTCTGGCGCAATCACTTGTTTCTCGTGGATACACCGAAGTGATGACATTTCCCTTTGTCAATGAAGATGTCATTGCCCGTATGGGTTTTGTCGGCGCTCGTGCGCTTTCCTACCGTGTAGCAAATCCAATGTCTGAGGATGCACCATTCATGCGTCCGCACTTACTTCCAGGATTACTTGAAGCGGCACGAAGAAATTTTGGCCGTGGATTTAAGGATTTTGCCATCTTTGAAATGGGACTTATTTTCCGCAGAAGTATTGATCCAGCCCCTGGACTCTTTCCTGCTACGGGTTCTCGACCAAGCGATACAACAATTACCCAGATCTATGACTCCGTTCCAACTCAGCTCTCTTTTATCTGTGGAGTTCAAGTTGGAAAGGTGGCTACTGAAAGTTGGAAGGGAAAAAGCCGATCTTACGACTGGACGGATGCTCTTGCTGAAATTGAAACAATTTTGACGCAGATGAATCTCTCGTGGAAGGTGCAGAGTTCTGATCTTGCNCCCTGGCATCCAGGTCGTTGTGCAGAATTCATCGTCGATGGAAAGCCGGTCGCACATGCCGGGGAATTGCATCCTCGCGTTCTCACTGATTTCGGTTTGCCTGCGCGTTCTGTTGCCTGGGGTCTGAACCTCGATGCTCTTCCAGCTTCGCCATTAGTTACTCCTGCACCAATCACGGTAATGCCGGCTGCGGTTCAGGATCTGGCTCTGGTGGTTGATAAGAGTGTCGCTTCAACGCAGGTTGAATCAGCTCTTCGCGAAGGAGCGGGAGACTTGCTTGAGTCGATCNCCCTCTTTGATCGTTATGAGGCACTGGGGGAGGGCAAAGTTTCACTAGCTTTCACTCTGGTGTTTCGTGCACCAGATCGAACGTTGACTGCGCAAGAGGTTAATGGTTTTAAAGAGAGCGCAGCTGCCGTGGCCTCGAAAAAGGTGGGAGCCACCATACGTGCATAATTATTCATAATATTGAATAATTATGCTTTTTTCGATACTCTCAAGGTATGAAAATTGGCATCGTCGGCGCAAGTGGATATTCCGGGGGAGAGCTTCTTCGGATCATCTCTTCACATCCGAAATTCGAATTGGAGTACATAGCTGCCTCCTCCAGCGCTGGGGAAGTCATAACAAGTGTTCATCCGGCTCTTACCTTGTTCTCGGAAGAAAAATTTGAAGAGACCTCTCTTGAGGCGATGAAAAGATGTGAGCTTCTTTTCTTCGCCCTACCTCATGGGGCATCCTCTGTATACATAGAGAAACTTCCAGAGTCAATCAAAGTCGTCGACCTCGGTGCGGATTATCGATTAGAGGACGCAGCGCAATGGTCTACATATTATGGTGGCTCTTATTCAGGTTTTCTTCCATATGGATTGCCAGAACTGCCAGGTGCGCGTGCTCTTATTGCCCAATCTGCGCGTATTGCAAATCCAGGTTGCTATGCAACAGCCATCACCTTAGGGGCTCTTCCAGCAATTTCTCATAAGCTCATTGATGCAACAGATATTGTTGTTGTTGCCGCATCGGGAACAACCGGCGCCGGGCGATCTGCGAAAATTAATTTGATTGCAAGTGAAGCGGCAAACTCTCTAACGTCGTACAAATTTGGAGGGGTACATCAACACACTCCTGAGATAGAGCAGAGCATCTCTCACGTGAGTGGAAGTGCCTCAAGAATTTCATTTACACCAATACTTGCGCCAATGCCACGTGGAATTTTGGCGACGATAACGGCCAAGATCTCTGGCGCCTTTACAACAGAAAAGGTGCACGAGATTTATGCTGGAGCATTTGAGTCGGAACCATTCGTCCATGTTCTTCCACTCGGTCAGATGCCGCAGACCTCGGCCGTTACTGGAAGTAATTCTGTGCACATTCAAGTTGCGGTGGATAGCCATACGAATCGATTGATTATTTCGGTGGCGATTGACAACCTTGGGAAAGGTGCAGCTTCACAAGCTGTTCAAAATGCAAACATCATGTGTGGCTTTGCCGAAACTCTCGGTCTCTCAACTCAAGGGGTGCGTTAAATGGCAAATCTTCCACAAGGGTTTAGGGGTTCGGGCGTAGCTGTTGGAATCAAGAGTTCGGGAGCACCCGATCTGGCCCTGATCGTAAACGATGGTCCATATAAATATGGCACAGCCGTTTTTACCTCCAACAAGGTTGTCGCTGCCCCTGTTACGTGGTCTCGACAAGTTGTCGCAGATAATGAAATTTCAGCGGTAATTCTCAATAGCGGCGGTGCGAATGCCTGCACGGGACCGGAAGGATTCGCAGATACCCATAGGACTGCCGAAGTTTTAGCAGGGAAACTTTCCATAAATGCTGGAGATGTAGTCGTCTGCTCAACGGGGCTCATTGGGGTTCGTTTACCCATGGAAAAACTCTTGTCTGGAATCGATATTGCCGTTTCTTCACTTTCACGTGAAGGAGCGGAAAAGATTGCCGAGGCAATCATGACGACAGACTCCAGAGCTAAATATTTCGAGAAAGAATATTTAGGCGTGCGAATCTTCGGGATGGCTAAAGGAGCGGGAATGCTAGCGCCATCACTTGCAACAATGCTCTCTGTCATAGTTACCGATGCGATTGTTGACAATAGCGCCGAAAAGATTTTTAGAGAAGTAGCAGCCGAAACCTTCGACAGGATCGACTCGGATGGCTGTATGTCAACAAATGACACTGTAACTTTTATGTCATCAGGGGCAAGTGGCGTCAGACTTTCACATCAGGATCTCAAGACCCTGCTTCTTGAATGCGCCACTTATCTTTCCCAACAACTTATCAACGATGCTGAAGGCCACACAAAGATCGTGGAGATTGTGACTATAAATGCCGCTTCAGTATCTGACGCATTGGAAGTTGGGCGAAGTTGTGCACGTAATAATCTTTTAAAGTGCGCCCTTAATGGAAATGATGCAAATTGGGGTCGTGTTCTCGCTGCTGTGGGCACAACAAACGCTCTCTTTGATCCACACACAATTGACGTCTCCCTGAACGGTGTCCAGGTCTGCAAAAATAGTGCTCCTGGCATGGATCGATCAGAAGTTGATCTTTCGTCTAAGAATATTCGAATAGTCATTGATTTAAAGGCTGGAATGTCGTCTGGAACTATTTGGACCAATGACTTATCGGCAATGTATGTACATGAGAATTCGGCGTATTCATCATGATCGTCGTCAAATACGGCGGTCATGCGCTTCCAACGGCAAACACTCCAGATCCGATTCTTAAAATTATCGCGGATTACCATCTGGCGGGTTCAAAAATCGTTCTTGTTCACGGAGGNGGACCACAAATAGATGCTGAACTTTTGATTCATCAAATTCCAAGTTTGATGCAAAGTGGTTACAGAACAACGACGCCTGAGGTTTTTGAAGTAGTCCAAAAAGTTCTTTCAGGCCAGGTTCTACGGACACTGGTTAATCAGTTGATCTCCTTTGGAGCAAACCCAGTAGGGCTCTCTGTTGGAGACGGAAGCACTGTGAGGGCTGAAAAGATGCACCCCGATATTGATGGAACGCCCTTGGATATTGGTTTAGTTGGGGATGTTTTCTCCACAAATCCAAAATTATTGAACCTTCTTCTTTCTGCAGATTTCTTACCAGTAATTTCTCCAGTTGCCGTCAGTTCCGAGGGGCTTGGTTTGAATCTCAATGGTGATCTCGCGGCAGGGGCTGTAGCTGGGACTTTAGAAGCTGATGAAGTCATCTTTATGACCGATGTCGAAGGTATTTATCGAGATTATCCACATAAGGAATCAATCATCAAAGAAATCTCCGCAGAGCAACTCCGTGGCCTTCAACCATCATTTTCTTCGGGAATGATTCCAAAAGTGAAAGCTGTTCTCTCGGCCCTAGAGGCGGGNGCAAAGAGAGCTCGGGTTATTGATGGACGAGATAGTGAAAATCTTTCGCTAGCTTTGGCAGGATCGGGTGGAACGGTAGTGGTTCGATGACACTTCACGAAGAAGAGCGCTGGGCGCGTGCGATGGAATTGAATTACGGGACGCCTGGAATTCAACTTGTCCGCGGAAAAGGTATTTATGTTTGGGATAGCTCTGGGAAGAAATATTTGGATTTTCTCGGGGGNATTGCAACAAATGTTTTAGGGCATGCCGAGCCGGCAGTCGTACGGGCTGTCTCGAAACAGATTGCAACACTTGGTCATACAAGTAATCTTTACTCACACCCACAAGGTTTAGCTCTCGCTGAAAAGCTCCAGAAATTAGTAGGAGCACCATCTCGTGTCTTTTTCTGCAATTCCGGTGCCGAAGCAAATGAAGCGGCGCTTAAGCTTTCTCGACTTTCTGGGCGGAGTCGAATCATCTCAACCGTGGGAAGTTTCCACGGGCGAACACTTGGTGCACTTTCGCTCACTGGCCAGCCCGCAAAGAGAGCTCCATTTATCCCACTTCTTGGCAGAGTGGACTTTGTGCAGTATGGAGATGTGCGCGAACTTGAAAAAACTATTTCGAGAAAAACTGCCATGGTAATCGTGGAACCCATCCAGGGAGAGAATGGAGTTGTCGTTCCTCCAAGGGGCTATCTCAAGGCCGTCCGCGATCTCTGCGACAAATATGGCGCCCTTTTCGCAATAGATGCGGTGCAAACCGGAATGGGTCGCACTGGCACGATGTTTGGTTATGAACCCGAGGGAATCCTTCCCGACATTCTCACCCTTGCGAAGGGACTCGGGGGAGGACTCCCATTAGGCGCGATGATTTCAATTGGTGATCGTGTTCCACACTTTACGGCTGGTCAACATGGTTCCACATTTGGTGGAAATCCTGTTGCCACCGCATCCGGTCTTGCGACAATCGATGTCATCGAGAAGAAGAAGCTGATGAAAAATGCAATCGCCATGGAGAAGTTGATTCGAAAGGAACTTGTTAATTTCCCCGAAATTGAAAATGTGCGAGGATGCGGGTTACTTCTTGGCCTGGTATTTAAGGAAAATATAGCCAATGACTTAGTTGGCTCTTGTGCTCACTCCGGTCTGCTTGTAAATGCTACATCTTCTAATGTCATACGAATCGCGCCAGCACTCACGCTCACACAAGTTCATGTAAAGGAATTTGTAAAAAAGTTGCGTGCATCCATATCGGAGGTACTAAAACATGAATAAGAAGATGCCTATAACGGCAGCGGCTCGAAAGAATCTCATTGCAAATCTGATTTCACGACAGAGTATTGACTCCCAAGAATCCCTTATCGCCCTCCTTAAACGTGAAGGCATAAATGTCACGCAAGCGACCGCTAGTCGCGATCTTGTAGACCTTGGAGCTCATCGTGAGCGCGATCGTCAAGGCGTGATGCGTTACGTTCTTCCATCTGAACCGGTTGCCGCGCGAAATGGTGGTCTTCTTTTATCGGCACAGTCGAGTGGAAATATTGTTGTTTTACGCACTCCACCTGGAGGTGCTCAACTTCTAGCAAGCTCTTTAGATCAGTCCGCTATATCAACCCTTTTAGGCACCATTGCCGGAGATGACACGGTCATTGCCATTGCAAGTACTTCAACAGGTGGTACACGACTCATCTCTCAAATCGAAGAATTCTTAGGCTCCAGTCGCGTAAAATCATCGCGTAAAGTTCAAAAAAGAGNGAGGTAGATATCGATGGCGCTTTGGGGCGGACGATTTTCGCAAGGACCGGCACAATCGGTGGCCGCTCTTTCGCGGAGCGTTGATTTCGATTGGCGTCTGGCGCAATACGATGTCCGAGTCAATATTGCCCATGTTCGGGGTCTTGAAGAGTCGAAAGTAATTTCCAGCACCGATGCCTCTAAAATTATTGAAGCGCTCAGAAGCCTGANCTCTGAGATTGAAGAAGGTTCTTTCTCATTCAACGACGTGGATGAAGATGTCCATAGCGCGATAGAGAGAGGACTCACCCAGAAACTTGGACCTTTGGGAGGGGCTTTTAGAGCAGGCCGCTCCCGAAACGATCTTGTGGTTACAGATTTCAAGCTTTACATCATCGATCACATTTTAGAGATTGCACAGACGCTCACACTTCTTGTAGATGCACTCAATAGAGTTTCTGATGAGTACAAAGGCGCACTTGCACCAGGCTTTACCCNCCTCCAGCACGCTCAACCCATCAACTTTGGTCATGAGATCGCAAAACATTCTCACGCATTTTTAAGGGATATCGATCGAATTCATGATTGGCTCAATCGCAATTCGACTTCACCTCTTGGTTCTGGGGCGCTTGCTGGTTCGGCGCTTCAACCACATCCTGAAAAACGAGCAGAGGAGCTTGGCTTTTCGAGCACATTGCTCAATTCGATTGATGCTGTAAGCGATCGAGATTTTGTTGCAGAGGCGCTCTTCATCTTTTCACTTATTGGAATTCATCTTTCGCGCATAGGGGAAGAGTTCACTATCTGGAGCACAACCGAGTTTGGTTGGGCCCAGCTAGCAGATCAATTCTCAACAGGCTCATCCATCATGCCGCAGAAGAAGAATCCAGATATTGCAGAACTGGCACGCGGAAAATCTGGTCGACTTATTGGAAATCTCACTGGCCTGCTGGCAGTTCTTAAGGGTTTGCCTTTCGCATATAACCGCGACCTTCAAGAGGATAAGGAACCCATCTTTGATTCTGTTGAAACTCTTCAGGTGATTTTACCGGCAGTTATTGGAATGATCGAGACAACAACATTTGATAGGGAAAAGATGGCATCTGGGGCAGTTTCAGGTCACGCCCTTGCAACGGAGATTGCTGATTTTCTGGCAAGAAAAGGAATTCCCTTTGCGGAGGCGCATGAAAGTTCTGGAGCATGCGTCAAGCTTGCCGACTCTCTCAACTTAGAGGTGCACGAACTTTCGGATGCACAGTTGCAAGAAGTTCATCCTCAACTGACACCAGAAATTCGAAATGTACTCAGCGGTGCTGGGGCAACTTCTTCTCGAATCTCTCTGAACGGGACTTCAGAATCGAGTATTTCCAAGCAGATATCTATTCTGAATTCAGAAAATTCATCCGCCCTCACGTGGATTTCGCAGGCGCGGGATTCATTCTCAAGAATGATGAGTAACTCACAATGACAAAAGCTCTCTTGCACGATCTTGAGTGGCGCGGATTAATAGCGCAAACAACTGATCGCCAGGCTCTTGAAAATGAGATGGAGGCAGGTCCCATCAGTTTTTATGTTGGATTTGATCCAACAGCGCCAAGTTTACATATCGGCAATTTGGCGGTTATCTGCACAATGCGTCGTTTCCAATTAGCAGGGCACAAACCGATTCCGCTTGTTGGGGGAGCGACTGGCTTGGNGGGAGATCCATCTGGACGAAACGAAGAGCGCTCTCTCAATGATGAATCCGTTGTTGTCGATTGGGTCAACCGAATTCGTACTCAGCTAGAGAAGTTTTTGAGTTTTGAAGGGAAAAGCGCTGCAAAAATGGCGAACAATCTCGATTGGACCGCACCAATCTCAGCCCTGACTTTTCTTCGAGATATTGGAAAGCATTTCAGCGTTAATCAGATGCTCTCTAAGGATAGTGTTTCAGCACGTCTTGAGGGNGGCGGCATTTCATATACCGAATTTTCCTATCAAGTTCTACAGGCGCTCGATTTTCTGGAATTGTTTAGACTTCACCATTGCACATTACAAATGGGTGGAAGTGATCAATGGGGAAATATAGTTGCCGGGCTTGATCTGATTAGAAAAGTAGAAGGCGGTTCTGGTCATGCACTGACGATTCCTTTGATCACAAAGTCAGATGGAACTAAATTTGGAAAGACTGCTGGTGGATCGGTGTGGCTCGATGCAGAAATGACATCTCCATATGCTTTTTTCCAATTCTGGATTGGTGTAGATGATGCAGATGTTGAAAAGTTATTGAAGGTATTTTCATTCAAGAGTCATGAAGAGATTGATGTGCTTCTTGAATCGTTAACAACAAATCCTGGTGCGCGTGAAGCACACCGTGCGCTTGCTCGAGAATTGACAGCTCTCGTTCATGGTGATCATCAGGCGTCACAAGCAGAAGCTGCAGCGAAGGCTCTCTTTGGGCAAGGTGAGCTAGCTGAGCTTGATGAAAGTACTTTGGAGTCAGCGCTCTCACAATTACCACGTACGCAAATTAAAAAGAGTGATCCGATTCCAACATGGGTCGATCTTTTAACAGCGACAGGAGTTGTCGATTCGAAATCTGCTGCACGTAGAATTGTGAAAGAAGGCGGAGCGTATTTAAATAATGAAAAAATCTCCGGCGAAGATTTTGTTCCCGAGATTTCTCACGCTATTTACAATCGATTCTTTATCTTGCGCAAAGGCAAGAGAGATCTGGCGGCTGTAGAACTTATTTAGTTTTTCTTTTGTTTTTTTGTGGCGGTTTTGCTGGTTTTTGCTGGTTTTTGCCGGTTTTTTTGGAGTCTTGGAGGGNGGGGAAGGTCACGCCCCCGAGGGGTCAATTGTGGTCATGCCGATTTGGCTTTTACGCCTGGGGNGGGTTATATTTCGGGCTCGCTACGAAACGGACTGGTCGAAAGCCTTGTTTTACGCTTAAAAACGCGTAAATCGAGCCACCAGAATAGGCCGAGTAGCTCTCCAAGCAAGTGACTCACACGCTGGAATGATCCGCAGAGATGTGGATTTGACCCCATGCGTGCGTTCCACTATGTTTGGCGGTCTGCCTCGAAAAAGGTTTAAAAGCGTTGCTTTTAGCCCGAACGATGCGCATCCGTACCTTGAGAACTCAACAACGTGCAATATCAATGCCAATCAAGGCAATAATTGACGTGCCTTAAAACGCGTCAAAGGCCTTAGATTCCTTTGTATTTTTTTCAGCTCGAAAGAGTTTGGATTAGTACAGAAACAAAAACAATTGGACAGAACACGAAATAGCAATAGCTAGTTTCGTTTCTATGCCAGATCAACACTTTCTATGGAGAGTTTGATCCTGGCTCAGGACGAACGCTGGCGGCGTGCTTAACACATGCAAGTCGAACGATGAAGTTCTCTTCGGAGAATGGATTAGTGGCGAACGGGTGAGGAACACGTGAAGAATCTGCCCTCCACTTTGGGATAACTCCGGGAAACCGGGGCTAATACCGAATATTGAAGCATAAGCGGCATCGCTGAGCTTTGAAAGAATTTCGGTGGAGGATGACTTCGCGGCCTATCAGCTTGTTGGTGAGGTAATGGCTCACCAAGGCTACGACGGGTATCCGGCCTGAGAGGGCGACCGGACACACTGGGACTGAGACACGGCCCAGACTCCTACGGGAGGCAGCAGTGGGGAAT